>Ga0180437_10004685_pt1 | contig 19264 bp, 11 predicted proteins | sample SS_ome_4_FD_132410 | JGI IMG/M metagenome (GOLD analysis project Ga0180437, IMG submission 132410) | Hypersaline lake sediment archaeal communities from the Salton Sea, California, USA - SS_3_D_1 metaG | ecosystem: Environmental > Aquatic > Non-marine Saline and Alkaline > Hypersaline >... | reverse complement strand
TATCCGGACACCTTGGCCAGTCTGGCTGCTGAGACCAGCCATCTCTGGAGCGTGCCCGACGTCGACGAGCCGGACTGCCGGATTAAGGTGGTCTGCTACGACGCCGAGTCGAACGAGGGCTCGGATGTGTCGGATGCCGATTTCCGGATCATCCCGCACGACAGCGAGCCGCCCACGGTGACCGTCCTTGATCCCAACGGCGGCGAGGAGATGATCGGCGGCGGCAGCACACCGTACGTCATCCGCTGGACGTCGGACGACAACATTGCAGTCACAGAAACGCACATCCTGCTCTCTATCGATGGCGGCGCATCGTATCCGGATACGGTGGCTTCTGGAGCACTGGACTCCACCTGAACATGGAACGTTCCGGATTTGGACGAGCCGGACTGCCGGATCAAGGTCGTCTGCCTCGACGCGGAGGCGAACGAGGCCTCGGATGAGTCCGACGGGGACTTCTCGGTGGTCAGCGTGACCGCCGTCGAGGGGCGCGGGGAGGTTCCCGCCCGGCTGGTTCTCAGGCAGAACAGGCCGAACCCGTTCAACCCGGTGACCGAGATCGAGTTTGGGCTACCCACGCCGCAGCGGATCACGCTGGGCGTGTACAGCGTCAAGGGTCGCCTGATCGAGACTCTGGCCGACGGGGAGTACGGCGCGGGGTATCACACGGTCGTGTGGCGGGGAACGAATGCGCACGGCACCGAGGTTGCCAGCGGCCTGTACTTCTACCGGTTGGTCGCGGACGGCAAGGTGCTGCGGCAGAAGATGTTGCTGCTGAAGTAGGCACCGGGCTCCGAGGAGGGCTCCCGGAGTCCAAGAGATGGGATCGCAAGGCGCTTCTGTGGTCTCGGGGGAGGCCACGGAAGCGCCCTTCTCGTGATCTCTCGGATTATCGCATTCCCAAGGCACAGGTGTTTCCGCTAGGATCCACGCGGGCTACGTCGCGGGAGGCGCGCTATGATTCGGAAGGCGTCGTACGTGGGTCTGTTCGCAGTGGTGGTGGGAGTGGTGGGAGTGATCGCCCTGGAGAGGCGACTCTCGGTTGGGCCTATCGTTCTCGGTCTGACCGTCGTGCCGCTCATCGGACTCGCCGCAGCGCGGCGCGCCTTGAAGTCGGCCGTCCCGGATCTGGTGTTCGGGGCCCTGGACACCGGGCTTCTGACCATCCCCGCTCTCAGCGGGGGGTTCTTCTTCGGTGTGGCCGGAGCCATTGCGGGCGGCGTGATTGGCGACGCGTTGACCGATAGCATCGCCGGCTTCTTCGAGGGAGGGATCGCCGAATGGCTGAGAGGAAGGGGGATCGAAGAATCGAGAGAGCCGATCACAACTGCGCTGGGGAAGATGGCCGGTTGCCTGTTTGGAAGCGGACTCATCCTGACAGCGGCCCTTCTCGTGGGCGTCCAGCCGACGTTCGACTGAACGGATGCATGAGAGGGCGCAGACTTACCGACGGAGTACACGCGAGGGGTCATTCTCTTCCCGGGATGGGCCAGGGCTAGGCATCCAGTGGTGGGTAGGTCGTAACGCGCCGATTCCATCCCTGGATCATTGTCGCGGGGCTGAACGTCGTCTATCGTCAGCGCGGGCCAGGCTCGAACCGCCATCACCCAATCCAACGAGGACAATCCATGTGCGTCACGCGAGGATTCTCGATCCTTGTAGCGGCCGTTGCGTTTCTGGGGGCGGGCGTCGCACCCCGCGCTTCTTGTGAGGTCGGTGCCGGGGACTCTACACACACGGTCAGCTCGCCCGACGAGCAAACCGTCGTGACGTTCCTCCTGAAAGAGGGAGTGCCCTACTACCGGGTCAGCCACGCGGGTCGAACCGTGATCCGAAATTCGAGACTGGGTCTCGTCTTCAGGCGCGCCGGGTGCCTGGATCACGATCTTATGGTCGAGGATTTCGGGGTGAGCGAGTTCGATGACACGTGGGTCCAGCCGTGGGGCGAGGTACGGCAGATCCGCGATCACCACCGCGAGCTGCGCGTCCGGCTCGCCGAGTCCGCCCCCCCGAACCGCAGGATGGAGGTCGTCTTTCGTGTTTTCGACGATGGGGTGGGGTCCCGGTACGAGCTGCCCGAGCAACCGGGTCTCTCCACGTTCGAGATCATGGACGAGAGGACGGAGTTCTCGCTCTCGGGGTCCCCGGACGCCTGGTGGATTCCCGCCTACATGGACAATCGCTACGAGTATCTCTACGCCAAATCCCCCGTGAACGATCTCCGTGCGGTACACACCCCCCTCACCATGGAGACGCAGGACGGGCTGTTTCTCTCGATCCACGAGGCCGCACTGACTGACTATGCGAGCATGACACTGGTCCGAACGGGCGAGGACGTTCTCGAATGTGACCTCGTTCCCTGGGCGGACGGGGTGAAGGTTCGAGGCGCCACCCCCATGGTCACGCCCTGGAGGACGATCCAGATCGCCGAGTCGGCCGGCGACCTCATCACGTCCTACCTCATCCTGAATCTCAACGAGCCCAATCGCCTGGGGGATGTTTCCTGGATCACGCCCGGCAAGTACGTGGGGATCTGGTGGGGCATGCACATCGGCAAGTACACATGGGGGTCGGGCCCCAGGCACGGCGCCACCACCGAGAATGCGATGCGATATGTCGACTTTGCCGCCGCGCACCGTTTCCTGGGTGTTCTCATCGAGGGATGGAACACCGGTTGGGACGGCAACTGGATCCAGAACGGCGAGATCTTCGACTTCACGACTGCCTACCCCGATTTCGACATCGAAGAAGTCAGCCGGTACGCCAGGGATCGGGACGTCCAGATCATCGGCCATCATGAAACGGGGGCCGCCATTCACAACTACGAACCGCAGATGGTTGCGGCCTTCGAATTCTTCGGGCGCCTCGGGATCCGGACCGTGAAGACCGGCTACGTCGGCACGCGGGTCAACCGCACCGAGTGGCATCATGGGCAGTACATGGTCGAGCACTATCGCAAGGCAGTCGAGGAGGCCGCACGTCATAGGATCATGCTGGACGTCCATGAGCCCATCAAGGACACGGGCATCCGCCGGACCTATCCCAACATGATGACGCGGGAGGGCGCGCGGGGGATGGAGTACGACGCGTGGAGTCCCGACGGTGGCAACCCGCCCGAACACACCACCGTCCTTCCCTTCACGCGAATGCTCGCCGGACCCTTCGACATGACCCCAGGGATCTTCGATCTGTTCTTCGAGGAGTACCGGCCGAAGAACCGCGTGAACACGACACTGGCCAAACAGCTGGCCTACTACGTGGTGATCTACAGTCCGCTCCAGATGGCGGCGGATCTACCCGAGAACTACGAGGGACATCCCGGGTTTCAGTTCATCGTGGATGTGCCTACCGACTGGGAGGAGACGCGGGTGCTTCATGCCAAGATCGGCGATTACGTGACCATGGCTCGTCGCGACCGGCGGAGTGACGACTGGTACATCGGGAGCATCACGGATGAGGAGGGTCGGACCCTGGAAGCGCGCCTCGACTTCCTCGATGCGGGCCGCGCCTACGTGGCCGAGGTCTACGCCGACGGCCCCGGCGCGCACTGGGAGACGAACCCGTTGGCGATATCGGTCCGAGAGGTTTCCGTGGATCGGACCTCGGTGCTCAAGATCGAGCTTGCACCCGGGGGAGGTCAGGCCATCCGGATCCGGCCGGCGTCCCGGGGATGGGATGCAGGGGAAGGGTCGGAGCAGTAGAGAGTAGAAACAGAGATGGGAGAGTAGACATTGCAGGTTAGAGCTCGGAGAAGAGCATGGCAAAGCCCGGGACATCTCTGACTACTGTGGTCTACTGCCTGTTCTCCTTGCCAATGGAAACGGGGGCGACTCACCGAGTCGCCCCTGCCAGACCCCAGGGTCCGCCGCAGGCCGTCTACCGCGTTCGCTGCCAATCCCCTCCGCCGATGTGGTCCTCCAACTCCCGCCACAAGGACTCCAGGTCGCAGCGCATCAGGACGAGGTCCTGCTTCTTGCCCCCACGGTCTCTCACGTACTCGGGCAACAGGACTTCCTCGTGAAACCCGAGCTTTCGGAAGATGCCCCGGGCGGCGACCTGAGGTCGCATCATCCTCACGACGATTTCCTCGACCTTCTCGCTGGCCGCGAGGAAGTAAAGCGCTCTGGCCATGAGCATCCCCAGCCCCTTGCGCTGATACTCACGCCCGACGATCAACCTCAGTTCAGCCACGTGTTCTTCCCAGCCATGACCCGCCAGCTCCAGCGCCCCGTCGGCCACGATGCGATCGTTGACGACCGCCACCAATCGCTTCACCCTGCCGGATGTCATGGCGAGGATCCGTTGCCTGACGACCTCGGGCTTGGTGACGTCGGACCGGAGATACGCTCTGTCCTGCTCCGGAAGAGCCTTGAAGAAAACGAAGGATCTCTCGACATCATCCTCTCTCATCGGGCGAATGAGAACCTCAGTCCCATCCTTCAGAGTCTCGAGTTTCTCCATCGAAGCACCTCCTCGAAGACGTAGGCGAGGAACTCCTCACGGGCCGGCGGGCTGTGTATGCAAGAAGCCGCTGTGTCAGTGATCATTCTATGATGGCACTCGGGAAGATTCAAGCACTGCGTGGGAGGTGTCGTGGAACCCCGGCGCGCGAGGCGCCCGAGGAGCTACCTTGTGGCCACGACCACGCTGGATCGCTCCGTCAAAGGGGATGCGCGCATGATGCGAAAGCCCGCGTCCGCGACGCGTCTTCGGAGCATCGGAAGGGTGAGGACCTCCCGGGACGGATCGAACACCAGCTCGTTGAAGACGAACAGGGCGCCGAAGAGGGACGGCGCCCCCTCCGGGTCCGAATAGTAGCCGCGAATGACCAGAAGCCCCCCCTCGCGAAGGCACTCCCGGGCGCGCTGGAGGACCGGCGCTGCGGTCTGTTGATCGTAGACGACGTCGGAGAGGAGGACGAGGTCGATATCCTGGCCGAAGGAATCCTTCATGAAGTCGGCCTCGCGGAGTGTGATTCTCTCCCTCTCCCCGTGGGATGCAATGATCTCCTCTGCAATGGCGAGGGTCTCTTTTCGGTCGAGGATCGTCGAACGCAACTGGCGGTTGGCCCGGCAGAGGACCACTGAGTAGAGCCCTGACCCGCCGCCGACATCCACCATCTCCCGCCGATCCGTGAGATCCACGGCGTCCTTCAGAGCATCGGCCTCGCCCAGCATGCCGAGGTTGTTTATGGCCCTAATGAACGTCCGGTATGCCTCCGAGTCCTTGGGCGAGTCGTCTGCCGCGGGGATCTCCCTGCCCAGGGTCAGGTCGTGCAGATGGTACCAGCGCGGGAACTCCTCGTACTGCAGGTTGACGAGATCCCCAACGTAGCACGCCGATCCCTCGATCAGGTGCTCCTTGCCGAAGGACGAATTCGCGTAGAATCCGTGCCTGGATTGGAGAAGTCCCATCGAGACGCACGCGTCCAACAGGGCCTTGATGAACTTGGGAACCGCCCCGCACTCCGATGCGATCTGCTCGGCGCTCAGATCTCTGTCCGAGAGAATCGTGAACACTCTCAGGCGCACGGCGGCGAAGAGGATGTGCACCGTCCATGGGGCGGTGAGGATACTCTCCATCCGGACGATCTTCGTCACGGTTCCCTCCTTCGGATCTCTGGGTCTTCTCGAGCACGGTGGTCTGCTACCCACACTTGTGGTCTCCACGGGTGGACGGACCTGGCCATCCACTGCCCTGGGCATCTTACCAACTCGGGACTTCCGGGACAACGACGTCCGCAGGGGAAGGCCGCCTCCTACAGGGGGGGACCCATTCCGCGAGTAAGAACAGCAGGAAGCCCCCTGCGAGAAGCGGGGGGCTTCCCACGATGAACCGTGGAGGGGACGCGGACTAACGCAGCAGCACCATCTTGTCGGTCACCGCGTTCTCCCCAGCCACGACCCGGTAGAAGTAGATTCCACTCGGGACCGCCTCGCCATGGTCGTTGGCGCCGTCCCAGACGAGAGTCCGGGCACCGGCGGACAGCGTCTCATCCGTCAGCGTCCTGACCCTCTGTCCAGCCACGTTGTAGATCGCGAAACTCACGTGGCAGGCGGAGGGCAGCCTCAGGGAGAACTCCGCCGTCGTGCCGGATCCGGTCCGCGAGGTCTGAGAGACAGAGAAGTCTTGGGCTGCCAGCTCACCCAGAGCGAGTCCGCCCGTACAGATGACGTCCGACGTTTCGCCCAGGTCGTCGCGGAACACATACCCATCCATCACGACGTTATCCAAGTAGTAGTACCAGCAGCCATTCGGGTCCTTGATCTTGTCCGAAGCGCACGAGCCCGTGCCGTTCTTCTTCGTCGTGAAGACGTCTGAATCGCCCGTCAGGCCCGCCCAATGGCTGTGGACTTGGGCCTTGAACATCGGGTTGCCGTCCTGGTCCCTGACGAGGACTGTGGCCTCGGCATAGCTGGTCTTGCCTCTGGTCAGGATTGAAAGATCTATGCTGCTCACCCAGACGTAGGGAACGGGTGTCTCCTCGATCGTGAAGAAGCCGTCGGAGACATCCACTCCCTCGTTGGCCCCAGCGTCGTACGCGTGGACCTCAACCAGGCACTGGGTCGACGGCGTGTCGGGAACCGTCCAGTCGTACGAGCCCGGGTTGCCGGAGAGGTTGTCGATGAGGGTGTAGTTTGCGCCGCCGTCGTAGGAGTAGTAGAGACTGGTCTGCGTGACGCCGACGTTGTCGGTGGCGCTCCAGGTGACCGCATAAACGGTGCCCACGTTCAGCATCTCACCGCCGTTCGGGGCGGTGACGGTGACGTCCGGCGGGATGACGTCGCCCTGGATGGTGAAGTCGGCGTCGGAAACGTCCCAGCCCTCGTTCGTCGCCGCATCGTAGGCGTAAGCTTTGACCAGGCACTGGGTCGACGGAGTGTTCGGGACCGTCCAGTCGTAGGACCCCGGGTTGCCGGACACGTTGTCGATCAAAGTGTAGTTGGCGCCGCCGTCGTAGGAGTAGTAGAGACCGACCTGAGTGACGCCGACGTTGTCCGTGGCATTCCAGGTGATGCTGTAAGCGGCGCCGACATCGAGCACTTCTCCGCCGTTCGGGGCAGTCACGGTGATGACCGGCGGCTCGGTGTCCGGTTCCATGACGGCCACCACCGCCTGGTAGGCATCGATCACGCCCCATCCGAAGGTGTTGTCCTCGCCTGCCGTACCCAGGTCTCGGGCGGTGCTCATCAAGATGTTCTTGATGGTCTCTACGTCCGCGTCCGGGTTGGCCTGTCTCATGAGCGCGACCACCCCGGCAACGTGGGGTCCGGCCATGGACGTTCCGCTCATTCGCGTGTAGCCGCCGCCCGGATAGGAGGAGTACACGGAGTACCCAGGCGCGGAGACTTCGGGTTTGATGGTCACCCCATCGCAGTCCGAGGGGCCTCGGCTCGAGAAGTACGCGATGGGGTAGGGCCAGCCGTAGTTCTCAGCATCCACGGCGCCCACGGAGAAATTCACGGTGGGGGTGTTGCAGATGTTGGCCGGGGAGCGGTGGGTCTGAGGGCTGGGGCCCTCGTTGCCCGCGCTGAAGGTCACGACCACGCCGGCCGCCTCACAGTTCTCGATGGCCTCCTGCCAGCGGTAGTCGCAGTCCTGGTAGTCGTAGCCGAAACGGGAATCGATTCCCCAGGAGTTCTGGACCACGTCGGGAACGTCATCGGTGGTGCTGGGGTTTCCGTCCGGATCGGCGAACCACTGGAAGGCCCCCAGCACGTCGTTGTCGAAATCCGGGCTCACACCCTGGTTGATGGAGTTGTCGGCGATCCAGAGGGCCTCGAAGGCCACGCCCACCGTGTCGCCCGTGGCGTGGCCTGCGCCGCACATGGTCCCCATCGTGTGCGTGCCGTGTCCGTTGTAATCCGCCGGGTAGGTCGTGCCCGTCCCCAGGGCATCCCTCCAGCACTCGGACCAGGGATGCCAGTTGCCGCGCCACCGATCGGTGAGCGCCGGATGGTCTCCGTCCACGCCGGTGTCGCAATTGGCCACCAATCTGCCCGCTCCGGTGTACCCGAGTTCGTACCACACCCGGTCGGCGTTGATGGCGCTGAGACTGTTGGTGACCCCGAGCCCGGCGGTGGGTGAGCCCATGTAGGGTTCTCCGATGTCCTCGATCAGGGCCGCGCGGAAGTTACCCTCGATGGCTTCCACGTCCGCCCGCTCGGCAAGCCTCAGGAGCTCCGACTTCGTCGCGGACACCACCACCAGGTTCATGATCCAGTACGGCGTGTATCCTTCGACGGAGCCTTCGGTCTTTCTTGCCTCCAGGTAGTTCACGACCGCCGGCTGGGATCTCTCGGCGGCCTGTCTCAGAGCAGTGAGCACCCTGTCGTGACGCACCCTCATCGGGGCCCTCTCTGCCCGGAGCTCGCTGTCCAGTGCTCTGACGTTGGGACGATCCGCGAGATAAACGATGGCCGAGGCGAAATCGTCGTCCCCGATCGTCTCCAGGTGCGAGGCGAAGTTCTGCTCGATCTCTGCCGCAGGCGCGGGTAGAGCCGCGTAGAGAGTCAGAGCGAACACCGCAAGCGAGACCAGCAACGGTACCTTCATCGCAAACCCTCCTTGGCAACGGTGACGAGCGGTCAGGGAGCGAAGTATAGCTTGATGACGTCCGGGGAGTTTCTCCTCCGATTGACACCCCCCTGGCTCAGGCGCAAACGAGGAGCGAAAAAGGCATGATTCCGACAGCGCCGTTCTTCGCGATCACCCCCTTTCTGCCGTCCCTCATGCCTTCATCTGATCGCGCGTCTCACACAAGCGCAGGCGGAGAACCCTTCGGCAATCGCAAGAGGGAAGAAACGGATTGGGCGCGCAGAGTCCGGATCCTCCCGCCTCGCAAGAGGGGAATCCTGCAGGAGTAGCTGCGCCCGAGGAGTCGAGCCGATTTCCAATGCAGCGAACAGGGGACACGGTCGGCCCACCTTTGGATTGCGGGCAGAATTCTACCATGCCGCACGCCGCCTTGTCAACGATGGCCTCCTTTTCTCTACACTTGGATGGAGGCAGCGGTGTTTGCGGATCTTGGCAAATCATCGACCGTCCGGCGTCCGGACGGGCCTGGTGGGGAGCGCCACGAAGATGGCGCTCGTCAGATCGTAGCGGTTGACAAGCGAGTAGCCGTCCGATGGATCAAGGAGTTTGGAGGCCTCCAGCCTCTCCCGCTCGTTGTGGCTGTTGTAGATGATCTCATCGGTCTCTTCGTTGTACCCCACCACGAGGATGAAATGGTCGAGGGGGTGCAGAGGGTTCCCGTGAGGGTGGACCTTCACGCCCAGGATCACAGGGGTCCCCCGCCGGACCGATGCGATCACCTCATCGTAGAGGAAACTCCGGTAGGTCGATTCCTGCGCCGTGGGGGATCGCCGGGAGAAGAGAGACTTGATGAGCAGGGGAACGTACGCGATGGGCGGCCGGTCCATGGTATCTCTGTAACTCAGGTCGTACCTATCCAAGACGCGGTGGAGTTCGTAGGCGTGGAGTCCCCGGCCCGGCGCCCCCGCACCCTCGTTGATGTCGATCTCCGTCGTCTCGATGCCCCAGGCCCGGAGCAATGTCCACAGGCAGGCTTCCCCGCAGTCCCCCTCCTCGATGAGCAGTCTTGAGCGGGGCGGGGGCAGGCCGGGAATGACTTCGTCTCCGGGGTAGGGAATGCCCTCGTAGTGGTAGACGCCGTCTCGAATCGCCTCGGCGGCGGCCGGGTGCGTTTCTGCCGCGCCGAACCATGCCCGCGCCCTCTCGAGGTCCCTCGGCACACCCCAGCCCCGGTAGAGCATGTTGCCCAGGAGCGTTTGCGCGCGGGCGCGGCCGCCGAGGGCTGCTCTCTCCAGCCACTCGGCCGCGCGGGCGAGATCCTTCGGTCCCCCCACCCCATGAAAACGGTAGAAGCCCGCATAGTACTGGGCGCGGGTGTCTCCCATCCCTGCGGCCCTCTCGACCCAGTACCGCGCAGAGTCCGGGTCCGAGCGGACCCCGACCCCGACGTTGTAGAGCAGCCCGAGGTTCGCCATAGCTTGGCGGTCGCCCGCGTCGGCGTCCCGGCGGAGCCCCGGCACACTCTGGGCGTAGAATCGACGAGCCATCGCCGTGTCGCTCTTCACAAAGATCCCGTCCTCGTACATCGCGCCGAGATAGAAGAGCGCCAGGGGATCTTCTCCTTCGGCGGCGAGGAGGAACCACCGGTGCGACTCTGCGTAGTCCCTGCCGCCGCAGTCGCCGTAGAAATGGGCCATTCCCAGAAGCGACTGCGAACGAGGATCGCCGTCCCCGGCCTGCCGGACGAGTGCCGCAAGGTCTGCCACATCCTCCGCGTGGGTGGGGGCCCACGCGGATGCGGAGAGCACTGCGAAGAAGAACACCAGACCCAACAAAGGAGATCTCATCGGTGCGTCCTTCCAGCGACCGTTCGACAACCGATGGTCGGCGGTCGCCTCGGCCTTCTTCCTTGCCATCCCGGGCAGCTACGCCATTTCGCGGCAAGAATTCTTGAATCACCCGGCCTAGGGATGTTGATTGCGGCCGCCCTCGGCGTCGGTCAGGATCCGCCTCGCCAGGTCGAGGGAGGGATCCAGGGCGAGCGCGCGCTTCGCGTGCCGGATGGCGTCCTCGGTCTCCCCCACCGTCTGGAAAACGGCGGCCAGCGTGGCGTGGGTGCGGGCGTCGTCGGGCTGGAGGCGGAGCGCGCTCTCGTAGCTCTCGATCGCCTCCCGGTACCTGTGCTGTCGGAAGCGCACGTTTCCGAGGGCGCGGTGGACCTCCCACCAGTCGGGGAAGACCCGGAGACCTTCCTGGTAGGCCAGCGCGAGATCGTCGAGTCGACCCAGCTTCTGGAACGCGTTCCACAGGTTTTCGTGGGCGACGTCGTTGGTGGGCTTGATCTCGATCGCCCTTTGGAAGCGCTCGATGGCCTCTTCGACCCGGCCCTCCTGGAGGAGGACGTAGCCGTACCCATTCTGGGCCAGGGAGCTGTCCTCCTGCACGTCGACCGCGCGCGTCCACAGGGAAGCCGTGTCCCGCCAGAACCCGCACTGCCGCCAGGTGAGGCCCGCCAGCAGGACGAGGACCGCGGCCGCTGCGAGCCCGACGGGGATCTTGAACCGAAAACTGGGCCCCCCTCTTCGCCACAGCCACACCCATCCCCCTGCGATCGGGACCGAAAGGGCCACGCAGGAGAGGTAGCTGTAGCGATCCGCCACCTCCTGGTTTCCGCTCTGGAGGAACCCGAGCACGGGAAGGACCATGACCGCGTAGGCGAGAACGGCGGCCGTCATCCCGCGAAGCCGCCTGCGCGCAACGACGAGCCCGACGGCAACGACGACCACGACCAGGATCGAGACGAAGTACTTCGGGTCGGAGATCCGGAGCGGAAACTGAATCTCGTAGATCGGCGTGAGCCCGACCGGCACCAGGGTCTTCAACGGGTAGAACACGAGGCCGTAGCAGGCCTGCGCGATGCGCGCCGCCGGACCGTGCGCGGCCAGCGACATGGCGGACCCCGCGCCTCCCTTGGCCATCGGGGCGATCACGAGGACGCATACCCCCAGGACCGCGTAGGGCACCTTCTCCCACCAGACCCCGCGCACCTGCGCTCCCCACCACCCGCGACTTCCTCCCAGCCGCCGGAGCGGATGCCAGTCCAACAGGGAGAGGACCAAGAAGAGCGGTACGGCCGCCGACTTGGCCATGAGCGCGAAGGCGAAGCACAGGGTCGAGAAGACGAGCCAGGACGAGCGGCCGGTCTCCTGGGCCCGGAGGTAGAACCAGACAGTCAGAGCGCTCCCGACGAGAGCCAGGATGTACGGCTGGGCCGTCGCCCACGCGACGGTCTCCACGCGGAGCGGGTGGACGGCGAAGAGAAGCGTACCGAGGAGCGCGCCGCCGTTCGTTGCCGGGGACGACCGGTCGGCCATCCCCGGCATGGTAAGAGCGATCAACCTTCGGATCACGAAAAAGCATAGGCAACACCCGAGGGCGTGGAGGAGGACGTTCGTGACGTGCATGCCTCGGCTGAAGGACGCCGGGTCGGCCCCGTCGAAGAGCCGGTACTCGATTGCGGTCACAAACCAACTGACCGGCTGCCAGACGGCCATGTGACCGGTGGTGGCCATCCAGTAGAAGTTCTTGGCCGACAGGCTCCGGATGTGCTCGTTCTGTGTGAGGTTCTGAAAGTCGTCCCAATCGACGAACTCGTTATGGGTGGACGGGTGGAACGCGGCCCCGGTGACGGCGATCACGATCGCTAGGGCCGCCCCGGTCGAGAGCCGCGACAGAGCCCGTGCGGTCGGTCGGTCGTGCGAGTCCCGGCTGCGCCTCCGTGGTCCGGTCGTGTGACCCATCCTTCGACTTCCCTCATGTCCCGTTGAGAGGGCGCGGTCACTCTTCGAGGTCTTCACCCGACGAGATGTACCCGAGCGATCTGAGTCTTTCGACGGCCTCTTCCGAGAGATCGGTTTTCGGCCCCAACTCAGCAGGCGGGGTGACCGTCCGGATGTAGCAACCCGGTGGGGTCCGGGTGTAGCTTACGGGCGTGCCGGCCAGACGGGCGTCGCTGCGCTCCAGGGTGACCGGTTCATTCATGGGGATCCGCTCCCCGCTTCCCAGAAACACGCCCGCCGCCGCCGAGGCGGAGCGTACGCCTACCTCGAAGGTCACGGGCGCGTCGGGGGGATCGGTCTCGAAGGTCACCTCGCCCATCAACACGGTGAGCTCTACCTCGAAGTCCAGCACGTGACCGTCCGGGCCGAGGTCGAACCTAAAGAACCGCGCCCCGCTCGGGGGATCGACGTGGCCGGAGAAATAGCGACAGGGATACACGAATCGTCCCGGAGTGCGGACTGTGGCCCGGCATTTCATGGGATCCCGGCCGAGCGAGATCAACTTCATGTGCCATCCGCTGTCGGCGACGAGCGCGTAGTCGGCCAAGGCCGACGAGAGTTTCCCCGCGGAAGGATCCTCGGTGAGGGGACGCGTCTCGCGTGGATCCTGTGAGAGATCGTAGAAGTAGCGCGCATCCCCCTGGAAGTAATGGATCACCTTGGTGGTCGGCGCCCGGGCGGCGCGCATCTCATTGCCGAAGCGGACAGACTCGGCATACACTACGCGAGCCTCAGACCTTCGGCGCTCGAGCATCGAGGCGCCCTGGACCCGGGGTGGGGTTTCCGATCCCGCCAGCGCCAGGAGAGTGGGCGCCAGGTCGACCAGGGAGACAAGGTCCTCTCGGCGGCCCCGGGGGAAATCCGGATGCCCGGAGACGACCAGCGGGACCCGGAGTTGCTCCCAGAACAGCGACTTCCCGTGGCCCAGGCGCCCGTGCTCTTTGAACTCCTCGCCGTGGTCCGACGTGACCACCACCACGGTGTTTTTCAGGCGACCCTGCTCGCGGAGGACCCCCAGCAGCCGCCCGATCTCGGCGTCCACGTATGCGATCTCCCCGTCGTAGAGGCCGACGGCATGCTCCAGGTCCGGTCGGGGCATGGGGCGCGTGCTGGCCAGGTACGGCATCATGGTTTTCAGCGTGCCGTCGATGGGCCCGGCGTAGCCGGGGTCGGTGAACCGCGCGTCGAAGGGTGCGGGCGGCGTGTAGTCCCAGTGGGGATCGAAGAAGTGGACGAAGGCGAAGTAAGGACCCTCGGGCAGGTTGGCCATCTGCTCCAGCACGCGATCGGCCACGTCCGAGGCCACGGGGGTCTCGGCTCCCCCCTGGATCAGCGAGTCGTCGAACAGGTCGAAGCCCCGCTCAAGACCGAACTGGCTCGAGACATAGACGTGACTCACGACGGCGAGCGTGGAGTAGCCCGCGTCCCGGAGCCCCTCGGCCAGGGTGGGAATCGACGGGGCCAGTCTGGTCCCGTCGTCCTGGAGCCTGTGAAAGGCTGGGTACAGGCCGGTCAGCATCGAAGCGTGGGCGGGGAGCGTCCACGAGGAGGACGAGACGGCGTTGTCGAAGACCATGCCGCTCTCGGCCAACCGGTCGATCGTGGGTGTGGTGGACTGGGGGTAGCCGTAGCAGCCCACGTGGTCCCGGCGCAGCGTGTCGATGGAAATGAGAATGAGGTTGTAGGGCGCCGCCGGTCGCGAGTCTCTGCCGCACCCGGCCGTCACGGCCACGATGAGAAGGAACCAGATGCAGGCCTTCCTGGGCAACCGAATCACCCCCGGCAGTTCGACTCCTGAGACGCCGTCGGAAGAAGAGACTCGAGCGCCGGTCCGAGCGGTCTCGGAATCCGCCCGCTGCATGATAGCAGGGTTTGCCGGGGGAACACAAGTGGAGGGGCCGCGTATCGAAGGGCGCCCTCTACTTCACTTCAATAGGACCATTCGCTGGGTCTCGCTCTTACGGTTCCATGCGATGCGGTAGAAGTAGACGCCGGAGGCGACGGCGCGGTGTTTCTCATCGGTGCCGTCCCAGACGACCGAGTAGAATCCGGGGGGCTGATCGGCGTCGACGAGCGTTTTGACCCTCTGGCCGAGGCAGTTGTAGACGGTGAGGGTCACCCGCTCGGGGCCCTTGCCGGCGGGGATCGCGTAGGAGATCGCGGTCACCGGGTTAAAGGGATTGGGCACCGCGGGGCCGAGGGTGAGCCGCGCCGGGAGCGTGCGGTCGGCCTCGGGGACCTCGGTGAGCTCGCAGCCGACCCCGAGAGCGCCCACCAGACCGCAGCCGGCCGGGGAGCTGTCGGGCGCGCAGGGCGAGGTGACGGTCACGTGCCCGGTGAAGGGTTCGCAGAAACAGGGGTCGGCCGAGAAGTTCCCCCCGGTGGTGTCTTTGCCTGCAATCCAGCCGACCCAATCGCCGCCGGCGTTTCCGTAGAGATCCGAGCACGTGATCTGGGCGCTTCCCTGGTAGCCGTCGACGGCCTCTCCGTCACCACTCAGCGCGATGATGGAATTCTCAAGATGGAGGGTCGAGTAGGAGCTGTAGATGCCGGCCCCGGAGCCGGAGGCCGAGTTGTAGACGAACGTACACTGCGTGATCGCGGGCGAGCTGTACCTCAGGGTCACCGCGCCCCCGTAGGCGGCCGAGTTGTCGTCGAACACGCACCCCGAGATGGCGAGAGATGAGTTCTCGCAGTACATGGCGCCTCCGGTGTTGTCGGGCCAGACGACGCCGTTGGCCGCGCCGCCTGTGAGGGTGAGGCCCTCGATGGAGGCGGTGCTGTCGACCCCCACGCACCAGAAAACGCGGCCCTCTCCTTGGGCGTCGATGGTGACGCAATCGGCCTGGCCGGTTTCACTTCGGAGCACGATCCCGGATTTGAGCGAGAGGTCGGCTTCTGCGTAGGTGCCGCAGGCGACGAGGACGGTGTCTCCGGCCGAGGCCGAGTCGACCCCGGCCTGGATGGTGGGGGCGTCGCCGGGCACGTGCCAGGCCCGGTACTGCCAGCAGCCCACCCCGAGGGCGCCCACCCGTCCGCAGCCGGGGGCGCTCACACAGGGCGAGCTCGAATCGAGGCGGAAATCGGCGGAGTCGGGGTCGCAGAAGACGGGATCTTGGCTGAAGTTTCCGTCGGAGCCTTCGAGACCCTGGATGCAGCCGGTCCAATCGCCGCCGCCGTTGCCGTAGACGTCGCAGCAGGCGAGCTCCGGGCTGCTGGTGCTGTCGCACGAGACGGCCTCTCCGGCCGGGCTCATGGCGATCACGGACTTCTCCACCGCCGGGGAGGAGAGGACGCAGCGGATGCCGGCGCCTTCGGGGGCCGAATTGCCGACGAGCGTGCAGGACTCGATCACAGGATCTGCGTCGTCACAGCAGACCGCGCCGCCCGAGACGGCGGCGGAATTGGCGGCCATCACGCACCCGCGGATCGTGGGCGAGGCCGACTGGCACAGGACCGCGCCCCCGCTCGCCGCCTGGCCGCCGGTCACCGTCAGATTCTCGACCCCACACCAGGCCTTCTCTCCCGAGTGGAAGTGGAAGCCGCGCCCCAGGCCCTCGCAGTCGATCACGCAGGAATGGGGGCTTCCGCTCTGGGACCGCACGGTCAGGATCTTGCCCCCGAAGTCGATGTCCCGGTTTCCGGGGCCCGTGAAGGTGCCGTCTGTGAGTTCGACCACGTCGCACCAGGGGATGGAATCGACCGCGTCCTGGATGGTGGCGAAATCGCCGCTCCCGTCGGGCGCGACGGTGAAGACGTTCGGCCCGCAGGCGACCTCGAGCCCACCGATCGTGCCGCAGACCGGGTGCTGGTCGGCGAAGGCACAGGGGGAGGTATCCTTGAGATGGTAGTCGCCGGAAGCCGTCGGGGCCGCGAGGCAGTCCTCTGGATCACAGAAGCCCGGCGGGAAGAAGTAGTTGTTCCAGAGCCACTCGACCGTCTCCACAGCGGCCAATCCCGTTGAATCGATGTCCGAGCAGGCGAACCGGAGGACGGGATCGCCCGTCGTGTAGATCTGGTTGCCCCCCGCCTCGGTGCCGTTGCCCCAGAGGATGGTGTCGTGGATCTCGAGCGCGGACTGCCCTTGGTAGTGGATCCCGCCGCCGGTCGTGACCGCGAAGTTGTCTGCGACGGTGCAGCTCATGATGGGCTTCCCGGTGGGTGCGTCCGGGCCGTAGAAGATCCCCCCACCCGCGGCCGCACTGCGGTTACCGTAGATCGCGCAATCCTCGATCATGGCCACGGACCCGCAGTAGAGCCCACCGCCGCCGAGCCCCGCTGGGCTGGAGAACGTTGCATTGCCCGCGATCGTGCATCCCATGATCGAAGGTTCACTGGAGCCGGCAACCGAAACCCCGCCGCCCGCCAGGTCGGCGGTGTTGGATTCGATCGTGCAGTCCTCCAAGGTCGGAGAGGAGGGGCCTGCCAAGTGGATTCCGCCCCCCATGCCGCCGGAGGTGTTGCCCGTGATCGCGCAGCCCGTGATCGTGACCGACGCCGAATCGCAGCAGATGCCGCCCCCGTCGCCGTCCGCGTGGTTGCCGATCATCCGGCAGTCCTCGATCGAAATCGACACGCCGTCCAAGTAGAGCGCGCCCCCCCGGTCGTCCGGCGCAACACCCGAGGCATGTCCGTTGGCGATCGTGATGCCGCGGATCATGGCGGTCATGCCTTCGCCGGAATGGACGTAGAACCCTCGTCCTAGGTTCTCGCAGTCGATCGTGCATAGATCCGGATCCCCGCTGAGCGACCGGACCGTGAGATGCTTGCCGCCGAAATCGAGATTCCGGTTCTCGGGCCCCGTGTAGGTGCCGTCCTCCAGCTCGATGGTGAACCCGGTGGGCACGGAATCGATCGCAGCTTGAATCGTGGGGTAGTCGCCCAGCCCATCGGCACGGACGAGCACGGTCCGGTTCCGGGGGGAGATGCGCCGGACCATGTACTCGTAGACCGGGTTCGAAGACCCGAGGAGATCGTCCAGGACGTACCAGGTGTCCTCGTTCGTGCCCGACCAGCCGTAGTTCATGTGGTACTGCATCACCCCGCCCGTGTCCCGCCACCCGTCGCAGACGATGGCGTGTCCCTCGATGCGGTACATCATCGGCCGGTCCGCATTGATCTCGGACTTGATGATCTCGAACCAGCCCTCGGGAGTGTGGTTGTCGCGGTACTCCACGTCGGTGATCGGCTCGTACCGGAAGAACACGGGCAGCGACTCCGCCGTCAGCAGGGCCCCGGTGCCCGAACCACACCGGCCGTAGTCCATGTCCAGGGACACACCGACCTCGTAGCAGAGCTCCGCCAGCGCAGCCTCCTGTTCGGGCGTGCACCCCCCGGTGCACGAGTTGGGCATGTGGGCCCAGTCGTACTCGTCGGTGAAGCGCACCTCCAACGTCGCCCCGGGGGAAGTTCCCCCGCAGGATTGATCGCCGTCCCAGTAGTAGCTATAGCTGCCCGCGCCGTGATCCGGCCACTGGTGGTACCTGACGAGCTGGGACATCGCGGTCGCCACGCACCCGACGACGCACCGGCCCCCGTCCCCCATCGGGCAGAGGTTGTTGTAGGGGGCCGCCTGGAACCAGTTGGTCGTGAGCAGGGGACCGACTTCGGTCAAGGGACCTCGCAGCGAACCGGAGAGGATCTGGTCCCAGTGCCGGCGGCCGGCCTCGCCGAACATGCGGGGCCCCTTCCGGGGTCGATGGGCCTCCAGGCTTCCGTAGGTCTCCGTATACAGGCTCAACCGATGGCTCAAGACATCGCGGACCAGTTGGACCGTGCCCCCCTCTTGGAAGACATCGAACGTCCATCGGTCCGAATAGGCCTTCACGGGTGCAAGTTCCTTCAGGACCGGAACGACGACGAAGCCTTGGGGGCGGATCGTGTAGACGCGCGCAAGCAAGAAGTCGCCGTCCAAGAGATCCTCGACGCGCACGATCGTCGGATCCGCGGCTCCGGCCCAAGAACCGGTCTGCTCGACGATATACCTAAGCCAGCTTCGGCAGACTTGTTCCATCTCTGCCGGAGTCGCCCTCTCGGCTTCCGCCGCGTGGGGCGCCAGCGCGCCGCAGATCAGGAGGAGGGTGGCGACAATCCGGGGGAAGCGCACGAGACCGACCTCCTTCCAAGGGGTGGCCGTGGGGACCTTCGATGTTGCTCGGCAGGGGGTCGAAACCGCGAAACAGGTCGGGTGCCTCGGGGCAGAACCGCCTGTTCGACCGGGGCGAGGGGCTCGACGTCGAAACCTGGCGAGTGCTCAAACCCTACAACATTATACTATATCAAAAGTTGGAGCGCTGTCAAGAGCCCCCGGGGGGCGGTTGGCCGGGTGGTGGGAGATCCCGGGCTCTCTTTGTCATCGATGCATGATCTTGCATGGAGGGAGGGGGACCTACGGGAAGATCCTCAGGTCCGTCGACCGGGAGGTCGCCGTCCCGGTGACGAGATCTTCGACTTCCACGGACAGGTCGTACCTCCCCGGTCTCAGCGGCCCGAGGTCCAGTGCAAGGTGTAGAGGAACGGAGGAGGCTTCCCGCTCGTAGGTGAACGTGCTGGCGATGTGCGGGGGCGTGCCCGGCCTGCCGCCCACGAGACGCCGCAGTCCGGCCAGAAGACCCGTCTCCCGATCGACGGCGATGGGGACGGCGCGGACGGTGACGCGGAAGGAAGAGCGCCCGCGCTCGTCGAGACCGAGACCGTACACCTCGTAGTATACGTTCACGGGTCTCGAACGGCGGAAGCAGTGAGAGGGCTCGGGCTCGATGCCCAGGTTTCCCTTGTCGAAGGGGCCGCTCCCGTCCGACGGCCGGATGGAACGGGCCAACTGGATGTCGCTGAGTTGTACCCCGGGCAGGTCGAAGCGGCGCGCGGCGATATCCACCTCGGCCCGC
>Ga0180437_10004684_pt1 | contig 19273 bp, 18 predicted proteins | sample SS_ome_4_FD_132410 | JGI IMG/M metagenome (GOLD analysis project Ga0180437, IMG submission 132410) | Hypersaline lake sediment archaeal communities from the Salton Sea, California, USA - SS_3_D_1 metaG | ecosystem: Environmental > Aquatic > Non-marine Saline and Alkaline > Hypersaline >... | reverse complement strand
CTTGATTTCGAGTTCGTCCATCGGGCTACACCTCCATTGTTTTGGATAACCTTTTTTGAAGGTTGTAGCCCTTCTCTTCTATTCATGTCAAATGTTTCCCGTCACTTTGGGACAAACTCTAATTTTTAAATATCTCTAAATTTAGAAACTACATGTTGAAGCGTATTTTTAATTTTTTATGAAAATCCTTATCAAACCTTTTCAGTTTTTTTAGAAGAGCTGTATCTTTATTTCTGAACGCCTCCAACAGTTTTTTACAATATTTAATCGGTCTTTTTGGCGCAGGCATTGTGCTCCATATTAAAAAGATGTTTTGTTTATTACCTCGGTCTAAATCCTCAAGAAGACTCTTCAATAATTTATATAAGAACTCATTTTTTAGGCAGCTAAACAATTTAATAAAAAAATTATGATATTTATCGAGAAATTCATCATAATAATCGCTTGAATATCGCGTTGGATCCATATCCGGAACTATACTCTCAAGCTCTTGTATTTGTTTGTCAGTTATTTCATTAATGAGAATGTCATAAGCATAATGACTCAATATATTTAATAATTCCAAAATTTTCATATATTCTTCAAATGATATTCCCTTCACGATGGGATGGCGATACTCATTAATTTCTATAAATCCTTCTGATGTTAGCTTCAAAATCGCTTCTCTTACTGGAGTTATACTTGAATTAAAGATGGACATAATATCTTTTTCGTAAATCCTCTCCTTAGGCTTGATTTCATTTCTAATGATTTGTTCCCTTAGGTAAGAATAAATTTTATGTCTGAGTGTCGATTTGGATTTTTTTTCTGATTTCATTTAAACAAAATATAAATATAATTGCTATTTTTGTCAAGGTATTTATTAATATATTATTTAATATTTTATAAAAATATTAGTCAATTTTTATAAGAAATTGATAATAAATAAGTTATAATTTATAATACTGATTATTAAGTCATCTTTCTGTACAATCATCTTTAATATTATGAACTTTTTTGCGTTATTTATTGACTTATTGTCTTATTTAATTTAATTTATTAATACTTAATTTGTTCCAGATGATACTATTTTACGAGTATTCATTCCGGATAAACTTGTATATTTATTATGAAGACTTTAGCCTTGAAAGATTCTTAAACGCCATAAAAAAAGGAAATTGTTGAATAACAAGGATAATATTGGGATATGTCTTAATGATTTCGCCAATAGAACAAAGCTAAATGCGGGGGTGTAAGAATGACATATGAATATCTAACAGGTCCTGATCAGCCTGACACTGAAATCATGATGCCAAAAGGGCAAGTGATAGCAGGTCATGCCATTGGCATTCTGGTTATTGATCTCTGGTATCCCCTTCTGCCTGGAAATGTAGCAAATGCCAGTACATTTAACTTCCCAGTGATTTATAAGATTTTAAAAGGTGCCTCGATAGATGAAATTCTAAGTGGAGCGCCATCCCTCTTAAAGCTCGTTATTGAAGGTGGAAATGAGTTAATTGAGCAAGAAGTCCGTGCCGTTGTTGGTGCATGTGGTTCATTCGCCAACTACCAAAAAAAAGCGGCTTCAGCGCTCAAGGTTCCTACATTTCTTTCTGTCATGCTACAGGTTCCCCTTATAATTCAATCTTTGAAACCGGAACAAAAAATTGGTATCGTTTCTGCTTCAGCGGCTGCACAAACCCAAAAAGTCTTTGACCAATGTGGGATTACAGATCCTTCGCGCTTAGTCATCATTGGTGCTCAAGATCTTTCTGAAATGCAGAAACTTTTTAGCTGTGAGGGGGGATTTAACAGCTATAAATTAGGAGAGGAGTTGGTGGAATTAATCAGGCAATCAGTTAAAAACAATCCAGAGATTGCTGCTCTCCTCCTGCAGTGCAGTGACTTCCCTCCTTATGCATGGATTATTCAGAAAGCGGTGAAACTTCCTGTTTTTGATATGAACAACTTAATCAACTGGGTGTATTACGCTGTGTTAAGGAAACCTTATCAAGGATTCATCTAAGTTGCTCAGAGTAAGTCGGCCAGCACATTAGCTTTTCTTCGATTGAAGTAAGCCACTTAAGAAGAAATTGAGTTTAGAGCAAACTTAAAAAAAAGATGGCACTTTGATTTTAGGATTATTCGATTCTTTAGAGGTGGTAAAATGGAAGAATCCTGTACTATTTTAAAAGGTGGAAATTTAATCGACGGGAATGGGGGGTCGCAAGTTGAGAACTCAGTTATAGTCATTAAAGGAGAGCGAATAGACGTAGTTGGCACGATAGATTCCGTTCCGATTCCCCCAGAAGGCAAAGTTGTTGATATCTCTGGCAAAACTGTAATGCCAGGCCTTATTGATGCACATTGTCACCCTGCAGGAACAAAAAGCCTTAATCCTATGACTTGGATAGTTGATCCTCCAGAGCTCAGGGCGATTCGATCTTCTTTGGATATGTGGAAGCTGATTGATAGTGGTTTTACAACAATTCGAGATTGTGGCAATTCCCTAAGTTTACATTTAAAAAAGGCAATTGAAGAAGGAAGTATCAACGGTCCCAGAGTTTTTTGCGCAGGCAGGGCAATTACTCAGACAGGGGGCCATTTTGATATGCCTCATTCTTTACCTTTAACATGGGTTAAAGAGCGGGGATTTGCAAGGATAGCCGACGGAGTTGATGAGTGTCGTAAAGCAGTACGAGAGCAACTGCGAGCGGGAGCTGATTTCATAAAAATTGCTACAACTGGAGGCGTAATGTCGGAGAGAAGCTTTCCGTCAGTTGCACAGTTTTCTGTGGAAGAAATAAAGGCAATCGTTGAAGAGGCTCATAATGCTGGAGTTAAGGTTTCAAGCCATGCCCAAGGAACCAAAGGTATCAAAAATGCTTTACTTGGAGGTGTTGATACTATCGAGCATGGAATATTTCTGGATGATGAAGCCATTGAGAAGATGATTAAACAAAACACTTATTTAATTCCAACTTTGGCTATTGCTGAAGCAATTATAACAGGAGGGATAGAGGCAGGTGTTCCTGAAGTATCTCTGAATAAGGCAAGAGAGGTTCAAGGCATAAACCTTGCTTCATTTGTAAGAGCGTGGAAAGCAGGTGTAAAAATCGGTCTCGGCACGGATTATATGAGTGATCCAATGACGCCCATGGGAAAGAATGCGGTTGAATTGGAGTTATATGTCAAGGCAGGCCTATCCCCTATGGAGGCCATTGTATGTGCGACAAAAAATAACTCAGAAGCACTTGGAATCAATGATACGTTGGGGACTCTAGAGGCAGGGAGACTAGCCGACTTGATTATAGTATGCGGTAATCCATTGAATAATATAGGTCTATTGAAAGATAAAAGAAACATCATGCGTGTATATAAAGGCGGTGAAATGATCCAACGCCTAAATATAGATTAAAAAAATGAGAAATTGGGAAAAAAGATAGTCATTGAATAGGAACGAACATATGAAGAATAGGCACAGACTGAATATTCCCAGAGTTTCAGTGTTATCTAAGGATAAGATTGAACTTATTCATCTCTCGTCTATGGAGGTATTGAGGAGAACCGGTGTCGTCGTAAAAGAACCGTCGGCTATTGCGATTCTGAAAAAAGGGGGGTGTATTGTCGACGGAGAAAAAGTCCGGATCCCAGCCAATCTTGTAGAATGGGCTCTTAGGAACAATCCTCCAATAGTAACGCTGTGCAATCGCAATGGTGAACCTGCCATGTCTCTTGCGGAGGATAATTTCTATTTTGGAACAGGATCGGACACTCCATTCATTATCGACTATGAAACAAAAGAACGACGCAATGTTATCTTAAAAGACATAGAAAATACAGCTCGGCTCGTGGATTTTCTCGATGAGATTAGCTTTCATATGTGTATGGGCATTGCCAGTGATGTTAATCTCAGAATATCTGATATTTATCACTTCGAAGCCATGATCAACAATACCGAAAAGCCAATCGTCTACACAGCCTGGAATTTGTATAATTTAAAAACAATAATCAAGATGGCCGAATATGTTGCTGGTGGAGAGGAGCAACTCAAGAACAACCCTTTTCTTGCTCTTTACACAGAGCCCATCTCACCGCTAATCCTGGCAGAAGAATCCACGCAAAAGCTTATGTTTATGGCTGAAAAATCCTTGCCTGTAGTATTCACACCAGCGGTAATCATGGGAGCATCTGGGCCTCTATCCATTGCGGGATCCCTCATCCAGGGAAATGCGGAAATGCTCGCCGGCTATGTTCTGGCTAACCTCGTTAATGAGGGAACTCCTTTTATTTATGGAGGAGGCATTATATCTATGGACATGTCATCAGCCCGAGCACTCTACACCGGACCTGAAGAGATGCTTGGTGAAACTGCCTTAGCGGATATGGCCAGATACTATCGCCTCCCAACATTCACTATTGCAGGATGTTCTGATTCCAACATTTATGACCATCAGGCATCCCTTGAAGGTGCCTTATGGATCTTATTATCCGCAATCAATGGGGGGAATCTTATCCACGATGTGGGTTACATCGATAATGGCTTGACCGCTTGCTATGAGCAGATAGTCGTTTCCAACGAGTTGATCGGAATGATTCGACACTTCACTCACGGTATCGAAGTTAGCGAAGAAACAATGGCCCTTGATCTAATTAACGAGGTCGGTCCTGGTGGGGAATACCTAACAAGCGAACACACTCTAAAAAATTTCAGGAAAAACTGGTTTCCAGATTTAATATCCAGAGTCCCTTACGAAACTTGGGCCTCAGACGGGAAAAAGGATTTGGCTAATCGAGCTAGTGATAGGGTAAAGCATATTTTGAAGACACACATACCAAGAGCACTAGATAATCAAATAAAAGAAAAATTAAGAAATATTGTTATGTCGATTGCCGGCTAAGAAGATAAACTTGATGATCCGAAAAGAAGGCGGCTAGTTTGAAAAAGCTTCAGGTCTTTGGCTAACCCGTCCAATGCTCGAATTTCTTTACAGATATGTATTTCGTTTTATTTCAAATGATTATGCATATGGTGTTTGATTTGATATTGAGAATTGTGACCAAAATGTGACCGTTTCAATTCCAATCCAACGGTAGGTGCTTCAGATACGTCAGGGCGTGCCACTTTCCCCCAGAAGAACACGATTTCCGTTTAGCATCCATACGCACAATTAGGCGATTTTAAGCATTTCTGGTGACAAGATGGTGACAATTGGAGCGGAGTATGTTTTTTTAAATAATCCATTTGTCTCCCGACCTTTGGTTCCGGAGACCAAGAAAAGGCGACCCACGTCTCCCCTATTCCAGGGTTAGAAGGCATTTTTGCCTTTAGCACCGTTAGTCAAAAGTAGGCAATTTTAATCAAATTTGGCCCGTATTTGGCCCGCGGGGAGTGGTCTGCATGGACACATGACTCTAGATCATGGAATCGAGGTTCGAATCCCTGCTTCCCAGACACCCATATTTTCAGCTCTACCCCTAGACAATCTAGCATTAACAAACGAACTATCAAAACCATAACCGTAGGCACAAAGAAGCGTTTGTAGGCAAAGTTTTGCATGAGTGTGACATGGGGGAGGTCTGTACTGATAAATATATTGCCTTCATTTGTATGTTGGTTTAGAATCTTCTCATGAATCCTAAAGGGGGTATTCATAACAAATGATTCCAAATCTACGAATTCAAGTGCTGCTAACATTGGTTATGAGTCAGAACTTTGGAAAGCTGCCGACGCAAAAAGACGCGTGGCTGATTAGCAGCGTTAGCCCGAAATGACGTTAAGGAAACCCAAGGAAGCTAATTGCACCATGGAAAATATGTCGATGAATCGCAGTCTCAGCGCCGCGAAGGCGGCCAAGAAAGATGAGTTCTACACCCAGTATATTGACATCCAGAAAGAGGTCGAGGCCTACCTTGAATTCGATCCCGATACCTTCCGCAGCAAGGTCGTCTACTGCAACTGCGATGACCCTTTCGAGAGCAACTTCTTCAAGTACTTTGCCGCCAACTTCAACAGGCTCGGTCTGAAAAAGCTTGTCACCACCAGTTATGACGGCTCCCCAATCGCCGGCGAACAACTCACGTTCCCGGAGTACAACGAGGACAATGGCAAGCGCCAAAAGCCCAAGGCGATCTCCGTGGAGATCGAGGAAGTGAGGGATATCAACAGAGACGGCTCGACCAGTATCGATGATGTCGAGCTCTTTCTGCAGCAAAACCCACACAGCCGCATACGACTCGCCGAAGGCGGCGACTTCCGTAGCGCCGAATGCATTGAGTTACTTAAACAGGCCGACATCGTCGTCACCAACCCGCCCTTCTCCCTCTTCCGCGAATACGTAGCCCAACTAGTGGAACACGGTAAAAAGTTCCTCATCATCGGAAACGTCCAGGCAATCACCTACAAGGAGATCTTTCCGCTCATCAAGGCCGACAAGATATGGATGGGCGTAACGATCCATAGTGGCGACCGCGAGTTTCGCATTCCAGACCATTACCCGCTTAAAGCGGCCGGCTGGCGAGTCGACGAGAACGGCGTCAAGTACATCCGAATAAAGGGCGTCCGCTGGTGGACAAACCTGGATCATGGACGCCGCCACGAGAAGATTCCGCTCATGACCATGGAGGACAACCTTCGATTCAGCAAGCACAAGGAGATTAAAGGCAAGGCAACATACGATCGATACGACAACTACGATGCCATCGATGTGCCCTTCACCGATGCGATCCCAAGCAACTACGAAGGCGTCATGGGCGTCCCGATCACTTTCCTTGACCGGTATAACCCCGACCAATTCGAGATAATAGGGATTACGAAGACCTGGCATGGCGGTGCATCCAAGACTTACCCCATGCAGACTCAGGTCCACAGAGACGGAGGTGAGTCACAAGTGTCGAAGCTCAATGATGCCCCGGCCATTAAGGTTAGCGAGCGCCCGACCGGTCGGACATACTATCGCGTCGGCACTGAGAACTTCATCGCGCTCTATCAAAGGCTCCTCATCCGCTACCGTCGTACCCGGCCTGCAAAAGGGAGGAAAAAGTGAATACCACATTGAGAACCGACATCACCGTCCGCCACATATGCGACGGGTTTGTGTACAACCAATTGGAGGGAAAGGGACTCTACGGACTGGGCGGAAAGCTTACGATTCAGCCGGAGTACCAGCGGAACTATATCTATGCGGATGGCGGTGGCAAAAAAGAGCGAGCTGTCATTCACTCCCTTCTCAAAGGCTATCCGCTCGGGCTGATCTACTTCAACAAAGTCAGTAAGGACAAGTTCGAGGTATTGGACGGCCAGCAACGGATTACGAGCATCGGACGGTTCGTTACGAACAAGTTCGCCATCATGGATAGCGGCAATCCGAAGAACTTCGACAGCCTGCCCGCCGACCAACAAGGCAAAATTCAGGACTCGAAACTGCTGATCTACGAGTGCGAGGGCACGGAGAGCGAGATCAAGAAGTGGTTTGAGACTGTCAACATCGCAGGTGTGCCACTCAACGACCAGGAGTTACTGAACGCCATCTACTCCGGGCCGTTCGTGACGCTTGCGAAGGCCGAGTTCAGCAACAGCCAGAACGCGAACATCCAGAAGTGGAGCGCCTACGTCAAAGGCAGCGCAAACCGGCAGGATTTCCTGGAGCGGGCGCTGGACTGGGTGAGCAAGGGCGATATTGGCGGCTACATGAGTAGTCATCGCACCAAAGGCGACATCAATGAGATGAAAACATACTTTAACAGCGTAATCGACTGGGTGTCGAGCGTGTTCAGGGATGTTGAGAAGGAGATGCGGGGGCTGGAATGGGGACGGCTCTACGAGAAATACCACTCGACGTCATATGATCCAGCCAAAGTTTCTACTGAGGTCAAGCGGCTTTATGCCGATCCGTATGTCAAGAATCGTCGCGGCGTTTTCGAGTACATTCTCGGCGGCCTTCAAGATTCGAAGCTCCTGGATGTACGGGTGTTCGACGATGCGACCAAGAAGTCCGTCTACGCCAAGCAGACCGCAGCCGCCGAAGCCAATAGCACATCAAATTGTCCACTCTGCGCAGTCGGCCATGCTGCCAATAAGAGCAAAATATGGAAGTTCGCCGAAATGGATGCGGACCACGTTTCCTCATGGATCAAGGGCGGCGGAAGCTCGGCAGAGAACTGCCAAATGCTCTGCGTTACCCACAATCGGGCCAAAGGTAATCGATAAAATGGACGTACTACAGCCCAGCACGTGGAGCAAGGGCTGAAAGCTGAAACCGGCGAACTGTCAAATGCTTCCCATGATCGATATGACGGCTCTTAGCCGGAATAACGCCTTGTTAGATAGACGACCAAGAAAAGGAAAATTCTCACAAACGGGGAAATCAGAAATGAGTCCGGGTGATACAATCAAAATGGGAATTGCTAATTTGCATGATGCATTTCTAAACACCTCTCTGCTAAGAAAGAAAATGCACCAATCTCCGATTGTGGATGATCCTGAATTATTCACCATGAGTGATCGAGGGCGATTTGAAAGGATGTGGACTGCATCACTTTATGTCCTGGTTGAGTCCTGGAAATCAGTCCAAATGCGACAAGCAAGAGAATTTGTTACCTCAAAAGTAGACACAAATGAGGTAGAAGCTTTGTTGCGGCGGGGCAAAGAGGATGGAAGCCTTAGGAAAATGAAGGCAACGCGGCATTACATGTTTCATCGGGATAAGCGAAAATACTGGGATGTGGGACGGATATCAGTTGCCGGTCAATTGGAATATAACGAAAGGCTTCATCAGACATTTTCACGTGTACTTTATGAGGCAATGAAGGCCATTACTCCAGAAGAAGAGAGAATTCAGCGTGAATGAAAAGACTAAAATTCAAGAGGCCAGGTTTTTTTATGATCTGATGGTGAAAGAGCAGGAAAACTTGACTGCGTTCAAGTTCTACCTCTCTGCCTTCCTAACTGCGGCTAGGTCTGTGATGTACTACGCTAGGGATGAAGCTAGAAAGAAGCGTAAAGGCTTGAGATGGTACGACGACTGGATGAGTTCAATAAAGGTATTGAGTTTTTTTCGAGATAAACGAGATTTTAGCATCCACACTGCTCCAGTTAATCCAAGAAAGCATGTTCATATCCATATCACCGAGGCTATAAGGATTTCTGAATCCATTCATATCAAAGTCACAGATAAGAACGGCAATGTGAAGGAAGAAAGGGAAATCAAGGAAGCGGAAAAATCCAAAGAGACTCCGAAATCATCTTTCAAGTCTGAATCCCGGTATGAATTTGACGACTGGCATGGACAAGAGGACGTCATCACACTTTGCGGGATTTACATCCATGAACTGGAAAAGGCTGTTCAGGACGGGATCACTAAGGGTTTTATTACTGGATAGGAGAGGTTCAGAGCTGGGGAGGTGAGCGCCTCAGGAGGATAAGAGACGCCATGATAACAGAGGGCGATTTGAAGCCGCACTACAGAGACGTTATTGAAAAAAGAAAATTCTCATAAAAGAAGAATATGTCTAAAATAAAAGAAATTTTTTTTATAAATGGGAAATTCAATCAGGAAAAAGTGAATAAATACTTAAATGAATTTCAGTCAGAAACTGACAGAGCAGCTGCCATTTTGGGAGGTGCGTATCTCGATAATTTATTAAATGAATTATTGAAATGTAGATTGCTATACAATTCTTTGACTGATAAAGATCTCAATAATTTATCTTTTGATCGTAGAATAAAATTGTGTTATTCAACTGGTGTAATTAATCAAAAAGAAAAAAGGGATTTAACCACTATTAAGAATATTAGAAATTATTTTGCACATGATATTGAAGTAAACGATTTCAAAAAAGGAAATATCCCTTATCTTTGTAAAAAACTATATTCTCAGGAAGATTCAATACTTGCCGAGGGCTCCCCTGCGGCAAATTCAAGAAATATTTTCACTGAATCTGTCGCTATTTTAATGTCCAACCTTCAGGATCGAATTCTGAATTGTGAGAGGTTAAATAAGATCAAGGGTATCTGATGAAGTAGAGAGATAATTAAATGGTGGGAATTGATTATAGCGTTCTTGAGCAATTCGATTATGAGCTTGCATTAGGTAGAATTGTAAATGATCTTAAATCGGATTTTATTTTATCTCCGCATTATTCTCATATTTTTAAATTTTCTTATGAAGAGCTTTGGCATCGAGTTGATACAGACTTGAGATCAGGTACTTATGAACCTGATCTTCCGATTACTATTGAGGTGCCCAAACCAAACGGACTTACTCGGCCGGGATCAATTCTAAAGCCTCCAGATAGATTTGTTTTCCAAGCTCTGATTGATATTATTTCTGAGGAAACAGAAAAATTAGTTAATAGAGATAGGGTGTCTAGCAATGTCCTTCTTAACCCAGATTATGAATTTAAAATGTTTGAAGATCATCACAAAAGTTGGGGTGAATTACAGGACAAAATTAATACTTTATGCCGAGATGATTTTTTTACCCATGCAATTAAAGCCGATGTGGCAAACTACTTTGAAAGGCTTAATCAGCATTATTTGATTAACCTTCTTCGCTCTTCAGATTGTCCATCTGGTGCAATCAATTTGCTTGAAGAGCTTTTACTTTCGTGGACGGAAAGAATTTCATATGGAATACCACAAGGTATGCTCCCCTCCGATTTCCTAGGGAATTATTATCTAGTAGCAATCGATTCAATTTTAGAAATTGCAAATGATCCATCTGTAAGATACGTTGATGATCTATACATATTTTTTTCCTCAGAAGCTAATGCTAAAAAGGGCATGATGTATCTATGTAAGGCTTTACGAGAACAGGGACTTCATCTAAATGAGCTCAAGAGCTTTATTGTAGAAACGCATAAACTTCTGTATGAAGAAACCTTGCTAGATAGAATGTTTGAAAAGGCAAGAAAAGAAGTGGAGGAACATGCATTATTCTCATATTCATATGGAATGCAAAGCGGATGGCCAGCTATTGAAGATTATTTTTCTGAAGACTTAATCGAGCTAAAAGCCGTTGAAGCCTTATATAAAAAAATTCAGGAACCTAAATCTCCTGCTGATAGTATAGAACGCTTTTGTCTTCCCATACTTGCCGCAGCAGGATCTGAAATAGGTATAGAACGAGCACTAAGCGGTATAATTCAGCGTCCATATCTCTCGAAACTCTATTGCGCGTATCTGCAACCTTTTATGGGCCGAAATCCTGATCTGGCCGTCAAAATAGAGAAAATAGTTCTCAAAAATGATTTTATTTGTTGCTGGCAATTATTGTGGCCTATTGCAGCGCTCTTAAATGTTGAAAAGGTGAATCAAAAAACTATAATCCATATTCTACGGCTTTTACAGGATAATTCTCTCCATGAAGCTTTAAGGGCAATTTGTGCAATCGTTGTTGGGAAATATGGAAGTGCAGATAAAAAGAATATATTAGCTAATCAATATAAAAAAGAACCTTCTGAATATGTCCGTTCTGCAATCCTTTATGCATCACAATACTTTCCGACACCCCAGAAAAGATCTTGCATAAAGGCATGGGCAGGTCATTCGAGGATAAATTCTCTAGTTGCTCTGTCAATACGCAAGAGCGATTAATATAAGTAACGATATGATACAGACATCAAGGTTTTTTTAAAAAAAAGGTGAAATCACTGTCATAAACCTCCATTCATGAAAGGGGCGGATATGCACAATTTTTTCACCTTTATTTCGCCCTGAGACGGCGTATAAGCAACGCAGAGCCCTTTAACTCTAGTGTTACCCTTCCAAAGAAACTTCCCCTGGGAAAGAAAATCGTTTAAAAAGGCTTAGAACGCGTTTACATGTGGTGCTTGTTTTATAAGTTTCAAAACTTGCTTGTAATCTGGGCATAAAAAAAAACCCGCAGTCCCGGCCCCAGCTCGAAGGCCAGGACCAGGGTGCGGAGGTAAACGGGAATTTAAAGGGCCTTTGCAAAGTCTAGGTTTTCCGGAGTTAGTTTGTTGTACCAAACCCTGTTGAACCTGGACCAGCGCCAGCCGTTAGCCTTCAGCCGTGTTAGGATCTGATCGCTTGGCCTCTCATCGAATAGGATCTCAACGCCCTGCTTTTCCGTGTTCTCCCTGACCGTCTTACCGTTGGCCTTGTCAATTTCCTTTATCCCGGCTTCCGTAAGATCCCCCAGGTAATAGTCAGGGTGAGGTATTGCTTTGCCTTTGTAGCAGCCGAATTGAATCTCGTAGAATATGGCAACATTCCCTTTTTCTGCCCCGAATCTGTAGGCGTTCTCCTGGCCTGTCCGGTGTGAATTCTTGGCCTGCAAATAGTTGCCATGTCCCATGCTGTAGTTTTCCGTGTGCCATTCAAAATCAATGGCCTTGAGATCTGGAACCCGATTGACGACTCGCCGGGCTAGTGATTCCTTCTGTGCCTGCTTCTTGACTATTGCCAGCAGCCATTCGTTGACAGGCCGGTGAGGATTGAAATAGTCGGTCATCATGTCCGAGTCGTCGAAGCACTCAACCAACATGATCCCCATTTTACCGGCTGGGATCTCAACGGCCTGCCGGTCAAATTCCTCTTGTGCTTTGGCTGCCTGGGCCATTCTTTCGGTGACTTCCTTTTGCTGCTGCTCGAGCTCGTCCTTACTTTTCCTTTTGTCTTCAATCCGACGCTCGAAGATGATAACATTTTTCGCGTCCTCTGCTGCGGCCAGGAACTCTTGAAGATTGGCCTTTGAGATCTCACCATTAAACCGGTCAAAGAGTTTTTGCCGCTCCCTCTTGTATGTTTCCGACTCCTGGCCGAAGACATCATAGAGGACAGCGCTTGACTCCTTGACCTCCCCATTCTCGAGCCTGTTTGTCTTCTGGACATAGCCTTTAGACTCCCAGGACATCTCCCGCAGGGCCTTGACAACTTGTTTCTGTTGCCTGGGCCCTAGGTCCACGCTTGAAAACTTGGTCATAGCATCTTACCTCCGTAAAATTTATTTGCTCGTCCGGACTTGGGACCGGACTGCGCATTAAAGCCGGGAATTATCCCGGCTCCCCTCTGCTTTAATCCCAGGAATAAGGACAGTCCGGGAGATCCCGCAGGATTGCTAAATCCATCCAGGGAATAGCGGCAACAGGGCAGAAATAATGATCCAGCAGGATACATTCTGTTCCATCGTCCGGGTCCTTGTCCTCTTGAATAGCCCTTATGAACGGACACATTGACCGCTCTATTGCTGTTGTTGGCATTGGTCCCCCTTGAATTGCTTTATAATCTCGTTTGCTTCCTGGTCCGTGTTAACCCAGGTCCATTCACTATTGAGAGGATTGGCCAGATCACGGAGAAAGACGCAAAGCCTTTCCCCGTTTGGTCCGGTCTGGCCCAGGACATCTGACGAATGAACAATTATTCTTGTGTCTGGCATGGCTCCCCCTGTTCATCCTCCCATACGAACCGGCCACCTTGAACCGTCCCGACTCTGGCCCCGCGCTTGCGCCACCATTCCACATAATAGGGAATAGGCACATAATCCAGGGAAGACGGTTCTTTCGAGAATTTCTTTTGGGTCCGGTCAATTCTGAGATAGGTCCCGAATGAGTTTCCCGGATCCTGGAGGACCGCTTGAGCTATCAACGAATCTTGGCCGCTGAATATCTCTGGTTTGTCGATCCCTATTTTCGGCATGGGGGAAGTAAAGGCCAGCCCTGGGTGTTCCAGCAGGATCGAGCGTTTGTCTATGACCGGGCAGCCGTCCGGGTATCGGTCCGACTCTCCATCATACAGCCGGCGCCAGAAGGACTCAGGATCATCATATCCGGACAGATGACTTGTCGGTGATAAAGAGCCCTCCGGATACTCGAGCTCTACGGAATGACCGCCAAGGCCAAAGGTGATTAGTCTTGCTGTTCCTTTTTCCATCATCCCCGCTCCACTTCAAACCGGTTCTTGATCCCATGTTTCACGGCCAGGGCCTCTGTCAGGTCAACGAGCCCATATTGCTGTAGCAGCCATACAGGAATAACTGTGTAAAGGAATTGTGCCAGGGTGAATTCGGCGACCTCATCGAATTCCTTTGACTTGAGATCCTGCGCCGACTTGTGGACCGAATCCGAAACTTGATAGATCTCGGACCGGAGGGAGCTCCGGACCGTTGCGACTTCGACGGCAGCCGCAGCCGATGACGGTTGTTGATTTTGATTCATTCGTTTTACCTCCTGACTTCACGCTACACCCGATCTGAAGTTGTCAAGAGTCCCGGAATTTTGAGGATTTCCCCTAGAGAATGAAGACTACTTATGGAAAATTTATCTATTGAAGAGATACTATTTATTGGAAGACTATCTATTAATAAAGAATATCTATGGTTCCTTCTCTCCCATCAACTAATTAACAGAGCGCACCCCAATAAGTACTTATTTATAAATAAGTATCTATAATAGAGAGTTTCTGTATATGTAGATGGGGATTATATATAGGAAGAGGATGTCTCCATTTTCAGTTCGGATGTGCCTTTTTCTATTAAGAGTATATTATTTATGTATGGAACATACATACTACCTATACATACAATCCCTAATACAATAGTAAATGACTCTGGAATGACATGAGTGAGTATTTCCGGGTCTTCTTCATGGCAATTCTAATGGGAAATGCTTGTGTCGCATCAGAATTATTATGTCAACTCGATTATCTCCGCAAGTCATTATTTATGAAGCACTTGAGTATTTTAACCCGGGAAGCCGTTTCGCATCCCACAGTTATTCAAGATTTACGGGATAGGAAAGGCTATTTCCATCCCAAAATGGCTTATAATCAATCATTATATGGCTAAAAATAGGCCAAAATGGGATGAGTAAATTTATGCGTTTCAGACAGAGTTTCCCCTGAATTGACAGACTGGCACCGATCCCGGACCTTCTCCCGGACCTGTTCAAGGCGATTTTTGGGACCAAAGGGGGGGTATGGGGACTTTTTTTTGACCCCCCCCATCTATGTATCCCCTGCTCACTAAATTTAAAATTTTTCCATAAAAGGGGTTCTCATCAAAGGATAAACCCAATAGTAGAAATCTAATATATACTGTAATAAACGAGGAAGATTAGATCAGGCATGATGACAGCTCTCAACTTATACAAAAAACACCCCTTTTTTCGCTCTCCTGCCCCTAATAGAGGGTCTCCATAAAGAAAACTTTTTGAGTGAAGGGTGCAGGTAGGGTAAACAGGGAAAAACTAAGAAAAACTATAATAATCTGGATTAAGTGGATTGCGGCGGCCTATTATTCCTTCCAACCTCTGCTAGTGAAACGCCAGAGCGTTATTTCTGTGACCTCATCAATTTTATAACCCGGCCAGCCTCTTCCTCGCATCTTCAACCTCAGCTATCCCCAGGTCAGCATCCTTCTTTATTCCGGACATCTCTCAATATAATCTTTGACCTATTCCACCAACCCGATTTTCTTTAATAGCTCAGTAAAGCGTGGATCAGAGCGAAGAGGGTCAAAGGTCGGATCTGCCCTTAAATATATTAGCCGCGAATCTTTCTCTGAATAAGCTCTATCCAACCAGATGAAGGCTTGTTCTTTATCGCCAAGTCCAACATAGACACGTGCAATCTCTATGGAAGAAACAAATTCTGTCTTTGAATACTCGATGATGTCTCTAAGTCTTTTTTCAGCTTCTGCGCGATTGCCCGAGCGAGCATAACAATAAGAAAGCCAGGGAGAAAGCTCTGGATTGCCCTGCGTTACCTCATATCCATGAAGCCTGGCATTGATAGCTCTATCAAATTGGCCCAATGCTGCATAAACCTCTGAGAGATAACTATAATTAGCTGAATTATCTGGGAAAAGTTCAATCGATTTCTCTAATTCCTCTAATGCTCGGTCATATTGGCGAGCATGATATAAGATTGTTCCGACATTCGCGTTGATCCGGGGAGAAAGTGGATCGAGCTCCCTTGCTTTTAATATTTCTTTGATGGCCTCATCATGCCGACCTGCAAAAGTAAGAGAAAAAGCATACCAATGATGAGCCGTGGCATAGTCAGGTTTAAGATCGAGAGCAATCTGGTATTCTCTCATTGCATCTTTAAAGCTAAGATCCCAGCCCTCTAACATTGTTGCCAGAGCTAAATGAGCCTCAGCGAGGCCTTCATCCAAGTCCAGTGCCTGCATTGCGGCTGTTTTAGCTTTAGGATATCCTTCCTTTACTGGAATTATTTGATTATCAGCGAGAATCATATAGCTGTCAGCTAGGCCGACATATGCCAGGGCATAGTTTGGATCTTTCTTGATAGCCCTATCGAAGCATTCAATCGCTTTCTCCAGGTTTTCCTTTCCTCTTTTTTCCCAAAAGAACCGGCCGCGAAGATAAAGGTTATAGGCTTCTCTGTCGGAAGTATAACTTTTAACGATCGCCTCATCTTCTCCCAGCAATTTAATCTTCAGGGCTTTGACAACAGAGCGGGCAATGTCATCCTGGATCACGAATACGTCATCCACTGTTTTATTATAGTTCTCCGACCAGATCGGGAATCCATCCGCGATATTGATCAGCCGAACCATAATGCGAAGTTTGTTATCCGCAACCTGTACGCTTCCCTCGAGCAGAGATCCAACTCCCAGCTTTTGACCGATTTCGCGAACATCCTGCTGTCTGCCCTTGAAGGAGAATGATGATGTCCTGGCAGATACATACAAACCTTCCAGGCTGCTCAGGGTATTGATGAGCGTTTCGGGAATGCCGTCGGCCAGAGCTTCCTGGTCTTTGTTCGCGCTTAAGTCCTCAAAAGGAAGCACAGCAATAGACGGCTTTGCTGCTTCTGAAGGAGGAAGGGTAGCTTGCGTTTTATGTAAAAGCTGCCAGATAATCACTCCGATGATTACTATTCCAATAAATGCAAGGGCTGGTACTAAGAGCTTTTTCACCCTAAATGATACTGTGATCTCTCTTGATGTAAGGGGCTTCCTATCAGGAATCACTCTATCTGTCGTGGGAATCCCTTTCTCAATATTCTCAAGCTCTGCTCTCATCTCTCCTGCACTCATGTAACGTTTTTCTTTATCCTTTTCCAAGCACTTGAGGATCAATGAATTTAAATCATCAGGGACCTGTGTGTTGATACTCTTAGGCTCCTTTGGGGATTCATACTTGTGTTTATGGGCAATGCTTAATGCTGTCTCCCCCTCAAAGGGTGTTTTTCCCGTCACCATCTCATAGAGAATCACTCCAAGAGAGTAGATATCTGTGCGGTGATCAATATCTTTTCCCTCTACCTGTTCTGGACTCATATAGTCAGGCGTGCCAATCATCACGCCTTTGTCGGTGATCCCTTCACCGGCAACTGACCTGGCTATCCCGAAGTCCATGATCCGGGCATTCCCGTTTTTATCGATCATGATGTTGCTGGGCTTGAGATCACGATGCACAATCTCTAAACTGTGTGCCTCGGAGAGCCCATCGCATACCTGTTTCGCTATTGAAATCGATTTTCCAATGGTCAATTGGCCAGTCTGCCTTATTAAACTCTTGAGATCCTGCCCCGTAACATACTCCATCGTGATAAAGCCTGTCCCTTGGTCCTCTAATAGCTCGTACATACGTCCTACATTCCTGTGACTAATCTTTCTAGCTATTTTCAGTTCATTCTGGAACCGCTCTAAAGTCTTTTTGTCAGATGATATTTCCGGTTTGATGAGTTTTAAGGCAACCTCTTCGTTGAGTTTCTTATCGAGGGCCCGATAGACCTTTCCCATACCGCCCTTTCCAAGTTCCTCTATGATCTGGTATCTGCCCGCAAAAGTGGAGCCAGTGGTTAGTTCTTCCCGGGGTGCTTCAATTGTCTTTGTTTGGATAGGAATTGGCTCTGCAGGTGTTAATTGAGTACCACAATCCCCACAGAATCGTTGGTCATCCGGGTTCACATGCAAGCACTTGGGGCATGTAGTTGTCATTGTGTCCCCCTTACATTCTGGAGAAAGGATATCAGGTCAGAACTGGAATTGTCAAACAGATTTGGATAGCCAATATTTAAGTTGACAGGGCCTTTCCTATCAGATTAAATTGATATTGTTCAAAAGGATTTTCCCGATCAAAATAAGGGGGTAATCATGAAAAAACTGTTTTTGGTAATTCCTTTGGTCTTATTGCTTTGTTTTACTTTAAGCTGCCAGAAGGGTGAAGAGGTAGCTGAGGAGCCTGTGGTGGACACTGAAGCCGAAAAACAAGCAGTTGCAGAACGTTTCCAAGCCTTGGTTGATACTGCCGTCGAGGGCGATATTGAGAAGTATAAGAGCTTTTTCCATCCAGAGATGCGTTGGTGGGATTTTAGCCAAGAGCATCCTGTGGGCATCGATGCCTATACAAAAATAATGGAAGAATTCTATAAATCGGGTTTAAAGTGGGTATGCGACTTAGGGCCTTTTGATATTCATATTGAAGGGAAAACCGCCGTTCTCTATACGACTTATAAGAATATATTCAAAGACCCTGAAGGAAACGAAACCACTTCGTCGGGACCATGGACTGCTGTTTTGGTCAAACAAGATGACAGATGGTTATTTTTGAGTAACATCTTTACCCAGAAGTAGTTAATTCAATTCACTCATAGCGATAAAAAAGGAGGCAAAATGAAAAAACTTATAATGATTTTACCATTTGTTCTGATTTTATGCTTTATGTACGGCTGTCAGGACAAGGAAGCGATGGCAGAGCTTGAAGCGATGAAAGCCCAAGCAGAGGTTGAGGAGCAGAATAAGGCTCTTATAAAACGCTTATTTGATGAATTGAACAAAGGGAACTATGACATTTTCAATGAATTGTACGCTCCTGACTATGCTTGGTATACACCATCAGGAAACACTAACTCAGTGTCCCGAGAAGCAACTGTAGAAGCGTTGAAGGATTTCTATAGAGCATTTCCTGACCTCAATTGGAGTATTGAAGAATTAATTGCTGTAGGGAACAAAGTTATATATAGGTTCATAGCCAGAGGTACTCATAAAGAGGAATTTGGAGGAATCCCAGCGACTGGGAATAAGATTGAGAGTAGCGGAATTATGATAGCCCGCATTGAAAATGGAAAAGTTGTGGAAGACAAAGAAGAATTTGATATGTTAGGTCTGATGACGCAACTCGGCAAGGAGCTGAAACCGAAGGAGGGGAAGAAATAGATTTTCTTTGCCCAGTGCGTATACATTTTAAGCAAAACCATCAATAAAAAGGAGGGTTTTGATGTTAAACAAGATCGGTTCTTTTACCTCGGATCGAAGGCACTTCTTGACAAGAATTTTGCCAGCCGGAACTTTTTTTTGTCTCG
>Ga0180437_10004680_pt1 | contig 19294 bp, 21 predicted proteins | sample SS_ome_4_FD_132410 | JGI IMG/M metagenome (GOLD analysis project Ga0180437, IMG submission 132410) | Hypersaline lake sediment archaeal communities from the Salton Sea, California, USA - SS_3_D_1 metaG | ecosystem: Environmental > Aquatic > Non-marine Saline and Alkaline > Hypersaline >... | reverse complement strand
GTATGGCAATGATAGAACGCGGCAACCTGCAATACCGACAGGAAGCCAGGAGCCGATGGGAGCAGTACAAGCGTGAGCGCCGCCAGCGTATCCTTGGTACATTCATGGATATTGTAGGCTTGGCTATGGGAGGTGTAGTCGGATATGGTGTTTCCAAGGCGCTGCAGCCTCAAGCTGGCTTTGCAAGCATGGAAGGTGTACCGGAGTTGCAATTTGCTCCCGATTTTTGGAGAGGCGGTGTATGATGCCTGAAGAAAGCTGGCAGCCAAGTAACAAAGAGTTTCGGCCAATACAGCAGGCGATGCAGATGTTTGCCATGATGCAGGGCTTACAACAGCAGCGCAGGGCTATGGAGTTACAGCAGCAGGCGGCAGCGCGCGCGGCTCAGTTACAGGAGAGCCAACTACAGTCTCAAGCCTTGCAGCGCAACCTTGCGTTGGAGCAACAGCAGTTAGCCCGTGACAAGCTGGCGCTTGAACACGAAAAGCTGGCTGTGGAACGGGAGCGGTATACGGCGCTGTCACTGGAAAAGGAGCAACACGAGGCCACAAAGGCGGCCGAAAAGGAGGAAAAGCAGCAATTTGCCCAAATCGCCCATGAGATTCCTGAACTTATCAAGCGCCTGGGTGTAGCCAGACAGGGATTACAGCAGATAGACCCCGAGGGCGAGGAGCCGGCCCTGAAGGGACTCCGCAATCTGCTTGACGCGGCTTATGAAAATCTTGACAGGGTATCGCGTACCGCGGCAAAACCAGAGGAGTTGAAGGGCAATGTAATGAGCCTTGCCAGGGCCGCCGATCAGCTTAAGGTTGCCAGTCAGGGACTTGAGAGCGGCGGATGGGGCCTTGAGGCGGTAAAGCAATCCTATCCCTCGAAGATCGAACTTAGATACCGGGAACTGTTCCCCAATATCTCCTTTGTTCAGGATAGGCTTGCTGGGCTGATAGGTATGCCGCAAGCAACCGGCAAAGGCGTGGGGTATTACGGTGAATGGGGCGAGAAAAAACGCGTGCCGATAGCGCAAAGACTTGCCGATTTCATAGAGAGCCAAACAGCTTTTGAGAAACCGGAAGTTGTACGATAATGGCGAAGGATGCCTATAGACAGGCATTGTACGAGGCGCTAGGCAGCGATACGGAAGCGCCGTTGCTGCCATCGCAGGAAGACCCGTCCTTCTGGCGGAAAGTCCTGCAAGCCCCGGGCGTGCGCCATGCGACGGGGGGGCTGCTATACGGTGTTGACATTCTCGCACGTCCTTCGTATGCGCTTGGCAATCTTTCGCGTGCGATGTACACGGGCGATACCAATGAGCTTGCCGACGCCTTGCGCCAGTTTGTGCCGTTCGGTGAATGGATGGAGCGCACGTTCGGCGTAAACCTTGCTCCTGACCGCAAGGAAGACCTCGGCATGATGCTGGGGTCATATCTCAAAGAACAGGGCATGAACCCGTACCTTGCCGGTGCTGCTGGACTGGCAGCGTCATGGTTCACCGAACCGTGGCGCATTATTCCCGCCAGCACCATCGCCAAGGCCGGTTCCTATGCCAGCCGCGCCGCAACGGGCACGGCCCGGGCCGTCCGGTGGACCGCCAAGGCGCTTGAACACCAGCCATACGTCGGACGAATAGCTGGTGGAGGGTTGAAGTATTATGATATCGCCAAGCAGGGCCTGAAGCGGGCGTTTATCAAGGAAAAGCGGCTACTGGATATCGAAGCTTTGGGCCGCATCCTAAAGCAGGAAACCGAACTGCCCATTGACGACGCCATGCAGATTATCCAAGACTACATTACCGAGGGAACCGGCCTGCGGTTCATGCGTAATGTCAAGGAGACGCTTGCCAGCAAGACCGTTTCGGTGCATACACGTTCGGGTGTCATTGAGAAAAGCATACCCATTCACGCCAACATGGTTGGCGAAACAGGCATAGGCCAATACCTGTCCGCTCTTGGCGGTGCGAATATCGCACGTGGTAAAGTCGCTGAAGGCTTGGCACGGCGCATTACGCACTTTGCTCATGCCCCGGAGGCATACGTCACCGTCAACAATCTCCGCTTTATCGGCAGTCAGGCCCGGGAGTTATTCGACGATATTCTCGGGTATATACCACAGACCATCAGAAACGCCGGAAGCCTGCATATACGGGAGACAAAGCGGGGCATTCAGATAGCCGGTAGGCTGATAGATGATGTCACGGATAGAAGCGTAGCCGTTATTGCGCCATATATATCCGGCACGGATGACGTAGCACGCATTGCGGATAAGTTATATCGTGCGGGTGCGAGAAGCGTTGAAATCATTACTCCCTTATACGAAGCGCAGACGCACACGCTGGCGAAGGCTATAGATTACTATGCCCGCGGCGGCAAGGCGGTGCGACAAGCGGTAAGGATTGCGTCTGACAAGCGCATGAAGGGGGCATTACAGCAGGGCAGTAAATTGCCTCACACGGTCCTTGAAGCCATGAGTATAGCGCAGGAAACGGGGAAATATCCTGCTTGGCTGACGGGCACACAGAGGCGGATTGCGGTGCGGCTGAACCGTGTTCTCGGGAGCATTGACAAATACGCTGCGAAGATAGAAGGCGTGTCCCTGACCGACCCCATACTCAAGGGCTACAAGATGCACGCCTGGGGCGAGGACTTCACGAAGTGGTTCAGCGGGCTTGATGCGAAGACAAAGTACAGCATATTACGCAATGCGATGAAGAAGTTTTTCAATCAGCCGGATGACGTGATAGAGAAGCTGAAAGCGTATGCCAAAGAGTATCGTGGTCCGGGATGGGAAAAGCGGCTGGGCCATGTTCACAGAATCCGTGAGAAGTTACCGGAAGTAAGCGTCGGCGGAGACGACCTGACGCGATTCATGGTTGACGGCTTCCGTGAGTTGATGGACGACCCCGAACTGGCACAACTGATGGACATGATACCGAACGGTGCCGACCAGGCTTTGGACCTGTTGTATTCCATACACACGGGCCAAACAACGAGCGGCATAGCTCGTCACGTCTGGAACATGGGCCGGGACGTTGGGAGGCTTGACAAGGATTGGCTGGCGGCGATACGCGAGGCCGGGGTACCACTGCCCGCCACGATTATGTCCGTGTGGGAGAAGAACGCTCTCAAGCTGACCGCCAAGCGGCTGCACAAGGCGGCGATGTTCAAGGCGGCTGAAGGTCTGAAGCGGGGCGCTGCGAAGTACGCCGCCAAGACTATTCCCGTTGACGAACTCGACGAGATATTCCCGATACTCAAAAAAAGCGCCCGTTCTCTTGACGACGTTGCGGAAATGTCGCAAGTGATTGAATATCGTCTCGGCGGCAAGGTTGGGGTGTTCAAAAGCGGGCCGTACCGCGGGCATTATATCTTCCGTGAGATTGACGACGTTATGCACGAGGTTGCCATGAAGTCGCCAAAGGCCCTGAAAGACGTGGCGAAGAAATACCACGTATTCGACCCGGACACGGGGCGCATGCTGGAGGATTTATTCCGGCTGCAATCATCCAAGGCGTATGCGGCCGCCAAGGCCAACACCATCAAGGGCGGCGTGATGGCTGCGGCTGAATGGTTCACGAATGAAATGCGCGGTGGAATGCTGTTGAACAGCCTGCGCTGGCCGGTCCGCAACTTTATCGATGACACACTGCGGGGGTGGTTTGAGTACGGCAATGATTATATCGTCAAGCTCAAGGAATATCTCCACCCGCAATTCAGTGCAAAGAGTATCCACGGTCACCCGGAGCGCATCCGGGTATGGGGGCGCGTAGTTTCCTGGGATGAAATGTACAAGCTCGGAGAAGCGCAGGGCGATATCTTCATGGGCTTCGGCAGCCAGGTACGCACGGGCGCACGTTACCGGGCTTCTCTTGACGTTGCCGAACAGGCTCTGGTGGAGCAGGGCAAGCCAATCAAGAGTGTATGGCAAAAGATGGCGGAAGCTGTGGGCGTTGATATCAAGGGTCGCCAGATAGTGGGCGCTCACCCGCTTTCCCGCAATGCTCTTGCGAAGAAGATTCAGGCATTGAACGATACCTTTGAGGACAAGCGCCGCATGGCGGCATGGGTCAGCGGCATCGAGGACGGCTTCCGCAAGGCGGGTATTCAGCAGGGCGCATGGACAATGGACGATGTGCTGCGCGCCAGCCCGGAGGCCGTGAGACGGCTCGACAAGAGCATCTATATCTACTCCAACATCACACCATGGGAGAAGGAATACGCATCGAAGATTATGATGTTCTATCCGTTCTACCGCAAGAATCTACCCTACTGGTTCAACAAGGCCGTCGAGAAGCCTGCTCACATGCTGATGCTGAACCGCTTCTTCGAGTACATGGGCGAAGAAGAAACCGAGTTTGAGAAACGATACAAAGCGCCGTTTCTGAAGAATATGTATCACTTCAAGACCGGGCAGGATGAGCTTGGGCGCACCACATATGCTTACGGCTTTGGCCTGAGCGTCGAAGATATCAATCGTTTCGTTGCTCTTGGGCAGGGCTTCAAGGGGCCGGTATACAAGTTCCTTGGTTCCCTGAACCCCATTCTCCGTATGCCTGCGGAATATATCACCGGCAAAAACTTCTTCTTCGATAATCACATTGAGGACTGGAACCGTGCATATGAAGTCATGGACCACATTCCGGGGTTGAAGGAATTCCTGCGGGTACGCGAGGAGCGCACGCCGGACGGTTCATTACGCTGGAAGGCTGACGGACGGCGGTTGTGGTGGCTGTCGAACCTCGGCAAGCCGATTATGGACGTGATGCCTGTGATGGACAGCCTTTACGGTGAATCTGGATGGGCGAAGGGGAAAGGCAAGCGGAAGCTGGCGACCGCCCTGACCGGCTGGCTGACGGGGATGAACGTTCATCACAGCGACCCGCAGATGTGGGCGAACATTATCGAGCGCCGCGAACTTGCCCAAGCACTTGATGAACAGCGCAAGCGCGGTGCATTGAAGAAGATGACTTCGTGGTATTTACCGAAGGGTTACCAGGGAAATCCCGAGGAACAGGAGTTCATGGAAAGGATGCTCCGCGAATACGGCCAGATTACCCGTCAGCGGGCAAGGTTGAAATAGGCGGTCGTTTGCGTTTCAGAAGCAGGGTTCTCGGTTCAAGCTGTTGGCGGTATTCAAACAGGGCGATGGCTGTCTGATACCGTTCTCGTTGACAGTCATGCAGCAACACAACGCCACTGTCCTTGATGAGCATATACGCCATTGCCAGACAATCAGTACGGTCACGGCCATCGACGAAAATCAAGTCAAAGATTGAAGCCGTGCAGATTTCCTGCCGAAACAGAAAGGCAGGATATCCAATGTATCCCTTGCCGTTATTCGCATTTCCTCCCGCTCTTGAGACGTAATGAATATGGACCCGTTTATTATGACGGAAGCGCTGCTGCGCCTTCAACGCCCAGGCTTCCGTATGTTCAATGGAAGTGATTTCGGCGTTTGGGCATTCAGCCGCCATCACTTCCGTACTGCGGCCCGGTCCCCATTCGAGGATGCGGAGCGGGTTATACTTGCGGCAGATTTGCCGCAGGGGTTCTTCAAAGGAATAGAAATTCTCTTCGGGGTTATTCATGGCTTTTCTTTCTAAACACACACAGGATAGAAATGGAACGTCGTGAGCCTTTCCAGAACGGGCAATCGTCAGGAGTGGGTTCAACGATGAAACCGGCTTCTTCGCCGAGAGTACAGAGAGAAGTATAGTCATAGGCGTAGCGATGTCCTGATGGTCCCATACCCATGATACTATCCAGAAACTTATCCGCCAGCGTGGGACCGTTCCAGACATAAGCTCCGGGCCGATACTCTCTCTTGTAGAAACGTTCATCGCCATCGAGATATGCCTTCGCCATAATAGCGAGGTCGGGCGTGGAGACATACGCCTTGCATCCGGGCTGTAGTATCCTCTTGATTTCCTTGAGAAGATGCAGACCGTCCGGGCGGGGCATGTGTTCGATGACGTGAATACAGGCGACTTCCGCGACTAGGTTTTCGGCATACGGCAACGTCCGTCCATTGTAAGAAATGTACAGCCCCTGCTCGACGGCAGGATATACGTCAACGCCGGTAAACCCCCAATCGCTGTACCGTGTGCCGTGCCTCCCGCAACCCACGTCAACCTTCATGATGTTGCCCTCTTGTCTTCTCCGTTTTTCGCAAACACCGTCAGCGTTTCCCGGTCGGCTTCTCTATGTTCCACAACCTTGAAACCGTTTGCCTTGGCATCAGCCAGCAACTCCTTGAGTGTCATCAGGTTGATATGGCCGGGCTGTTCACCCTGCCCGACAAACACCAGCAAGCAGCCGTCGTCTTTCAGCAACCGCCTGCATTCAAGCAGCGTATTCATGTAAGTATAGTACGGCAGATGTTCAAACAGGTCCAGACAGGTAATCACGTCGTAGGTGGCATCGGGCTTATCGACGTTCGTACAATCGCAGTACATAACATCTTTCAGGGAAGGCACCAGTTCCCGCAGGGGCTGTTCGATACAGCGGAGCGTTTCATTGAAATCCAGAGCGTCCATCTCAAGATACGGGTACTTTTCGCTGAGCCACACCAGGCTTTTGCCGTCATTGAAGCCCATTTCCAGCAGTCGCCCGTTCAGTTCCATGCCGTCCAGCCATGTGAACAATCTTGTGCCGTAGCGCATGCGTTGCTTGTTGATGGTATCCGCCAGTCCGGTTATGGTTTTACATTGTTCCAGCCAGGGCGCGGCGTATTCCGCTTCGTACCGTTGTTTATCATACCGCTGTGAGGTTCTTGCCATAGTCCTTCACCCTTTCAATCCCACCAGAGCATCGGCAAAGTCGAGGGAATTATGTCGCCTGAGTATCTCCATCTGGCCCTGCAAGGCTATCTTTTGACGCTCATCGTTATGGGCAAGGTAGTACTTGGTTTTATCAAGAAGCTCCTCAATGGTACTCCAGTACGCCAGATGTACGCCTTCCTTGAATATCTCATCGAGTCCCTTTACCCTGTCGCAGAGCACGAAGCCACCTGCGCCCATTGCTATAACAAGCCTGCGGTTGGCGTATTGAAGCATATCGGGGCGTGTATGGTTGTTGATGTTGATGAGCGTGTGGTGATAATGCCACGGCATACCGTCATTAGGGATATACGGATGATAATGATTCTCATCGATGCCGGTGCTGCACCATCCCCGCTTGTTGTTATCCCAGGTGCCGACGGCTTTGAAGTCTATCCCGGCCTTGATAAGGGCATGGGCGATGTCGCCCCTATCCGCGAGGACGGCGGGGTATTCCGCCTTGGTGTAACACGTCGTCATTGCCGCGGTGACTTTTGCAATAGGTTCGGCGGTCAAGGGATGGTAGCGGAAGGGCAACATGTCATAAGGCGGATAGCGCAATATGGCCGGACGGCCACTTCCTTTGAAGCTGTTCACTTCATCTTGAGTGCAGAAGATGGCGGCATGGCACTGTGCAACCATATCCCTGCGTTTACGTTCACCGTCATTGTCTATCGCCGGAGGTGCGTCATTGGTATACCACACCGTGAAGATTTTCGATGCTATGTACTTGATATTTTCTGGCTCCAAGTCCCAGCGGGGGTTCCACAGCATTGCCATATCATACTTCTTGAAATCGGCATTGGCAAGCGCTTTTTTCACGGCATCCTTCCCGCCCGCCAGGAATGCCCGGCGGGTGAGAATATGGTCAACGACGTGCCCGCGCATGAGACAGCCATCGGCTATCGACTTCAAGCTGTGGCCGACGCACTGGTCACCTATCATCAGGATTTTCATAGCGTCTCCTTTCCTTTACCTCTAGCAATGCGTTCCACTAAGGTTCGCACCTCTTCGATATTGTCTGGAAGCCAGGAGCCTATTTCCAGACAAGCAAAGCCTTGTTTTAGGGTAAGGTCATGCCGCTCCTCGGCTATTTCTCTTTTCCCTTGTGTGTTTGCTCTCTCGATACAAGCATCCATTTGTTCAGGGGTGAGGTTGCAGTTAATAGCGATGAGGTGAACGAGATTATAGTCCGCATTCTCAATGCAGTAATCCATTTGTTCAGGGGTGAGGTCTTCTTGTCTGTCAATAGCTATCCAAACCAAGCGGTCTTCGCTAGCGTTTTTCAGGCAATAATCGAAGTCTGCGCCTTTAATAGTGCGTGTGCATAACCGTGCCAGTTCTGCATATATAGTCGCTGGGTATTCCGCGTCGTTGATATCTTTCAGGGTAGCATCAGGATGGTACTGTGCCCATTTCGTGAATAGTTTAATCTTCTGTTCTTGTGCCTCTGGCATAATATCTCTCATGCACAGCGTGTTCTTCACTACTTTGATGCCGCAGGCTTTCAGTTGTTCAGGGGTAAGGTCTGTGCGCAGACTGGCTATGCGTTTACGGTCTTTCGGTTTTGCTTTTTCAATGCAGCGGTCAATCTGTTCCGGGGTTACCTTATCGCATTCTGTCGCTATCCGGACGCGCCCGCGCGAGTTTGTCTTTTCAATGCAACGGTCGATTTGTTCGGAGGAAACGCTTTTGTTTTCACAGGCTATTTCCACGCATCCTTCTTTATCCGCGCCATCAATGCAGCGGTCGATTTGTTCCGGGGTGAGATGTTTACAGTAACATCCTATTTGCTTGAACGGATAAGGAGTGCACTTCCAAAGACAAAGGTCTATTTGCTCAGGAGTCATATCATCCTCGCGCTCGATAGCGATATCATCGAGGTCAAAGTTGGTATTGAGAATACATATATCCAAATTAACACCTGTTACGGTTTTACAATCTTGAGCAATCTGTTGAAGCCAAATGCCCCCCCGATGAATATCACGTGCTATATCTTCCAAGGTGGCATCGGGGTGGTCTTTGTACCATTCCAGCCAATCAGGGTCACCATCGGTTGTCAATTTGATTTCCTTCATGGGTATTTCCTTCATTGTAATCAACTTCTCGTGAAAGTCACTTCCATTGATGTCGGAAAGGTGCATTATCGCCGCTTCAAGACGATGAATGTCATGCGAAGATTCCACGGCTTTTGTCTTCAGTTTAGCAACTTCCCGTTCCAGCTTTTCCATCCTCTTTTTCATCACAGCACCTTCCTTTCAAAGCATCTTCTTCAAGGTTTTCCATACGACTTTCGGGTCGAAGTCGAAGCACGGAGGATACGGGCGACAGCCTTCACCGCGTTCGTAGTAGCACGGCTGGCAGTCCAGTCCCAGTGAAAGCTCCTTGATATTATCCGCATCTTTTTCGAGATAGTTCAGGTAGCGGATATGTCCGCCCGGGCCCGTAGGCCCGAACAGTACCACTGTCGGTATGCCGAAGGCACAACCGAGATGCGCCAAGCCGCCACACACCGACACAATGCCGTCGAGGTGCGAAGCGACGTGAATAAATTCCTTTACTGAGAACACTCCACCGTAATCGGTGATGTGTTTATGCTGCGCTACGCTCTGCACCTTGTGAAACACGCATACATGGACGTGTTTGGCAAGTTCCTGGACCAGCGCCTTGGCCGCTTCGGTGCCCATTGAGCGTTCACGGTGGTTTGCCAGCAATGCTACTCCGACGAGTTTGCGTCTGGTATCCGGCAGTTCGCCGGCGACATCTTGCAGGATACCCTTGCGTAGCCTGATGTTCGGTATCCACGTGGTGGGTTTTACGCAGCCCTGCTTGGCGAACAACTGATGGCGCGGTTCTCTGGTGCCAACCGTCAACGGTTCTTTTTTGTCAAGTACCTTCATGGGGCACCAGATTGCTTCCGCCGGAGGCTTTTCGAGGTGAATCTTCCGGTCAAGCCGGAGGATTTCGAGGCCGTCGGGCGCTCCTGCAAAGCCGCCGTAAACATAGATTTTGAAGGACCCGGCAAGCTCCTGGAGTGTCGGAAGCAACATCAGGGCATCGCCGATACCAAGGCCTGAGCCGCCTGCTTCGGTGAACCACAATGAAGGCCGCTTTGCGGTATACCGGATGCCTGCGTGTTTGAGATGCGCCAGCAGGCCATCGATATTACGATTCCAGAGGCTTTCAGGCGGTTCAAATGCAGAGGTGTCTATCTGCTTGGCCTGCTCGACGGCTTCCACCCATTCGACGATATCGGCTTCAGCACTGACCACCTTCACCATGCCGGGACATGCCGACGCGAAGCTCGGCAGATTGCCGCGGTCGGAGACAACAACCGGGATGCCGTTTGACAGGGCTTCCACGGGGACACGTCCGAAGCCTTCTTCGACGAGCGACGGACAGACAACCACCGCCGCCTGAGCGTAAATCCCACGCATATCATACACCCAATCATGGACCGTAAGATTGGGCAGGTTGCCTTCACCGCGAACGCCGATGAAAGTATCGTCAGGCATCCGTTCAGCGATTTTCTTGAAGATATCCCCGCCCTTGCCCGGCAACATGCTTACACATACGATGCTTTTGGCGGCTTCGCCGCGGTCTTGTTCAGGCGAGACCATGAAGGCATCGGGGTCCATTGGGGGCTTTACCATCACGTCGCATTTCACGCCCTTGCTGCCGATGGCTTTCGCCGTGAACGGGCTGTTTGCGATATAAGCATCCCAATCTTCGGTGTCCTTTAGATGCGCTACACATTGAGTGTACTGCATCTTGTAGGTATCAGGCCAGAGTTGCCGTATGACCGGACCGACCTTGAGTGCGATGGCTGACTGAACGATACAGACCTTCGGATATAGCGAGCCGCGTTTCATATTGTGGAGAAACGTATCGTGGCTGACAAGCAGGGTTGAGTATTCGGCTTTGCGGAGCAGGTAGCATAGTTCCCGCAGGGACTTTTCAGCACCGCCCATGCCGTCGTGGGTAACGCTTGCGACTATCAGGATATCGAGGAGGTGATGTGCCCTTGCCGACGGTTCGGGGAAGTCAACGCGTTCACCCTGTACCACCTTGACAATGCGTGCCGGCACGTCGTTGAATTTCTGTTCGGCGTATTCCCTGACCGCATGCTGAATCTCGGCATCAATATCATCAAGAATCAGCGGGTGGATTACCGGAGTGTTGCGCTTGGCGCACTGTTGCATGAAGAAGTTACGGTCGGAGGGGGCGTTTGGCAGGACGACACCGACAACGCAATTGTCCCAGTCCCCGAACGTGATTTCGTATTGCTTGTGTGAGTTCTTGAAGGCCAGTACTTCTTCCCTGTCGCCGAATACTGCGATTTTCATGTTATTTCCTCTCTGAAGAGTCTGCGGCCATACTCCGCTATACACGCCGCATCCACCAGCCCGTCGTGCGGCTTTTTGCAACGGTCATTCGCCCGCCAGTCCTCCGCAGGCCAGCGATGCCGGGCAAAATCGAGGGCGGCCGCCTTGGTGTCACTCCCCTTGAACGGGGATGATAAAATAGCCTTTTGCCACGTTCGGGGCCGTACCAGTTCATAAGAACATTGCCAGGCTTCCACGGCGTCGATGACGCATTGAAACGCCCTGCCAAATTTGAACGCCGCACTATGTCCCATTATCGGATTCGTCGTGACGGCCTCGATGACGACGATATCGGGTTTCCATTCCATGATACGGTCGAAGAACAGGGTGCGAAAATCGACCAGGCTACCCTTCTTGACAGCAACAACAGGCATAACGCTGCGATGGAGAATTTCCAGTCCATTCTCGCTGATAACCACCAGGCCACCATTCAAGCCGGGGTCTACGCCCAGGATATTCATCGAATTCTCCTTTCCTTGTCACCAGACGCACGGAACCGCAGTGATTTCCGCAGTTCTACCTGGCAAGCAATGGTTACCATACCGCGACGCGAACGTCGAAAATAGGGGCATTTCTGACGTTCTCACGGCAAGCATCGTTGTTTCTCCCAACAATCCGCCTTCATCCATGCTTTGTGGCGGTAACAAGGCAGGCATTTACCCTGATGAACACGTGTTTGAGGGTATCTTCGGCACGTCAAGGGGCCATTTGTGACTGTGAACCAGGCTTCCGCCGGTGTTTCGGTAATAGCGGCAAGGTGAAGCAAGGCGCTGTCAGGGGTGAAAACCACCTGAGCGTCCCGAACAAGCGTATAGACTTCCGGGGCCGCCAGGTCAACGGCTCCCAATACGTCCCATTTGGTCCACTGCCGCACGGCAGGCCAATGGGTGGCGGCAACGACCACATTTTGAAAATCATGGCGGCGGAGGCGGGTATTGAGAGTTTCCCGAATCATGTCCGGCGCAAACGGCTTCCAGTTCGTTTCACCGGATTCCGCTTGAATCACGCAATAATCCATATCATCAAGGCGGCTGTCTTTGAAGCCGTCCATATCTTGGAGCAGTCCGGGCATCGGCATTTCCGGCAACTCTGGCAAAGGCAGGTGCGCGTGACACCAGAATAGTTCCACACGGTTCAATGGTGGGTACGAACCGCTTGCCAGGGCGGCTTCTTCAAGGTTCTGTTCCGGCCACGAGAAATCGATGAACAGCGCAATATCATCGGCGATTGCCGGGGATAAATGCGCCTCCTGCAATATATTGCGTATCCACAGCCGCCGGGACGGCTCCATTATCGCCATGCCGTTTTCATCTTCATTGCGTGTATCCTTGAAGAACGCCGGGATAAGAATGTCAATCCAGGGGCAAAGCTCCCCCCAAGCCAGCCATTTCTGAGGCCAATAATACACCGTCTGCCAGCCGCGTTGCTTGTATCGGCGCACAGCAGGCAACGTCATGAGCAGGTCGCCGAGGCCTCCGATATCCCTTGCGAATAACACGGTATCGCTCATGTTATCTCCAGCAGCTTTGACGGCTTGTCGCGCGGGGCCAGGTAGAGATTGCCGGAAAACCATTTCTGGACGGTGTTGCGCGCCAACAGAGGCGTGTTGCGCTGTTCAGAGATATTCCCGATGATTACCTGGGGGATAACATAGCTGATATCAAACAACGTCCTCAGCACATTGGCCGCACCCTGGTTGTCGAGGTGATACTGGGAGTTCAGGTTCGGGACGCGCGTAAGGATATACACGTCGTGATTGGCCTCGATATATACGAGGCGGGAGTTCTTTTGCAAATCAAGCGTACCGACAGGATGACCTTCAATAAAGAATGACGCCTTGACGCCGTTTTCATCCCAAAGGGTGTAACCGAAGGTCTTACTATGAGGACCGTGGTCAACCCGGAACGGTGCGATATGAAATGAACCGATGGTGAACGGTTCGACGTTATCCGGGAATATCATTGGAATAGCCTGCTTTCCAAGGTTCTTGGCGACTATCGGCCTGAAATGGTCCTGGTGCTCGTGAGAAATCAACACGGCCTTCGGCAACAGGTGTGCCTTGGCGCGCTTCCATGACGGGAAGCCGCAGTCAAGCCATAACCGTGTCTGGCTGTCGGATACGGCTATACAGGTGCCACTGCTGCCGCTGATTAGGGTCTGGACTTGCATTGATATATCGCCTGTTCCAGGGTAAACGCCTCCACTTCTTGCTGATTGACCGGCTTATAGCCGTCGCCCGCCAGTATCTTGCGGAGCTTTTGCAGCAGCAACCGTTCCCGGCCTTGCGTGCGGTCGGTCATTGCGCGCAGGTATTTCAATGCTTCCGCTCGCCTGCGTTCAACTTCATTAAGACGCTTGCGAATAAAAGTCAATTGAGTATCCTCCCTTGCTCCTGCACGGCATCATGTTCTACCTTCGCCATGACAAGAAACGGGTCTACTACCCAGTACTGTCTGCCGGACCACGGGTAAGCGTAAAGTTCTTGCGGAGCGAGAATCACGAGGTCGCCTATGGCGAACTTCGGTGGTTCAAGCTCGCCATCCGGCTTGGGAATGCCCGGGCCAACGGCGACAACCCTGAAAATGAACTTCGTTTCATCTGGCGTTGCAATGCGGGCCTTCGGCTCCAGATTTGTCTGTACCAATACCAGGCGGTTCCGGGTGGGATGTAACGGACACTTGTCCTGCTTGTCACTCTTTGACATCTTCTTCTCCTTCGCTCTTAGGCGGCTCAGTGAGGCACATATTACCTTGGCAAGAACCCGGACTTGTTCTTCCGGATATTTCTTGTTGATAATATAATGGAAAGCCGGATGGTAAAGGTCTTTCTCGCTCACATGTTCATTGCATGGAGCCTTCCGGCCATAGACCTTTACAATAGCGCCACACCGTCGCATGATGAAATTTATCTCATTCTCAAACCGCATATCGTCTGCGATGATGAAATCCGCTTTGGAGGCATCGGCCTTTTTCGCCCAGGTATCTACCCAAATGTTTTCATTGATACACTCACGACCGCATTCCGTGCCGAGGAGTTGCAACAACCTGCGCCCCTTCTCATCTTTTTTGCCATTCCAGCCCATGCTGAGGGCTAGCGACTTGACGGGCAAAGCAAAGGGGATAATGTCAACGGTGTAATTAAGGCTTTGCAAAAAAGAGGCAAGCATTTTGGCAACCGTTGATTTGCCCGCTCCCGCGCGGCCTGCGATACCGATACATACACTGTTTCTACTCATAGTTTTCCCCTTCAAAGTAATCGGCCATCCACATCTTTGAACGATAATATGTCAGGATGCATGTTCCTGTCGGTCCGTTGCGGTTCTTTGCAACGTGTAATTGCAACTGATTGGGACGTATGGCTTCATTGTAGTAATCCCAGCGATGCAACAGTATCACAACGTCGGCATCCTGTTCGATGGCCCCACTCTCCCTGAGGTCGGATAACCGCGGTTGATTATCCTTGCGGTCTTCCGTGCGCCGGTTCAATTGCGCCAGAGCGATAATCGGCACCCGCAATTCTTCCGCCAGGATTTTCAGGCCGCGTGACATGGCTGCAACGTCTACTTGCCGATGTTCACTCTGCCCACTGCTGCCACGTAATAATTGCAGGTAATCAACGAAGACAGCGCACGGCTTGTGCACTCGGACATTTCGCCGGAGACGAAGAACCAATTGTTCAATGGTAATGCTCCCGAGCGTATCAATATGGAATGGCGCTTCATAGATACGGTCGGCAATGAGCTGCAGGATGTAGTCATATTCCTCATGCAGAAGGTTGCCGGAGCGTAGCTTGTGGCTTTCGATTTTCGATGCCCGCGCAACCATATTGGTCAGTAACTGTTCGCCTGACATTTCCAGCGAGAATACCGTAACGGGCTGATGGCGTTTTACTGCAAGGTGGTAGATGATATTCAACATAAATGTAGTCTTGCCCATTGACGGACGGGCCGCGCAAACAACAAGCTCGCCAGGCTGAAAGCCAGCGGTGATTTTGTCCAGGTCGCGAAAGCCGGAGGGGACACCGGTGACATAGGATGGATGCTGTTGTCGCTTTGTCAGGTTTTCAGCGACACGTTTGACCATTTCGGTATAACTGTTTTCGCCACGCCTGTCGGTCTCAAGGTTCAGAAGGGATTGTTCAGTGGCGGTGAGGATATCATTCGCCGAAAAAGTGCCACTGTTGATTTTTCTGACTACATCCTGCCCGAGTTCGTGCAAAGTACGGAGCTTCGTCTTTTCCTGCAGCAACTCGACCCAGGCCGTCATTGACGTGGCGGTGCCGGGGCTGTCAAGTATGCCAAGCAGGTATTCTTGAGGGGACGGGTGTACGTCGAAGCCGTCACGGCGCATGTGTTCGGCGACGATATTGATTTCGAGTGTCATGCCGCGGTTCAGCAGACCACACATCGTCGTGAACGTCTGACGAGCGTCAAGTGAGGTGAAATCATCCGGCTTGAGATGTTCCGCGGCGTATTCAGCGGCGGTGGTAGTCATCAGCATAGCGCAGAGCACTGACCTTTCCGTTTCCGGCGACGCCGGTGGCATATTATAGTTTCCTGAAGTCACTGCCGATATACCGACCGTACTACAAGAGCGCCGACAGGAGTCAGGCAATAACCGATGCCGTCACTATCCTTATATACAACACCTCGCGCAATCAACTTACTCAACAAGTCATCCACCTTGCCGACAGGAACACCCAGGACCACAGCGAGGCTGAAACTGGATATACCCGGCTGTTCATCGAGTACGCGAAATAAATGCGGGCCGAGAGGCTCCGTCGGAGCCTGAAAGGGCTGGCGACAGGTATACCAGCGCGGCGCATTCAGGATGCGCTCGGTTTCCCGCCGTCCGAGACGGCGGCGCATATCATAGTACACGGCTTGCACTTGTTTATGGGTAGGTCCTGGCCGAACGCTTGGCATCGTTGTCATTGCTGTCTCCTTTATTGCCCAGCATAAAATCACAATAAAGCGATGGGAAATACAGCAGAACTGCATCGCCGTTCAACGTCGTTCCGGCATTGTGCGGGATAGCATCTTCACATTGCGCCGGTTGCCGCCCGCAGTGCAAGTCAGTACACCACGGACAACGCTGAACGGTGATTGAGTCATCATTAGAACGGTGGTTCATCTTCCATCTCCGGCAAGCCAGAGTTTTGTTCACCTTCAATTGCTTCTTTGAGTGAGCAGAGAATCGGGTACAGGCGGTTATCCTTGATGTGATGCGGGTTATACGTGGTGCCCCGGCCTTGATAGGTCGTAAACTCACGGCACACATCCTTAGGGTCGCATCCGCGGATTTCCGCGAGTTCCTTCATCAGTTCGATGATTTCCGCCCGATTTTGACGGGCGAGCGATTCTTCCTTCGTGGTGCCCTGCGAGCCGGACGAGCGCACAGGGGGCTTGGACGGCGCGGGCTTTGCACTCGATTGCTGTGCCGGGCCGTCGCCCGGAGGCGTAAAGTTACTGACTTCCTTTACCACTTTTGTTATCTCCGCCCCTATATCAATCGGGCCATCGGCATCAGCGTCGTATTCGACTTCGACATAACCGTACTGCATAAATGGATAATGAATGATAGTTTTCATCTCTGTTTCTCCTTTCGGCCTTTCAGGCCATATCAGAAAGTTCAATAAGCTCCGGTTCGTTCTTCATGTTGCCGCGTTGCCTGACAATGCAACGCGCTCCCGCGAGAAATGAATGTAGCACCAAATCTTCGATGGGTTGATTGCTATCGCTTGCCAGAGCTTCGTCAACCGCCCGGCTAATCGTTTCTTCATTTGCCTCCAGGAACAAGAATGCTTCTTCGGTTACTGTATTCATTTCTCTTTCCTTCCTTCTTTAGGGAACGCCGCATAATTGCCTTTGCGACGGTCTTCGAGTTCGCCGAGTTTGCCGCGGTTCCAGTTGGCGGTGGCCGAGTAGTAGCCTACGATACGAGTGAAAGTAAAAAGCTCGTCCGGCTCCCGCTTGCCTGTGAACAATTCCCGGCATTCCTCCGCGGTAATGTTGCCGACGCCGCCGGGCGTCAAGGCATAATACCTGTCCGTGTCAGGGCTGTATATCTGAACCACGCCTTCGCCCGCTGATGCTACCTTCAGTTTCATTTCGTCCACAATCTCCTGCCATTCATGTTCCGTCACCCTTCGCCCCCCTTACCCTTCAATACCATTATACTGTCGTTTTTCCACTGAGCCGGAAAAATCCCAAAAAAACTTTTCAGGCTTCATCATCAATCAAAATGTACGTCGGCACGCGATGGATTGAACCGTCAATCGCCAGGACGGTCTTTTTCTTGCCCGCCTTACACCGCCCTTGTTCAAACAACGCCTGAAGTTTCGGCGTAACGCTTTTTACGTTAACACCCAGTTCACGCGCAATCTCACGCGTGGTTACACCTGTATCGGGGTCATCCCCACCTTCCCGATTCAGCATCAGGCGTTGAAACGCTTCTGAAAAATCGGATACGTCGCTCATGGCTTCTCCTTTCTTACATAGGCCGCAAACTGTCCGACAAAACCTTCTTCTTTACTCCACAGATACGCTTCGGCCGCCCGTCTCTGTCGTACGTACCCCTTCCGGTAGTGCCAAGCATCTGTACCCGACAGACTCGGAATTACCTGGACCGTAACTCCACTCCATGAATCACCGGCGTTATAATGCATCTGTTTCTTTTTATGAAAATGCCCCAAATGCCAGTAATGACTCTTGGTTTGTGCCCATTCCCCAGGCCGTTCAGCCGCCATAATCGCCGGTAAATCCCGATGTGGTTCTTCGTCGCCGTGAGTAAACCCCAACAGCGTGTTCCCGTAATGGATGTATTTGCGGGCATCAGGGGCGGCGTCTATATGAACGGCGTCACAGTTGCGATAGTAGGCTTCGAGACATTTCACAAGATACCATGAAGTAGCCCGGTCATGGTTGCCCGGTGTCCAGATAATGTGGACAGGGGCGCATTGCAGACAACGGTCAATCGCCTGAACAACAGCCGTCAAGCCACATGTGAAAATCTGCTGAAACCTCGTATCAACATCTTGCGGAGTGTTGTTGACGGTGGTGTTTACCCAATTGTTAATGTGAAAGAAATCCTGGCCGATTGGCACAACGACGGTCGCCACGTTATACCCCTTTACGCGTTCCAGCAAGTCACACACAGCATGTGCGTAAATAGCAATGGCACGTTTTGTGTCATAGGCACTGCCGGTTTCGGGTTCCCAGGCGAGCTTACCGAGGTGGAGGTCGAACAGGGCAAGCTCCAGCATGTGCGGGTCTTTGGTAGTGTAGCGCTTCCTGGGTTTCTTTTTTCTACGCATGGGTAGCTTTGCGAAGAAAGCCTCAATGCCGTCAGTAATTGGCTTAGGCACACGACGCTTAAGCCAGATTTTGACTTGCCACAACTCAATAACCCGTGCGCCGGATTGTGCCCGCTGCCCCTGGTCCCATTTGTTGACCGTGTAGCGGTCAACCTCCCAAAGGGTAGTATCCACTTCCGCTTCAGCCAAGGCGGCATCAAGGGTGCGGATGGTGCGGGATTTGAGGGTGATTACCTGGTCGTCGCCGTTGACTTCACGGCTAAGTTCTTCCTGTGGCGGTGGCGAAATCGCGTCGGCCAGTTTCTTGAGTTTATTGCTCATGATTTACCCCTCTCCTTCTCACTGCCTTCACGAGTACTTGCTCCCTTCTGCCAGAGCATCAGCCATTCCATCCAATCACATATTTCGACTGTCGTCCTCTCCCTGACGCTTGCTTTCTCCTCCTTCACAGCTTTCGGCAACTGCAATCTCGCCTTATTCGTTGTACCTCTCACGGGAGCCTTCACTTTCACGGATAATGGTTTCTCTTTATCTGGATTGTAACCGAGCCATTCGATGGCACCCCGCTGCTTTGTGAAACGCCTAGCCATGACCTGCGCCGCTTCGGGATTATTGTCCACGAGGATGAAGTCGCGGCCGTTTTTTGCGGCGGCTTCGCCAAGCGTTCCGCTTCCGGCGAAGAAGTCCATCAGCAGGTCGCCCGGCCTGGAATGCACCTTCACTATCCGATCAATGATTCCCAGCGGTTTCTGTGTGGCGTATCCCGTTTTTTCTCTGCCGTTCG
>Ga0180437_10004678_pt1 | contig 19299 bp, 18 predicted proteins | sample SS_ome_4_FD_132410 | JGI IMG/M metagenome (GOLD analysis project Ga0180437, IMG submission 132410) | Hypersaline lake sediment archaeal communities from the Salton Sea, California, USA - SS_3_D_1 metaG | ecosystem: Environmental > Aquatic > Non-marine Saline and Alkaline > Hypersaline >... | reverse complement strand
TATTGACTAAAGCAAACCCACCGCGACCAGGTTGGAATTCAAAGTAGGCCCCAAATGGTACGCCTTGAAGATCATGGCTGGCAGCCATTCCAAAGCCTGGAGCACTCCTCATGACTCCCACCACCTCAAAGTCAACCTCATTGGCGACGCCAACGGACGAAACCAGAATGGTTATTGTATCACCAATTGTAACATTCCAGAGTTCCATATGATACATACTGATAATGATCCCGTTCTCAGTAGCACTCAAGGCGCTCAGGACATCCTCTGGAGTGTCACCAATGAAACTGGTTGGTCTAAATGTCCCTAAATTACTATAGACTCCTATGTCTAATCCCTCAAGATAGAATGCCTCGTTCTCTACATACGATAGCAGTTCAATCACAGGAGTCGAACCTACAACTCCCTCATACTCCTCGATTGTGTCTGTCCAGTTCAAGTCTTGTTGAGGAGTTTCTATCCGTATATCACAACCCAGAGCATAAATTGCCTCATTCTGGAGGGTGTCCTCAAGACTGGCAGTCTGTATCAACATCATTGTTGTTGTAGTCAGTGTAAGTGTCAGAATCACCAATAGAGGAATGAACTGCCCTTTTCGCCTCCGGAGACTCTGTGTGAGATACAATTTCTTCTCACCAATCAACCTGTGCATTCTCTCCGAAGCCCTAGCTGTGACAAGGCGCATGGCTCTCGACCCAAGATATGATGCTACGAATAGCAGTAGTGTCGCGAGGAGTATCTCAACGAATGCAATCTGGCCAACCGGATTGAAGAGAATGGGTACCACCAATAGGACCGACAGTGTTCCTCCAAGAGCCAGAGTATAGTGCCAGATGTTCACCTCCTCTGGAACCTCATATGTCAGTCGAGTGGTCGGTTGGCCAATCTCGGTCACATCGATTCTTCGAGCAACATGGAGCAAGTAGGCAGCAGGTAGAAACAATGCAATCGCAACTGCCAAGGCAATGGCCTGAATAGGAATAATGAGCTTTGCCAGGAATATGTTGTATAAGACTGGATTGAATGCCAGTAAGCCAGTTGCTGAGCCCATGAGAGGTGCAGCCAAGATAGATAATCCAGCACCAACTAATAGACCGAAAATGGATAGGATAAGAGACTCCCAGATAAATCCAGTAAATATCTGATTGAAGGATGCACCCTTTGCCCGAAGGGCACTGATCTCACCCTTTCGTTGAGCCACGGAGGATTCTGATGTGAAGATGGTGAGCATCAGACTCATTATCATAATGGGAATTGCTAAAATAATCAGCACCTGACTTGCTAGATATGTTGAGATATGAGTCTGCAAATCGTTGATGTTTCCTAAACCGTAGACAAACAGAGCATCATCACTCTCTTCAATCTGTGTTTTGAAATTCATCAGTTTCTGGGCAGCGGCAGTCGCTCCACCCTGCAAAAGACCATCAGCTGAAGCACGAACAAACTGGACAGGAGTGAAAAAGCCTTCATTGGTGATCATTTGGACTGATTCAGCTCCAAGGTCTTCTTCTAGAATCAAAACAGCATCTGTAAGTCCTAACACAAAGCTAGTGGTTCCTACGATGTAGTTGCTTCGTTTCATTGATGCAAAACCACCGAGTATGATTGATGGTTTTGTGAAATCGTAGACACCTGCAATTGTCAGATTGCGAACTATCTGGCGATTGAGAAGGAGCGGGTCAAAGGGATTTCCATCCACTGGATAATAGAATGTACGAAGAACATCCAAGCTTATCATAGAACCAATGTCAAGATTGATAGTGACATTCAGAGTCCTACTCATCATTTCCTCTGTGAAGTCTATGAACTGCCTGGACACCAAGATTTCACCAGGATTCAGTGTTGAATTTCCTGTTAATTCATAATCTTTTGACCAAACATCAAGAACCTCATTCGTAACAACAACTACACGACAATCCTTGATACCATTCTCATAATTGGGCCATCCTGTCCCATATGCGTCCCACTCTGGTGTGACACCATCCATTCGAAATATCCCAACAGTGCTAGCTACAATATGCGCGAACTCTGCATAGGGACTGGACATCACGAAGTCCTGTGCATCAATTGTGTGTGAGTAATCAAAATTTCCTGGAACATTCTGAATGCGGAATTGATAGGAGGTGTCATCAAAGAACGCTTCAACAGCCAAGCGTGATCCTGTATTTGTCCATGCAAACACAGTGACGGGTATTGCTACACTAATTGCTAGGACTAGAATTATTCCAAAGTTACGGGCTTTATAGTTCTTCAATGAGGTGAGAGCATAACTGATTGACCAGAGTGGATTGCCCTTGAGAATCTTCTTTTCTTTTCTCCTATTCACTCAATCACCTCACATATTCCGAAGTACAACTGCAGGATTCGTCTTCGATGCCTCCCTTGATGGGAGATATGCACCGATAATCATAGCCAATATCTCAACCAATAGGACTATTGCAATGAAATCAAACGGAAATGTAATCGTTGGCGTTAACATTCGTGAGAAAGGACTCATCGCGGTCAACAACAAGCCCATGACATATGCGAAAACAGCACCCAGAACTAGACTCAGTGCTAACGACGCAATTACCACACCTGCAAACTCTGAGAAGACCATGCTTACAATTTGTCGTTGGGATCCTCCTATTGCACGCATGATGGCATATTCTTTCCGACGCTCTCTCACAACAGAGCCCAATGAGATTGAGAGTGCAAACAGACTGAGAGTCAGGGACATGAGAAAACCAATAGAAAAGAGACCCTCGATTGTGTTCAGAAACAGTGCGGTTTGAAGAGAGTTTGCTCTAAGGTCGAACTCTTCAGGAGTATTTGGTGTGACTCCTGATAATGCACGGAGCTCATCGAGGAGAAGCGTATGATTTGCGTTCTCATCAAGCTCAGCAAAAAAGAGAGTCGATTCGTGTTCGTCAACTACATTCTCAATGAATTCAAGGTTTGTTAACGCGAATCCATCATTTCCAGACCCGAATCCAAAACCTGCACCAAGTGCAGAGGGAGGAACATATTCATTTGCAGCATAGCCAAAACCAGGTGCGCTATAAACTAATCCAGTGACATTGAACATCACGGTTTGTGTTGTTCCAATATCACTCATTTCAAGATTCAATGTGGAACCAATGGTCTTATTCCATCTTGCAGCATGAGCCGCACTCAGTACAATACCATTTGGTACAGAAGCTAGAGCAGACAATACAGTTTCAGGAGATTCGCCAAAGAAACTTGATTGGTCGAATTTCCCTATCGATAGGTATTCAGTTGGTTCTAAAGCTGCAATAGTTAGTAGTTCTCTTCCTAATTGAGCCCATGTCCGTAGTACTGGTGTTGCATTCTTGATACCCTCATATGCCTCTAAGTCGTGACTGAAATCAAACTCACGAAGAGTACAATCAACCCGCAGGTCTGAGCCAATGGCATAACTGACTTCATGTTCTAGATTAACCCTGAAGCTTTCCGATTGAACAGCGAATGTTATGGTTGAAGACATAGTAAGAGCGAGTACAACCATCAATGGGATGATTCTGCCCCTCCGCATCTTCAGATAGCCAGCTGATATCAGATTCTTCTGTCCTAGGGCAAATGACAACCTTTCTGAAACCTTAGCAAGACCCACACGGGAGATACGAGAGCCATTGAAAGCTATGAAGAACCAAGCAGCAGTACCCAATACAAGTTCTAGCAGGAAAAGGACTGGGTGTCTTGGGAGTATGAATATCATGACAACCACCAAAGCTAGAAGGAAGACTGAAGCCCCAATAGTAAACCCGTGCGCTTCAGATTGTTCAGTTGGACTTTCACTTACTTCCGCCAGACTAAGACTAATCTCGGTCGATGCAGATTTCCTGGCTAAGTATAGAATGAATAGTAGACTAGGAAGGACTGTAAGACCAATAGCACGAAGTACCGTGTTCGAGCTAATGACTGTGTTAGACAAATAGAACAGGTAAATACCCCAGTCAAAGGTCATGAAGCTGATAGTTGAGGGGATCAATGGTGCGAATAAAACACTGAACAGAATACCAAGTCCCACTGAAAGTGCGGCTATAAATAGGGATTCCCATAGGAAGATGCCTGACACTTGAGAGTAACTTGCACCCTTGGAACGGATGATTCCAACCTCAACATTCCGAGGCGCCATAAACGTGTCCGCAGCAAAGACAGAAAAGAACAGAGCCAAGAGGATGATTGGGAGAGCTAGTATCGATAGATCCAGGGTGGCGAGGTAGGAATTGACAACACCCTGAAGCTCCCATAATTTGTCCTGACCATCCCAAGTGATGTCATATAACTCCTCAGTGCGAACAGCCAAGTCAAACAGATTGGTACCAATCCTCTGAGGCTCGCTTGTGGCTAGATGACTTGCTGAAACTCTCACTAGCATTGTTTCGCTGAAGAATCCATCCCTAGAGAGCGAGCCACTTGGTATCGAATCGGCACCAATCAGAATGCTGTCTCGAAGCCCCATCACCTCATATCTCATGTTTGTGTTGTTCCAATTCGGACGCCCCTGTTCAAAGAAAGAAAAGGTACGATACATTATCGAGCCAAAGTTTCGAAGGTCAAAGGTGCCGACAATCCTGAGGTCAGTCATGCTCATTCGACCCAGCGTTCCAAGCGGAGCTGGGAGTGAATTTGCATCCCCAGTGAGTAAATCTACATCCAGAGTGTCATCAATCTGCAGTGTGATATTGAAGACCTGTCTCACATACTCGACGAACATCAGTGAAACAATAATCTCACCCTCACCGAGTTGAAAAGAACCATCTATGGTAAACTCACCAGCAGTATCATTCAGAAACTCATTATCAACAAAGATGACTCGACAGTCCTTTATTCCTTGGCTGTAAACCGAGTCCGTTATGTCATATAAGGTGTCATCAGACAAGCCTGTACCAAAAACAAGTCCCACTGTCGAGTTGACCCGATAGGTTTCCTCCACAAATTGACTTTGGTCCAAATAACTCTCAGCCATTCTAAGGGCTTGAGGAAACCCTGGTTCATAATCAACTACCATTTGGTATGTGTTCCCATCAAGATACTCATAGATGCTCACATAGATGCCAGTATCACCCCAAACCATAGTGGATGCGAAAAGACTGATACCCAGACTCAATGTAAGGGCTAAACTAATGGCTCTGAATGGGTGGGCTCTGAGTGCGCTAAGGGCATAGGAGAGGCCATAGGCTCTATTGCCCCTTGTCTTGTTGTTCTTTACCACACCCACTGAGATCACTCCTATCTGGAAATTTTCTCTCGAGTCTTGTCCTCAGTCTTTTTCGTGGTCACATCGACCCTACTGTGCTTGAAGAAGTCACCTACAAGCTCATCAACCAGAACACCATCTCTGAGGAGGAGGATTCTATCAGCCATCCGAGCGGTTTCTGGATCATGTGTGGCCGCAATAACTGCAAGGTTTTTCCTCTTGGCAAGGTCTCTCATGAGCTGAATGACCTCTCCTCCTGTCTTATGGTCCAAATCACCAGTTGGCTCGTCGCATAGAAGGATGGCAGGGTCATTCGCAAGAGCTCGAGCGAGCGCGACTCGCGACCGCATACCTCCAGAGAGTTCGTGGGGCATGTGTTGAGACCTGTGGTCGACAAAGACCGTCTCTAAGAGCTTCCTCGCACGTTCCCTCCGTTCGTCCTCGGGAATATCATCAAGAAGCATTGGGACCTCCACGTTCTCTAGGGCTGTGAAGATTGGAAGTAGATGTTGATCTTGGAACAGAACCCCAATCTTATGACGTCTGACCTCTGACATCTGATCGTCGTCAAGATTCGTGATATCTTCACCATCAACAAGGATGGTGCCCGAGGTTGGTTGGTCTAGCCCTCCAATGAGATTGAGAAGTGTGGTCTTCCCAGATCCAGATGCACCGACTATAGCCACAAATTCTCCTCTATCGACCTTTAGATTGGTCCCTTGCAGCACTTTGATGACTCGTGTGCCATCTTGGAACTCACGTCGCACATCTATGCATTCCACTGCCACATGCTTCTCGCTGGCCATAGGTGTTTTCACCTAAGTCGAACGAAACATGACCCCGTTTTAAGGCTCATCCTTCGAGCAGCTATTTTACGACGATTTCTGGATGCTCGGGGTTGAAGCGAAACTACCTTATGGGAGATGGATGAAGTCTGGAGCAATGCGAGTCTTTGCGGTTTCAGGCCTTTCTGGTACGGGAAAGACATCCTTGGTGGAGGCGATCATCAGGGTTCTAGTAGAGAGTGGACACTCTGTTGCGACCATCAAGAGCTCGATGCATATTGCAGGACCTGACCAAGGAACAGACACATGGCGACACATGCAGGCTGGTGCATCATTGACAGTCTTCCTTGGACCTAACAGAAGATCTCCAAGGTTCAAAGAAAGAATTAGCCCTGAGGAGTTGGCAAATCTTGCTGAGTTTGATTTCTTAATTGTGGAAGGTATGAAATCAGTAAACATTCCAAAGTTCTGGTGCGTTGGAGATCGTGATATAGAACTTAATGATATTCCTCTAAACACCCGAGCAATAGTAAGCTGGTCGAAGAGGGAGAAGGATTCTGTTGGTGAACTCTGTATCATAAGCGCAAGTGAGGTTATGAGACTGACTGACATTATCAAAAAGGAAGCGGCAGACATCTCAGAGATTGACTAGAGGGTGCGGCTCAGATACCCCTTAGGTCGATCATATGTCCATAATCTCACATTGGAGGTTCATCACTGCCGCCTGCAGTCCTTGGAGATTTATCGTTTTAGCATTGTCTATCTATTGACCGCGTCGTATCACAATACTCATTTCGAGTATGGTCGAAGATGTCACAATGAGAACTTTGCAGGTCCATAATTTCAACCTGACTGACACATTAGAGTGTGGGCAAACATTCTGCTGGGTCAAAGAGGGTAAGGGATACATCAATGCTGACATTGGTCAGGTAGTCTATGTGGAACAGAGTGGCGACAGTTTACATTATGAAGCATCAAACGGTCAGGCGGACCTCTTGAGGTTACTCAGACTTGAGGACCCGATACAGCAGATTCAACGAGAGATTTCAAGGGATGGAATCATGAAGACGAGTATAGACTTCGCACCAGGTCTTCGTATCGTGAATGACCCCTTTTTCCCCTGTCTTGTGTCATTCCTTTGTTCTGTGTGGAAGAATGTCCCAGCAATACGTGGAATGACCGAGGCTATTAGGAGAAAGTATGGTCCATCCTACGAGTTCAGGGGCAAGGTCTACCGAGGAATGCCCACTCCTGAAGTCTTGTCCAGAGCGTCTGTGAGTGACTTAAAGAGGCTTGGACTGGCGTGGCGAGCTGAGTTCATCCAGAAGTCAGCAAGGATGCTAGTGAATGGCGAGATATCAGAACATGATTTGAGGGCAATGGAGTATAATGAGGCTCACAAACAACTGAAGAAGCTCCATGGAGTCGGTGACAAGGTTGCTGATTGTGTCTGTCTGTTCTCCCTCGGACACCTCGAGGCATTTCCCATCGATGTCTGGATTGAGCGGGTGATAAGCGAGCACTATGGAGTGTTCACAAACTCAGGAAGGTCGTATCTGAAGAAATCCGAAGCTGCAAGGAGGTACTTCGGAAGATATGCGGGATATGCACAACAGTATCTGTATCATTTTACGAGATGTACAGTCTAAAAGTTCTGTTTCTTATCGCGCTTTCTTGCATACCATGAGTGGTCTTGTATATTCTTTGTAATTTCCCAAGCTCGGGTCTGGTAGAAGGCAAGTGGATTTAGAATATATTCACATAAGGGGTCGGATGCTGTTCCAAGGTAAACGGGACATAGGTTGTTCACTTGCATCTTTTTACATCCAGGAGGAGTATAGCCCTCATCCTCCACACCCATGGACCTCTTTGATGCGATATGTCGAACCTGGTACTCGATGAGACTTATGTTCTTATCTGGAGAACTGCTGAACACCTTCTCTACCTCATTCGCCTCCATTCCAATCTTGAGAAGAAATGCTGCAAGCGCAAACCTCGCATCGTGAGAGAGGTTCACATCACCTCTGATTGAATCATCATACATCTTTTGAATACAGGGCGGAAAGGCAGATACAACGGTTTCGGTCATCTTCACTGGTTCTGCCTGTCGTATTCTACCCTTTGTTTCAGCCTCGATGCGTTGGACAGTCTCAATGAGTCTTCGGGACATTTTAGGGATGTCAAATCTGCCCCCCATGATGAGTTGCTTGAATTTGCCTGAAATAAGCCGGTCTAGCTCAGACCTCCTAATTGGAATCCACCCCTTGTCCAAGTACCGATTGATAAGACTCCATTCCTCACTGTGAAAACCCGGAGCGACCTCGAGATAGTTCTCAAAACGGATTTTCATCTCGAATGTTCTTAGTAGCAATGGAAGTTTGGACCGTTCATTGATGTCCCCCATCGACTCAATGCTCCAGTTGAAGGAGGACTTGCATAGTTCGATCACAAGGTCGCTATTCTCCGTGCCCAGCTGTCTGTTGGCTTCCTTTGACTCTGCTTCAGCCTGCAACGCACGGAGACGAGGAAGACCAAGCTCCTCTACAATCAATCGCGCAGTCGGATATATCAGGACATCCTTCTCGTTCTCCATTGTGGGGTATCTAATCTGAGACTGAGTGAGTGCAGCATAGACCCGCTTTTCAGCCTCCTCCACGATGTAGTGATTCTCCTGTTCCTCAAGCAGCTCAACAAGAACTCCTAAGTCTCGAGCCATCTTTTGGGATGTCTTTCTGGCTTCAGCTGAGAAGGGGTATTTTATTTGCTGCAGTCGTCCAGACATCTTTCAATCTCCATTCACGGGTCATCTTATGTAAGTTGGTCTGTAATCATCGAAATCCTTGTCATAGAACTTTTTGCCACATGTAACACATTTGAACATCTGGATCCCTCGAGGTCGGGACCATGAATCTAGTATCCGGACTACACGATTACCGTTACACCGAGGACATGTGAGCTGCGATCGTTCATATGCCCAGGGAGATGATTTTCGATTAGACGACATGGTCTTCGACACTCTGGTTCGAGGGATAGTATGCCTGCTTACCTCTTTAGTCCTACTACAACTGCACGGATGTCATCTAAGATGAGTGCATGGCAGTCTACGAACCCAGAGGACTCCAGGATACTTACAATATCGTCAGCAGAGTGTTTGCACATATGTGGGTATCGCTTTCTTGCGCCGTCCTCGCTCATTCCCTGTTCAATCATTTTCTGGACAAACCTCTCCTCATTACCTGACACATAGTCATAGACAACATAGATTCCCCCCAATTTAATCAGCCTGAAGACATCAGACACAAAGTCTCTAGGATTGGCAACCTCGTGGAGCATGAATCCAGAGAATGCAAGGTCGATGCTAATGGAAGCCACCTGGACCTTTCCAGTGTCTAAGTTCACCTGTTGTATGATAATGGAGTCAAGATTGGTTTTTTCTCTGAGGTTGGTCTCTGCCAGAGAAAGCATCTGCTCACTCTCATCAATCGCTATCGCAGTGTGGGCCTTGAGGCGTTTTGCCACATCAACCAGCAGGAGTCCAGGTCCGCATCCAAAGTCAGCCACTACAGGTCTCGGTTCTATACCTGTAAGGCTACGAAACGCATTCCAGAAATTCTCGTCATATCTCATGCTATATGTCCTAGCCATGCGCTGGACACGTTCATTATCAGTCCAGTCAGCTTTCCCAAGATGATGCGCCATGTTCACTTCTTCCAAGAATAAAGTCAGATCGTAGTATGAGGTTAATGAACTCGTTCACGCTCTGTCGTTGAATCTCAGTGTCACTGTACAACTTTTTCAGTTCGCTCTTCCGACTTTCTAAGGATGGGTTAGTGGCTTCATTAATCATCTTATACGCCGCATTAGGTCTCTCGACCCACCGACACAACTCCTGCCCCTCAGTGCTAAGAAAGAGCACGACTGGAGTCTTTCTCTTCCCATTGACCTTATACTGCTGGTGAAACTTAGCATGAGAATCACTGTCAAGGATACGGAGATGGAGTTTAGTTGAGATATCAGACATCTTTGCGAGAATGGGTACATTGCCTGCAGTGTCACTGCAACGGTCATTTCCGATGACAAGTATACGAATTTCATTCTGAAGGCTGCGTAGATGCTCTAGGTCATTTTCGGTAATCTGTAGGTCATTATACCTAGCCTTCATCAGCTCCACATTCTCACGAGCACCCTTCAGAAACTTCGTATAGTCTAATGCATTATTCCACTCTGTATCTTCACTCATCAGTACCATCTCACAGACACGAAAGAACGAGTTGGCGTGAACCAACAGTTACGATTAGAGGACGAGCAATAAAAGCATTGCTTGAACTGCAGTTTTAGGAGGGGCATTGAATTAGTTTCGGTCATCTGTTGCGCTTTTATTTAAGCTAAGAGCAATAGTCACTCATGACCGAAGACATGATGGCATATTGCGGGCTTGACTGTGCAAACTGTCCTGCTCACCTTGCATGGAAACAGGATGATGATGAACTCAGGGCAAAGCAGGCAGCTGAGTGGGCGAGCCCAGGCTTTCCTCTTACAGCCAAAGACATCAACTGTGTAGGCTGCAAGGTTGATGCTGTTCCCAAGTTCAAATTCTGTAGTGACTGCGGGGTCAGAGCATGTGCGAGCAGTCGTGGCGTGATGACCTGTGCCCATTGTGAAGATTATGGATGTGACACCCTAGAGGGATGGCTTCAACAGGCGGGAGTAGAGCTCAGAGAGAAGCTAGAGAAGATGCGATCCGCCCTCTAGAAATCTGTGTGGAGCTTATCTATACTAGTGAGTGACTAATCATTGGAGCTTTTACAATGAAGAGAGGCGGTGTTGCAGAACTCAAGCTACATCCAGGGAAGGCACCCCATTGGTTAGTGAAACGAATGATACCAATGGCTAGCACCCTCTGCGAGTTCATTGTGGATGAGTTTGGGACTGCTGAACTCCTCCAGCGTTTAGCTGATCCCGTCTGGTTCCAAGCACTGTCCAACGTGCTGGGATACGACTGGGACAGTTCCGGCTCTACAACAGTCACCTGTGGCGTACTGAAGACTGCACTTGACTTTGAGTCACATGGCATGATTGGAGTTGGAGGTAAAGGGATGGCCTCTCGGAAGGTTCCCACTCAGCTTCGAGCCTTGGAAGACTATGGTCTTGATGGTGCAGGACTGGTCGAGATTAGCAGGGCAGTAGCAAAGGTTGACAGTGCTGGTGTTCAGGACGGTTATAATCTCTATCACCATGTGTTCTTTGTGGATGCTGATGAGAACTGGACCGTGGTTCAACAAGGCATGGACTATGAAAGTAATGATGCCAGACGCTACCATTGGTCGTCCTTTGCCACTGATAGCTTCATCGATGAGCCACATACAGGACTCATCTCAGGAAGGATACGAGATGCAGCTCTCGACCTGACCTCGAAGAATTCCGCCCCATGCAGAAGTGTGTCTTTGGACATCATCAAGGAAGATCCAAGTCGAGTGAGGAGATATTTTGAGGATGTCCGGGCATATGGACAGACCACGCTCATTCCATGGCTCGAGGAAGATGGTAAACAACGGGATTTGCCTTCATACAAAGTAATGCCTACAAGGATGGACTGGGAAGCGGTTCGTCGGGCTTACGAGACCCAGCCTGAGGACTATGAGGGTCTCTTGTTCATGAATGGAATTGGTCCAGCCACCATTAGAGGACTATCGCTCATTTCAGAGATGATATTCGGTACACCGGCCTCATGGGCAGACCCTGTAAGAATGTGCTTTGCATTTGGTGGGAAGGATGGGGTGCCTTTCCCGGTCCCCAGAAGGGACTATGACCAAGCTATTGAGTTCATGGAACAAGCGCTGAGTGATTCTAAAGTTGGAAGACAGGACAAGGTATTGGGCTTGAAACGACTCCGAAACTTTGCACCACCCATCCTATTGCAGACTAGGTAGATTTGAAAATACCTTCAACTTATTCTTCTCATTAACACCTCCAACTCCTTCACCTCAGCCATCAGTCGTCGTTGTACGCTCATCAGGTGGAAGCGATGACGGAAAAGGTGGGAAGAGCACGATGATGTGAAACAAGAGGACATATTATGAGTAATAACCCCAAGTATCCCTCTATGCAGAGGATGCTCAAACAACTCAACAAACCGATTGCCAATGTAGGCCAGTATATGAGCATCAACGCCATCTGCATGATGCTACTTCTGCCATTACTGTTTCAGATAGAAAAAATCGCATCATTGAATCCAAGCGGATATGCACCCGCGCCATTGATCTTTGGTGTAGTAGTTCTTGTGATCATTGTGGTAATTGTTGAGGGAATCATTGCGGTTGTGATATTTTCAGGAATAGGTTGGATGATGAATGTTCCAGGGTTCTTTGCGATAGGAGTTATACGCGGAATAGAAGGAGCAGAAGAGAAGTATCGAAATGTGCACATTGGGTTCTATAGTAGAATGCAGACGAATGTTCTTTTCTCATGTCTTGTACTCATTGCGTACGCATGCATCGGGTTTATGGGATTGATTGCTTTGATTTCATTTTCTACCTTCATTGGGATCATGATTGCGTTTGCTATCGTAGCATTGTTTGCTCATATCCTGATATCCTTCATCGCCAAACAAAAGAGGAACAAGTGGGAGGCACTATCTGACACTCAGATCCAAAATGACGCTGAAAGAAAACGTCAGAGATTTCCGATGATGTCATCAGTTCCATCTGTCGATGAGATGGAGGGGATTCTACGAGAAGCTAAACTTGGTGATGCCTTGCAGCAATCTCATGCCAGTCTCATCGATGGAGTGGTTAAACAGGAATATCTGAGGAATCTGATTTGGATGATAGTCGTAGTTATCTGCTTGATGTTGTTCTTCATTTAATCATAATACAATAGCGAACGCTGGAATGATGATACCGAAGGAGTCAAGTTCGGCATTGCGTGCACACGTTGTATGTTTGAAGTGGAGCCCTACAATGATGATGTGACACTCATCAAGACTGCAACTGCAATGGAAGATGGAAACCCGATAATGTGGGCTATTGCATATCATATTGGAAACATTCTGATTGATGCTGGTTGTCCGAATGCTCTTGATGACTTGGAGAAATATGCAGCCAAAGCTGATGTGAAAGCGGTCTATGTCACGCATCCACACGAGGACCACTATGGTGGCTGTTCTGTATTCGCACCTCGTTCAACGATATATGCATGTGAACCGGACATCAATATTCTCAAAAATCCCCCTACGTTACCAGAGTTCTTTCAATTTGTTTGGGGACAACCGACTCCACTTGTTGATGTTGAGAAATTACCCTCAGAGTTCTCTGTTGGAAACTTCGAGTTTGAAGTTATTCCTCTTCCCGGGCATTGGCAGCATATGGTTGGATTTTATGAACCCAATCAAAAATGGTTGTTCTCAGCAGATGCAGTCCCACTTCCGACTCGTAAATTCATTGCCATGCCAGAGGAAAATATCCCTCTCATGGTCAACACCATGCAGAAACTGGTTGAGATGGATATCGAGATCCTCTTTGATGCTCACAAAGGACCTGTGACATCTCCGAGGCAACACATTCAAGCCAGAATTGACTACATCTTGGGACTTCAAGAGAGAGCACTGGAACTCCATGATGAAGGATTGTCTATTCCAAAGATTCAGGAAGCTCTTGGACTGGAGGGGCCTTGGTATATCGGACTCACAGAGTATCGATTCCGAATTGACCATTTCATCAGGTCCCTGCTGTTTGACAAAGCTGAAAAGTGATTGATTATAACACTACATGTAATGGTCGCTCTATTAGTCATCATTGGAACTGTGATCTTCCTCGCACTCACAATCCCATTCATCCCCACATTAGCAATGGACATGATGGGCATGATGTTGCTTGACAGACCAAATGATATAGAGGGGTGGTACTTCTACGGAAGACTGCTAGAATGGAAGGGATACGATATTGCAGCTGCAGCGGCTTACCGTTCAGCGGTCAATCTGGACCCATTTCATAAAGAGGCGTGGAAGAGGATTGGTAACATTCTCACAAGACTAGGAGACTTTGAGGGGGCTGATGAAGCCTATAGCTTCTCAATCTAGCTCATCCTTTCCGTCGTTCCTTCTTTCGTCTTAGCTCGTGGCGGTCTGAGAACCGTCTCTGTGACTTCTCCTGCTCACGTTGTTCTTTGATTGCTTTTTTCTGTCTGCTGCAATTGATTCTAGCAGCTCGCCCGAGGACAGTGACTCTCTCAGCTTCAGCTTCGTTTCCAAACTTCTTGTACAGTTTTCGAGCCTTCTCCCAAGGTTCAACAGCTGAGCAGAAATCGTCCATTCGTGCATGTGCTGTAGCAAGAGCGTCATACATGTCAGGATCGTTCTTCACATAGGAGGTGTAACTCTCAAATGCCGCCGCTGCTTCTGCCCAATCCTCAAGCTCCATGAGGACCAGACCAAGGTTTCGAAAAGCAGTGGGATAGTCCTTCTTTCGAATGATAGCCCTTCTAAGATGTTTTACTGCGTCCTGGAGTTTGCCATCTTTATACGCAACCATCCCCATTGTGTTCTCCACAGAAGCGTTCTCCGGGTCTAGTTCCGAGGCTTTCTTGAGTGCCTTCATAGCTGAGTTTAGTTTCCCAGCCCTCAGATGAACATCACCTCGTATCAGCCATGCCTCTGCATTCTCTGGCTCAATCTTTGTGGCAGTTTCTGCAGACTTGATTGCCTCCTTGTACCTCTTGAGCATCCCAAATGCTATCGCTCTACGGACATATGCAGGAACAAGATCATCTTTCAAATCGAGAGCATGGTCGTAGCTATTGATTGCGGGCTGAAAATGTCCGAGCTCAAGTTCTATGTCCCCTATTCGTACCCAAACGCCCCATTCGTTCTGAGCGAGCTCACTGATTCGTTTCACACACACTAATTCCTCTTCAGTACGACCTAATGCATGGAGCGCTGAAGCCTTGTCATGAAGAATCTGAACATCATCTGGTATAAGTTTCAGAGCACTTTCAAAGGACTGGAGTGCATCAGTGGCCTTCTCTGGTCCCATAGCAAGTAAGACACGACCACGGTTTGTATGTGCAGGAGCCAGGTCTGGGTCTAGCCGCAGCGCTCTGTCAAAACTCCGAAGAGCTTCTCCGAACTCCTGTTTCTGCGCATGAAAGACACCCTTTGCGTTCCATGCGGAGGCATCATCGGGATTGTCCTCTAGATGCTTTTCAACAGCTCGGAGGGATGAGTCAATAGAGTCCATGATTCGTCACGTATCCACTTCAGATTTCATTGAAAAGAGTTGAGATGACTGACAAAGTACTTTGCGATGGATACAAGTGTAGGTGTGCAAGATGTCATGACGCCATGAAGCTGGAAAGTATCACTGGGATAATCTTCGATCTTGGAGGAACACTCTATAGTCCCGGTTCCGATATGTGTGGTTTGACAAGGGATTTCCTTGTTGAGGTTGGATTCGACAAGAGCAGAGACTACTCTGATGAGGAAATAATAGCTGCTCTCAGCGGACCTGATGAGTGGCTGACAAGATACATGATAGATAATGATGTGGATATCCATTGGAAACCAGACCACGAACACTGGGTCGAGTATGACAGGATGCTTCTAGCAGTTCTTGGAGTAAGTGACCGCGAAGATATCGTGCTAGACTATCAGAAACAATGGGATAATTTCCATGAGGACGCGACTCCTGAGCTCATGACGGGCTGTAGAGAGGCTCTTGAGGAACTGAAGAATAGAGGATTTAAACTTGGAATCGCCTCGAACAGGTTCACGGACCCCACCCATCTACTGAAGGGTTCAGGAATACATCAGTTCTTTGATGCAATAGAATTCACCAATGTCCCAGGCTATCGAAAACCCTCTCCATATATGCTGGTGAAGATCGTGGCTGCCTTTGGTACAAATCCACACAGATGCATGTATGTTGGAAATATTGTTGAGAATGATGTTGTAGCGGCAACACGCGCAGGTTTGATTCCAGTCCTCCTGACTTGGTGCGATCCGGAGGAAGAAGAGAAGGTGAGTGCAGATACCATAGTGATTGAGGACATCAAAGACCTACTGGAGATACTCGGACCTCCTTCATGAATGAATACCTTCATTACATCAAAGGACTAGCCAGTTGGACAGCATGAAGTCCAGACTCCTAATTTCCATTTTGTTCTTGACATTTCTACTGATATCAACAGGAACACCTGTCATCGCTCAATCGAACCACACACTTGAGTGGGGAGTGGACACAGATGAGCAGTTCACCTATGTTCTGCAGAGGGCATTCTTTGCTCATGAGGATTCCAAACAGGTGATACAGAGTCAGATTCCATTCATCTTCTCATTAGAAGTTGGTCAGAAGGTACTGGTTCAACCAGAGGTCCTTGATACCATTGAATTAATGATAAACACTTCATCTCAGTTACCTCATTCCTATTCAAGCATCCGTAGGAGTAATGATTCGGTACTCTTGGTTGAGAGTGTGTCTAATCTTGTGATTCCAGTTGGCGACTGGGACTTCCTCGCAGAGATTAACAACATCGCAGAAACCGAAGGGCTGACGTTGGTTGACACAGAGGACGAGTGGGGAACGATTGGGGAGGGAGTGATTCCAGGAGACCCTGATATCAGTGTCCGCGTGGAAATGCGATATGACAAGGAGAATGGGACACTCAGCTATCTCAGACATCATTACACAGCTCTGGGAGAGGATATCATCGATGTGATATTCGTACACTGGTATCCAGGAATGCCAACAATTGTAGAGGGGGGTCTTCAATTAACAACCATTTTGATAATCGTGATCAGTGGAGCGAGTGGATTGATTGTGGCTTATGTGATATATAGAAGAATTAAAGAAAGAAAGTCGATAATCAGACAGCTTGGGGAGTAGGTGATGATTTGAAACCAAACGAGAATAGGGTCAAGATGATAGAGCGTCCCGAGGACGGACAAGTGGTAAGACTCACTCTGGATGAGGAGGTCTTCTTTGAGTTCTTTCGTCATGGATCTGTTGGCGAGAACATGGAGTTCGAGATTGGTGATGAGTCTGTTCTAAGGCATCTCCGTACTGAAACCGAGTACCTCCATCCTGAGAAGATGAAATATCCAGGTTGGACAGGCGGAGATGCTGAGAGAGGGAAATGGTTCTTCAAGACAGTTGGAACAGGAAAGACCTCCTTGACCGTTTCGAAGATTTTTCGAGGAACTTTAGAAAGTAAGTGTACAGTTGAGATTGTTGTGGAATAGATGACAGAACCCATATCCAAATAGCAATCTGTATATTCTCTCGTGTAGAAGATAAATCCGCGTGTGGGAGATGCTATCGACTCTAAGAACCAATTTGCCGAATAGACGTGTTCAAGCTGTGATACTGGCATGTATCATTATCATGCCTCCTGTTATTGTCCTTCTCCATGCGGAGCTGAGCTATGGTGGATATGACCAAGAACAATACCAGAGTGTACAGGTCTATTCGCTAAGAGACATCTGGTATCCAAGTAGCCACGGTTGGCAGCCCAATCCCTTCTTCATTGAGGGACAAATCAACTCGTACTATCAGCGACCATTTCTGATATACCCATACAGCGTCGTGATGGAGTTCTTCATCGAGGATATCACCAACAGTAGCTCAGATTTCCCGTGGGTTGGTATTGCAGATTATGCTATACTCTCACAGAATCTAGGTGTCAATGTTACAGTTGAACCAAAAGTGAGCGGAAACTATGGCGATAGTGAGGGATATGTCGCAAATGAGTCAGAGTCAGTCACTTGGTTTGGTGATAGTCTACCTCTAATTTATACCTCAGCCGGGGCTGGAATTTCATATCATGATATTGACATGACTGGAGTGCAAGTGGGAACCCGTTATTCAATCGGAACTATAGAACTAAGATTTGGTCTAGATACGGCTCTTCGACAATGTTATTGGAGTCTTCTCTTGGAGATTGCAGTTCTTGAGGAGGCGTCTTCGATTTCAGGTCACGAGATTCAGTTCTCAATAGAATACACAATAACATGGGTGCCAGTCCTAGTTGCGGTCCTATGGTGGAGCACAGCATATTCGCGCACTGTCATTCGTGGAGATGGTGTCAACGATGAGTCAGTAATCGACTACAACTTCTTCATGTTAGAGGGAGATATTGGGACAGACTTTATCTCTTGATACTGGAAGGAAAACAAAGAGAGATAACCTATCTATGGATTTATGAAATGCTTGTTAGTTCCGATATGCACGAACAAATGTGTAGCCTGCCGAGTAAAGCAGATCCTCACCTTTGGCAAACGCAGCCTTTAGGGCATTGAGTCCACGGTCGTACTCTTCCTTTCGTATCTTATGAAGCATAGAATACCCTCGATTGGTCACGGTATCGAGATAGTCTTTGCCTAGCCTCGTGGGGTGAAATTGGTGTTCCTTGAAGCTAACCATGGAAAAGCCAATTCTAGTCAGACTATCCATAATCGCACTGATGTCAGGATATCTTTCCTTGTCAACTCTGGCAGATGCAGGGAAGAACCGTGATGTCATCCGTCCATCAATCTGCTCGTGTGATTGAGTGACTATACAAAACGATCCTCCTGGTGCCAGAACTCGGTATATCTCACTTAAAGCTTGGTTGATATCAGGTAAATGATGTAGAACTTCTGTCATAAAGACAAAATGGAAGCTCCCATCGATGAATGGCAAAGCGCTAGCAGGTCCCTGAGTTAGTGGAATTTCTTCCACCTTTCTCCTAGCCTTTTCCAGCATTCCAAATGATATGTCCAGCCCCACAACCTTTGCCTTAATTGTGGACGCAAGAAGTCGGGTGTTGTTTGCCGTACCACAACCAACGTCGAGAACCAAGGAGTGTGGGTCAAGACTGATTCCCTGCAGAATATGATGAACTATCTCAGGGTCTCCAGCTCGCACACTGTCATAGACCTTTGATACCTCATCGTAGTCAATTGACCTGCTCTTGGCTCGTTCGTGTTTCATCAGTCATATCAGCAGAGGACTCTGTTAAAACTATTCAGGCAGAAAGGGCGGACAGGGTCTGGGTGGACCCTGACCCAATCCAATACGACTTAGCAGGCTGAAATGCTATCAATGAAGTCTTCAAAAGTTCGCTCCGACAATAAGCGAATCTGGAGAAGGTGTTTGTACAGCTGTTGTCCCTTCGAGGTAAGACAGTATTTCTCCCTCGGAGGTGAGTGTGCATGTGCAGTCCCTTCAACGAGACCAATCTCTGAGAGATTTGAAAGACACTTCGAGATTGTTGCGGCGCTCAATCTCTTGCCATCGCTCAAGTCAATGCTATTTCGCAGCTCGCGAACATCAGTACTGT
>Ga0180437_10004677_pt1 | contig 19299 bp, 16 predicted proteins | sample SS_ome_4_FD_132410 | JGI IMG/M metagenome (GOLD analysis project Ga0180437, IMG submission 132410) | Hypersaline lake sediment archaeal communities from the Salton Sea, California, USA - SS_3_D_1 metaG | ecosystem: Environmental > Aquatic > Non-marine Saline and Alkaline > Hypersaline >... | reverse complement strand
GCTATGAAACTCGGTAGATACTGTCTGCTGCTGATCGGTGCTGTGCTGATGGCGGCCTGCGGCGACGATGATAATACCGAGCCGCCGGCCGAGCTGATCGAATTCGAGCGTACGCATTACCTGAATCTTCAGTGGTCGGCCAGCACGGACGACAGCATCGCGCAGCAGTACCTGTTCATCGAACCGCTGCTGCTCCAGGACAGGATAGTTACGGCAGGAAGAAACGGCACCCTGAATGTCTATCGTCTCGACGACGGCAAGGAACTGGACGAGATAAAACTGCGTATCCCGCTTAGCGGAGGCGTTGGCGGAACTGAAGATACCTGGCTGGTCGGAAGCCGTAACGGCGAGCTGATCGCGGTCGATGGCGGCAGCGGCGACATACTCTGGCGCACCCGGGTTCCCAGCGAAATCCTGGCGCGCCCGGTCGTCTACAACAGGAATGTCGTACTGGTGCGCACGGCTGACGGCCAGGTCCTGGGTGTCAGTATCAAAACCGGCGAGATCAACTGGAACTACTCGAAACCCATCCCAGCGCTGACCCTGCGCGGCAGCAGTCCGCCAATACTGTCGCGCAGCCACTTCTACACCGGCCTTGAAAACGGCCGCGTGATTGCGATGTCGCCTATCGATGGTGAAGTGGCCTGGGATGTCGCCCTTACTGTTCCGGAAGGGCGTTCGGAAATTCAGCGCCTGGTCGATATCGACGGTCGCTCAGAACTCTACGGGCGTATCCTGTACGCGGCCAGTTATCATGGCCGCATCGCCGCGCTCGATGTCACGCGCGGCCAGATACTCTGGTCACGGCCATTCTCGAGCAATACCGGCGTCAGCGTCAGCCCCGACGCGGTGTACAGCAGCGATGACCGGGGCCACGTGTGGGCGCTGGACCGGAACAACGGCGCGACGCTCTGGAAACAGGACAAGCTTCAGGCGCGCGGCCTGACACGACCGGTGATCCTCCAGGACTACCTGGTTGTCGGGGACGCCCAGGGGTATGTTCACGTGATGTCGCGTTTCGACGGGCGCTTCGTCGCGCGTACCCAGGTCGATCCCGACGGCATCCTGGTACCGCCGATCGTGGACAGCGACAGGCTGCTGGTGCTGACCCGCAGCGGCGAGCTGGTTTCCTATATCCTCAGCGAGTCGGCAGTGTATACCGATGAAGAACTGTTTGACTGATGGCGGGCAGGGATCAACGGTGCCAACCGTATGAAGCCCGTTATAGCGCTCGTTGGCCGCCCGAACGTGGGCAAGTCCACGCTGTTCAACGTACTGACCCGCAGCCGTGACGCGCTGGTCGCCGATTTTCCCGGCCTGACGCGCGACCGCAAGTACGGTCACGGCAGCTTCGACCAGAAAAACTTTATCGTCATCGATACCGGCGGCCTGAGCGGCGAGAACGAAGAGCTCGACGAACACATGGCCGCCCAGACGCTTCGCGCGGTCGAGGAGTGCAGCGTCGTGCTGTTCATGGCCGACGCGCGCGATGGCCTGACCACCGCAGATGAAAACATCGCGGCACAGATCCGGCGGACCGGGAAAACGGTGTACCTGACGGTCAATAAAACGGACGGTGTGGATGCCGCCGTCGTCGCCGGCGAATTCTATGCCCTCGGCCTGGGCGAGCCCATTCCGATCTCCGCGGCCCACAGCCGCGGCATCAGGTCCCTGCTCGAAACCGTGCTGGCGCCTTTCGAGCAGGACAGGCCCGAGGCCGACGATCAGCGCGGCATCAAGGTCGCTTTCGTCGGCAGGCCCAATGTCGGCAAGTCGACCCTGGTCAATCGCGTGCTCGGTGAAGAGCGCGTGGTCGTGTTCGACATGCCCGGCACCACGCGCGACAGCATCTATATCCCGTTCGAACGCGATGACAGGCGCTATACCCTGATCGACACCGCGGGGGTGCGGCGGCGTAAATCGGTGCACGAGCCTGTAGAAAAGTTTAGTGTAATCAAGACCATGCAGGCGATCGAAGAGTCCAACGTGGTGGTCATGATGATGGATGCGCGAACCGAGATCGCGGACCAGGACCTTCATCTGCTCGGTTTTATCCTGGAAGCGGGGCGGGCGCTGGTGCTGGTGATCAACAAGTGGGACGGGCTGGATAAATACCAGAAAGACAGGATCCGTGCCGACGTGGACAAGCAACTGGTCTTCGTCCGTGTTGCGGGAATTCTGTACCTTTCCGCCCTGCATGGATCCAACGTCGGCAGGCTGTACGCGGCCATCGACCGGGCCTACGGGTCGGCCATGCGCGATCTCTCCACACCCCGGCTGACGCGTATTCTGCAGCAGGCCATGGAGGCGCACCCGCCGCCGCTGGTCCGCGGCCGCCGGCTCAAGCTGCGCTACGCCCACCAGGGTGGCGTCAACCCGCCGCGCATCATCATCCACGGCAACCAGACCGAACAGGTGCCGCCGGGCTACCGGCGTTACCTGACAAACTATTTCATCGACGCGCTCGATTCGGTCGGCACACCGATCAAGATCGAGTTCAAAGGGGGCGAGAACCCGTTTGCGGGCAGAAAGAACCCGCTGTCGAAACGCCAGCAGTTCAAGCGTGACCGCATGATCCAGCACATCAAGAAACGCGAGCGTAAACGCAAAAAGCGCTAGGCCCGTAACATCCCTGCTTTACCTGCATAAACAGTCAATTAGGTCGCCCTCCGGGCTGCGGCCAATTCATCTGCACGCCTTGATAATGCCTGATTATGGACTACCTTTTATGTATCAGGCTTTTTAAAAATCCAAAAAAAACAACCGATAACACGAAAAAATAATGGGGTATCGAGGAGATGTTTCCTTTTTTGCGGAAAATTACAACTTTTGGCATTGCCATGCTGGTGAGTGCATCGGCGCAGGCTATCCAGTTCGACGGTTTTTTCACCGTGGGCGCTGCGATCCATGACGACGACACCAACAAGGACAACCCGGCGGCCGGAGGCTTCGAAAACCGGTACATCGGCAGTCTGGGTGACCGCGGCATCACCACGGATCTGACCTTCGAGACCGACACCCGCTTCGGTCTTCAGATCTCATCTGAAGTCAGCGACAAGATGTCGGTCGTCGCACAGCTGCTGGGCAGGGGCACCATCAGCAACTTCGACGCCATCGTCGAATGGGCCTACGCCGACTACGAATTCGCGGACTGGATCAGCCTGCGTGCCGGCAAGATCAAGCAGCCGGTGTACCTGGTGAACGACTATGTCGAGGTGGGTTATGCCTATCCCTGGATTCGCCCGCCGGTCGAAGTGTATTACCTGAACAACCCGCTGAACACGGTGAACGGCGCCGAACTGCTGATCGCGTTCCCGGTTGGACCGGGTACGTTGTCGTTCCAGCCCTACATCGGTTCGAACCGTGATGACATTCCGAACACCGGTGGCCAGGCGTTCTTCGAGGCCGAAAACATCGTCGGTATCGACGTTAAATACTCCGGCCGCGGCTACACGGTCCACGCGAGCAACTTCCAGTGCGACGTGAACACCTTCGGCAGCCTGAGTGGCGTGCCGACTGCTGATCCTGCTACGACTTTCGATATTGATCTGAACGGCAAGGGCGAGTGCGACGTGACCTCGGCCGGCCTGACTTTCGACGTGGCCAACGTGGTGGTCTATGCCGAATGGCAGGAGCGTACCACCACGGATACGCTGTCGCGCCCGTTCGGCGACCAGGAAGCCTGGTACGCGACCCTGGGTTACCGTTTTGGCAAGTGGCTGCCGCACATCACTTATGCCACCATCGATGGCAAGGCGTCGACTGAACAGCCGGGCGCCGTGTGCCCGACCGGACAGACCTGTCCGCCGACGCCGAGCTTTAACTTCCCGATCTCGATACAGAGTTCGGTGACCGCGGGTCTGCGCTACGAAGTCAACGACAGCGCAGCGCTGAAATTCGAGTACGCCATGGTCGATGTCGAGAATGACCCGAACGAGCTGGCTGAAGCAAACCAGTTCACGAACTTCGGTCTGTTCGACACCAGCTTCGCCCTGGCGCCGCCTTCAGACACGGTCGGCGTCTACAGCATTGCACTGGATGTGATCTTCTAGGGATTTTTCCAGGGGAGAATTGATCTAAACAACCCCGCCTTTATCAGCCAGCGCCCGGCAAGGCCGGGCAGGCATTTTTATCATGAACAAAGACGATAAAATCCATCAGCAGAACATATTCGACAGCACGGGCCTGCTTCCAAAGCGAAACTGGAAGACCGCGCTGTGGCATGTCGCCCTGCTGGTCGTTGTTGTTTTCCTGACCGAAATCTCCGGCGCACAGGCCGACATGGTGTTTGATTTCCAGATGAAGCTTGCGCAAAAGGGTAACGCCGAGGCGCAGTTCAAGGTTGGCGAGATGTACGAGACCGGTCGTGGTGTCGAAAAGAACATGGTCGAAGCCAAGCGCTGGATTACCAGGGCGGCGGAACAGGGCCACCAGGCTGCCAACTACAAACTGCTGTACTACGATCTGCAAAACAACGGCGTTACCGCCAGGAACAAGCCCAAACTCACCGAGCTGCAGCAGGAAGCCAAGGACGGAAACGGTATCGCGCAGTATTACGTCGGTCTGATGCATTCGCGCGGCGTCGGTCTCCGAAGGAACAGCACGGTCGCGCTCGACTGGCTGGGCAAGGCGTCGACGCTGGGTGTTACGGCCGCTGAAGCCGAAATCGCGCACATCAACGAAGCCAGGCGGCAGTACCAGCTGCGCGCGAAACAGGACGCAGAACGCAAGGCGCGAGAGCAGGAAGAGGCGAAGCGCCAGGAAGAAGAGCGCCGGAAACTTGAGGCGAAACGCGATGCTGAAAAACGCAAGCAGCAGGAAACAGCCGCGAAGAAGAAGGCCGAGCAGAACGAAAAGCTCGCACGGCAGCGTGAAGCGGAACGCATTGCCGCGGAGGAGAGGGCAAAACAGGAGCGGCTGATCGCGCAAAGAGAGGCCGAAGCGGAGAAGAAACGCCAGGCAGTACTGAAACAGCGCGAGGAAAAAGAAGCCAAGAAAAAAGCCCAGTTCGAATCGGACCCCTGCGCCGGCAAATCCGCGCGTTTTCTTTCGACCTGTCGATAAGCAGCACGTAGTAACATCTATTATGCAGCCCGGCCAAGCCGGGCTGTTTTGTTTTATGTCCGCAAAGAACGCAAATAACGCGAATGTTTTGTCGGGTTAGAAACAAGGTTCAAAGCTGAAATGTTGTTCGCGGCTGAAGCCGCTCCTGCAAGTGTGCTGTGTTAAGGGCAAAGCCCCCACGTAGGAGCGGCTTCAGCCGCGAATTTCGTGCCAGGGTGCGATAATGTTCCGTTCAATATCTCCTCTGGCAGTAGTGTAAGATCACCCCGTAATCACCGAAAACAAGCTGCATCAAAACCACGTGACAAAAAAGAAAACCGCAAAAACCGCCTCTCGCCGCAAAGCGCCGGCGCGCAAAAAAAGGCGCGGGCCGGGCAGGCGTAAAGCGACGAAACCATCAGTGAACAAAAGACGCGCGCTCGGCTGGTTTCTGGTTGCATCCCTGCTGATCGCCGGTCTCTACGTGTTGTGGCTGGACTACCGCGTCATCGACAGGTTCACCGGGCGGCTGTGGTCATTGCCCGCACGCGTTTACGCCAGGCCGCTCGAACTCTACGTCGGCAAGAAAATCAGCGTCGACGAACTGTTGTTCGAGCTGAACAGCCTGGATTACCAGCGTGTGGAACAGCCCCCCGTGCGGCCGGGCCGATTCCATCAGTGGGACAATCATTTCGAAATCAAGACCCGGGCTTTCGGATTCTGGGACGGTTCCGAAGAAAGCAGGGAAATCCGGATCGATATACACGGCGATACCGTTTCCGGCCTGTACGGTTTGTACGACAGGCAGTCGATTCCGCTGGTACGCCTTGACCCGGTCTATATCACCGGCATATTTCCCGCGCACGGCGAAGACAGGATCCTGATCCGGCTGGAAGATGTACCCGATATGTTTTTGCAAATGCTGGTCACGGTCGAGGACCGGCGATTTTACGAACACGTGGGCATCGACCTGAAATCGATCGGCAGGGCGCTGCTGGTGAACATCAAGGCTGGCAAGACCGTGCAGGGCGGGAGCACCATCACCCAGCAGCTGGTCAAGAACATGTTCCTGACGCCCGACCGAAACCTCTGGCGCAAGATAAACGAAGCCGTCATGGCGCTGCTGCTCGAGCTGCATTACGACAAGGACCAGATCCTGGAAACCTATCTGAACGAAGTGTACCTGGGCCAGGACAGCGAACGTGCGATACACGGCTTCGGTCTTGCCAGCGATTTTTATTTTGGCAAGGCGCTGTCGGAACTCGAACTCGACCAGATGGCGGTGCTGATCGGCATGGTCAAGGGTGCGTCCTACTACAACCCGGTAAGAAACCCGCAGCGCGCGACGGAAAGACGCAATACGGTTATCGATGTGATTCAAAGCCACGGCATGATCAGTGAATCCCAGGCGAATCTGCAAAAGAACAAGGAGCTCGTGGTAACCTCGAGAAACAAACGCTCGCTGTACCCGGCATTCGTGAACCTGGTGCAACGGCAGCTGACGCGTGATTACGATGCCGAAGACCTGAAATCCGAAGGCCTGCGTATTTTCACCACGCTGGATCCGTATATTCAGAAAGTAACGGAAAAGTCGGTGCGCTCGATCGTGCCCACGCTCGACCGGGAGTCGGAAGAGCTGCAGGCCGCGGCCGTGGTCGCCTCGGCGGACAGCGGCGAAGTTCTCGCGATCGTCGGTGACAGGAACCCCTCGTTTTCGGGGTTCAACCGGGCGCTGGATGCGCAGCGGCATATCGGCTCCCTGATGAAACCGGTCATCTACCTGACCGCGGTGAAGCAGAAAGACCGCTATACCCTGGGCACCCTGTTGTCGGACACGCGGTTGCGGGTCCAGGGTGAAGACAAGAAGATATGGGAGCCGGAAAATTACGACAAGGAATTTCACGGCGATGTGATCATGTACGAAGCCCTGCTGAAATCGTACAACATTCCCGCTGCACGGCTCGGGCTTGAACTCGGCCTGTCGAATATCAGCGATACCCTGGGACAGCTGGGCAGCAACAAGGTGCTTCCGCCGTACCCGTCGATCACGCTGGGTGCAGTCGACATGTCGCCGTTCGAGATCGCATCGATCTACCAGACTTTTGCGGCCAACGGTTTTCACAGTCCCTTGCGCAGCGTCAGGGCCGTGCTGGACAAGGAGGGAACGCCGCTGAAGCGTTACCAGCTTGATGTCAAACGCGAAACGGACCCTGCTGCGATAGCATTGATCAATTTCGTGTTGAACAGGGTGACGCACTCGGGTACTGCAAAAGGCCTGTCACGTGACCTGGACGTCGAGGTCGCCGGAAAGACCGGCACGTCGGACAATCTCTATGACAGCTGGTTTGCCGGATTCTCCCGTGACAAGGTCGCAGTGGTATGGCTGGGGTTCGACGATCACCGGACCACCGGACTGACCGGTTCCAGCGGGGCGATGCGTGTCTGGAAACGCATCTTCGAAGGCATATCGGTCAATCCGGTCGAGCTGGAAATGCCGGAAGAAATCAACATGGTCTGGATCGACGGGCCAACCGGCCTGCTCAGCGCTAAGCACTGTGAAAATGCGGTAGAATTGCCCTACATCAGGGGCTCGGAGCCGCAGGAATATGCCGGCTGTGAAGCACGATCACCACTGGACTGGCTAAAGAAACTATTCAAATAATGCTACGACTGTTCATCCTGGCGGCGACAGCCGTTGTCACCTTTGCACAGCTCGGTTGTGCACCGGCGACCTATCAGAAAACCGACACCGGCGAGCCGCCGACACTGGCAATGGCGACGCAGACCTGGACCGGGGCCTCCTACAATGCGCTGCCTGCCGTCGATGACCTGATGATCCAGGCCGACAGCCAGATCGCCGCAAGCAACTGGGACCTGGCCGAAGAAAAGCTGGAACGCGCCCTGCGGATTTCGCCGGATTATGCACCGGCATGGAGCCGGTTATCGCAGATCGCGCTTTACAGGGACGATCCGCAACGCGCTATCCAGATGGCCAAGCGCAGCAACAGCCATGCCGGTAACTCTGTGGACCTGAAACTGCTGAACTGGCAGTTCATCCGCCAGGCCAGCGAAATGCTGGAAGATGCCGACGGCGTGCAGAATGCCAGCAAGAATATCTATATCCTGCAGAGCCTGTAGATGACGACTTTAAACAGGCCGTCTGAACTGCTGGGCGAGGACGGTCCATTCAAAGAACTTATCGACGGCTACCAGGTGCGTGCGAGCCAGCAGTCGCTGAGCGATGCAGTCCTTGATGCGCTGGAAAACGGAGAGGTGCTGACCGCGGAGGCCGGCACCGGTATCGGCAAAACCTTCGCCTACCTGGTTCCGGCAATACTTTCCGGCAAGAAAGTCATTATTTCGACCGGCACCCGCCATCTGCAGGACCAGCTCTACCAGTCCGACCTGCCCGTGGTTCTCGAGGCGCTCGAGATGCCGATCAAGACCGCGCTGTTGAAGGGGCGTGCGAACTACCTGTGCGTGCACCGGCTCGATATCGCGCCGCACCTGGGCTTTATCAGCAAGACCACGCAGCACGATCTGCAGCATATCAGGGAGTGGTCGAAGCTGACCCTGACCGGCGATATATCGGAGCTGGACAGCGTGTCCGAGGATGCGATGACCTGGCCGATGGTGACATCGACAGCCGACAACTGCCTGGGCGGCGAGTGCGACCACTGGAACGAGTGCCATATCGTCAAGGCCCGCAAGCGGGCGCTGGAAGCCGATCTGCTGGTGATCAACCATCACCTGCTGCTGGCGGACATGACGCTGAAGCAGGACGGGTTTGCGGACCTGCTGCCGGGCGCCGAGGTGTTCATTGTCGATGAGGCGCACCAGTTGCACGAGGTGGCTTCGAGGTTTTTCGGGCATGCTGTCAGCAGCCGTCAATTGATCGGCCTGACCCGGGACGCGATCGCCGAGCAGGTCAACGACGCACCCGACATGGGTGAAATACGCGAATACGCGGACACGCTGGAAACCTGTGTACGCGATTTCAGGCTGTCCCTGGGCGATGCCGGTCAGCGCCAGGCCTGGGCGCAGATCAGGCACAAACCGGCCGTGAAGCAGACCATGCAGGTGCTGGGCAAGACGCTCGCGGAATTTGCGGACATACTCGCTGTGGCCTCCGAACGCAGCCGCGGGCTCGACCAGTGCCACCAGCGCTGCGTGCAGTTGCAGCAGGCGCTGGCCTTGTTCAGCGGCGAGGCCGGGAACAGGGAGGCGGGCGATGCGCCTTCGGACTCGGTGCTCTGGTTCGAAACCTGGTCGCGCAGTTTTGTGCTGAATGCCACACCGGTGGACGTGTCATCCCTGTTTCGGCAGCATACGGATGATTTTTCTGCAGCCTGGCTTTTTACTTCCGCAACGCTTCAGGTCAACAGGGATTTCTCGCATTTCGCCCGGGGGCTCGGCATACAGGATTACCGCAGCGGCACCTGGCAGAGCCCTTTCAACTACGAACAGCAGAGCCTGCTCTACCTGCCCGACGGTATGCCCGAGCCGTCGGATTCCGGATTCAACGATCAGCTGATCGAGCGCATCATGCCGGTGCTGAAAGCGAGCCGCGGGCGCGCGTTTCTGCTGTTTACCAGCTACAGGGCCATGCATGCAGCCGAACGGCTGCTGCAGGACAGGCTCGAATACCCGATACTTATGCAGGGTGAACACCCCAAGCATCAACTGCTGGAGCGCTTTCGCGAGGCGGGTAATGCCGTGCTGCTCGGCACCTCGAGTTTCTGGGAAGGCGTGGATGTGCGCGGTGATGCCCTGTCATGCGTGGTCATCGACAAGCTGCCGTTTGCATCACCCGGCGACCCGGTCATGCAGGCGAGGATCGACGCGATACGCAAGGTCGGCGGGCAGCCGTTCATGGACTACCAGCTGCCGCGCGCCGTCATCGCGCTGAAACAGGGTGTTGGCAGACTGATCCGCGATGTGAGTGACCGCGGCGTCGTGGTCATCGGCGATCCGAGAATAACGCGCAAAACCTACGGCAGGATATTTCTGAACAGCCTGCCCGCCATGCCGGTGACCTCAAAGATCGAAGACGTCGAAAAGTTTTTTGCCGCTCAGCCTGCGCAGGCGGTCGCATGAAAATTCTGGCAATCGATACTGCGACCGAAGCCTGTTCCGCGGCATTGTACCTGGACGGGGAAATCAGCGAGCAGTACCGTGTCGCACCCAGGGAGCACAGCCATATTATCCTGCCGATGATCGAACAGCTGATGGTGCAGGCCGGGATCGGGCTGCAGGACCTGGATGCGGTTGCTTTCGGGCGGGGACCCGGTTCGTTTATGGGTGTACGTATCGCGGCAGGCGTGGTCCAGGGCATCGCGTTTGCCTGGAAGCTGCCGGTGGTGCCGGTGTCCACGCTGGCTGCGATCGCGCAAACCGCCAACGTACAAACCGGTGCGGCACACGTGCTCGCGGCCATCGACGCGCGCATGAACGAGGTTTACTGGGGCGCTTACAGCCTGTCTGACGCGGGCCACATGCGGCTCGTCGGCGAGGAGCTGGTCATCGCGCCCGGGCGCGTCAGGTTGCCGGAGCAGTGCGAATGGAGTGCTGCGGGTACCGGCTGGTCCGCTCACGGTGAAAGCCTGAGGAAGGCGATCGCGCCGTTCGAACCGGCGAACCAGCTGGATGATTGCCTGCCGTCAGCCGCAGCGATCGCCCGGCTGGCTGTTGCCGATTTCCAGGCGGGCCGCCACGTGGTCGCATCACAGGCTGTTCCGGTCTACCTCAGGGATAATGTTGCGAAGAAGCCGGCTGGTTGAAATCCTTTCAGTTTCAATGAAATATCCTTCATCTTCAGGTAAGATTTGCGCCTTCTCAACTGCGCCAGTCTAAATCAATGGAAGTCAACGCAATCACCAACCAGATCAACGATCTTCGCGAGCGTACCGATTCGCTCAGGGGGTATCTTTGACTTCGCCGCGCGTAAGGAAGAGCTCGAAGAAGTAATCCGCGAACTCGAGCAGCCGGACGTGTGGAACGATCCGGAGCAGGCGCAGAAGCTGGGTCAGGAACGCTCGCGTCTGGAAAAGATCGTACTGGTGATCGAGCAGCTGGACAGCGGCCTGAACGATGCCGGCGAGCTGCTCGAAATGGCTGCAGAGGAAGAGGACGAAGACAGCGTCGAGGCAGTGCAGGCCGACCTGGCCGAGCTCCAGCAAAAGGTCGAGGAACTCGAGTTCAGGCGCATGTTTTCCGGTGAAATGGATGCCTGCAACGCGTTCCTGGATATCCAGGCCGGGTCCGGTGGCACCGAGGCGCAGGACTGGGCCGAAATGTTGTTGAGAATGTACCTTCGCTGGGGCGAGGCCCACGGTTTCGATACCGAACTGATCGAGGCGTCAGCCGGCGACGTGGCCGGGATCAAGAGTGCGACGGTGCGCTTCGCGGGTGACTACGTGTTCGGCCGGCTGCGCACCGAAACCGGGGTGCACCGCCTGGTGCGCAAGTCGCCTTTCGACTCCGGCAACCGGCGGCATACGTCGTTCGCCGCGGTGTTTGTATCCCCTGAAGTCGAGGACGACATCGAGATCGATATCAATCCGGCGGACCTGCGCATCGATGTCTATCGCGCGAGTGGCGCGGGCGGCCAGCACGTGAACCGCACGGAATCGGCAGTACGTATTACGCACATGCCCACCGGCGTGGTCGTGCAGTGCCAGAACGACCGTTCCCAGCACAAGAACAAGGCAACCGCGATGAAGCAGCTCAAGGCCAAGCTCTACGAGCTGGAAGTGCTGAAACGAAACGCGGACCAGCAGGCCGTCGAGGACAGCAAGTCCGATATCGGCTGGGGCAGCCAGATCCGGTCCTACGTGCTCGACCAGTCGCGCATAAAAGACCTGCGCACCAGTGTTGAAACCGGCAACACCCAGGCCGTGCTGGACGGCGGCATCGATATGTTTATCGAGGCCAGCCTGAAAAGCGGTTTATAATGGTTTTTCTATAACCGTTCGTCCTGAGCTTGTCGAAGGACGTGTACATGGAGGTACAAAATGTTCTGGATTTATATCCTGAAATGTTCGGACAATTCGTATTATACAGGGCACACCGATAATCTTGGTAAGCGAGTGGCAGAACATATCAGCGGTGATGTGCATGGGTACACGCTTACGCGAAGACCTGCGAAATTGGTTTATTCAGAGAGTTTCCCGACGCGTTACGAGGCGCTATCCAGGGAGCGCCAGGTAAAGGGCTGGAGCCGGCGGAAAAAGCAAGCGCTGATCGCGGGAGACTGGGAACTGCTAAAGAAATATTCAAAGTCGGGACCTAGACAGGTCTGTCGCTAGATTTGTCGAACTACCCTGGGCGAATAACCCTTCGACAAGCTCAGATCCTTTTACAGGCTCAGGCCCTTCGACAGGCTCAGGTCCTTCGACAGGCTCAGGATGATCGGGTTTTTTGTTGGGATGATCGGGTTTTTTACTAGGATGAACGGGTTTTAGGGCATGCTCAGGTTCTTCGACAGGCTAAGGTCCTTCGACAGGCTAAGGTCCTTCGACAGGCTAAGGTCCTTCGACAGGCTCAGGATGTTCGGATTTAATTTGAAGATGTAAACAAAATGACTGACCAAGATACTCAAGACAAGCCATTGACAGTGGAAGACGAAAACAAGCTGATCGCGCAGCGCCGCGAAAAACTGGCGGTACTGCGTCAGAATGGCACAGCGTATCCGAACGATTTCAGGCGCGACTCACTGGCTGCGGGCCTGCACGAGCTCTATGGCGACAAGACCACCGAGGAGCTCGATGCCATGCAGGTGCGAGTTTCTGTCGCCGGGCGCATGATGGCCAAGCGCATCATGGGCAAGGCCAGTTTCACCAAGCTGCAGGACATGTCCGGCCAGATTCAGCTGTTTCTGCAGCGCGACAACCTGCCGGAAGGCGTTTACAACGAAGGCTTCAAAAAGTGGGATGTCGGCGATCTGATCGGGGCCGAAGGCGTGATGTTCAGAACCAAGACCGGAGAGCTGTCGATCAAGGTGGACAACATCCGGCTGCTGACAAAGGCGCTGCGTCCCCTTCCGGAAAAATTCCATGGACTGACAGACACCGAAACGCGTTATCGACAACGCTACCTGGACCTGATCATGAACTGGGACGTCAAGGAAACATTCAGGCTGAGAGCGAACATCATCGCCTTCATTCGCGAGTATTTCAATGACCACGATTTCATGGAAGTCGAAACGCCGATGATGCAGGTCATCCCGGGCGGTGCAACAGCGCGGCCCTTCGAGACCTACCATAACGCACTCGATCTTTCGATGTATTTGCGCATCGCGCCGGAGCTTTACCTGAAGCGCCTGGTGGTCGGTGGGTTCGAGCGGGTTTTCGAAATCAACCGAAGTTTCCGCAACGAGGGTGTGTCGACCCGCCACAATCCCGAATTCACCATGCTCGAATTCTATCAGGCCTATGCGGACTATCATGATCTGATGGACCTGACTGAAGACCTTCTGCGCAGGCTCGCAAGCGAAGTGCTGGGCAGCACCACGGTCAAGTACCAGGGAGAGGAGCATGACTTCTCGCGGCCTTTCCAGCGTATGACCGTGTTCGATTCCATACTCCACTACAACAACGATATTACCGCGGCCGCCATTTCCAGCATCGATTCCGCACGGCACGTTGCCGACACGCTGGATATACCGATGAAGGACAGCTACGGGCTTGGCAAGATACAGCTGGAGATATTCGAGAAGACAGTCGAACACCGGCTCAAGGACCCGACGTTCATCACCGAGTATCCCAAGGAAGTTTCACCGCTGGCGCGATGCAACGACCGCAATCCGTTCGTTACAGACCGTTTCGAACTGTTTGTCGGCGGCCGTGAAATCGCCAACGGGTTCTCCGAGCTGAATGACCCCGAGGACCAGGCGGAACGTTTCAGGGAGCAGGTGCTGGAAAAGGAAGCCGGCGATGCCGAGGCCATGCACTACGATGCCGATTACGTCCGCGCGCTCGAGCACGGCATGCCGCCAACCGCGGGCGAGGGCATCGGCATAGACCGGCTGGTCATGTTGTTGACCGACCAGCCCTCAATCCGCGATGTGATCCTGTTTCCGCATATGCGCCAGGAGGCGGAGGCGCAGGAATAAGGGTTTGTTTTAACGCAAAGGCGCAAAGACGCGGAGGTCGCAGAGACTTTTTCTGTTTTATTGGTTTCAATAGAAGTAACGATTCGTAGGAGCGGCTTTAGCCGCGAATAACGCCATTCGCGGCTAAAGCCGCTCCTACAAAATCATGCCTCTACCGAAAACAATGAAACAAGAAAACAAAACCTCTGCGTCCTCTGCGCCTCTGCGGTTAACCCTTCCTTTTCAGGTTACGTAGCTGCCTGGTCATCAAACGAATACGGCAAATCCAGCACCTTCACATCCGGCCCATTCGCGTCGCCGAGCTTCAATGCGCTGTTTTCCGCATCTTTTGTCTGGATTACCGCGAGCGCCTCATATTTGCCGTCGGGATTCTTCTGTGCACTGAGGATCGTGCCGATGTCCTGACTCTCCGTGGAAGTCTCGGTCACCAGGGGTGTTCCGGTTGCGGGCGCCTCGGGGGCATCGAAGCCGATGCGATACATGCGCCGTTTCAGCTTGCCGAGGTAATGCATGCGCGCAACGATTTCCTGGCCGGGATAGCAGCCCTTGGTGAAACTGACGCCGTTGATCAGGTGCATGTTGGCCATCTGCGGGACGTAGGCATCGATTGAGCCGGCTGTAATGACCGGTATGCCGGAATGGATGTTCAGCAGTTCCCATACGTCAGCACCGACCGGTGTTGCATGGACATCGAGCGCCTGCCAGAGCTTTTTCATCGGTTCGAGCAATCCATGAATTTCGTACCGGGGGCCAGGTCCAGCAATCCGAATGATGGTGTAATCCTTGTACTCTACGGCTTCGTCGACTTTCTCGGGCAGCGAGCCCGCGATATCGCCCAGGTGTGCTGTCATCTTGTTGCCGCTTGCGCCAATGCTCATGAGCGCGTCGCTGGCATCTTCCAGAGTCACCCTCGAACGCAGAACAAACATGCGCAGCCTGCTGAGCGCGGCTTCGAGAAGTTCGTATGGGAGCACCAGGTAATAGGTCTGCTCGCGCCTGAAAATGCGGAAATTGCACAGCATCCTGCCCTTGGGAGAGCACAGCGCGCTGAGCTGGGAGTGTGTTTCGTCAACCTGGTTCACGTCATTGGTGAATTGCGATTGCAGGAATTCGGCAGCGTCTTCACCATAGGCGGAAATGATGCCGAAATGAGACAGGTCGCAGAACAGGTCGCCGGTGTGGGCAATGCGGCGTTCCCGCTCGGGGTTGCCGAATGTCGCAACACAGTCGTCCTCGAATTCAGCACCGGAATGCTGCAGGAAATCTTTCCACTCTTGTTTCATGGTTTTTTCACTTGATTATTTGTTTGCGAGTATCTTAGTCAAAGCCTGCGACTAATTCATTAAAGATTGTGTACCGAATTGTCTTGCCTGAGCGGTGCCCGGCATATTAGACTGATTGCACAAAGAACCGTTCCTGAACAGGGACGTTCAGGTGTTTCGATGCCTGAGCGCTATCCGTACAAATATTAAGGATACAGTGTTGCCTGAAAAAAGACCGGTATATCTGAACCTGTTCAAGATCCGCCTGCCGTCCACGGGGATCGTATCTTTTGCGCACCGTGTCTCGGGCTTCCTGCTTTTTCTGGCAATACCTTTCTCGATCTATCTTCTGGATTTGTCCGTTGCATCCCGGCAGGGGTTCGACGACGTGGCCCGGTTGCTGCAGCATCCATTTGTTCAGATACTCCTGCTGATACTGTTGTGGTCGCTGGTGCACCATTTCCTTGCAGGGATCCGTTATCTTTTTCTGGACTTCGATATCGGGGTGGAGAAGGCCGGCTCCAGGATATCTGCCTGGATGGTGATGCTCCTTGAAGGCGTGATCATGGCGGCCTTCATCCTGGGCGTGGTGTTGTGAGCAGCGTTTACGTACTGCACGGGCTCAGGCCCTGGCTGATACAGCGCGTGAGTGCAGTCTATCTTGCATTGTTCGTGGTATATATCGGGCTCACACTCGCCGTGACCGGCAGCGTCGACTATCAACATTGGCGCGACTGGCTGTTTCACCCGGTCAATATTGTCGCTGTCGGACTGTTCGTGATAGCGCTGCTGTTGCACGCCTGGGTAGGGATGAGAGACATTATCCTCGACTATGTGCACAACACACTGGTCAGGATGCTGGCCTTTACCCTGGTAATCGTCGTACTTATCGGTAGCGGGTTGTGGAGTGTAAAAATCCTGCTGCTGCCAGTAGCCATTTGAGTGAACCAGCCCCATGCCTGATATACCCACCAGACGCTTCGATTCCCTGATCATCGGCGCCGGCGGTGCCGGCCTGCGCGCAGCACTGCACCTGTCGAGTGCCGACGCCAGCGTTGCTGTCGTATCCAAAGTCTTTCCGACACGCTCGCATACGGTTGCGGCGCAGGGGGGAATGAACGCGGCTCTGGCGAATGTGCTGCCTGACAACTGGCACTGGCACATGTTCGATACCGTCAAGGGCAGCGACTACCTTGGAGACCAGGATGCCATAGAGTACATGTGCCGGGCCGCGCCCACGGCCGTGTATGAGCTCGAACATTTCGGCGTGCCGTTTTCCCGGCTGGATAACGGCAGCATCTACCAACGCCCGTTTGGGGGCCAGAGCCAGAACTTCGGCGGCGACCAGGCCGCGCGCACCTGCGCGGCGGCCGACCGCACCGGCCACGCGATCCTGCACAGCCTGTACCAACAGAACATACGCGCCAAGACGCATTTTTTTGATGAATACTTTGCGGTCGACCTGCTCAAGGACGACCAGGGCTACGTGCTGGGCGCGCTGGCGTTCAACATCCATAACGGCGAACCGGTGGTGATCGAGGCCAAAACGACGCTGCTGGCAACCGGCGGCGCCGGGCAGTTGTTCAGGACCACGACCAATGCACTGATCAATACCGGCGACGGCATGGCGATGGCGCTACGCGCCGGCGTGCCCCTGCAGGACATGGAGTTTTTCCAGTTTCATCCGACCGGCATTGCCGGGCGCGGCATGCTGATCACCGAGGGTGCGCGCGGTGAAGGCGGTTACCTGGTCAATGCAGAAGGAGAACGCCTGATGGAGCGCTATGCGCCCAAGGCCAAGGACCTTGCGAGCCGTGACGTGGTAAGCCGGGCGATCGCAACCGAGGTCCGCGAGGGCAGGGGCTGCGGTCCGAACAAGGACCATGTCATGCTCAAGCTGGATCATCTCGGTGAAGATGTCATACAAAAGCGTCTTCCGGGTATCCGTCAGACCTGCATCACCTTTGTCGGCATCGATCCGGCAGAAGCGCCGGTTCCGATATTTCCGACCGCGCACTACACCATGGGCGGCATACCGACCAACCGCGATGGACAGGTGGTTATTCCCGTCAAAGACACGCCGGAGGAACCGGTGCCCGGACTGTACGCGGCCGGTGAGTGCGCCTGCGTTTCGGTGCACGGCGCCAACCGCTTCGGCGGCAACTCTTTGCTCGATATCCTGGTTTTCGGCCGCGCCGCGGCCAATCACATCATGGATTACCTGGAAGAGAACCGCTACCATCGTCCTGTCAACGGCGACAGCCTTGAATCCGCGGTCAACCGGATGCAGCGCTGGGACCGTCGTGGCGACGGCGATGGCGAATCCATCAGCGGCTTGCGCGACGAACTGAAGGCGGTGATGGAGAATCATTGCAGCGTGTTCCGCAACGACGAGGTGCTGACAGAAGGCGTCGAAAAGGTCGAGCAGATCGCAGAGCGGTTCAAGCACGCGCGCATCGACGACCTCAGTTCGGTGTTCAACACCGCGCGCGTGGAGGCGCTGGAGCTGGAAAACCTGCTGGGTGTCGCACTGGCAACCATTCACTCGGCGCGTGCGCGCCAGGAAAGTCGAGGTGCGCACTCGAGAACAGACTATACCGAACGCGATGACATCAACTGGATGCGCCACAGCCTGTACTCGCTCGATACCGGTCTCGATTACAAGCCCGTGAGAACGAAACCGATCAGCGTTGAAAGCTTTCCGCCGAAAGCGAGGGTCTATTGATGCAGTGGCAAGTAGCAAGTAGCGAGTGTGTAGCCCGGATTAGCGCAGCGTAATCCGGGGAACGAAAACAGTGAACAGTGAACAGTTAGCGGTGACGACAGGTATCCTCCCTCTCCCTTTGGGAGAGGGCCTGGGTGAGGGCATAAGCCGATGAAATTCAGAATCTACCGATACAACCCGGACGTCGACAAGAAGCCCTACATGCAGGACTACGAGTTGACCGAGACCGAGCCGGGCATGATGCTGCTCGCGGCATTGTTGAAAATCAAGGACACGCTGGACGAATCGCTGAGTTTCCGCCGTTCCTGCGGCGAGGGCGTGTGCGGTTCGGACGGTATGAACATCAACGGCACCAACGGCCTCGCCTGTGTCACGCCGCTGGCCGGGCTGAAGCAGCCGGTCGAGATACGGCCGCTGCCCGGCCTTCCGGTGATACGGGACCTGATTGTCGACATGGAACAGTTCTGGCAGAACTACCGTGACGTCAAGCCCTACCTGATCGTCAATGACCCCATGCCGGAGGTCGAACTGCCGCAGACGCCGGAGCAGCGCGAGAAACTCGACGGTTTGTACGAGTGCATACTGTGCGCCTGCTGCTCGACACAATGCCCCTCATTCTGGTGGAATCCTGACAAGTACCTGGGGCCGGCCGCGCTGCTGCAGGCTTCGCGCTTTATCGAGGACAGCCGCGACCAGGCGACCGAGGAACGTCTGGCCGCGCTGGAGGGGCCGTTCAAGTTATTCCGCTGTCATACCATCATGAACTGTGTGCAGGTCTGCCCCAAGGGACTGAATCCGACGCGTGCAATCAATGACATCAAGAAAATGATGGTCAAGCGTTCGTTGTGACCGGGCAGGCCGTGGAATTCGCAGAACTCAGGTGGCGTTGCCGCAGGGGCATGCTGGAACTGGATATTCTGCTCAACGCCTACCTGGAGAGAAGGTTCAATAACCTGTCGCCGGAACAGAGCGCCGCGTTCAACGCAATTCTCGACTACCCGGACCAGGTGCTGTTCGACCTCCTGATGGGCAATATGCAGTCCAGCGACGCCGGCGTCAACCAGTTGATTAGCGATATACAGGCGGCAGGCCGATAACGCGGTGCTGCCGTAAAACCTTCCCGGCACCGGGAATGAATAATCTCTAACCCGCACCGT
>Ga0180437_10004673_pt1 | contig 19312 bp, 18 predicted proteins | sample SS_ome_4_FD_132410 | JGI IMG/M metagenome (GOLD analysis project Ga0180437, IMG submission 132410) | Hypersaline lake sediment archaeal communities from the Salton Sea, California, USA - SS_3_D_1 metaG | ecosystem: Environmental > Aquatic > Non-marine Saline and Alkaline > Hypersaline >... | reverse complement strand
ATGGAAAAGATATACATACGGAAAACGTTCGAAAGTAAAAAGAAGGAGAGCCCTCCCAGCATAATCAGGTCCGCGGTTTCGACGATATGGACAGGCGCGAAGGTGTTCAATTCGACCCGGTCTAACACAACCGGACCGTGAAAGAGCAGGATCAACAGCACTACCAGCGCGGCTACAGCCAGGAGCGAACCGATTTCCCAGGCCTTGGAGGTGTAGAACTTGCGCGCTAACCCGGTCCAATCATATTGGGCTGTCAACCAGCGGCGCATGGTCATTTGGGCTTCGCCAGGTTCAGCTCCCCGCGGGCATGTCTCGGAGCATTCTCCGCAGTAATAGCACAACCAGGGGTCCAGACTTTCTTGAATATTCTCTCTCAATCCCACCTGAACCATGCGGATGTTATTGCGCGGGAAAGGAGTTTCATCTGTAGAGAGCGGGCAGATCGCTGTACAGTTTCCGCAGTTGAAGCATGATTCGATGTTCACATCACCATACTGCTTTAGCTCTAATAATAATTTTGGATCTACACGATAACTCATCGCTTGACCTCCTTGGTCAGGCAGTACTGGAAATACTCACCGTCCATCCCGGCTTCTGACACGATGCCATACTTTTTAAGTGCAGTCAGGTTCCACAACACAATATCGGGGGGCAAATTTATCTCCGCCGCGATTTCAGGTACAGTTTTTGGAACTTCTTTGATAGCCTGGTTGATTCCCTTGTAGATCCTTTTCTGAGTTTTAAGTCGGTCTTGCGTGCGTGCAACAGTATCCTTATGCTGCTCACGCAGTTCCTTCAATAATTGTGTTCTCTGCTTCGCGGAATCACGATCGTTCATGGGGTAACCTCCACCAATTTCGGCAGGTCCATGGCAATACTGTCCAGCATGACCTCATACTGGTCCAGCTCCCAACCCTGTACATCTATCGCCCGATTCGGGCAAGCGCTGACGCAGCAGCCGCAGCCTACACAATTGGCCGGCGATACCACAGCTTTGAGGGCTTCGCTGCCGTTGGTTGAAAATTTTTGCAGGGTGATGGCGTCTTCGTAGGCGCAAACCTCCACGCATGCTCCGGTTCCATCGCACAGTTCTTCGTTAATCCTGGCTACAAATGGTTCGAGTTCAACATAACCTAATCCCAGCAGGGCGGCAACTTTTGCAGCGGCCGCTCCAGCCGCTGAGCAGCTCTCCGTGATCGTCATCGGTCCTTGAGCCGTTCCCGCCAGAACGACCCCTGTCACAGCCGTTTCGACCGGCCGTAGTTTGGGGTGTACCTCCAGCAGGAAGCGATCCGTCCCGCGTGATATCTTCAACATCTGGACTAGATCACCAATCTCCCTGGGCATCATACCTACAGCCAGAACAACCATGTCCGCTGCGATTTCCATCTCCTGTCCTGATGTCAGGTAATCATTGAACCTCACCAGTATCGGGTGCGTATCGCCTTTTGGAGCGGCGACTACTTCGGGTACCTGGTCGTCATGGAAGCGGAAGAAGGTAACCATGTTCTTTGAAGCATGGGTATAGTATTCCTCGTGCCCGCGGCCGTATGTGCGTATATCTTCATGCACATCATATAGATTTATTTTCGGGAAACGTTCTTTAAGCTCATTCTCCACCTGCAGGGATGCCGTACAGCAAGCCCGGGAGCAGTAGTTGTTGACGTTCCCATCTGGCTGCGGTTCGTGGACGCCCTCTATCTGCCGGCTGCCTACGCAGTGGACAAATGCAATGTCCCGGATGGTCTTGCCCTCCCATTCTAGATTGTCTTTATTTCCGTTAAGCGCTAGAATGCGGATAAATTGGGGGAGTGTTACGACCCCGGGCAGCTCACCGTACCCGTACTCGCCATGTCTGGGTTGGTAGGGGTCAAAACCGGTAGCCAAGATAATCGCCCCGACTTTCAGGTTAAAATTCTTGGGATTATTTTCCAGCACAACCTGCTCACCGTTGATGTTCAGCGCTTCACCGTGGTAGTTCCCCCAATCGACAGCAGGGGTTGCCGGGTAGCACCCTGGATATCTTCGGTAGATCACTTTCCGCATGGTTAACCCGTAATTGTATTCATCAGGAACTTCAGAAGTACAAGCCTCCATTGCGGCTTCAGCAATATCCTCGCTAACGCCGCGCGATTGCTGGGTTATTTCTATTTTATAATCGCCCACATAACCCGATACCGCGCTTACTTCAGCCTGAGTAAATACTGTAATCTTGGGATGAGAAACAACTTTCTCAATCAGATCGTGCAGTGTTTCGCGTGCAGATTCGCCGGTCGGGAATACGGATTCTAATTGCGCCATGCGTCCACCCAGGAAAGGTGATTTTTCGACTAGGGTAACCCGTATGCCTCGCCGGGCTGTATCCAATGCCGACCGCAATCCAGCAACACCCCCGCCGATCACAAGAGCGTGCTGCTCAGCATTCAGGCGGATAGGCTCTAGCGGTTTGAGCAGTCTGGATTTGGCAACGCCTGCTGCAACTAGCCGGATGGCTTTGTCAATCGCGGCTTGTGGGTCATCATGGTGCACCCAGGAGTCCTGTTCACGGATACCAACGTGGTAATAATAGTAGGGGTTCAAACCTGCCCGTGCAACTGTACCGCGGAAAGTTTGTTCATGCAGCGATGGGGCACATGCTCCCACAACCACACGGTTTACTCCCAATTCATTTATATCCTTTTCAATCAACGACTGCCCAGCGTCCGAGCACATAGACATGTTCGTGCGCGATATGACCACATTTTCTAATTCACCTAAATTCTCGGCAACACTTGAGCAGTTAATCACATCGCTGATATTGCCGCCGCAGTGGCAGATGTAAACCCCAATCCGGATTTTCTCCTCCGGGTTGGATTTTATTTCCACTTCTTGATCTAATTTTTTATTCTCTTCAGGCATGGGCTAACTCCAATTCTTTCTCGGCAGGCTCCAGCGCCGCATGACCATTTTTACGCGCTTCGATATAAGCTGCCGCTTCCGCAGCAGCTGCCCCGGCTGTGATGATGCTGTCCACAATATCCATCGGTCCACCGGCAGTACCGGTAACGAAAATACCCGGTCGATCTGTTTCAGCCGGCGAACTATTCGGCGAAGGTATGGTCACAAATCCATCATCGGAAATGGGGACTTGAAAAACAGGCTGCGGATTATCACCAGGCAGCATCCCGACCGAAAGCACAAGCATGTCGAATGTGCGTTCTTCCACTTGTGAGCCCTCTTCGATCAACTCGGCCCGTACAACTGGATTTCCCTGATCATCTTCAGTGATCCTGGCTACCTTGCCTTTAATGAACTCCACTCCCATGGCTTTTGCGTTCTGGTAAAACTGTTCGTAGCCTTTACCAAAACAGCGAATGTCCATGTAATAGATTGTGATGTCGGCTAATGGCAGTGAGCCGGAAATGAGCATAGCTTGTTTGATAGCATACATACAGCAAACCCGCGAACAGTACTCAACGCCCAATGTCTCATCCCGAGAACCTGCGCATTGAACATAAGCGATCGATTCGGGTTCTTTGCCATCCCCGGGCCGGATAACTCTCCCATAGGGTCCTGTCGGTGCCAGCAGCCTTTCCATCATCAATCCGTCGATTACATTTTTAAATTCCCCCGCACCGTATTCAGCTTTCGCGTCTATGGGTGTGGTCTCAAATCCGGTCGCTAAAAGAATGCTATGCGTCTCTATCTCAAATTCTTCGGGAGATTGTGTAAAATCTATGCAGCCTTCAACCGGGCAGGCTTTCTCGCATTTGCCGCACAGGATGCAGTTCTCGATATCCAGGACTGCAATCTGCGGGACGGCGGTGGAGAAGGGTACCCGCACAGTGCGGGTAGCACCCATATTCAAGTCAAAAGCGGATGGTAAATCTATGGGGCAGGCGTATTCACACAGACGGCATCCGGTACAGGTTTCTTCATTTACATAGCGCGGCTTCTTCAAAACGCGGGCAGTATATCCATCCTGGTTACTTTCCAGCGCTGTCACCTCGCAGTATGTGAAAAGACGGATATTCTCGTGATGGGCAACCGCTGACATCTTGGGTGTTGTGATACAACTGCAGCAGTCGAGGGTGGGGAAGACTTTGCTCAGCGCAATCATTTTTCCACCGATGCTGGCTTCTTTTTCAACAAGAGCTACCTGGTAGCCCTGGTCTGCCAGATCCAATGCAGACTGCATCCCAGCTATCCCACCGCCGACGACCAGAGCATCAAAATTATGCTTTTCCAAGGTTATACTCCTTCCGCTACTGGGATTTCATCGTTCACGTATCCGATTTCCCCAAGCAGTTCATCCATCTGATTAACTTCTTTGAGGAAAGGCTTCGTACAAACTGTACATATGGCGGTCAACCGCAGCCGGCGTGTGTCGATTCCACGCTCTTTCATGAGCTCATACGTGCTGTTGATCAATTGCGCCGTTCGTTCAGCGCCACCTTTGTACGGGCTGTCGGTTCCGCTGTACATCACAATAATGCCGTCGATCCCGCGCTCAAAGGCGCGCAAGTAGAAATCCTCAGGAAACATGCACGGACACATCACGGGAAGGATATAGGTGTTAGGCGGGTAAGATGCATGCAGCTGCCCCACTGAATCAGCGCCGGCATAGCCACCGGATAGCGTTGCAAGTATCAAAATTTTGGGTTTCCGATTTGTCGTGACTGTTGTCATTACGCTTATCCTCGTATTGGTTGATGTAATTCATTAAATACAATCATACGAATTACACGCTAGGAGTACCAAATTGCAGCGTTTATTTCATGCGGCGGATGAACAGGCGGTCGTAACCTTCACCCCGGGCATCTCCCAGGTATTCGTGGCCAACTTTTTTGCACCAACGCGGCATATCTTCCTTTGTTTTGGCGTCGCCTGACCAAATTTCCAAAACCTCGCCAACCTTTACATCGCCCATACTTTTCTTAGCTTCCAGCAAAGGACCTGGGCAAGCCATCGCCCGGGCATCAACTACTTTTGCAGCCTCAACAGCATTAACATCCATTTCGGTCATTTTAAATCTCCTTTTTTATATTTATTTTCTTTTGATATGTACTCAAATGCTTTAACGAATATGCTTGAAACATGCGTTTGCAGCAATCGCCAAACTCGTTGTCTGAGATGCTGTAATAAATCGTCTGGCCATCCCGGCGTGAGCTTAACACGCTGTTGTCTTTCATCAGGCGCAAATGTTGGGAAGTGTTCTGCAATGAAGCTCCAACCTGTCCGGCGATCTCACCGACGGACAATTCGTGTTCCATCAGCAGACAAAATATCAGAATCCGCCGGGAATTACTGAAAATTCTGAACATTTTGGCCTGTTCTTTTGCCAGGATTAGCGTATTTGTATCCATCAAAACCAGCGCTTTATTGCAAAGTTACGTAATCATTTAATTTTTACAACAAACTCACCCGAAGCATAAGTGAAATAAATCACATGCTGAATTGAGATATTCAATCGGTTGCTATCGGATTTATTTATTGCAGGCGTCAGGGCGCACACGGTTCTACTATCAAGCGAATATGAAAACCTTTATTAGGATGAGTTTTGAAGGTCCCCAAAAAAAACAGTGGATTAAGGCGGTATATAGTAAATTAAGGATGGATGACTGGCGCTGGGATGATGTTCGTTATCAAAACTACCCATGATTCATGATACGGCAAACGAAACCCGTTCAACTATGGTTTGTATAATTATTCGCCTTGCTAGCCTACTGCCCACCCGTTTTCGAAGCCTCAATGATCAGGACGGCATTGTTGGACAAATTACCATATTGTTTAATGCTTTGCTTAATTTATTTGACAAAAATGACCTTAATCATTGACTTTTCACCAAACTAATGTAAAATAATATTGATAATTATTATCCCAATTGTCCCTAGACAGTGAAAAACACTTCGGTGGGGAATATGATTTGTACTTTGAACTCCTGAATATTTAATAGATAAGGCAGGTTTTGATGACGTCCGAAAATCCAAAAGTAACCCAATTGGAGCAGCAGCTTGAACATGCCAAGCGCGAAATTGCTCGCCTGGGTTCTTTTCCTGAACTGAATCCGGCAGCCATTATTGAGGTCGACCTTGAAAAAAATGTACATTATGTCAATCCGGCTGCGGACGAGATGTTCCCCAAATGCTGCGATGTGATATTTGATACGCCGCTGCTGCAGGACCTTTCTACAGTTGTGGGTAAACTGCACGCAGACAACCAGCATTCATTCATGCGTGAAATTAAAAAGGACCAGACCTGGTACCAGCAGGTGATACACCTGGTGCCGGACAGCGATCGTATCCGCAGTTTTATTATCGATATCACAGAGCGCAAACGGGTGCAGGAACAATTGAAACGCCAGAACCAATACCTGGCGGCATTAAATGCCACCACGATCGGTCTGATGAGCCGGCTGGACATCAATGAACTGCTCCAGGATATTGTCACACGGGCAGGACAACTGTTGGGTACCTCACACGGATTCATCTTCCTGCTCGATTCAGGACAGGACGAACTGCAGCAGAAGGTGGGGGTGGGTAGTTTTGAGGACACGATTGGAACCTGGATTAAACGCGGTGAGGGCGTGTCAGGTAAGGTTTGGGAAACTGGAAAACCTTTGAATGTTTTGGATTACAACACCTGGGAAAACCGAGCTTCCAAGTACGATGCATTTGAAATAGCGGCAGTGGCGGCTGCCCCGCTGATATCCGGGGGACAATTTATCGGCACGATTGGCATGGCCTACAGCGCCGAGTCCGGTAAGATTTTCGGGGATACAGAGATGGAACTGCTGAAGCGCTTCGCTGAACTGGCATCCCTGGCACTGGACAATGCCTGGCTTTTTGCGGAAGCCCAGGAAGCGCGCAAGACAGCCGAAGCTGCCAATGAAGCCAAAAGCGCTTTCCTTGCAAACATGAGCCACGAAATCCGCACACCGATGAACGCGATCATCGGCATGACCAGCCTGCTGATCGATACGCACTTAGACCGTGAGCAGCGTGATTATGTGGAGACTGTGCGCCAGAGTGGTGAAGCTTTGCTGACCATCATTAACGATATCCTCGATTTTTCTAAGATAGAAGCTGACCGGCTTGAATTGGAATATCAAGCTTTTAACCTGCGCGAATGCATGGAAAACGCGCTTGACTTGCTGGCACCAACCGCGGCGAATAAGGGTTTGGACCTGGCATATATGATCGACCGTGATACGCCGGAAGCGATTAAAGGCGACGTAACCCGTTTGCGGCAGATTTTTGTTAACCTGTTGAGTAACGCAGTTAAGTTCACGGAAACTGGTGAAGTCGTGCTCTCCGTCTCCACGGAACAGCTTTCCAGCCCGGCTCCCAGCTCAGGCTCTGAAGCGAAAATGCTGCACTTTATCGTCAAAGATACTGGCATTGGCATTCCGGAAGACAGGATGAACCGCCTGTTCCAATCCTTCAGCCAGGTGGATGCTTCAACCACCAGGCGCTTTGGCGGCACCGGGTTGGGCTTGGCAATCAGCAAGCGGTTGAGCGAAATGATGGGGGGCAGTATGTGGGTGGAGAGCAAACTGGGCAAGGGTTCGGCTTTTCATTTTACGATCCAAGCTGAAGCGGCACCTGCCCCTGCGCGGGCTTATCTGGATGAGATCCAACCTGCCCTGGAAAAGCAGCGCGTGCTGATTGTCGATGATAACGCTACCAACCGGCTGATTCTGACCCGCCAGTTGGAAATGTGGCAGATGCAGCCGAAAGCGACCGAATCGCCTTTCGAAGCCCTGGAGTGGATCAGTGGGGAAGAACATTTTGACCTGGCTGTACTGGATATGCAGATGCCGGAGATGGACGGCTTGAGGCTGGCGACAGAGATCCGCAACCTCAACACGGCGAGTTCCAAACTGCCGCTCATCATGCTTACCAGCCTGGGGAGGCGGGAGGTAAACCATGAGGCGGGTGACTTTGCGGCTTTTCTCAATAAACCCATCAAACCTTCCTCGCTGTTCGATGTGCTGGTCGGTATCATCACTGGACAGCCTACGAAAGTCGTAGAGAGAGGTAAAGAAGGCCAGATAAAATACGATGCCAGTATGGGCAAGGGCGCGCCTTTGCGAATTTTACTGGCTGAGGATAACGCCAACAACCAGAAGTTGGCGACGCTCATATTGAAACGGCTCGGTTACCAGGCTGACCTGGCAGGTAATGGTTTAGAAGCGCTGCAATCCCTGAAACGGCAGGTATATGATGTAGTGTTGATGGATGTGCAGATGCCGGAGATGGACGGTCTTGAAGCGACCAGGCGTATCCGGTCTGAAATAGCGCTTGAACGCCAGCCAAGAATTATTGCAATGACAGCCAACGCTATGCAGGGAGATCGCGAAATGTGCCTGGAAGCCGGCATGGATGATTACATCAGCAAACCCATCCGCATTGAAGAACTCGTGCGCGGATTGAGTAAAACTCTGCCGCTCGAGGAAGACCAACAGGTAGAACTTCCGCCGGCGGTTAACGAATCGGCGGATACCAAAATAGAGGCGAATGTGGGAACGGCGACCCAGGCGAGTGGCGGACAGATTCTTGATGAGCAGGCACTGAACAGCTTGCTCAATACGCTGGGCGGGGAATTCGCATATCTTGAGGAATTGATTGACTTATTCCTGGAGGATACCCCACAATTAATCGAAGATTTGAATACCGCGGTTGAGGCACAAGACATCCCGGAAGTGCACCGGCTTGCTCACAGTCTAAAATCAAACGGCGCTGATTACGGGGCTGTAAAATTCTCCAATCTCTGCAAAGAATTGGAAATGGAGTCGAAATCAGGCCGGCTAAATGGAGCAACTAAGCTGGCAGCCGAGATCACCCGGGAATACGCAAAAATGGAAGGCGCATTGCGGGAATTGAGAGCAAGAGGTAGTATTTGATTTACTGGTTTTATAAAATGATAATTCTAATGGAATTTTTTATTTAAAGGAAGAAAGCGATAAATGGAAGAGGGAAAAGGGCATATTCTGGTCGTAGACGACAATAAAATGAACCGATTAAAACTGTCCCGCAGCCTGGAAATTCAGGGGTTTACGGTTGGATTGGCGGAAGGCGGACAGCAGGCAATAGACTCGCTGAAGACGGAATCGTTCGATGTGGTCCTGCTCGATATTGTCATGCCGGGGATGGACGGCTACCAGGTGCTTGAACGCATAAAGAGTGACCCCCAGCTGCGGGATATCCCGGTGATTGTTATATCTGCCCTGGATGAAACCGAGTCTGCCGTACGCTGTATTGAAATGGGGGCGGAGGATTATTTGCCGAAGTCGTTTGACCCGGTACTGCTGCGGGCGCGCCTGAATGCCAGTCTGCAGAAGAAGAATCTGCGAGACCTGGAGGTAGCCTACCTTGAGCAGGAGATGACCTTGCGGCAGAATGAAAAACTGGCAACCATCGGCCGGCTGAGCGCAGGCATGGCGCACGAGTTAAATAACCCGACCGCGGCAGCCAAGCGCGGCGCGGAAAACCTGGTCGATACGCTGTCCCGGCTGGGTAATATTTACTTGCAGATGTTTGAAATGGGGCTTTCCGAAGAACAGCGCCGAGAATTGGCGCGCCTGGACAATCTGGCAAAAGAGAGGGCCAGGGAGCCACTGGATATGGATCCGCTCACCCGAAGCGATCTTGAGGCGGATGTAGAAGCGTGGTTGGATAACATGCTGGTTGAAGATCCGTGGGATATTTCTCCCAAGCTGGTTACTTTTGGTTGTAACCCCAGCGAACTGGATAAGATGGCGCGGGATTTCAACCCTGACCAATTTCAAATTATCCTGAAGTGGCTGGACAGCACCTGCGAAGCATATAGAATTTTAGCGAGCATCGCGGGGACAACTACCCGCATTGCTGATATTGTGAGCGCCCTTAAAGTTTATACTTATCTGGACCAGGCGCCCATCCAGAATGTTGATATCAATGCCGGACTGGAAAGTACAATTGCCGTCCTCCGGAACAAGCTGAACGGAATAGAAATCATTCGCAGTTATGAAGCAGACCTGCCCGAGATCGAAGCTTACGGTAGTGAGCTAAACCAGGTCTGGACGAATATCATCGAAAATGCGATCGATGGCGTGAACGGGCAGGGAGAAATACGTGTGCAGACCCGCCAGGATGACGGCTGGGTGGTGGTCGAAATCGAGGACAACGGGACTGGGATTCCGCCGGATATCCAGGCTCATATCTTTGACCCGTTCTTCACCACCAAACCTCCAGGGCAGGGGACCGGTCTGGGCCTAAATGTTTCCCATAACATTGTCGTTCAAAAACATAAAGGCAGCATCGAAGTGCACTCACAACCAGGCAGGACACGCTTCGAAGTACGGCTTCCGTTGAATCTGAATTAAGCAATAAACATTCAAAATCAACTGACATGGGTCTTCAACGGCCACCCAGAATTATTTTTTGACCAAATTTTGTTTTTATCAAGCGGATACCATTTACCCATAAGTCCGCATTATATGCAGCCAAAGGAGAACGATGAGGAAAATCATCTGTGTGTTCGGGTTGTTATTAATCAGCGCGTGTGGAACGGGCCAGACTCATGTTGATGAATTGGATTTTGCGAATATTGTTACAGGGACAGTCCAGGGTATGGAAACCTGGGGGACGTCCTGGGGACCAGGCGCCTTCCAATCGAATGGGGAACGGATATTTTTCACGACCATCAACCAGGACGAGAGGTTTCTGGCTTATACGGGAGGGCCGGAATCGGATATGATGATGGGAGGCGTCCTCGCCTGCGCATCCTGCCACGGTCCGGATGGGAAAGGCGGCTCCCATGTAATGTATAACTATACAATGAATGCGCCCGATATCCGCTATGCAACCCTGCTGAAGCAAAAGCTTGAAATGGTTGAAAGCGGCAGCCTGCACTTGGCGAAAGAGAATGTGGAATATGATCTTGATGACTTGGCTCAGGCGCTTACTCATGGAAAACGTCCCGACGGCAGCAGCCTCGACCGTTATATGCCGCGCTGGGAGATCGAGGATGGAGATCTGGCAGATGTACTGGATTATCTAAAATCTTTGCCCTGAATCAGGACTTAACAAACTTCGCCAGTTTGTGTGCAGCACAATCTGGCGAAGTATTACTCAAATTTTTTCATTTTCACCCCGTAATGATTTTGATTTATTTTTTGGGTGTATTTACATACCTTCCTTGACTTCGAAGATCTCATCGGCGACCAGTCCATGGGCTTCGCGATGCACTACCTCAGCGGCTTCTTTACTTGGAGCATCAACGAGGCAGAATACTGTACCATCGTCTTCATTGAACCAATACTGCTGGTAATGCACGCCGTACTGCTCTTGAGTTTCGAGGTCTTTTTTGTGCGCTTCAATAACCGCTTCGGCCGTCAATCCTTCCACACCTTTGTGTATATCTAAATATGTTGGCATCTACCTGTATCCTCCGTTTTTTTTCGTTTTTCGAGGGTGAAAATCAACAGCCATATATATGCTGAAATGGGACATTTCACCAGTCAATATGCTCAAACTATAAAGCCCAATTGAGACGAAGAACCCCGAATGATCGAGGGTTCTGGACAACAAAGTGGATATATATTACCAAAATATACCAAAAAAGACCAAATATGCCAAGAAAGAAAATAAAGGTCCTTATTATCAGATGTTTAATGATTATAAATTCTCGTAATTGACAGGGATATCAGAAAATATAGTGCGGTTTTTCGTATCTGCGGATTTTTCGCATTTGTATAATCATCCCCAGACAAGGATGTCTTAGTGCATGGAATTTAAATCTGAGCAGTATAAAACACAGTATGATCGGTATAAAAATTTTGATACATCTTTGTTTTCTGTATACATCAATAGCCTTTCACAAGTAAGTTCATCCCTTTTCATGCTTCATGCAATTTGTTACAATCCACAGTTGATTGTGTGAAACTATTTATCCAGATGTGGGTTAATGTAAATATGGAGGATACAAATGCCTAATATTAGAATCGTAACAGACAGTACCGGAAATATATCACAAGCGTATGTAGAAGCTAACAAAATCAAAGTCGTTCCTTTGAACATTCACTGGGGTGACGAAAATTTTAAAGACGGGGTGGATATCACGCCCACCGAATTTTACGAGCGACTGGCGAAATCATCCCACAATCCAAAAACCTCGCAGCCTGCCATGCAGGACTTCCTGAACGCGTATGAAGAAGTCGCGCCGGGGTGCGAAGCCATCATCGCGCCGGTTATTTCATCGGGGATCAGCGGAACTTATTCATCGGCAGAATCCGCTAAAAACGAATTTTCAGAAGTTCCCGTAGAAGTGGTTGATACAAAAGCTACCGCTTCAGGATTGGCTTTGATTGTCATGGCGGTCAACCAGGCGATCCAGGAAGGCAAAAGCCTGGAAGAGGTCAAGAAGATCACTGAAGATGTTTCCAGCCGGGTGAAATTCTATTTCATGGTCGATACGCTGGAGTACCTGCATCGCGGCGGACGTATCGGCGGCGGCAGGCGATTCTTAGGCACCGCGTTGAACATCAAGCCGATCCTGCTGTTGGATGATGAGGGCAAGATTGGGGCGCTGGAGCAGGTGCGCACCAGGAAAAAGGCCCTGGCGAGACTGGTCGAGCTGGCCCAGGAAATTGCAGGCGGCAAGCCCGCCCATGTGGGTGTTTTCCATGCCAATGTGCCTGATGTGGCAGCCCAGTTCCGTGATATGGTCGAAGATGCAGTGGAATGCAAGTTTGTAGAGATATTTGAGCTCAGTCCGGTGATCGGCGTGCATGTCGGTCCCGGTACGGTAGGCTTTGGCATGTATGCGGAACGGTAATCGCGTTAATTTTCATAAATTGAGAAATTTGGCTGTCCATAAATGAATTTATGTTCTGATCAATAAAATCCGTTGAAACGAATTAATCAAGAGAATTCAATTCCTATTATCTTGAGAACCCGCGATAGATTTTTCAATCGCGGGTTACTTTTATGAATTCGGGAGTAATAACCATGAACGTTTTCTTCGCGTTAGGATCTATTTTTGGCGGGCTGGCGGTCGCGCTGGGGGCTTTTGGAGCACATGCCTTAACCGGCCGTTTAACCCCCGAGCGGCTGGCGAACTTCGAAACGGGAGCTCGCTACCAGATGTACCACGCTTTAGCGCTGCTGGCGCTTGCGCTGGCGATGGCTTACATCCCGGCAGGGACGAAACTGCTGACCGCTGGCGGCTGGCTGTTCACTGCGGGGATTTTCCTGTTTTCGGGCAGCCTGTATATCCTATCGTTAACCGGGATCCGCTGGCTGGGGGCGGTTACCCCGTTGGGCGGTGTGGCCTTTACGGCTGGTTGGTTGATGCTGCTCCTGGCTGCCTGGCAGGCTAAATGATTGTACTGGCGCCTGGATGCTCATTTCATCACACCGGTATAAAAATCGGGGGATGGGTGGTGAAAAATTTGCCGAAGATTTGGGACTGTTACATATTTAATATGGAGTGTGGTATATATTTTGATTATGTGTGTTTAAATCCTATTTCCAAAGGAAAATCATCATGAAGAACCGCCATATCCTGACGCCTTACTTTTTAGACCAGCAAGAACCTGGTTTGCAGCCGCTGGCCCAAGGCGACTGGTACCTGAATAAACCAGAACTTCCTGAAGGGGAAACGCAAATCCGAATGGGGACCCTGTATCAAGGGATTGCGGATTTTGTTGCGGATGCATCCGCGGAAGGGGAACGACCGATCAGTATTGCGGGTGACTGCTGCACAACGATCGGGGTGCTGGCTGGATTACAGCGAGCCGGTTTGGATGTGACTTTAATCTGGTTCGACGCCCACGGCGATTTTAACACCTGGGAAACGTCTCCCAGCGGCTTTCTGGGCGGTATGCCGCTGGCGATGATTACCGGGCGGGGTGAGCAAACGATTACAGGAGCAGTCGGATTGAAATCGCTCGATGATCACAATGTGATCCTGACCGACGGACGTGACCTGGATCCGGGTGAGCGTGAGGCGCTTGAGCGTTCATCCGTGACCCACTTGGAAGATCCATTGATGCTGCTCGAGCGGGCACTGCCGGCAGGGTCGCTGTACGTGCACTTCGATACGGATATCCTCGACCCGGTTGAAGCGCCGGCGATGAATTACCTGGCGGAGGGAGGACCTTCATCGCACCAACTGGCGCGTGTTTTCAAATACCTGGCGGACTCCTCGCAGGTTGCTGCGGTTTCTATGTCATCCTGGAACCCGGAGATGGATAAGGGTGGGAAAACGGAACAGTTGTGTATGCGTTTATTTGGTACGCTGGCGGGGTGGTAAGAGATTAGTTATGTTATTCGACCGGTGGGAGAACTCCCTTAGAAGTAAAGATCCCCTCGGCTCAGCGCATGGATTTGTGAAATTCAAGGGAAGTCCGGTTTCTCCGAAATAAAGCGCGCCCGGTGAACAGCGCTCCGCACGTGATTAAACCCCAGCCGATTACCGAAAGCTGGGAATGCCATGCATCCGCATAGTTAATCCCATTCCATGTATGCGTGTTCCCAGCCCATAAATGCGCGGTCAGGGTTAATAATCCGCCCATGATCAGCGCTGCGCCGGCTGTGTAATCCCCATCCGAATCGTCTGGCTTGCCTTCAAAATCCACATTACTCCGGATTCCCGGTATCCGGAATATCAGGAATACCAGCAGCGTAATGGCGTTGATATATACAATAAAATTTACGGGCGCAGCAGAGCCCCGCAGCGATAACGAAACGAACATATGTATTCCGCCGATCAAAAAACCTGCAGTCAGGGCGATCAACGCCTGGCGGTAGGCGTTCTTTCCCTTACGGACCAGGTTCACGGTTGCGCGCATGGCAAAAATCCCCACCAGGACTGTTAGCACCACGAATACCTGGTAAAGCCATTTGTAATCCACCAGGCTGACCATCGAGGGATATTTTTCCGCGCCGAATGCTACACAGGTGGTGCCGATGCCTGCCAGGAGCAGTAAGGCGGCGGTCAGTCCCATTAATAGGGTCCCGATAAAACGCAAAAAATTCGAAGGTTTTTTTTCTTCGCTCATATTTTTTACTCCATGTATGAGTATGTATATTCAATCGCCTGGAACGCCCGGTGTGTAATGCATACTTCTATGCCAGTATCAAACCCGCCGTAAAGGCGGCGGTTGTCAGCAGCATTAATACCGGCAGGACCCTCAAGATGGTTTCCTGGGAGAGGATCGGCCGGCCTGCTCTCAGAAAGGAGAGCAGGATGCCGCCCAGGCCGAAGAATGCCCCACCGATGCCGACCAGGATAAATCCAGGGTTAGCCGCGCCGGTCAGAGATTGGAGAACCGGCACACAGAAGATCAACAACCCGGATACCCCGTGGACGATGATCAAAACAAAGGCCGCGGCTCTTCCGGGCGCGTAAAACCGGGTCAGCGCCACCGCAGTCAACCCGGATAGAACAAGTGCCAGGTACCAAGTTGTGTAACCGGGATAGTACTCGGCGACCAGACCCAGGGAGATGCTCAGAGGGATGATGGTGGAGATAACCACGACCAGCGGATTGGCCAGGACTTCAAAGCCCATAATCACCAGGAGCAGCGAAGCGACCATAAGGATACCGAAACCAATGGTATAGCTGGTGGTCGCCAATGGGCTGGAACCCTCAACGCCGTACAGGATCTGGAAAGCAGCCAGGAGCGCGCATAACGACAACAGGATACGGTCAATTGTGGAGAGAGGTCCCATTAAAAGATCACTGCCGCCATCAAGATCATGGCGAACAGCATGTACAGGGATGCGTATTTAAACAATCCAAAATTTACCCGGTCGGAAGGTTTCACCATGCTCACGCCTGCCAGGAATAACAACCCGGCTGACAGCACGGCTAACAGGCGCATTTGACCGGCTTCAAGGTTGATCCCCACTGCGGCTGATCCTAACGAGAGCGCGGCCAGGATGCTGGAGATGGATATGATGCGCAGGGTGGTCGGGATGCCGTACAGGGAGGGGAAGGTGGGTAATCCGGCACGGTTATAATCATCCAGATTGCGAATGTTGAAGGTGAGGATGTGGGTGGGGATCCAGAATAAGACCGCCAGACCCATCAAAATTCCAACCCATTCGATCCTGCCTGCTCCGAAGGACCGTCCCGCCAGGACAGGCATGGCGCCTGCCAGGCCTCCCCACACAATTGACCAGGCTGTGCGGCGTTTGAGCCACATGGTATAGATGATCACGTCGATCAATAATCCTGCCAATATGATTACACCGAACAAAACATCGATCACCAGCGCCCAGCCGACACCGAGTACAGAAAGCAATAATCCAAACAGCAGCCCATCCGCTGGCTTGACTTGCCCTGAAGGGATCGCTCTGCATATTGTGCGCGACATTTTGGAATCAATATCGCGGTCGTACCACATGTTAAGCACGGTGCTGCCGCTGATAGCGAGGAACAGGCTGCCAGCCACTGCCATCAAGGTAGGAAAATTGAACCAGGGGCAGCGCGAGCTCATGAACCCGGCTAGACCCGTGACCAGCAGCAGAAACGTTTGCGGACTTTTAATCAACGACCAGTAAAGCTTGGTTGCTCTACGAATTCGTTTCCAGGAGAGGTGTGTGTTCATCGTTTGCTGGCTGAAATTGTAATTTATGTTCTTGGATATAGTACATAATACTATGGCGCTGCATCCCGAACGCAGCGGAAGCCGACGTTGGGACTGGAGTACCCCGGGCTGGCGTTATTGCGCGTCCATGTTCGCAAATTATACTCGTAATTTTCTTTGCTGCCGCCGCGCATATAACGCAGGTGGGTATCTTCGTAGATATCGCCTGCCCACTGCCATACGTTGCCGGCCATGTCATACAGGCCGAATGGGCTGGGCGAGTCGAGCGTCTGGTAGCCTTCGTATGTATCCCCGTTGTAGAACCCGACCGGCGTGGTATCGCCTAACCCGCCGGCGATCTTCTCGAAAAGATCATGGCTGCTGTAATAATTGGCGTTGTTGCGGGCGATTTCATCGCCCCAGGGATAGGCGCGGCCGTCAGTGCCGCGGGCAGCCTTCTCCCATTCAAATTCAAGCGGCAGCCGCCAATCGTAGAACTCACAGAAGGCTTTTGCGCCAAACCAGGAGACCAGAACGACCGGGTGGTACGCATAGCCGTCTTTTGGGTAGAAACTCGACCCATCGAATTCGATCCTGACCCCAGGGTCGCTCAGCGGCATGTGCAGGTAATCGCCTGCAGGTATCTCCACTTCATGGTTGTAGCTGTGGAAGGGGTCGCCAGGGTAGTGCGCCAGGATATTTCCGTCCCTGAGTTTCAGTTCTCCTGTTTGCAGCGCCTGGTTGAGATACCGTGCAAATTGCGCGTTGGTGACATCCGTTAGCATGATCTCGTAATCGTAATCGATCATCACTTCGTGGTGGTTCAAGCCTTCCAGGAATTCGCCAGCGGGGACCCGAGCCCAATCTTCAGGGTCTATCCCGGTATCGATAACCGGAGGCGGTGTTCGGCTTGAGGCCTGCCCTGATGCGCATCCTGTTACGGCTAAAATTAAGATGATGCAAAAAAGGATTTTACCCATTTTAAACACCTTCATCCAATTCCGGTCTGACTGCAGATAGTGCCGTACTGGAATGCACAGGTTTGCACGGTTCGATTTGCAAGCCCTGCTCATCAAGTTCGCGCATCCAGCGTCCGTCATTTTTGAATAGATCGAACAGACGCCAGAGTAAGAACATGGCTGTCGCCACCAGCACTAGTGCCAGCGCCGCATCTGCGATCAGCATGCTCCAATTCACCAGCATTTGCTGCTCGGATTCGCCCACAAACAGGCGTTTTATGGCGAAAATGGTCACCGCTGCAAAAGCGATATCCGAGAATACGATCACGCTCCATCCAAACCATATTCGGGCGCGTCCTTTCAGCCCGGCCAGATCAGCAAAATACAACAGGATGATCGTAGCGATAATGCCGGACAGGATATGCCAGTGCCCTGTGAGCACGATGCGCTCTTCCCGGGCTGGCCACACCCGGAAGATTTCATCCAGTTTGACTGCCATGAAGATCCCGATTCCGGAAACCGTGAAGTTCATGAATACCATCTGCCATGTAGCGCCAAACGGCAGCGGGTCGTACACTAAGGCTTTAACATTCTGCCAGAAATTACCTTTCTGGATGCCTTTCTTTTCCAGACCGGTCTGAATTAATTTATTCCAGGTGAAGATCACCAGCATCAGCGCTGCCAGCATAACCAGGACGGATCCCGCGTAGATAATGGTGTGGGCGATCGGCTCAAAAGGCACCACTGCCCACACGCCCAGGGTGATGATGATCGTCCCCACAATCATCAATGGCATGGCGACCTTGTGCAGGATCCCTTTAAAATCTACCCACCTGCCGATGATCAACGTCAGGGCAACCGCGATCAGGGTCAGCATAATATGCAGGTGCCCGATGATCGCCAGCTGCAGCGGGTTCTTGTGCGGTTCGCGGATCAGGTCTTCGGCCAAAAAAGTCTCATGCCCGTTCCCCCAGTAGGAACCGGTGACAGCCCCGAACAGCGCTGATCCCAGGGTGGCGGCAGCCATGATAAAAAATGCCACCCTTTCCAGGCTGACTCCTCCGCGGGTCTGTGAATAGCTATTATCATGTATGCGGTATTTTTTCTTCCAGGGCCACAGGGCGGCTGCCAGGAGAATTCCGGAGAAGAACATCAGCGACAAACCAAAAAGGTACAATCCGTGGAAAACGAAGTTATGCCCGAAATAGGCGAATGCCAGACCGAAGAACATAGAGATAATATAACCGGCGGTTACAGTAGCGTTGATGGTGGACTGCTGGTGTCCTTCCATGTCCATCTTGCCGGTGATGAAGTACACTTCAATCGCGACCACCGCCATGGCGATGGAGTGGTACAGCATGATGATGCGCCCCTCACGCTCAGCCGGGTGCAGCTGCATTCCAAGAAATCGCACCACAATGTCTCTTACACCCCATTCAACCATCGGTCCCGAGAGCATGCCCCAGATGGCGGTGACGATGGCGATCAGCGAGATGGCTACCAGCGCCAGTCCAATGGTGGAACGGAAAAGATAATTAAACCGGTATTTCAATGCATGCATGAATTATCTCCAGCGGAAGGCATAAAATCACCAGTCCAAAGGGGTGGTGAATGGATGAAACGCATAAATGGACCGGCAGCATTTTCTAATTAATTTTGTTCCTATCATCTCCTTGGAACCCATTGAATCAAATGTGGGCCGGATTAAAAGTTATGAGGCGCAAGGTTGTTATCCGCATATCCAGTGCATATTATTTCACAGATGCGAGGTTTTATCTGTGACATATGTCACATT
>Ga0180437_10004672_pt1 | contig 19317 bp, 20 predicted proteins | sample SS_ome_4_FD_132410 | JGI IMG/M metagenome (GOLD analysis project Ga0180437, IMG submission 132410) | Hypersaline lake sediment archaeal communities from the Salton Sea, California, USA - SS_3_D_1 metaG | ecosystem: Environmental > Aquatic > Non-marine Saline and Alkaline > Hypersaline >... | reverse complement strand
AGAATTCCACACTTTGGACACGTATTATTGAGTACCTGGGCATCGTTATTCTACTTCACAGCCTTTGGAATAGCCGATTGGATTCCTTTGCTCCCTTTCATTTTCTTATTTTTACTACTCGCAGTCTGGATACCTTGCTGCACCAGCGACATCATATATCCTCTTCTGTTCGTGAGAAGGGAGCCGGAGCCACCTTTACAGCAAGGACCCAAAATTGCCAGTTAAAAAGTCATCTACACCTGTGCTACTATATACGAATACCCTTGATTACGGAGGCAACTTGTTCGATTGGCTGAAGAAGACCGAGCTGGGAGTAAAAAGAAGCAGAGAGGCTTGGTTCGGCAAGATAGCTAATATTTTCAACCGGAGCTCTTTTGGGGATGAAGTCTGGGAGGAACTGGAAGAGTTGCTTGTCTCGGCTGATGTGGGTGTAGAGACTACGAGCAAGCTCCTGAGCAGAGTCAAACAACGGGTAAAAGTAGATAAGCTATCGGATAGCTTCCAAATACAGGAAGCCTTGAAAAAAGAGATGGTAAGCTTGTTAAGCATCCCCCTGAAAGCAAATCAGGCTCATGAGCAAGGCGGAGATTCCCCTCTTATCATTCTTGTAGTCGGCGTGAATGGCTCAGGCAAGACAACGAGCATTGCCAAGCTGGCTCATGCCTACACCTCTCAGGGAAGACGAGTTATCTTAGCGGCGGCAGACACCTTCAGAGCGGCAGCTATTGAACAGCTTAAACATTGGGGCACGAAAGCGGGTGCCGAAGTCATTGCTCATCAATCCGGTGGCGACCCCGGAGCAGTTGCCTATGACGCCCTTCAGGCCGGATATAGCCGCCATGCCCAAGCGGTGATCATCGATACCGCTGGTCGCCTTCATACCAAGTTTAATCTCATGGAAGAACTCAAGAAGATAAAGAGGGTGGTAGCCAAGCACGACGCTTCAGCCCCTCACCAGGTTTTGCTGGTAATGGATGCTACCACAGGGCAAAATGGCTTGGCTCAGGCCAAACATTTCACCGAGGCTGTGGGCGTCACTGGTATCTTCCTGGCCAAGCTGGATGGCACAGCCAGGGGCGGGATAATATTCGCCATCTGCGATGAGTTGAACATACCCATTTCTTACATTGGTACTGGTGAAAAATTACAGGACATAGCTCTCTTCGATGCCGAAGTCTTTGTCAATGCTATTTTCTCTTAAACTGAAAGAAAAAGATAAATGCTCATTATCAGCATAGACCCTGTTGCTTTCACCATTGGCACCCTCACCGTGAGGTGGTACGGGATCATGGTGGCAGTAGCGGTTGTATCCGCCTTAGCCATCACCATCAGAGAAACAAAAAGGCTAGGCCTTTCACAAGATATCTATGCCCTTTTCCTTTGGGGCATCATAGGCGGCTTTATCGGAGGCCGACTAGCACATGTAATCGATTATTGGGACTATTACATGGCAAACCCCCAAGAGCTTATTGGCTTCGCTGGCCTAGCTCTACATGGGACCATTATCGGCGTTATTGCGGCAGTGTGGATCTATATGCGGGTAAGGAGGGTCCCCTTCTCAAGCCTGGCTGGTATGGGCGATGCCATTGCTGTCGGTGTGCCTGTGGCACAAGCCATAGGCAGAGTTGGCTGCACCATAAACGGCTGCTGCTTTGGCAAGCCCAGCCCTTTTCACTCTTTCCCAGGGGCTGTGATTTACACACCTCGTGACACCATACCTTCTGAATATTGGGGAGTGCCGCTATACCCTACTCAGATTTATTTTCTACTATGGAATCTTATAGTCTTTGCTATAGTGTGGCGCCTTCGCGGAAAGCTCAAGCCACAAGGCTCTCTTTTCTTCCTCTATCTTTGCCTTTATGCCGCTGGTGATTTCGCATTGAGGTTTTTCCGTGTTAACGAACCACTCCTATTAGGACTTCATCAAGGACAGGTTATTAGCTTAGCCATATTGGTGGTAGCCGTGCCCTGGCTTATCATCAGGTTGCGCCGATTTCACGAACAAGCCCTAAGAACACAACTTGCTACCGAAGCTGAGTCGGAGCAAAATCACGAAGATTAAGACCCAACACCTCCTCTCCATTCCAGCGACTCTTTTCCAAGTTATACACAATATCTACGTTAGATGGAATTTCTTCCCCTGCTCTCTGCGATTCAAAATCTACAGCTTGCCAGGTTATGTTCCCTTGTTTAAGTTTTAGTCTCCGCCATTTGCCCTGGTTGCCGAAGTTACGACACTCGATTACCTCGACCTGCCGAGTGAGAAAGGTCGGCTGTGGGTTGCCTCGACCAAAAGGGCTCAATTTTTCCATAAGGTTAAAGGTCTCTCCAGTAAAAGTAGATAAAGGAAGCTCGGCATCAATCACTATTTCCGGGCGCAGGTCAAGATGACCTAATTGGTCTACGGCTAAGCTCATAATCCGTTCCTCTAGCTGAGATAAATTTTGGCGTGACACAGTGAAGCCAGCGGCTAACGGATGGCCACCAAAGGCATTAAGCAAGTCACGGCATTCTTCTAATGCAGACGCAATATTGAACTCAGGTATGCTGCGACAACTACCCTGACATAGCTCGGGACCTAGATTGATGATAATAGTGGGCTTGTAGAATTCGTCTGTGAGCTTGCCGGCAACAAGCCCGATGACACCAACGGGGTAGCTTTCGCTGCCCTCTATAAGCACAGGCATGTGTAGTTTGGCGGTTACTTTTTCTCTGGCCTGGCTTAATACTTCGTTGCTTAATTTTTGCCGATCGACATTCTTTTCTTCTAGTTCCAGAGCTAGTAGACGAGCTTCCTCTGGTGACTGAGTGGTGAGTATCTGGTAGCTGGTGTAGGCATTGTTCATCCTGCCAGCGGCGTTGAGACGAGGCCCCAGGGTCCAAGATATATCTTCAGTGTCAAGTTCACCTGGCTTCAGCCCGGCTAATTTAACCATTTCTTGAATTCCTACGCGGGAGGTATTATTAAGCTCTTTCAGCCCTTCCTTCACCAGGTATCGATTTTCGCCAACCATAAGAGCCAAATCGGTAACGGTGGCCAGAGCTACCAAGTCCAGAAATCTGGTCAGCCATTTCTCCCTGCTATCCTTGCGAAATAGCGCTTGCAGAAGCTTGAAGGCAACGCCAGCACCGGCCAAATCAGGATAGGGATACACCGAATCTTTGCGCTTCGGGTCAACTACAGCTACGGCTTGAGGCAGGCTTCCTAATGGAACATGGTGGTCGGTGATAATCATATCTATCCCCATCTCTTGAGCCTGTTTTACCTCTGTAAGGTCAGTTACGCCACAATCATCGGTGATGACCAAATTTGCCCCCTGGGCATGAAGATTCTCTATAGCGGAAATATTTAGTCCGTGGCCTTCGTTGACGCGGTCAGGAATATAGGGAATGACTTCGGCACCAAGCCATGATAGTCCCTCGGCAAGAATAATCGTGGCTGTGACGCCATCGACGTCAAAATCACCGTAGAGCGCGATCTTTTCCCTGGAAAGCACAGCCTTATAGATCCTGCTTACAGCCCGTGATATATCAGGAAGCAGGAAGGGATCGCCTTCTAGCCTCTGGTCAACAGTCAAAAAAAGTTCGGTTTCTTCTGGCTTAACACCACGATTGTAGAGGAGTTGAGCAATTGCAGGAGGAAGATCAGAGACACTTAAGTATTCATCTGGCATCGAGGGCAGGACTTTCCATCGAGCTCGTTGATTCAATTTCGCACCCTAGCTTAATCCCTTTCTTTAGAATCGCTAACTATATCCTATGAGAAGGGTATCAAGCAAGCTCTGGGGCATAGCAATTTGACCATTCGAGCTGGCAATAAATATAATCCACATCAATGAGGGTAGCCTTCTACACATTAGGGTGCAAACTCAATCAGGCCGAGACGGAATCCTTGGCCAGTCGTTTTAGCAAAGCCGGATTTCAACTTGTTTCCCCCGGTGACGGGGCAGATATTTATATTGCCAATACTTGCACAGTCACCCATATTGCCGACCGCAAATCACGCCACTGGCTCAGGCTAGCAAAGCGAAGAAATCCCCAGGCCTTAATTATTGCCACTGGCTGCTATGCCCAAAGAAGCCATCAAGAGCTAGCCAAGCTTGCTGACATCGTAGTTGACAACAAGGAGAAAGAGCACCTGCTTGAGAGAGTGATGAGCTTGTCATTGCCGACACCCTCTTCCACCATTGATAGAACTCCCTTGCGCCATTGCGAGCGCAGCGAAGCAATCCCGCCCATTACTACCATTGCTCGGGTTCGCAGTCTGATAAAGATTCAAGATGGCTGTCATAGCCACTGCACATATTGCATTGTGCCCAAGGTGAGACCTAATGAATATTCCTTGCCCGCTTCCCAGATAATTGACGAAGTCAAGCAAAAGGTGGCCCTTGGCTACAAAGAAGTTGTCCTTACCGGGACGCAAGTTGGCAACTACAGAGATGACAGCGCTGACCTCGGGGATTTGGTGCAGCGTATTCTCCGCGATACAGGCATCAAGAGATTACGCCTCTCTTCTTTACAGCCCTCAGAAATATCTTCCGAATTTCTTGCCCTGTGGCAGGATGGAAGGCTTTGTCGACATTTCCACTTGGCCCTGCAAAGTGGCAGCGAGACTGTGCTGCAAAGGATGAAGAGGAGCTACTCTCTGGACCACTATCAAAGAACAGTAAATCTGATTAAGGAGACGATACCAGGGGTAGCTATCACCACAGATATCATGGTTGCTTTTCCCGGGGAAAGCGATGAGGAATTTGAACAAAGCTACTCTTTTTGCCAGCAAGCTGGCTTTGCCAACATCCATGTCTTCCCCTTCTCACCCCGCCCTGAGACATCGGCAGCCAAGATGCCCGGGCAGGTAAAACACAAAGTTAAAGAAGAGCGTAACCAGCGGATGTTAAGGCTAGCTCAAAGCTGCCGGCGCAGTTTTTGTGAGCAGTTTTCGGAGCAAACTATGCCAGTCTTATGGGAAAAGGAAACAAGCCCCGGAAGCAGTATATACTCAGGGCTAACCAGCAACTATATCAGGGTATTTGCTGGCAGTGAAAAGTCCTTAAGCAACGAGATAACACCCGTTAAGCTAGTAGGATTTCATAACCAGGGAATGTGGGGAGACATAGCGGATGAAAATTCAAGTTAAGGTGAAGCCCAATTCTAAGACCGAAGATCTTAGCCAGGAAGGCGATAGCTTCATGGTCAAGGTCAAAGAGCCGCCAAAGGAAGGCAAGGCCAACCAGGCAGTCATCAAATTACTGGCAGCCCATTTCGGCGTTCCCCAGAGCCAGGTCAGGATTCTCAGCGGCTCTATGAGCAGGAACAAGGTTATTGAGGTTGAGGCGAAATAGACCGAAGACTTCAGTTATCGTATCGCTTCCATCATTAGATGGGCTTTGTCTAACCCGTTAATGGGAGTAAACTAAAGTGATGAGTCAAAAGAAAGGCATTTTATGGAAGCCAAAGATACATTAGATCCTCAATCATTTATAGAACAAATCCTTTTCTCAACCCTAAGGATTGAGCTTCTGAATGATAAAGATGAACCTCAAAGCATCGGAACAGGTTTTCTTGTGAAAGTCGATTTTCCTCAGAATCAGAGTGAAAGTTTACTCTTGCTGGTTTCAAATAGACATGTGCTGGCTGGAGGCAATAGGTTCAATATTACTTTCCATAGGAGGAAGACAAATTCCAACTTCCCTGAATTAGGACAAACACTAAGCTTTCATACGGCTAATTATAAAGAAGCTCTGTTTCTTCATCCCAATCCCAAAATTGATCTTGCATGCGTTAATATGTCAACTGTCATTTCCCAGTTAGGTTCAAAAATATATTACAAATTTCTAGAGAAGACAGTATTTGCAAATTTTACCGAACCCGAACTTGATGCGGGACAAAGAGTAATTTTTATAGGATATCCCGAGAACCGCTATGATCAAAAGCACAATCTTCCCGTGCTACGAAGTGGAGTAACAGCTAGCCATCCAAGATTAAACTACAACGGAGAGGACCAATTTCTAATAGACGCCCAGGTCTTCCCCGGGTCAAGTGGAAGCCCAGTCTTTCTAAATATGAAAGAGGCTCAATATAATAGAGGGCAAATCATCATTGGCTCAGGACTCCCTTACCTATTTGTAGGAGTTGTTTCAGCTACAATGATCCGAAATAATATCATCAGCCCATTACCCGCAAATATTGCAAGCATTTCTGAAGAAGTGATTGGATTAGGTCTTGTTTTTAAGGCGACAGCGTTAGACGCGCTATTTGATTTAGCTCTCACACAAACTTGGGAGAGAATTCATTCCACATAGCAGGATTTAAAAATGGTAATCCTGTGCCTCCCCAATACAAGGGGGAATATTTCTCAAACGAAAGCATTCTTACCTGAAGTTACACAAAGGCGGAAGTGATAGATGCCAACTGAAGAAGTTAATGGACTGCTACTGCTAACATATGGTTCTGGACATTGCTCATTAGTTTTAAGAGAGGTTACGCTCTTGGGTACTGAAGCCAAGTTTCTGGATGCGTTGCAATAATTCCTCTAAACTGGCTCGACCTGGGCTGCCTCGCGTCTCAGGCCTTGTAGCGTTTAGGCCGGCAGCAGCGCTGGCCATGATAAGCGACTTCTGAAGGTTGGCTCCCAGAACATGGTAGGTGGCGAAGGCCCCCACAAAGGCATCTCCGCAACCCACTGTGTTGATTACATTTAGCCCCAGTTCCTTCAGAGGCAAGGCTGGGACTTCGACTATCAAGCCGCTAGCCGGTTCAAGCACGATTGCCCCCTGAGCGCCGAGTTTGAGCACCGTGTGATTAGGGAACCCCAGCTCCCGCAATCTCTGCAAGCTCCTATTTAACTCATCAGTTCCAAGTAGAGCACTCGCTTCCGTTTCATTTAGTAAGAGGACTTCCGCATCTCTGGCAAGAGACAGCACTGCCTCCCGGTTCGGGCTTATCAAAATCCCCGGGTCCCAAAATACGGGGACAGCACGCCCTTTTGCCAGGTTTATCAACTCCGTTGCTACATCTAGCGGAGGGTCGGTTAGTACAATGCCCTTACATTCCTGTAGTTGCTGCTCAATCTGCGCTTTGTTCAGGTGTTCCAGGCCCAGCCTGGCATTCGCCCCTAGATGACTGGCTATAACGTTTTGTCCCGTTTGGTCAACCACGATATAAGCCTGCCCCGATTCCTCTCCTGCAATGTGCTGGATTCCCTCAGTGCTGACCCCTTCTGCGTCAAGGGCAGCAATTTGCTGGCGAGCAATTTCATCTTCCCCCAGAGCGCCTATCAGGGCAACTTCTTTAGCCCCTAAAATCCGCGCTGCCGCCACAGCAACGTTGCCCCCTGTCCCTCCAGACACACGGGTGATATGCTTTACGGTAACCTCTTCACCGGGCACTGGCAGCCGCTCTACGAAGCAGCTAGTATCCCAGTTTATGGCGCCACATACTACCAAGCTAGCCATCTTACTCCTCTAATATATGGGATAGGAACAGTTCTAGAAAACGAGGCCCGTCCACAGCAGAGGCTACGTGTATTAACTGAGAGCTGCCAGAGGACAAAATTTGAGTGGCTCCTCTATCCCAGTCACCCCCCTTAACCACTTTCACCCTTGCCGATACATAATCGAACAGAGAATCATCCAGCAACGTTGCCAAAGCTAGAGGGTCGTGCATTCTACAGCATCCGTGTTGTTTTACCTCATATTCTACCAGTCGGGCTACCAGGCGTGCAGCAGCTGTATGCCTAGCCTCAAGCTGCTCCAGATGCTGGCTATTCAAGCAAGCCGCAGGATCCATAGATACATCCAGCCCCACAGCAAAAATGTCCGCCCCGGAGTTGAACACTATATGAGCAGCCTCAGGATCCTGCCAGACATTAAACTCAGCACAGGGAGTCTGATTTCCCTTGCCGTAAGGCGTTAAGCCATAAGCACCCCCCATGAGAACCAGCTTGGCTAGAAGTCCGGGCAGTTCGGGATAAAGCTCAAAGGCATAAGCTACATTAGTTAGAGGCCCCGTGGCCACTAGAGTAAGCTCACCGGGAGCATCCAAGACTAGCCGGGCAAGAAAATCCCAGGCTTTAGCTCGGTGCGGCGGAGTCAGGGGCAAGGGCAAACCACAGTTACCCAGCCCATCCAGACCGTGGTGACATGAGGCGTCTTCTAACGGGTGATTTAAGGGATTTGCTGCCCCCACCGCTACTCGGATACTGCCTGAGTCCAGGCATTCCAATACACGGCGAGCGTTGGCACTAGTCACCTCCACCGGAGCATTGCCTGCCACCGCAGTGATGCCCAGAATCTGGACCTCAGGCGACTTTAGAGCCAAGATTAAAGCCAAGGCATCATCGATGCCAGGGTCCATATCCCAAACTACTTTTTGCATCGAATTCTACGGCATACACTATCATAAATTTCGGAAGAGTATAAGTATAAACGGAGTTGCCAGAGATAATTAATCAACGGAAAATTCAGGTTAAAGCAAAGCCTGGCCCAAACACCGGGGAAATCAGCTCCAAAACTTAAGATTTCAGAGATTTATGGTAGGGGATTAGCCCTCCAGCTTCTACCATGTCTATAAACCATGCTGGCATTATCAGGCGAAACTCAAATCCCCTACCGGTACTCAGGTTCTTAATAGTCCCCTGCCTCAGGTTAATCGCTATCTCATGCCCAGTCTCAAATTCAGCGGAAATGCCCGGCAAATCTATGGCCGGGCATCCGAGGTTCCAGAAGTTTCTAAAGAATATCCTGTGTATTGAGTCCGCAACTACAGCCTGGACACCCTTGAATTTCAAAGTTTCCGCTGCCTGCTGCCTGCTTGAACCGATGCCAAAGTTCTCCTCCGCAACTATAATATCACCCTTCTCAACCTTGGCGAGAAAATCCCCGGGGACATTCTCGCGACGCCCAACATCACTTAGCCCGCTTCTCGTGATGAACTCTTCATATTTGCTCTTGTTCGTCTCATCGCCACCCATGATGAACCTTCCTGCGAACAGCTCATCAGTATCAACATCCTTGCCAAACTTCCAGACCCGACCTTTGAGTTCCATCTGTGCCTCCTAGAAAAACTCCCGTGGGTCACTTATTTTGCCTTTCAGTGCCGAGGCTGCAACTGTCGCCGGGGATGCCAGGTATATTTTCGCAGTTACATCTCCCACCCTCCCCTGAAAGTTACGATTTGCCGTACTTAGGCAAACCTCGCCCGGTCCCAGTATGCCCATATGCGCCTCCATGCACGGTCCACAAGTAGGTGGACCTACTATGGCGCCGGCCTCCACAAATGTCGCTATTAACCCCTCCGCCAGAGCTGCTTTAAAGACCTCCTGTGAGGCCGGTATGACGATAACCTTGGTAAACTTATCAACCTTCCGATTCTTGAGTATTCTGGCAGCAATCCTGAGGTCCTCCAGGCGTCCATTGGTGCAGGAGCCTATGAACGCTTGATCGATCCTGGTTCCCTCGACCTCGATAACTCCCACAGCATTGGATGGCTTCGGTGGCACGGCAACCATAGGCTCCTTAATATCCTCAGCCCGAAACTCAAGTGTTTTCGCGTACTCAGCATCCGGGTCGCTCTGAATAAGCTCCAAAGGGTGCTTTGTTCTTGCTTTGAGAAAATCCAGCCCCTTTTGGTCGGGCTCGATAATACCATTAGTGGCACCCGACTCTATTGCCATGTTAGTTAACACCATGCGCCCCTCAATGCTCGTTTGACTGATGGTGGAGCCTGTATATTGAAGAGACTTAAACAGGGCTCCGCTCACCCCCAACCTCCTTAGTATGACAAGCATCAAATCCTTCGACGCAATCGGAGGCACCAGTTTGCCTTCAACATTTATCCTGATGGTTCCAGGAACCCGTTCCCATAACCTTCCCGTTTTAAAGACTACGGCCATCTCATCAACACCAATCCCTGTAGCAAAAGCCCCAACTGCACCCGACGTCGTGGTATGACTGTCCACACCAACAAGAATAGTCCCTGGCAGCACATGTCCCTTCTCTACAAGCACTTGGTGGGCTATGCCCCCCTTTCCAACTTCGTAGTAGTCTTCTATGCCTTGCTCAAGGACAAATTTCTTTATATTGAGACACTTTTTGGCAGTATCGATGTCCTTGTTGGGCACATAGTGGTCTAGCACTACCACGATTCTCGCAGGATCCCAGACCTTTTCAACGCCTAGCTCCCTAAATTTGGCAATCGTATGCGCACCTAAGGCATCGTGTATCATTGCAAGGTCTACGGAGACCTCGACAATCTCGTCCGGCCTTACAGCTTTCTTCCCAGCTTTCCTGGCTAATATCTTCTCCACAAGAGTCATACTCATCTCCCGTTTTGCAGATGTTTATCTTATCTGATTCACCTAGACTGCCGCAAATGTTGGATTGCGTAGATGGTATCTTTGCGTCAAGATACACTAACATGATACTTTTGAGCTAGTGGCCATTGAAGAAGTCATCAAACTCCTAGAGCAGGAATATGGCCCCCGGCAGTGGCAGCCAGACAGAGAGCCTATTGATATGCTCATAGGAACTGTTCTTTCTCAAAATACCTCGGATGTAAATTCTGGCAGAGCTTTTGACTCTCTTAAAGCTAGCTTTGATAGCTGGGAAGCTGTAGCTTCGGCTCCAGTGGAACATATTGCTCAGGTCATTAAATCAGGGGGACTGTTCCAGATTAAGGCCGTTAGAATCAAGCAAATACTTGCGCAAATTGAAGATGAGCAGGGTCATCTCAGCCTTGATTTCCTCAAATCAATGAGTATGGCTGAAGCGAAAGACTACTTAATGCATCTGCCGGGAGTAGGGCATAAAACAGCTAGCTGTGTGCTACTTTTTTCCTTGGGAAAGCCATCTCTGCCAGTGGATACCCACGTTTTTCGGGTAGCCAAACGCTTAGGGCTAATTGATTCCAGAGTGTCTATAGACAAAACGCCCAGCCTACTGCAAGAGCAAATTCCACCCTCAAAAGTATATCAATTCCACATCCATCTAATAGAACATGGCAGGCGGATATGCCATGCCCGACGGCCTCGCTGCGATGAGTGCCTATTTAGAGTCGACTGCCCCAGTTCACTCTACCGACGTAGCCCATAAGGCATCGCCAGTTCTAAGTTTGCTCCATCTAGCTCCTCTACCCATATGGGCTTCTTTCAACGACAGAGGACTTCAACAAGGGGGAAAGCATTGCAACAATCACATAAACCAACGCATTAGTATTGACAGAGACCAAGACCATCGTTTAACATCTTATGATTGATTCGTCCAGACATGAATAAAGAATCACAAGTTTTATTAGGAGGCCAAAATATGAAAAGGTTATTGTTTTCACTCCTGCTCATTTTTGTTATGGTTGCTGGTTGTGTTCAGGTCACAGATAACCAGCCGCCGACTATAGACTCCTTCTATGCCAGTCCGGGAAGCATTAGTTCAGGGGGGTCTTCTACGCTTAGCTGGAGCGTTTCTGGGGGAACCACAGTCAGCATAGACCAAGGAATAGGCAATGTCGCCTTGACCGGGACGAGGGTGGTGTCTCCAAGTGCGACGACTACCTACACTTTGATAGCTACTAATGACGCAGGAAGTATTACTGCCACAGCCCAGGTTATGGTCACTACTGAGTCTGAAGAGGAAACCAAAGCTGAGACTGAGGCTGAGACTGTGTCTGAGTACACTGAAACGTTGTATTCCATCGCTGAAGAGGACGGAAGTGTCAGAGAAGGCGGCGGGGGGCTGGCTACCCATGACCTTCTTATCGGCGATGATGTCACTAATAGGGCTCGACAGTGCTTCTTGAGTTTTGATATTTCTGAGATACCAAGCGGTGCTACTATTACATCTGCTTCACTTGATGTAAAGGTCGAAGCTAAAATAGGCACTCCCTTTGCGCGCCTTGGTTTCCTGCGTGTATACAATGACCAGTATGGCAGCTTAGGCGACAGCGATTTTACATCAGGTTTACCCTCTGGACAGATGTATACCTACTTTTCGGTGCCGACAGGACCTTTCAGTTCTGATGAGTTGATTGACAAACTTCAGGATAGAATAGACGATGGAGACTCACGTTTCCAAGTCCGGCTGCAGTTTGAAAAACAGAGTGATAATAACGAGCACATCGATGCTCTAAGGCTGAGCATGCCTAAGCTTGTCATAACTTACGAAGCGTAAGCTACAACAAGAAGCCTTGCTAAATTTGATGCCGGGATAGGAAAACTTAGTCCGTATCCTTGGTGCCAAGATCCCAACTCAGGCAACATAGGTGCTTGCTCGGGCATTGCCACAGCAAAAAAGGCATGAATAAGGGAGACAGCTCAGCCACCTAAAGCATCCCTGACTGAGTGGTTTCAGTATTTATACGATACTCACACCTCTCCATACCACACTACAAGTATAAGCTCTGCTTTGTAAGTGGTATAATGGTTCATATGGCACAAATATTACAGAGTAAGAATCTGGCTACTAAGTTTCAAATACTGCTGGAAATAGCGGCAAATCAGCCTAACATACAGCAGAAAGACATCGCCCCAAGATTGGGCATAACTTCGCAGGCGGTTTCCGAATATGTCAAGGAATTGATAAAGGACGGCTGGCTGAGCTCCCAGGGTCGCTCCAGATATAGGGTAACTAGAGAAGGCGTAGACTGGATTTTGCAGATGTCCCGGCAGTTACACAGTTACGCTTGGTTTGTGAGCAAAGTCGTAGCTGATATATCAACCTCAACCGCCATAGCCGATACCGACTTATCTGTTGGTCAATCAGTATCGCTATATATGAAGGATGGCTTGCTCTTCGCCTCCGATGACATAATTGGTAAAGGAGCTACAGGAATGACCGTAACCGAGGCTACAAAAGGTCAAGACGTCGGTATTCGCAAGGTTGAAGGGGTAATAAATCTCGAGACCGCTAAAGTTACCATAGGAAAAGTACCCAATGTGCAAGATGGAGGTTCCAGAAGCACTGATTTTGCCCGATTGCAAAGGGAAGTAAAAGAAGCAAGGCTGGTCGGAGCAATGGGCACTGAAGCTCTGGTAGCACTGACGCAAATACGTAGGACGCCTGACTATCTCCACGGCGTCAGGGAAGCAGCCATAGAGGCGGCCTACTGTGGCTTGTCCTTCTTGGTTGTTTGTAGTGAAGACAAGATTCCAATCCTGGTGCAGAGATTGGAAGAGGAAAATATGGTTTACGAGATTATTGACTTAAAGGGAAGATAACGACTCATCCATTACCATTGAAATCTCATCTCTATTATTATTTGGCTTAGTCCCAGTTGATTCAATCCCCAGAATTCTGGCCTCACCTTCAGAGTAAACCCCTCTCCATCACCGTGATATTTCAAACAAAATTTTTCCCTTAACTATCCAACTGGTTGCTGAAGCCCTTGACAGTCCATTCCGTGGTATTTTATTATAATACCTACTCAAGAATAGTTGTAAATAATAAAGTATACTTGTTTTTAAAGGAGCGAAGATGCGTAATGTGAAGAAAAAAATGGCTGGTTTGTGTAGCCTATTCTTAGTTTTAGTGATTTTAGTGATGTCGTTTCCTATAACCGGTCTAGCCACTACCTACCCCATCACCGTCATCGATGATTTAGGCCGGGAAGTCATTATTGAGGCATTGCCTGAAAGAATCGTCTCTCTAGCTCCTTCCAATACCGAGATACTTTTTGCCCTGGACTTAGGAGATAGAGTGATAGGGGTGACAGATTTTTGTGATTATCCGCCTGAAGCCCTGGAGAAGGAAAGCGTAGGAGGCCCTTGGGGCACATCTATAGATGTAGAAAAAATAATTGCCCTCCAGCCTGATTTCATATTAGTTGAAGAGGTTAATGGTATAGAGGTCATCGATACCCTGGCAGGACTGGGGTTCAAAGTATTCGGCATAAAATCCACTGATTTAGATGACTTACTTGATGATATCAAAAAAGTAGGGCAAAAAACTGATAAGGAAGCGGAAGCAAACGAGCTTATAGCTCAGATGACGATCAAGATCAGAGCAGTAACAGGCAGAACAACCTGGCTTCTTCCAGAGGAGAAACCCACGGTATTGCATATCTGCTGGCATGACCCTATATATACCAGCGGACAAGGCACCTTTGTCCATGATTTGGTTGACAAAGCAGGAGGGGTAAATATTTTTGCCGACCTTGAAGGATGGCCAACGGTTAACATCGAGGCAGTGATAGGGCGAGATCCTGAGGTAATTATAGTAACAGCAATGGGTGGCGTAGGATCTACAACGTGGGACTGGGTAAATACCGAGCCTCGTCTCAAAGATATATCAGCCCGTAAAAATGGCAGAATATATTATATAGAGTCTAACTGGCTCGAACGGCCTGGACCTCGAATGGTGCTTGGTCTGGAGGCAATGGCTAAATACCTTCACCCCCAAATTTTCTTTTATCCCTATGACTATGATACAGACGGTGATGAAGTGCTAAACAAGGCCGAGGCCACCAAAGCCATTCAGGACTACTCTGGTGGCCTGATAACCAAAGAACAGGCAATACAGGTGGTGATGCTTTACTTCGAATATTAAGGGGCGAAAAGAAAAATGAGATGGAAGAGTTTCTTTTCTACGCTACTGGCAAGCTTGTTACTAGCATTATTAGTCCTGCCAGCTTCAGCAGCGGTGACAACAGCTGTAAGGGAACTCCCAACCTCAGTCGCATCAGAATCCGAGTTTGAGATTACTATTACACCTTTAGGCTGTGGCATTTTTGGTCAGGTATGGGAAACCCTGCCTGCTAAGTTCACCTACCTCAGTTGCACTCCAAGTCACATCGGCGTTGAACAAACAGGCAACATAATCAAGTTTACGTTTGCCCACTCTGAAAGCTTCACCTACCGAGTCAAGGCTCCCGTGGTTACTAACACTGCTAGCTATACCATTCATGGCTTAGTTAAAGATGAAAATAAAGTCGAATACCCCATCGAAGATAGCTCTATAACTGTTACTGCATCCGCTTTGATAACCTACAGCCTCACTATTTTGCTGCGAGGAAATGGCTCAACCACTCCTTCTTCTCTGATTAGTTATGATTATGACGCCGGGGAAGAGGTGGAAATAGAGGCCACACCAGCCTCAGGTTGGCAATTTGATAGGTGGATCGGCGACGTTGCCGACTCATTATCACCTTCTACCACCGTGACCATTGATGAAGATAAAACGATAGTGGCTAGCTTTAGCGAGATTCCGCTGCCAGCTTTCACCTTATCGCTAAGCTGTAAACCAAAGGAAGGTGGGGAAGTTGTTCTCACACCCCTCGTATCAGCTAACCAATACCAAGCTGATACTTTTGTTACACTGACTGCCACTTCTGCTGAGGGTTATACCTTCTCAGGCTGGGGAGGAGATTTAACTGGAAGTGACGATTCTATTACCATAGTTATGGACTCGAACAAGAATGTCATCGCCAGCTTTGCTCTGTTGGAGAAATCGACTGGCCTTATAATCTCCTCCCTGAGTATCTTTCCAGAGAAAATTACCCCCAAGCAAACAGTCCATATTATCGTCAACATAGCCAATAGCGGCGGTAAGGCTGAAAACTACCAGGCCTTTCTTTACATCAACGGCAGCCTGGAAGATGCTCGCATAATTCAGATCCCAGCTTACTCATCCGAAAATGTGGTCTTTAATGCAGCTAAGTCAACTCCAGGCACTTACATCGTCTCCATAGGGGATAAACAAGAAAAGTTTACTGTCGAGGGTGAGAAATTCCTTTTTAGCAAATTAGGCACTGTTAACATGGTTGTTATAGTAATTATTGCGGCGCTCATTGCAGCAATAATATTCTTCCTACGAAAGATTAGAAAGAGGGCGTGACCTAAGTTACGACCGTATGAGAGTAGCACGTATATCTAATCAAGCAAACTTGCTTATACTAACCACAACTTGTTAATATATCAATTAACTGCCGACCGTAATTACAAGTGGGCGCATGAAAAAGTTATGTAATCAAATTTCCATCCAAGGTATAAACTGGGTTTTGGCACTTCTGAGCATTGCTCTCATCCTGGCAGCTTGCAATCCCCCCAACCCTACACCCACAAAGGGCGTAGTAGATGATTTAGGAAGGTCGGTTAATATCGAAAAAATACCTCAGAGAATCGTTTCCTTAGCCCCCTCTAACACTGAGATCCTGTTTGCCTTGGGTTTGGGAGAAAAAGTAGTAGGGGTGACAGAACACTGCAATTACCCCCCGGAAGCCCTGGATAAGGAAAAGGTAGGCGGATTTTCTACACCCGACATAGAAAAGGTTATTGCTTTGCAACCGGATTTGATATTTGCTGCTGATATTCATAAAGAGGAAGTCATTCCTGATCTAGAAGATAAAGGTCTCATAGTATTTGCTTTAGCACCAGAAAATTTAGACGGAATTCTTGAAGATATCCAAGTAGTAGGGACAATAACTGGGAAGGAAAAAGAGGCATCTGACCTCGTAATCCAGATGGAAAACAGGGTCAAAGCGATTACGTATAAAACTGAAAAATTGCAGGAAAGCCCAAGGGTCTTCTATATCACATGGCATGACCCGTTGTGGACTATAGGTACAGGGACATTCATTCATGAGTTGATTGAAAAAGCAGGAGGGGTGAACATTTTTCAGGATGTCACCGACCATAAGGCGGTCGATATTGAATTAGTTATTGCCCGCAACCCTGAGACAATTATTGCTTGCACTGGTCATGGAGAAGCTGAAGGGAAACCATTTGAGTGGGCAAAGAATGAGCCAAGACTCCAAGCGACCGAGGCGAGAATGAATAATAGAATTCATGAGATTGATGCTGATATTGTTAGTCGCACCGGGCCGAGAATAGTCGAAGCCTTGGAGGAATTTGCTCGGTTTATTCATCCCGAAATATTTGGCACTTCTTCTTAAGGAGATAGTCAGTGAAAGTTTTTGCTTCATGGAGCGGGGGTAAGGAATGTGCCCTGGCAACGTATAAAGCTATTTTACAAGGGCACAAAGTCTTATATCTGCTTAACTTTATCTCCGAAGATGGTGAAAGGTCGAGGTCTCACGGGATTAAAGCTGGTGTTCTGGCATTACAGGCAGAAGCCATTGGCATCCCAATAATTCAGGTGAAGACATCGTGGGAAAATTATGAGGAGAACTTTAAGAACGTTGTGAGTGAACTCAAGGATAAAGGCATAGAGGGAGGTGTGTTCGGCGATATAGATTTGGAAGAGCACAGGGAGTGGGTGGAGAGGGTGTGCGGTGAAGTAGGTATAAAGGCGTTTTTACCCCTCTGGGGTATAAAGCCTGAGAAGCTAATTGATGAATTTCTTAGGCTAGAATTCAAAGCTATAGTGGTGGCCACTAAATTAGAGGAAGGACTGCTGGGGAAAGTGTTAGATAAAGCTCTTGTAAGTCAAATTAGCAGACTCGGCTCCCACCCCTGTGGGGAAAGTGGTGAATATCATACCTTTGTTAAAGCCGGTCCCATTTTCAGTAGAGCAATCAAAGTTACTAGGGGTGAAAGAGAAAGAAGAGACAATATGTGGTTCTGGGAAATCTCGGCAGAATTGCAGTAAGTGGAACTGATATGAAAGAGAAAGGCTTAATTCAAGTATATACAGGAGATGGCAAAGGAAAATCTACTGCTGCTGTAGGTCAGGCAGCACGAGCTGCCGGTCATGGCTTTAAAGTCGGCTTCGTCTCCTTTTTTAAGGACCCTGAGGTATTTGGATACGGTGAGTATAAGTCCCTGCAAAAGCTCGGGATAAAGACCTTCCTTTTTGCTCGCAAACATCCTCATTTCTACAAGGAATTGAATCTTGCCGAGGTCTGCGAGGAATGCTCCAAGGGATTGGAATTTATTAAAGAGCTTTTTCAGGACCAATCTTGGGACATATTGGTTCTGGATGAAATAGACATTGCACTGCGTGATGGCTTTCTGAAAGAGGAGGAGATTCTTTCTCTATTGGAGGCAAAGCCAGAAAAGTTAGAGCTTGTCTTAACCGGTCGTGGCGCCACAGAAGAGATCCTAAAGATGGCAGATTTGGTCAGCGAAATTAAAGAAGTGAAACATCCTCATCGTCGGGGTATAGAAAGCAGGGAGGGGATCGAATACTAAGTTTGACTATGAAGTAGCGCAAATACATTAAGGTTTCAAAATGGCACGTACTGTATCTGAGGTTTTTAGCGAGCCTGCAATTCCTTATGCCATTCGCTGGCATAGTAGAGTTTATTCTTTAGTAGGGCTTGCCGGATTGCTTATAGTGGTAATTGTATTTGCCACCGCTTTGGGAAGTGTCCGTATTCCCTTTTCCACTTGCTTTCAAGTCCTTCTTTCCCAACTGCCCTTTCTCCACATCACACCCTCTCTCCCAGAAATTTCCGGGGCGACACTAAGCTTGGAAAATCTTGAGACGATAATCCTGGATATCAGGCTGCCGCGCATCCTTCTGGCAGGTTTAGTGGGGGCAGCATTAGCAGTGGCCGGAGCTACTTATCAAGGTCTGTTCCGCAATCCTCTGGCTGACCCTTATCTTCTAGGTGTGTCCTCGGGAGCTGGATTAGGGGCCACTATTGCCATGCTTGTTCCCTTTACATTATCTTGGATGAGCTTTGGGGCCGTGCCGTTATTCGCCTTCATTGGTGCCACAGGCGCCGTTACCGTGGTCTATTTGCTTGCTCGTGTGGGCAAAACCCTGCCGGCGACTACACTTATCCTGGCTGGAGTAGCCCTGGGTGCCTTTCTAGCCTCCATTACCTCTTACCTCATGACCATTTGCGGTGAGGAACTACACGGGATTGTATTTTGGCTGCTGGGCGGGCTTTCCCTAACCAAATGGTCTGAGGTGTGGGTGGTCCTCCCCTGTGTATTGGCAGGCCTCGGAGTCATCTGGATTCATGCCCGACCGCTCAATGTAATGCAGCTTGACGAAGAGCAGGCACAACAACTGGGCATCAACGTAGAGAGGGTCAAGCTTATATTGCTAGGTGCTGCCACCCTCATCACTTCCTCGGCAATTTGCTTCACCGGCCTTATCGGTTTTGTTGGCATAATCGTCCCCCATGCGGTAAGGCTTGTTTGGGGACCAGACTATCGTTTCTTGCTCCCTTTGTCCACCTTGATTGGCGCCATTTTCCTCATCCTGACCGATACCTTAGCCCATACCTTAATTCCTCCTACGGAGATCCCTGTAGGGGTAATCACTGCTTTCTGTGGAGCACCTTTCTTTCTTTATCTATTGCGAAGAAGGAAGGGGCTTGCTTTCTTCTAAAAGATAGGAATGTCATGATTGAGCTAGATAATATCAGCTTAGGCTACGACCATCGAGCTATCTTGCACAATGTCAATATGAAGGCTGT
>Ga0180437_10004669_pt1 | contig 19324 bp, 10 predicted proteins | sample SS_ome_4_FD_132410 | JGI IMG/M metagenome (GOLD analysis project Ga0180437, IMG submission 132410) | Hypersaline lake sediment archaeal communities from the Salton Sea, California, USA - SS_3_D_1 metaG | ecosystem: Environmental > Aquatic > Non-marine Saline and Alkaline > Hypersaline >... | reverse complement strand
TCGTGATCAACATCCTCGACCTTCACGCGAGGGAGCTTCTCGCCGTTGACCAGCAGCCGGTTGCTGCGGATCTCGACGACGTCGCCGGGCAGGGCCACGACCCGTTTGATCCAACGCCGCCCGCGGTGGTTCGGGTTGACGCACACGACGATATCGCTCCGCTCCACGGGTTCGCGGCGATAGGCGCGCTTGTCGACCAGGACCCGATCGCCGTGGCGGATCGTCGGAAGCATGTTCCGCGAGGGAATGGAAAAGGCTTCGCAGATCCCTTCCCGGATCAGCAGGGCATAGCTCGTCGACACCGGAAAGGCCAGCAGCACGAACAGCAGGTAGACGTACCAGCGGTTGTAGTCTTTCAGCCGGTAATCGCGGGGCATCCGCCGGGCAATCTTGAAGGCGTCGCTGATGGCGTAGAACCAGACCAGATTGGCGACGATGAACGACCCGATCAACAAGGGGTACGTCCAGCCGGTATGGCCGAGAAACAACGCCGCAATGACCACGGGTCCGATCACGGTCGTGATCAGCAGCAGGACGACGCCTCGGGCGAGTCGCCCGCAGTAGATCTGCCCCAGGCCGCCGCAGAGCAGCGAGAGCAGCAGCGCCGTGGAGGGCTTTCTGCGGTGGAATTCGCCGGTGAGCGGATGGTCGACGTTAGTTGGTGTTGCCATGGTTAGTATCCCGTTGAACCCATGAGAATCAGAAGGGCGATGACGGAGCCGTATCGCAACAGCCCCACGGTCAGGCTGACCAGCAGCAGGGCGGCCATGGTTGGTATGTCCCACGTGCGGCGGTCGAGGATGTGATTGGCACGACGGGGCGACGGCGCGTCGCCGGATGGTTGCCCCTGGGGCGCCAGGACCCGCTGCATCACCCGGTCGGCGAAGCCGGCGTCGACCTCGACGTCCTTTCGGCGGTTCTTCCACGCCGTATAGATCTCTTTGCGTTTCATATCACGATCCACCTTGGGCGTATGGTTCCAGAATCACGCGCAGTCGTTTCTTGGCTCGGCTCAGCCGCGAGCGGACCGAGCTGTGTTTGATGCCTTCGATTTGGGCGATTTCTTCGACCGGCCGGTCCATGATCTCGGCCAGCACGAAGACCGTTTTCAGCCTCGGCGGCAGCTCACTCAGTGCCCGGTCCAGACGCGCCAGGCACTCGTTGCCGACCGCCTCGTCGTACGGAGTCCGCGTGCGAGCCGGAGGCGCGAGGTCTTCGTGAAACTCGGGCGTTTTCCGCTTGATGGCATTGACGCACTTGTTTCGAGCGATCGTCAGCAGCCAAGTGCAGAAGCGGCTCCGCTTCGGGTCGAACGTCTCGAGCTGTCGAAAGGCGGCCAGGAATACGTCCTGGGCAATGTCTTCGCGCTGGTGCGCGTCGGCGAGCAGGTTGCCGACGAAGACCATCAGCGGACGTTCATACCGAACAACCAGCAGACGGAACGCGTCCACATCGCCGGAGAGCACCCTTCGGATAGCTTCGATCTCGTCCGTCATGTGGCTCCTTTTCGCTGCCCCTGTAGTTATTCAACTGAGCCGCCGGAATGTTGCACCATGGTTGCCGAATTCCGGAAGGATCCCCACGCGGAGGGGATGACACTGGCAAAACACGTGGGTCCGGCCGGGATTTGGCTTGGCAGACGGTTTCCATTATCATGGCAGTTGGAAATCAATGCATCCACAGCCCTTAAAACAGGCGCACTTTGCGTTCGGTGAGGAGAATATCGAGATGCCACGCCAATCAGCGACTACCCGAAGGCAATTCCTGGGACAAAGCGCCGCGGCCGCGGCCGCGGCGGCCTGCAGCCTACCGGCGATCGTGCCGGCGGCGGCCCTGGGCAGGCAAGGCGGCGTCGCCGCCAACGATCGCATCGGGGTGGGCATGATCGGCGTGGGCCGACAGACGGTCGCCTACAATCTGAAGGCCTTCCTGACCAACCCCGACACCCACGTGGTCGCCGTCTGCGAGGTCGACGCCTGGCGGCTTGAGGGCGCCAAAAAGCGGGTCGAGGACCATTATGCCAAGCAGAAGCCGTCGGGCAGTTACCGCGGCTGTGCCACCTACGGCGATTTCCGCGAGCTGTTGGCCCGGCGCGACGTCGACGCGGTGATGATCTCCACGCCCGACCACTGGCACGTGCCCATGTCGCTCGCCGCGGTCGAGGCCGGCAAGGACGTCGCCTGCGAGAAGCCGATCACCCGAACCATCGCCGAGGGCCGCGCGCTGAGCGATGCCGTGACCAAGCACGGCCGGGTCTTTCGCGTCGACAGCGAGTTCCGCTCGAAGGCGAACTTCCACCGCATTTGCGAGCTGGTCTGCAACGGGCGGATCGGCAAGCTGCACACGATTCGCGTGGGCGTGCCGGCCGGCGACAACGTGGTCGCCCCGCCCTGTCCCGAGATGCCCGTGCCCGAGGAGTTGGATTACCCGCGCTGGCTGGGTCCTGCCCCGAAGGCCCCGTATACGGTCAACCGCGTGCATCCCCGCCACGGCTACGGCCGCCCGGGCTGGATGCGCCACCTGGACTACTGCGACGGGATGATCACCAACTGGGGCGCCCATCTGTGCGACATCGCCCTTTGGGGCGCCGACGCCGAGCGGACCGGGCCGGTCGAGATCGAAGGCCACGGCGTCTTTCCCCCGCCGGAGAGCTTCTGGAACGTGATGAAGACGTTCGAGGTCCACTATCGCTACGCCGACGGTCTGCGGGTGATCTACAAGACGGGCACGGCCGACGTGCGGTTCGAGGGCTCCGAGGGCTGGATCTACGGCAAGTTCCCCAGCGGCCTGGAGGCCGAGCCCGCTTCGATCCTGGAGGCCAAGCTCGGCGACGACGACATCGGTTTTCCGCTTAAGAGCGAGAAGCAGGACTTCATCGACGCGGTCAAGACGCGGGGGCAAACGCTCGAAGACGCCGAAGTGGGCCATCGGGTCACGTCGCTCTGCCACCTGGGGCACATCGCCATCCTCACCGGCGAGAAGCTCCGCTGGGATCCCGACAAGGAGCGCTTCACCAACAGCGACGCCGCCAACCGTTGGATCGACAAGCCGATTCGGCGAGTAGTGGGTAGTGGATAGTGGGTAGTGAGGAAGACTGGAATCGCGCAAAGCGCCACTTGTGGCGTAGTCGTCACGAAGCTTGCCCGCCGACCGCAGTCGGCGGGCGTTTCCCCACCAAACCCTATCCGCCGACCACTACCCACTATCCACTAACCACTATCCACTAACCACTATCCACTAACCACTATCCACTAACCACTATCCACTAACCACTATCCACTACCCACTATCCACTGAGGAGTTCCAGCCATGAACCTCATCCCCAGCGCCATCGCCGCCGTGGTCCTCTGCCTGTCGCCCAAGGCGCTGCCGGCGGCCGAGTTCTTCGCCTTCGACAACGGCACCGGACGCGGACGGCTCGCGCCGGAGGCCCAGGCCGAGATGCTGGCGGAACTCGGCTATGCGGGCATCGGCTACACCGGCGCCCAAGGCATCCCCGAGATGCTCGCGGCGCTGGACAAGCACCGGTTGAAAATGCACAGCATCTACGTCGGCGCCAAGCTCGGCCCCGACGGCCCTTCGTACGACCCGAACCTCGCGGAGGGCATCCGGGCGCTCAAGGGCCGGCCGACGATCGTCTGGCTGTTCATCACCGGCAACGCCCCGGGCGGCGACCAGCAGGCGGTCCAGGTCGTCCGCGAGGTGGCCGACCTGGCCGCCGCGTCGGGACTGCGGGTGGCGTTGTATCCGCACGTCGGCTTCTACGTCGCCCGGACCGAAGACGCCCTGCGGGTGGTCGAGAAGGTGGAGCGCAAGAACGTGGGCGTCAGCTTCAATCTCTGCCACTTCCTGAAACTCGACGACCAGCAGAACCTGGAGCCGTTGATCGCGAAGGCGGCCGGGCGATTGTTCCTGGTGAGCATCAACGGGGCCGATAGCGGCCAGACGCAGAAGATGGGCTGGGACCGGCTAATTCAGACACTCGACCGCGGCAGCTTCGACGTCGGCAAGCTGCTTAAGGCCCTGAAGCGTCACGGCTACACCGGCCCGGTCGGCCTGCAGTGCTACGCCGTCAAAGGCGACACCCGCGAGAACCTCCGCCGCTCGATGTCCGCCTGGCTGAAGTACACCGGCGGCGGGCGGGAATGAAGCCGGCACGAAGCGTCTCGCTCAACGTCGGCGGACGGCCATCCATAGCAGGACCAGGACGACGCCGGCCAGCATGGCCACGGTCCCCGGCTCCGGGACCACCAGAACGCTGCCGGTGTAGACACCCGACTTGCCTTCGAGCGTGTAGGTGAACGTGAGGTCCCTGGCCGCATAGGCGTGGGCGAACTCGTCGCCGATGACCTGGCCCAGCCGGTGAGTTCCATCCAGTGCAAAGGCGAAGTTTCCACTGATGCGAAAGTCGGTGTCCTCTCGAAACAGCCCCAGGTTGTCGGCGGGTTGGCCGGTAAAAATGCCCTCCTCCGACGCCAGCACGTAGCCGTTTACCGCGGCTCCGTGGGCGTCGATCCGGACGCCCTCGGGCGCAACCAGCAGACTGGCCGTGCCGTCCGCATACGCCCCGGCTTCCTTGCCCGCGTAGGGGCCTTGGCCGAACAGGTTGGCCGCCAGGATCGCCTGGATATCGGGGCCGTTGACCTCCTGGTTGCCGTCGAAGTCGCCCTCGACCCAGGTGGCGTTGGCGGGGCCGGAGGCGAACTTGCCGGCCGCCAGGATCGCCTCGATGTCGGCCCCGGACACCATCCGGTCCAAGTTGACGTCGCCCGGGGCGGCTTCCTGCCAGCCGACGTCGCGCAGCGCCGCCCGGTCCAGCTCGGTGGGCCACTGCCGTTTGCCGCGCGGCGTGTAGGGGTCGAGGAGCACCTGCTGGGAAGCGCCGCCCACCTCGCTTCGCGTTCCGGCCTGCCAATGGCCCAGGTCTTCGTGCAGGATCAACTCCGGGTTGTTGCTGCTGCCCACCGCCGTGGCCTCGGCCCCGGTGAAACGGCCGTCGGAGATCAAGGCGTGCCAGGAGTCGGCCGGTCCGATGCCCAACAGGTGCGACAACTCGTGCATCGTGACCGTGAGAAAATCGGTCTGGCTGCTGCCCAGGCCCTCAATGGTGGCCCCGAAGTGCCAGTCCTTGGCCTGGTTGTAGGTGATGCTTCCGGCAAAGATCGAGTAATCGGTGGCCGGCTCTCCCGCCGCGCCGATCTGGCCGCGGTAATTAATGGTGTCGTGCCACTGCGGCGAGCCGGTGATGTTTCCGAACTGCGTGCTCGCGATCGAGGCCATCGCCAGAAAGCCCGTCGACAAGTCGCGGCCCCCGACGTAAACCTTGACGGTGTCGGCCGGAATCGTGTCGTCGCTGATGAAGGCCCAGTTGGGATGGTCGGGACGAGGGACGTGATACTTCCAATGGTCCGACTCGGAGGGGACGATCGCGTCCAGTTCGTCGATGAAGCGATTGAGCTGGCCGGCGGCCAGTTCGAGCAGGTCGCGTCGGGCCGAGTCGTCGAAGAACCCCAGGCTGTCGTAGGTGTAGTCGAAGCTGATGATCAGCCCGGCCTGTGACGCGGAACCGCTTGCCACGACCAGCAGCCACGCGACCAGGTGAAGGGTGCGTCGAACGTACACACTGCGTGGAATCATAGCGCGATCCTCTATTACACGAGTGTGCCCAGACGTTCCTACCTTGCCCACCCCTCCATTTTAACCGACCGCTCTGGCCGCCGCAATGATTTTCCACCTTGCCCCTCGCTGGCTGGGCATCGAGTCGGGGACTGCCCTCTTCTGCGTGCCGGAGGCTACCTTCTTGACCCTCAGAAAGCTATTGACGCATCGTTTAGCCGTCGCCGGCACGGCGACGAGCGTATTCTCCCCGGCCGACGTGCCGTCGGCCGCTAAACGGTTCGTGGCATTGTCTTTCTGACGGTCAATCGCTGCGACGCTTCCACCACAGCAGCACTCCCAGCACGCCCGTGCTCAGCAGCATCAGCGTGGTGCTCGGCTCGGGAACGATCAGGATCTGGAAGCTGCCGATGTCGACAAACTTGCAGCCAGCGTCACTCACCGTAACCTCGACCTCGTACATGTGGTTCCAGGGCTGTTGGCCGAGGCCGTGGCCGCGGGTCGGGTAGAACGTGAAGCGAGCCGTGTCGTCGCCATGATCCACAAAATCGACCCACGCGGGGTCCAGTTCGTTGCCTCCGACGCTGGCCCAACTGAACGTCAGCACATCGCCATCCCTGTCGGTCGCCGAGATATCGACAACCAATGGGCCCGCCAGCGGTCCCCAGGCATGCGCTTTCTTCCGGGGCTCGCCAAGATCACCCAGCACGGGAGGGCGGCACGGCGGAGGAGGAACCATGATCAATTCCATGTCGTAGAGGCCGGCCACGCCGTCGAGGGTCACTCTCGCAATCTCCAGGTCCTCCAGGAGTGCGGCCTGCAGATTACTGTGTTGGCTGGTCCAAGTGCGGTCGAGGATATCGCCGTAGGCCCAAATCTTGTCCGGAGGATTCCAGCCGCCGATCATCATCAGCATCCCGGAGTACTTCTCGAACGCCGTGTTCACGTTGAACAACCCGAAAGGAACGCCATTGCCGGGCAGGAAGATGCCGGCGTTGGACACCAGCCGGAAGGCACTGAGGCCGGTCGCTCCCGGAGTGGCGGCCACGATACCGTCCGGATCAAACCACACGCCGGGCTCCACGGATCCCGTGGTCGGGTCAGCGCCTACATACAAGTCCGGGATGCCGTTGCCCGTCATTCCGTTCGGCCTGATCTTCATGGTCTCGGCTTCGGCCGAAACGCACAGCAAGAGCACCAGTCCGAGTGAAATCGTAGCCGCAGTTCGAACGTTCATCACACGTCTCCTTCGCCATGGGACATGAGACCTGGGGTCCATTCTACCCCTCCGTTGTGGATACCGCAACGAATTTGCGAGCTGGCCCACGATGGTTGGGTGCGGTGGTCTTTGCCTCAGCGGTGTTTTGGAATGGGTGCGACGGCTCTGGGAAGCCGTCGGCGCGCCGGTGGACGAGCGGAAATCGACGGGCTCGGAGGCCCGTCGTACCAGGGAGGCCCGTCGTACCAGGGAGGCCCGTCGTACCAGGGAGGACCGTCGTACCAGGGAGGACCGTCGTACCGGGGAGGACCGGGCTGAGCGCAAGAAAAACCGCACGGCGGCCGGACTCGACCGCCGTGCGTCTTTCGCTAGTGTGTCCCCGATTCGGGGTTTTTCGTCCGACTTAGCTACGGCGCTTCCACCACAGCAGCAGACCCAGCACGCCGGTGCTCAGCAGCATCAGCATGGTGCTCGGCTCGGGAACGATCAGGATCTGGAAGGTGCCGACATCCACCGCCTTGCCCTGATTGTCATCCACGGTGATCTGGACTTCGTACATGTGGTTCCAGGGCTGCTGGCCGTTGGCGTGGCCGCGATCCGCGTGGAACGTGAACTGGGCCGTGCGGTCGCCATTGTCCACGAAATCGACCCAGCCGGGGGCGATGTCGTTGGCGCCAATGCTTTCCCAGTTGAACGTGAGTTGATCGGTGGCGTTCTCATCGGTCGCCGAGATATCGACAACCAGCGGGCCTCGCTGCGGTCCCCAGGCATGCGCTTTCTTGCGAGGGAAGCCCAGGTCACCCAACATCGGCGGGACGTTATGCGGCCCAGTGCCCTCCATGATCAATTCCATGTCGTACAAGCCAGCGACGCCGTCAAGGGTCACTCGCGCGACCTCAAGGTCATGTACCAGCGCCTCCTTCAGATTGCCCTGCGCACCAGCCCAAGCCGGGTCGATGATATCGCCGTAGGCCCAGGTCTTGTCCGGAGGATTCCAGCCGCCGATCATCATCAGCATGCCGGAGTACTTCTCGTTGGCGGTGTTGACATTGAACAGACCGAAAGGAACACCGTTGCCGGGAAGGAAGATGCCCGCATTGGACACAATCCGGAACGCGCTGAGGCCGGTGGCTCCCGCCGTGGCGGCCACGACACCGTCCGGATCGAACCAGACGCCGGGCTCCACTGCGCCCGTATCGGGGTTGAGACCTACATACAAGTCAGGGATGCCGTTGCCCGTAGCTCCATCCGGCAGGATCTTCATGGTCTCGGCTCCGGCCGAAGCGCACAGCAAGAGCGCCAATCCAAGTGAAATCGTCAGTACACTTCGTAAGTTCATCACACTTCTCCTTAGCAACGCGACGTGAATCTGCCATCCCTTTCGGGCGTGCCACACTGGCGAAAAACAAACTGAAAGGATTCCTAAAAGGTCGAACTCCCCTCTCGTCGAGCGCCCAGCCTGTAATACCCGCAAAGCTAGAACACTCTCTACAACCGTCTAAGATACCACAATTCTCGGAAAACGCAACTGTTTGGAGCGGTAATCCGGCCTTTTTTTGGGGATTTCTTGACGAACGACGCGCAAGTGATTGTAAAAAAAGAACTTAGGTGTCACCATTCGAGGCGGAAAATTGGGCAAAAAGGTCCAAAAAATGGCGAATTGGGTCCCCTGGCAGCGTGGTTTGACCGGATGTTGACGGCGTTCACGCATTACGGGGTTCGGGAAGACTGGGTAACGGAAGGAAAAAAATCGGCTATCAGGACCCTCACCGATGCCTGGTGCCGGCGCCGCCACGAATTCGCCGCCACCGCCGCCAAACCGCCCACAGCAGGCCCAGTCCGCCGGCGGCCAACATCGCCACACTGGACGGCTCGGGAACGAGCGACCCGGTGGAGACCGGGTGAAGCCTGCCCATCGCGGAACCGATCGTAGCATCGCCGGTCGGCATCCCGCCGAGACCGACGGCCGGCTCGTCGAGCAACCCGTCGACATAGCGACCGCGGCCAAAGAGGCCCGTCGCCAGGATCGCCTCGATATCACTGCTGGAGGCCAGCCCGTCTCCGTCGAAGTCGCCCTGGGTCCAGTCGGCGGGCAATCCGTTCATGAGTCGGTTGGCGGCCAGAATATTCTCGATGTCGCCGCCGTCGATCGCACCGTTGCCGTCCGTGTCCCCGTCGGCCGCCTGGAACAGGTCGATGGCCACCGATTGGGGCAAATACTCCAGCACAAGATCATCCCCGTCGGGGTCGGCCGTGAAGACGCCGTAACCGAGGTGTTGGATGGGATGGGCGTCCGAATCGGGCTCTGCGGGCTCGGGAGACACGGGATAATTGGCGAACGATCCTTGCACGGAACCGGTCTCGCCGGTCGACACGATCGTTCCAACGGCGTAACCCCACGCAGCGTTGTCCTCGGGGAGCACTTTATCCGACGCCGTAAGCGTCAACGTGCCGGCCAGACGGACGTCGCCATCGCCGGTAATCTGACTGCCGCCGGTGCGGTCCAGCTCGACGGCCAATCCACCGCGGAGCCCCGGCGTGGCGTTGAGATTCAGCACCCCGTCGACGTTCAGCGCCGCCTCGGCACCGACTCGCACCAGCCCCACGTCGAGCGTGCCCTGAAGGTCGAGCGACCCGCGGGCAAGATTCGCGTAGTTGAGAATCGTGAGCGTGCTGTCCGGGTCGATCAGAACTTCAGCATCGTCATCTTCCCACAGCAGCGCGAATGCGGTACCGTCTTGCGTCACCGTAATCGCGTGGTTGCCGACGACCAACTCGTGGTCCTGGTCGGGAACGAACGTCTCGTCGTTCCACGTGGTCGGAAGATGCCAGTCGCCGCTGGCGGCGCTGGCTCGGGAGGGCGGCTCTCGGATGGCCAGGGTATGCCATCCGGCGTCTTTGCCGAGCGCCACGAAATCGTTGGTCGAGGGAGTTTCTCCCTCCGGGAAGAACTGGAAGTAGCTGCCCCAGGCCACCAGCGATCCGTCGGCCTTCAGCCCGGCGCCGTGGGTATCGCCGGCCGCCACGGCCACCAGGTCGCTGACGTCGATCGACGCAGCCGGCTCCACTTGACCGTCGGAATTGCTGCCCCACGCCACCAACGATCCGTCGGCCCTGACGGCCAGATTATGCTTCCAGCCGGCGGAGAAGGCCACGAAGTCGTTGCCGGGGGGGGACACCGTCACGAGCGGCTCGAAGAAGTCCGAACCCCAGGCCACCAGCGATCCGTCGTTTCTCAGCGCCAGGCCATGCCACCAGCCCGCGGCGATGTCGACGAAACCGGCCTCGGTAGGGATTTCCTCGCCGGTCCACACGCCGTCGGCGTCCCAGGCCACGATTCGCCCGTCGCGTTTCAGCGCCGCGTTGAACATCCACCCGGCAGCGACGGCCACGAAGTCGGCGTTCTGGAAATCGGCCACCGGAAGGCCGAGGTTGCCCCAGGCCACCAGCGATCCGTCGCTTTTCAGTGCGAGATTGTGGTGTCCGCCGGCCGAGATGGCGGTCACGTCGTAGGTGGCCGCCACGGGAATGTCCGCCTGCCCTTCGCCGTCGGCCCCCCAGGCAACGACCGATCCGTCGTCCTTCAGCGCGATACTATGGGAGCAACCCCCGGCCACGGCCACGAAGTCGTTTCCGGCGGGCACGACGACCTGGCCGTCGATGTTGGCGCCCCAACCGACCACATAGCCGGCCCGCGCCGTCGGGGTCGATCCGAACGCCGCCAAGAACGCCAGCGAGGCGCCCCACGCAAGTCGACGCGGAGACCCGGAAAACCGTCGCATCTTTCCCATTCCACAAGCCAAGACTGGTTCGGGCGATGAAATGCCCGCCAAACGGCACTGAGCAGGTGTCCTGCGATTCACGTCGGACCGGAATCGACTTGTACGACGGGCCTCCGAGCCCGTCGATTTCCACCGCTCACCCAATGTGTTGACGGTTTCGGAGAGCCGTCGTACCGATCCGACGGCTTCGGAGAGCCGTCGTACCGATCCCAAGACCGGCTCTAAGCCACCGTGCTTCCATTATAGCAAGCGCTTTGTGGGGTCTGCAAGCTTTTTGCAAGTTCTGCGCGGTTAGCAGGGGGAAGCAGTGGTACCCCGTCTGCGGGCGTGGTCAGGGCGACGATTCGCGGAAGGGCTTTCCGGCCAGATAGAGGTCCAGACGACCCTGGATCGCGTCGGCCAGCGACGTGGCGCCGGCCTGCCGGGCCAAGGCGATGGCCCGGCGGGCGGTCTCCACTGCCGGGTCGAAGCGCCCGGCCTCGGCGTAGGCGGCGGCCTGGGTGTCGAGCAAGGCCGGCTCGGGACGTTCCAGGAGCCCCACCGCCCGCTCGGCCAACAACACCGCCCGGTTCCCGTTGCGGAGATGGTCCTGCGGATGGGTGGCATACAGCCAGGCCAGGTTGTTCAACGCGGGAAGCAACTGGGGCTGGAGGTTGAGGGCCCGGCGGTAATGGGCCATCGCCTGCTCGGCCTGCTCCAGCCCGCCGCCGGCGAGAAGCACCTGACCGAGTTCGAGATGGGGCAAGGGATCGCCGGGATGCAGCGCGATCTCCTGGCGGAATTGCTCGGCCGCACGCTCCGGCTGCTGCTGCCCGGCCAAGGCCAGTCCCAGGAAGAAATGGAAGCGCGGGCCGGCCGGATCGGCCTCCAGCGCGGTCTGGAAGTGCTTTTCGGCCTCTTTTGGCCGGTCGCGGCGCAGCAGAACACGGCCGAGTTCGACGTGAGTCTTCGCGTGCTCCGGCCGAATGGAAAGGGCCTTCTCGTACGCGGCGACGGCCTCGTCGAACCGGTCTTGCTTGACCAGGGCCGCCGCCAGACCGGTAAGCGTCTCGACGTGGTGGGGAGCCCGCTTCAGCACGGCGCGAAACTGGGCGATCGCTTCGTCCGTCCGGCCCTGGCCGGCCAGCGCCCTGGCGAGTTGGTGCTGCCACGAGACGCTCTCGGGGTAACGCTCCAGCAGCGCCCGGTATTGCTCGGCCGCCGAGGCGTAATCGCCGCGATTCGATTGCACCAGCGCGAAAACGCTGCGCCACGGCAAGTCATCCGGACGCTGCTGCAGCGCCTGGTCGTACTTCTCGGCGATCTGCCCGAGCACTTCGGGAGTCAACTCCGCTTCGAGCCGTTTCGCCTCGGCCAGACTCCGCTGGCCCAGCCTCTTGGGAAAGGGCGGATCCCACGTGATTTCCGCGGTCTTGGTCGCGGCGTAGAACTGGTTGAACTTCGTGTAAAGCGTCAACTCTTGACATCGCGCCGCCGACGGCGGCGGCACGTCGTCCTTGGCGTTCCGTCGGATCGCCTGGGGCAGCAAGGGCACCAGCTCCTCGAAGATCGTCGCCGCCACCAGATAATTGCCGGCAAAGTTCAGATGGACGTGCTCGTGGAGCAGTTCCCAGCCCGGGATCCGGTCCGGGGTCTGTCCCCGGGCCCGATACACGGCCTCGGGATCGACCAGATAGACCCCTCGCGAACGCCGGTTGCCGGCCAGGCGACGAATGGTCGCGTTGATTCGGGTGTCGGCGCGGAGCCGCAGCGTATCGAGATCGCGGGCGCGCACGAATCGCCGGCGGGCCGGGTCGAACTGTTGCATGGCCAACCGGCACTGCCCCATGCGGAAGTGCAACTCGGCGAACTGCTCGTCGATTTCCTCGGCCGCCCCGTATTCCCCCAGGGCCGCTTCATACTCGCCGGATTTCCGCAGCGCGTCGGCCTTTTGGAAGGCCTTCTTCCAGCGGGCCAACTCGTCGTCGGAGAGCCCCGGGCGGTGGACTGAATGGAACGGGGGACAGTCCTTCAGGTTGGTCAACACGGTGGAGACGATCACGGGGATGCCCGCGTCGCGGGCTTCCACACAGACGTCGCGGAGGTTGGCCGCGAAGTGGTCGTAGACGATGTTCATTCGCGGGTCGTCGGCGGTCACGCGGTGGTCGAGGAACATCGTCATGCCGCCCCATTCTTTGCGCGCCTCGGCGTCCTCGCCGGCGAGTGCCCGCATCGTGTTACCCATCAGTTGGCCCAATCGCGTCGACCGGGCGAAAATCCCCGCCCTGGTCAATCTGATCGAGGTGCTCGGGCTCTCGAACACCGAGCCGGCGCCATAGGGTCCCACGACTTCGTTGTTGCCCAAATAGACGATGAACAAGTCTCCGTCGAAGCCGCGGCAATCCTTGACGATGGGCAGCACGACGTGCGAATTGATCGCGACCATGGCCGTATTGATCACCTCGAAGCGGGTCTGCGGGTAGCGATCGCGGAGCATCGCTTCGAGGATGCGGCTGAAGCTGAACGCCGGGTCAGGGGTGCCTCGGGCGGCCGACCCGCCGAACACGAACACCCGATAGGTCTGCTCGGGTTTCCGGGCCGAGATCACGGTTTCGGTCGGCGATCGGGCCAGATCGGGGCCGAAGAAGCGTTCGGAGAACCGCGGATTCGACAGGTAGGTTCCCGGATCGTCCGCCTCGATGAAATAGGACGCGTCGTACCCGTAGCCGAACAGCCAGAGCCCCAGCTCCACGACCAAGAGGAACAACACCGGCGCCAGCACGACGGCCGAGAGCCTGGCCAGCCACTTCCGCCAACGGCGCAGCCGCGGCATGCGCCCAAGCGCGTCCGACTTGGATGGGGCCGAGGAGTTTTTCTTTTTGCGCTTTGGCTTGGCCGGTTTCTTCATGCGCGCACCACGGGCGTCGAGCCTTTTTTCATTATAGCTCGGTCCGCCCGGTGGTGCAGGGGCTCAAGCGGCGCGGCGCTTGCGACGACGCATCGCCAGCAGCAGGCCCAGGGCACCGGTCGCCAGCAGCACCAGCGTACCGGGCTCCGGCACCACGATCAGGTTGGCCGTGTAGATCCCGCCGGCGCCTTCGACCGTGTAGGTCGCGGCCAGGTCGCCGAGCAAATCCACGTCGGTGACGCCGATCACGTCGCCGAGCAGGTGCCGGCCGCCCAGTGCGAAGCCTATGCCGCCGCTGAGGGTGTCGTCCGTATCTTCCTGGAACAGACCCAGGTTGTCGGCGTCCTCGCCGGTGAATACGCCCGCCGCGGAGGTGATCAGGTAGCTGTTGATCACCGTGCCGTGGGTGTCGATCACCACGCTCTGGCCGTCGATCAGCACGTCGACCACGGGGCCGTCGGACGGCTGGCCGGGATCCAGCGCCGCATACGGACCCTGGCCGAACAAGAGGTTCACTAGCATGGTCTGGATGTCGCCGCCGCCGACTTCACCGTCGAGGGTGAAGTCGCCGTCGGTCCACTCGGCGGGCTCTCCGGTGCCGAACAAGTTGGCCGACAGGATGGCCTCGATGTCGCTGGCGTCTACCTGGCCGTCGCCGTTGGCATCGCCGGCGGCCGCCTGGAGCAAATCGACGCTGGTGGAGTTGAAGTCATAAGTCACGGCCAACTCGTTCCCGTTGCCGTCGGGGGTCGGAAAGGTGAACACGCCAAAGCCGATATGCTCTTTCGGGTGCACCACCGGCTGGCCGCCCAGCATGTCCTGGACCCACGGCAGACTGGGATCGAGGTAATTGATGAAGCACTCCCAGACGCTGACTTCTTCATCCGTGGTGTCGATGATCATCACGGTTTTGCGGCCGTAGGGTTCGCTGTAGGGCAAGGTGGCCGGGTCCAGCTTCATCAGCGCTTTGAGGTCCAAAGTGCCGGCGAGAACGAGGTCCTCGCTGCCTTGGACCAGATCGTTATCCGAAGGGCCTATTTCGCACCGGTACGTTCCGCGGTCGGTGATTTCCAGGCCGGCGAGGGTCATGGTCGCCACCGAGTCGCTTCCACCGGGAGACAAAACGCCCCGGACGGTGACGGCGTTTCCGTCGACACGAGAGCCGTATCCGCCGATCAGGTTGTTGACGTTGGCGACTTTCCCGGCGATGGTCACGACCACGTTCGGATCGAGCGTCAGATCGTTCAGAATGGCGTCGTGCTGGCCTTCCAGCAGCAGGGTCGAGTCGTCGGTGATGGTCAGGTTGACGTTGTAGACCTCCAGCGAGGTTGCTCCGGTCAAGGGACTCATGTCGAGCAACACGTTGGCAAACATGGTCTTGAAGTCGTCGGTAAGGAAGCTGTCGAATCCATAAGGGTCGGAGTCGTAGCCCCAGTGGCCCATGAATACGCGGCGCTCGCCGGTGGTGCCGAACGTGTCGAAACTCGTGCCGGCGGAAATGTCCATCAGGTAGGGGCGATTGCTGCAGGTACCAATCAGCGTGGTCTCGGGTCGCTCCGTGTTGGTGTTGGGTAGATAAACCTGTGAGGGAACTTGCTGGTTGGGAGCCGTGCTCCAATCGAACAGCCTGACTGGCCCGGTCAAGCCTTCCAGGAATGGATGGTTCTCCTGGCCGGCTACCACGTCCATCGTTTCGTTCGTAGCCGCGGCGTTGCCCGAGCCCGCAGTCGTCCAGCCCCAACGGCTGTCGCGGGTCAAGTACCCGCTCATCAACAGCAACGGCGTCTCCAGGCCATTCCAATCCACCGTGTCGTTATCGTAGCTGCCGCTGCTGGTGTGCCGGCTTACCAGCACGATGTCGGCGTCGTTCATGGCGGCGGACAGCGTGGCGTCGTTGAAGGGGTTGTTCCCCTCTCGGCAGGCTTGATTCATGCCGCGCGTGTCGACCTCGTAGTCCAGCGCTTCGAGCATGGCGACCAGCGAAGCATCCCGGCCGGTGGCGGGCTGATCGCTGACCACGAAGACGGTGCCCGGCGTACGGGCCTGGACGGGACTCACGCGGATTTCACCTCCGCCGATTGTCAGCTCGGTCGAGGCGACCAGGTTGGAGCCGGTTGCCGTCAGCGGGTGTTGGCCATCGGTGTTGAACACGCAGGAGCCGAGCTTGAATTGCTCGTTGACGGTGATCGGATTTCCGTTGGGGTTCACCAGACCGCCGGTGATTTCCATGGTGTCGACGGTCACCGCGGCCGTGGTTTCGAAGCGGCCTCCGGTGACGGTGACGTCCTGGGCCGTCAGCTCGTTGGCGATCTTCAGCCGCCCGCCGTCGACCAGCACGTTGGCGTCGGTGGCATCCAAGGCCCCGGAGTACAGGCCGGTCATGTTCAGCACCACGAAGTCATTGACCCTCAAGGTGCCGCCGGGGCTGATGGTCAGGTCGCGGCTGCCGGCGGGCATGCCCCGCAAGGTCAGCGTGCCGGAAAGGTCCAGCGACCCGACCGTCAGCGGCTTGTCATAGGTCAGCGTGCGGCCGAAAGCGACCACCACGTCGGCCTGCTCGACCGAGAGCGTGGCGCCTTCCACGTCCAGGTTCGACCCGAGCAGCGTGAGCACGCCGCCCGGATTGATGGTGATGCTCCGCTGTGCTCCCGAGCCCGTGAGTCGCAGCCTGCTGGAAACGTTCAGGTTGTCGGCCACGATGGGGCCGGAGGAGTTGAGCGTTCCGCGCGATTCGATGTTCACGTCGGCCGCGTTGACTCCGGCGGCGGTGAGCGTGCCGGTGACGTTCAGGTCGGCGACGGTCACCGGAGCGCCGGTGACCACTTCCCCGGAGTTGACCTCCAGGCTCCCGGCGCCGCCGATGGTGCCGGGAACGTAGAGCTTGTAGCCGTCCTGGACGTCCACCGAGAGGCTGCCGTCCAGGGTCCATCCCCGGTCGGGACTTCCCAGCGTGACCGTCAAGGGACCTTGCCCGCCGATACCGGCCGAACCGGCCGTCAACGTGCCGTCGTTGGCGACGGTCAATTCGTTGTCGAACGTCACACTCAGCCAATTTCCCTGGCTGGCCAGAACCAGCTCACCGCCGTCGATTTGAAGCGCCGCGTTGCCGAACGGGCTTGCTCCCCAACCGGCCACGCCGATCAGCCGTCCGCCCGCGACGCGGAAGGTCAGGTCGTCCACGTCGCTGGTGCTTTCGGGCGTCAGGATCAGGTCGGTGGGCCCGCTCTTGGAGAACACGGCCGCGGCGTGATTGCCGTTGAGGTGCCCGAGGTCCGTCTCCGTGCGCAAGTCGACGCCCACCGCATTGGCATTGGCGTCGACGTTGGTGCCGGCGAATTGGACGCCGGCGCCGGTGGTCGTCAGCGAGCCGCCCTCGTTCAAGGTCAGGGTGCCGAACGGTACGGCGTCGAGTCCGGCCGTTTCCAGCGTGGAGTTGCCGTCCACGATGACTTCGATTTGGCCCAAGTCCAATGCCGTGGTGGCGGCGTTGACGATCTGGATGCCGTGTACCCCCGAGTTAGCCGTCTTCCTGCTGTGTTGGATATTCAGGCCACCCGAGAGGCTGGAGAACGCGACGTAGTTTGCCTGCGTCGATTCCCCTTGCGTCGCGGCGGTGGCCTCGACGAAGCCGACCGAGGAGGGTCCGTTGCCGTTGCCGAACGTAGTAAAGAAGGTTTCCGGCCCACTGTTGGCCGAGATCGAGCCGATGCGGCCGCCTCCGTCGGAGCCGACGTAGACGATGGCCATGTACTCATCCCAGGGAATGTTCCCGAAGCTGAAACTGATCGGCTCCAAACCGGGGTCGCCGCTGACCTCCGTGTTGTCCGCGTAACCGCTCATCAGCTTGTCGTTGCCGGTGGCCGTGCCGTAGTCGGTCGACCAGGTGGTGTCGGCGGCGAAGTTCAGGGTCGCCGTGGTCGGATTTCCCGCGTTGTCGACCAGCACGCCGGCCGTCGGACCGACCACGTCGGCCTCGGTGCCGCTTACCGCCGCGGGACCGTTGTTCCAGTTCGCCTGAGGCAGCAGTCCGGCTCTCTCGGCAGGTTCCAGGGAATGAACGCCGGTGTCCCGGCGGAAGTTCACGCCGATGGCTTCCATGGCCGGGCCGACGGACAACTTGCCGCCGCTTAGGCGCACCGACGTCGACTCACCCCACGGAGCAGAGCCGACGACGTTCAGAGTGCCTTCTTCGACGCGGAAAGAAGCGTTCTGCAGACCGGTGCCGGCCCCTTCCACGGTCAGCTCGCTCGAGCCCGATTTGGAGATCATCACATTGGCCCCGCCCGCGTCGATCGGACCCAACTCGGTGGGGACTTCGGGCCGGAATCCCACGGTGGTAACGCCCGGCGCGGGGGCGATGGTGGTGCCGTCGAAGCGGATGCTCGCCGCCACGCCTCCGGTCGTGAGAGTCCCGCCTTGCATTGTCAAGGAGGCGAAGGTGACGTTGTCCGGGCTGCCTCCTTCGATGGTGGAATCGTCCGTCACCAACACGTCGACGCCCGAGAGGTCGGCTGGCTGGTACGGTTGGGCTCCGGCGCCGCCGCCGTAGAGGCTTTCGACCTCGGCGGCGGCCAGGGCGCGATCGAACAGGCGCACGTTGTCGATCAGGCCGTTGAAATCTCCCCACGGATCGGCGATATCGGGCCGTGCGATGCCGAAGGTCAACGGCGACGCGGCGCTGCCGGCCAGCGCCCCGCTGGGCCCCCCCCACTGCTGGACGAACTCGCCGTTGAAATAGAGCTTCAACTCGTTGGCATCGTTCTGGTCGTAGGTCAGCGCCAGGTGGTGCCAGGCGCCGTTGGCGATTCCGCCGGGAATGGCCACGTTGTAGCCGTCGGTGCCGCCCGTGTCCACGTACAGTTCCACGTTGTCGCCTTCCGTGCCGATTTCGAGGTTGTCGTTGGCGCCGCCGGACGACTGGGCAATCAGCACGTTGTTGATGTTGTGGTTGGTGGCGCTGGCCTGGTCGGCATCGCGGCGGAACCAGATCGAAACGGAGAACACCCCCAGCGAGTCGGTCAGATCGACGTCGCCGAAGTTGAGTCGATCGTTGTTGCCGTCAAGCTGCATCGCGTCGTTGCCGTCGAAGCCCCCACCCACGGCAATGGCGGCGTTGTCCTCCAGGGTCCCGTTCATCACCGCTCCGGCCGAACCCAGGTTGGGAACGGTGGGCGGGGTGACGCCCTCGAAGTCCCATTTGCCGATCGAATCGTCCATCATTCCGGCGCCGCTGACGCGGAGGAGGCCGCCGTTGAGCAGCAGGGTTTGCGCATCGCCCAGTGGGCTGCCTCCGACCACCGAGAGCCCGCCGCCGTCAAGCTGCAGCGTGGCGTCGGCCGGCGCCGCGAGGCTTGCCACCGAAAGCGTTCCATCGCCCTGCTTGGTGAACGTGCCGGCACCGATGGTCAACGTGTCGACGTCCAGCGCCTCGCCGTGGCCGAGGACCGCGTCGCCGGCGGTGGTCAACGAACTGATCGAGCCGTTCCGCGCATGCAGCGCCGAGCCTGCCCCCAGCGTCAGCGCCGTGCCCGGGGCAAAGCTCACCGAATCCTCGACGCTCAACGACGAACCGTCGCGGATCTCGACGCCTCCGCCGTCGACCGTCAGGCGATAGGCTTGCCGGTCCTGGGGATCGCCCGCGTTGCCGACGTAGACCGTGTCCGTATTGGTGGCGTTGATCGCGACAATGGTGTTCGTGTTGGGGAAGTCGGAGATCGGCGTGAAGGGGTCGTCCGGATCGCGCCAGTGCGAGTCGTCGCCGTCGCCGCCGGTCATGTCGGCACATTCGGCCGAGCCGGCCTGATCCCAGACCAACGAATT
>Ga0180437_10004668_pt1 | contig 19326 bp, 16 predicted proteins | sample SS_ome_4_FD_132410 | JGI IMG/M metagenome (GOLD analysis project Ga0180437, IMG submission 132410) | Hypersaline lake sediment archaeal communities from the Salton Sea, California, USA - SS_3_D_1 metaG | ecosystem: Environmental > Aquatic > Non-marine Saline and Alkaline > Hypersaline >... | reverse complement strand
TGTAAATATTTGATAAATGTCTCCCGGTCTCGTACAAATTTATTTAATCCTTCGGCGGTACCGATCCACAGATTATGATTTTCATCTTCAAATACCGTCTGAATGATATTGTGACTAAGACTCAACGAATCATTGGGATTTGGCTTATACACTTTAAAATTGTAGCCATCATATCGACACAATCCTTCGAATGTACAAAACCATAAAAATCCAAAATGATCCTGATTGATATGTCGTATAGCATTATGAGACAGGCCATCCTGAACAGTTAGATTTTGAAATTTTAGCTGAGAGTTGAAGGAATATAAGGAGGAAATGAATAAAATGATAAAAGTAAAAATTAAATTTGTAATAAAAAGACAACTGATTGATTGAGTATTACCATTTATTTTTGTTTCATCAGACATCATTATTAACCGTATAAGTAAAATCCACTTTATCCTGCTTTATACATAGTATTTCTAAAAGGAGCAGGATGACCTTTATAGTATCCTGTTTATAAATTTGAACTTAGAATCCAACTTTGTATAAGTCGATGATTTAGTATCCCCTCAATATACAATGGTAAAACCTTGCGAAGGTGGTATCGTTCACTCATCAAATTACGGTGGCAAAGTACAATTTCGAGGTTTTAACAGAATATTGACAAACCTTCGCAAGGATTCGCCCTTCTTTTTTTGAGAGGGTACACGATTTATTTATCCAATTTTTTTAAAAGGAGAGCCCACTGATCTTGATCCGGTGTTTCGAGCACACCGGGAAGCCGGATCACTTCTGCTTCCAGCCAGGCTGATGATTGAATGTGCAACCATTTCAATTCATATAAACCGTCAACAGCGTTTAAGACCACCTTTCCTGCAGCGGGAAAATAAACCGCACATTCATCCGCTTCTTTGGCCAGGCAAAAGGCTTCATTGGCTTCCCGTTCGGATAAAAGCATATTGGCTGGCAGGTGCGCAAAGAAATCCATGGCGTTTGTCAGTGCCCGCATACTTTTTATTTGATGCTGCGCATATTCAGTCAACCCAAGCCCCCACGGTGGACGATGAAAACGGCTGGAGGCATGCCCGGCAAAAATATTACGCCAAAAGCACGCTTCGGCATTTTTCCGAGGACCCGCCCATTCGTTGGGTTCAATTTCATCGCTGCCATAAATTTTTACATTCGTGATAGGTCTTGGCTGAGCCGATTCTTCCAGAACATTTCTAACATACACTGACGTCTTGTAATGCACCTCTCCTCGTTGGGCATTGTTGTTGGAAACTTCAACAAACTGGTAACTTTGAGCATCTTCAATGGTATTTGAAACCGTGGCATTCGCATACAAATCCATATTGCTGTACTGCGCATACCATTCACCCAATCCCGGATTTTGGGTCACCGCACCAGTTACCCGGCCATCTGTCGGATCCCATTTGTCCCACATTTCGGTAACATAAATAGTGCGGCCCAGCTTTTGAGCCTGTTCCCTGATATAGGATGACCAGTATTTCGGCCATTCCGGACCGACCATATTCTCGTTGTCGATACAATACAGTACATTCGGGTATTTCAATGAAACCGATAATAGTTTATCTACAAATTGTCTCTGATATCGTAATACCGTTTCATTGCTATTATGTGATGACACCGTTTGAAAAAACGGATTGATTTTGGATTGCGGTGGGTAATCAACGGTATCAGGCAACAGAGATTCTTCTACAGTATAGTTGTGGTTTAATTTTGGATTAAAGGGATTTTGGGCCCAGTTCGTGGCGCCCCAGTAAAAATCGTAGGTCGCCCAGATTTCAACTTGAACAATGATATCAAGTTTTTCGGCGACTGCCAGTAGTTCTTCAAATTTTCGCCAGTATGCTGGATTGGATTTGTTCAAATCATATAAATCATCTCTTTTTAAAAAAGGTTTGACATTATTTTTATCCCGGCTACTCATAGTGCAGCGAACATAATTACCGCCGACTGATTGTAACAATTTTAGGTGCTCGGTCAAACCCGCAATTTGAAACAGATTATCATCCATTGTGCCGCCAAGAAGCAGAATCGGCTTGTTTTTGTATTCCCAATAAAAAGGATTGTTTGGATAAATTCGAATTGAAGATTTTTCGTTCTTGAGTGTTTGATCTTTTTTTGAAGAGCATCCGCCGCAGAAAAATAATGCGAAAAGAAAAAGCATAGAAATCGTCTGTTGAATGCCATTTTTTGTAAAACAGGTTGCTTTCATCGGAAACTCCTTTTTTACAAGTTGTTTCTGATTAGGGGAATTATTTTTTCTTTGGTTTCTGCAATCGAAAGTATATGAAAGTTATTAAGAAGTGTCAAGATTTTTTATACAAAAGCGGTTATGTTTTTCTTGCCGAATAATCCCTTGAGAACAGGGGAGTAAAATCATGCTAACCTATTAAGAACTTCAAGTTTTTTCTACATGAATCCTTGAGAGCACTGCCGTTTCGTTGTTTCTGATTCCAAAACCTCGCCGGTCTGGCCACGAAGTTCGGAGTTCAAGCTTTAGCTTGACAGGATTTTAATTGGCGCTACCGCGCTGTTGCCTGTTCACAGCAAGCCAAACAAGTTCATAAAAGTGCGTCGCACGTGTACCACGCAAACCCCTTATCCGCGTTTAAAATACAATTATTACATTTCATCAAAAAAATACAGAAAAAGGGATTGACTTTTTAAACAGAAATGATTATACTTCTAACAAGTCAGGACAAGTAAAACGTCTTTGCTATTTAGACCATCTTTGCTTACTAAAATTAATAAGTCTTATTTATTCTGCTGTCATAGCAATCTGTAAGAAATTTAAATTCAATAAACTGAAGCATGACCTTGAACTAACTTTACAAAAATCAACAATCGATAAAATCCGGATATCCCGTTATTCAGGGAGGGAGATAAAAAAAAATTTACACACGATAAAATCTTCAGTCATTTTTTCAGTATGAGAAATTTTAAAAATACTCAAGTTATTTAATTTCACTCCCTTTAATTAAAAATCCAAAAGTATTGAAAATATATTGATTAACCAATCTCTCACCAAACAGAGCGATAGGAGCATCAGCATGAAAATGTGGCGAAAACCTTTTGACGCGGAGACGATTAAAATTCCTCATGGCGAATTACACATTATTATTGAGCGCTGTAAAGGCTGCGGATTTTGCGTCACCTATTGCCCGCGGGGTGTTCTGGAAATGTCAGATGAATTTAACAGCAAGGGCTACCATCCACCCCGTGTAGTGGATGAAAGCAAATGCGTGAATTGTGATTTATGCGAAACGATTTGTCCGGAGTTTGCTATTTTCTGTACGCGCAAAGCTGATTCGGAGGCCACCTCATTGGCCTCGTGAGTGAGTGAATTGGTTTCCTTTCAAAAATATGAGTCAAGACCTTTGAGGTTTCTCTAACGAATCTCTCATTTTTAGCTTAAACGACCAGAACGCAATGATACAAACCTTGAAGGTGATTGATTTTATCGAAGTTAAATTAAGCAAACTTAATAGCGGAGAAAACTTTGAAAGCTGATCCGATCAATGTCTTGACGGGAGTCCATTTTCTTGACGGTGACACCGCCTGTGCCGAAGGTGCGCTGGCTGCCGGGTGTCGTTTTTTTGCGGGCTATCCGATTACGCCTTCTACCGAAGCCGCAGAAAGAATTTCAGAACGTTTTCCCCTGGTAGGAGGTATTTTCATTCAAATGGAAGATGAATTGGCCTCAATGGCGGCGATTATTGGGGCCTCCTGGGCGGGTGCCAAATCAATGTCGGTTACCTCGGGACCGGGCTTTTCGCTCATGATGGAAAATCTGGGTCTGGCCGTCATGATGGAAACCCCCTGTATTGTGGTGAATGTTCAACGAGGTGGTCCCTCGACGGGTCTCCCCACGATGGTTGGTCAGGCCGATGTAATGCAGGCACGGTGGGGATCACACGGTGATTATGAAATTATTGCCCTCTCACCCAATTCTCCCCAGGAAACTTTCGATTTCACCATCAAAGCCTTTAATCTCGCCGAACGCTATCGAGTGCCGGTGCTGGTTTTGATGGATGAATGCGTCGGTCACATGACCGAACGCGTGGTGATCCCACCGGCCGAAGAAATTGAGCTGGAGCCTCGCCGTTTTACCAAGCTACCCCCTGAAAAATATCTGCCTTATCATCCGAATGCCGATCTCGTCCCGGAGATGATTAAAGCCGGCGATGGTTATAAAATTCATACCACTGGTTTAACCCACGACGAACGCGGTTATCCCGTCATGAGTGCGGAAGCGCAACATAAACTGGTTAAACGGCTGGTAGAAAAAATTCGTCTCAATGCCGCAGCCATTTATGATATAACGGAGGTCAATGTTGACGGTGCGGAAGTGATTGTCGTGGCTTATGGTATCACATCGCGTGTGGCTCAACCGGCAATTGAAATGGCGAATCAAAAAGGAACAAAAACGGGCTTTATCAAATTAAACACGGTTTGGCCCTTCCCAACGGAGCGATTTCGAAAAATTGCTCAGAATGTAAAGGCGTTTGTGGTACCCGAAATCAATATGGGCCAAATTGCTTTAGAGGTGGAACGAGCCGCTGCCGGACAGGCAATTACCATCCCGATTCCTCATGCCGGTGGCTCAGTCCATAAACCAGAGGATATTTACAAAGTGATTGTGGAGGTTGTTCAGTGAGAGCGAATTCTGAAACGCCCGAACATCCGATGGAAGCCCTCCTGCGGATGGATCGGATTCCGCACATCTGGTGTTCTACTTGTGGAATTGGCACAGCCGTGTCCTGTTTTATTGAAGCGCTAAAAAAGAGTGGCATCGATTTAAAAAAAGTTGCGGTCGTCTCCGGAATTGGGTGTACCGGACGAGTTGCTGGTTACGTGAAACTGGATTCATTTCATACCACTCACGGTCGTGCCATTCCATTTGCCACCGGGTTGGCATTGGCTAATCCGGAATTGAAAGTGGTTGTTTTTAGCGGCGACGGCGATTTAATCGCCATTGGTGGGAATCATTTTATTCACGCGGCGCGTCGCAATATGAACCTGACCGTGATTTGTGTTAATAATTTTATTTATGCCATGACGGGTGGCCAATTAGCACCAACCACGCCGATATTGGCCAACAGCTCTACCAGTCCGTACGGTAATTTTGACGCTCCTTTTAATTTACCCTTACTGGCTGCTTCCTCCGGAGCCGTTTATGTGGCGCGGTGGACGGTTCTACATGTGCGTCGATTAAGCAAATCCATTGGGGAAGCCCTGAACAAAAGGGGATTTTCTTTTATCGAAGCGATTTGTCCGTGCACAACCCTTTATGCCCGACGGAATAAATTGGGCACCGGTCTGGACTTGCTAAAATTTTATCATGATAACAGTGAAATTCGGCACGGCGCTGATCCCAGAGAGCTGGATATTGGTTTTCAGAAAAAAATAATTGTCGGCAAGTTTATCGACTATGAAAAGCCAATATTTTTTGATCGATACAATGAAGGCATGCGGCAGGCGTTGGGAGACAGGTTCGTGGAGTATAAATTAGATTCTAATTAAAATATCCCTGACTTTCATCTGCTTAAAAAATAAAGAGAATTCTGATTAACGAGATTTTGTCGTAATCCCGTAATTCTCTCTTCACTGTTTTTAAGCGGATATCCTGAATTTCAAAAACAGTTGGGCGATAAAAAGAAGATCTCACAAGATTCATTTAGATGGAAGAAGGATTATGAGCCGAGTAGAAATACGTGTTTCAGGTTTTGGTGGGCAGGGAATTATTTTAAGTGGGCGGATAATTGGGATGGCCGCTGCGATTTATGAAGGCAAACAGGCTACTTTGAATCAAAGTTACGGTCCTGAAGCACGCGGAAGTGCTTGCAGTGCCCAGGTGGTGGTTGCCGACGAATTGATTCATTATCCCTATTTATCTAAATTAGACATCCTGTTAGCAATGTCCCAGGAAGCTTGTCAAAAGTTTTTACCAGACTTAAAGAAAAAAGGCCTCCTGCTGATCGAGGAAGATCTGGTAAAGATGGAGAAAATGCGGAATGACGTGCGTCATTATGCGATTCCGGCCACGCGCCTGGCTGAAAAAATGGGACGAAAAATTGTCGCGAATATTGTTATGCTGGGTTTTTTTACTGCAATGAGTGACCTGTTTCAAGTAGATTCAATGCAACAGGCTATGTTGGCCTGTGTCCCTAAAGGTACTGAGGAATTGAACCTGAATGCGTTTAAGGCGGGTTATGATTATGGCCTGAATTTAAAACTCACTTCTCAGAAAAAAGTCTCTAAGGAGTAAGGCCAGATGGCAGTATTAAATTTTGATTTTAAAAATAAACTGGATCAAATCATTGGTGGTAACAATCACAGCTACTGCTTCCAATGTGGTGCGTGCGTGGGGGATTGTCCGGCGGCGCGCTATTCGGAAAAATTCAATCCCCGGCTGATAATGTTGAAAACCATTCATGGTCAATATGAAGAATTAATTCAGGAAAATTCGGTGATTTGGGAATGCACCAATTGTTACAACTGCTACGAACGTTGTCCGCAGGATGTCCGGCCAGTAGAGGTAATTAGCGCTTTAAAAAATCTGGCCACCCTTCAACAGACGAATCCACCGATAACGAATCAAATGGTAGATGCAGTTTTAAAAACCGGGAGAACGGTTGTTATTACCCAAACCAGCCAAAAAATTCGAAAGAACCTGGGTTTAAAACCGCTTGACGAGGTACCTGTTGATGAAATAAGGCGAATTATCGAATGACTCAAACTCAGAAAAATCGATATATCCCATTTTTCGGGTGTATGATTTCAGTGAAGTATCCCCAGTTCGAAGCCGCCGTCCGTAAAACTGCGGCCGCCTTGGGCATTACCTTGATCGATGTCCCGGGCTTCTCCTGCTGTCCGGATCCAATCTATTTTAAGTCTTCGAATAAACTTGATTTGCTCACGATTGCTGCCCGAAATCTGTGCCTGGCCGAAGAAGTGGGACTCGATTTGATTACCCTCTGCAGTGGTTGTACGGCTACTTTATCCGAAGCCCATTATCATCTTTCGCACGATGCAGCGCTTAAGGCCAAAATAAACAAACGTCTCAAAAAAATAAACAAGGAATACCGCGGGACCAGTTCGGTCCGGCATATCGTGACCGTATTGCGCGATGATATTGGTATCGAAAAAGTGGCGCACACGGTAACCAACCCCTTAAGTAATGTCAGAGCCGCGATTCATTACGGGTGTCATTTATTAAAGCCCCGTGAAATTATGCAAGTGGATGATCCCGACCGACCCACCATTCTGGAAGATTTAGTTCACGCCACCGGCGCACAGGCAATTAATCACGAAGAACGCTTACTATGCTGTGGCAAGGCCTGTGAGAATCCGGATATTCCTCCCAAAATGACCTACGATGTTTTACAGTCAATCAAAAAATTAAATGTGGATTGTATGTGTCTGATATGCCCAACCTGTTTTGATGAATATGATCTGGGACAGATTAAACTGGCACGGTTATTTGAAACACGATTTCAGCTTCCGGTATTGTATTATTTTCAACTATTAGGATTAGCGCAGGGTCTCACTCCGGACGAACTTGGCATTAACCGACATAAAATAAAAGCCAACGATTTACTCGAAAAAATCCTGGCAAGCGAAGTAACGGCTTAAAATATCAAACCTCATTTGGAGAATCTAAAAATTAAAACGAGCGAACGACAGCAAAAAGGTGTCCTGGTAATTGGTGGCGGGATTGCCGGCATTCAAGCCGCGTTAGATCTAGCTGATGCCCAAATTCAGGTTTATCTGGTCGAAAAATCTCCCAGTCTCGGCGGTCGCATGGCCCAATTAGACAAGACCTTTCCCACTATGGATTGTGCGATATGAATTCTGGGACCACGAATGATGGATGTCGGTCGACATCCCAATATTGAACTTATTACCAACGCCGAAGTGACGTACCTCACCGGTAAACCAGGTAATTTTGTGGCAACCGTCCGTAAAAACCCAACTTACGTTGACGAGACGCTGTGTACGGGTTGCGGTGACTGTGCGGCCAACTGTCCCAAAGTCGTGCCGAACGAATTTGATTGTGGATTGGGTGCCCGTAAAGCTATTTACCGGCCTTTTCCCCAGGCCGTTCCTAATATTTACGTTCGAGACCCTGACACTTGCATCAATAAGCCCTTTAAAACGATTCGCTGTCATCATTGTGAACGAGCCTGCCAACAGCGGGCCATTGATTACGATATGCCTCCGCGCGCAGTGAAAATTCCCGTTGGGGCAGTGATTGTGGCCATCGGCGCCGATGTTTTTGATCCTTTTGATATGAAATCTTATGGCTATAGTTTGTCACCAAATATTTTAACCGGCCTGGAATTCGAACGCCTGTTGAATGCCTCCGGTCCAACTGCAGGGCACATTCTGCGTCCGTCGGATAAAAAAATGCCCGAACGAATTGCCTTCGTTCAGTGTGTCGGTGTCCGGGGTGAGGCCGATCATCAGTACTGTTCCCGTTTTTGCTGTATGAATTCAATCAAGGATGCGCTCCTCATTAAAGAGCATTTGCCGCAAATTAAAGAAATAATGATCTTTTATTCCGATTTAAGATGTTTTGGCAAAGGTTACGAATCATTGTACCAGCGTTCGCTGGAACACCCGGAAATTACCTACTTCCGCGGTAAGCCCTCAAAAATTATTGAATCCACCGAAACGAACGATTTAGTCATCTTTGCTGAAAATACACTTACGGGTCAACCGGCAAGAATCAATGCCGATTTGGTGGTACTGGCTTCGGCGGCAGTTCCGGCGGCCGGTACCCGGGAACTGGCAGATATTTTAGAAATCGAACTCGACGAGTCCGGGTTTTTTGCGAGCGCAAATGGTACCGCCAACGTTTTAAACAGCACCCGTGAGGGCGTCCTGCTGTGTGGCTGTGCGCGCGGACCCGAAGACATTCCGGATGCCGTCGCCCAGGGATCCGGTGCGGCGGCGCTGGCCGAAAAATTTGTAGTGGATGCACGCCTGCCCCACCAGGAAACGAAAATCACTCCCATTGAAACCGATGGGGCTCCCCGAATCGGCGTATTTTTGTGTCACTGTGGGATTAACATCGGCGGAATTTTAAATATCGACGAGATTCAAGAATATGTTAAAACGCTGCCCGGTGTGGTGCATGTGCAAAACGATTTATTCCTCTGTGCTGATGCCGGCCAGAAAAATATCCAGGCAATGATTCAGGAAAAGCGTCTGAATCGAGTGGTGGCGGCGGCTTGCACTCCCCGCACGCACGAACCGATTTTTCAAGATACGATTGGGCGGGTGGGACTGAATCCCTATTTGTTCGAGATGGCCAATGTGCGTGACCAGTGCTCCTGGGTGCATTCGCAGGAGCCGGAACAAGCCACCCGGCGAGCGCGGGATCAAATTCAAATGGCAATTTCACGGGCGCACCACCTGGAGCCACTCATCGAGCAATCAATCCCCTGCACGGCGGCGGTCTTAGTCGTGGGAGGAGGAATTAGTGGTATTCAGAGTGCCTTAAGCCTGGCCGCTCAGCAGGTGAAAGTATTTCTGGTAGAAAAAGAAAAACAATTAGGCGGGCGGCTGAAATATTTGGACAAATTATTACCCGAAAATGTACCGGCCAGAAATCTCCTGCAGGAAAAACTGTCCCAGCTCGAGCAAACTGATGTCGAGGTGTTGGTGGATACCGAAGTCCTGGCAGTGAGCGGATTTGTCGGTAATTTTAATGTGAAAACCACCCGTCAGGAGTTTCAGGTGGGAGCCATCATTTTAACATTGGGAGCGGAGGTGTACGACCCGGCGGATGAATTTGGCTACAATCGACAATCGAATATTTTAACCAATTTCGAGTTAGAACAACTGTTTATTGCCGGAGAAAAGAGCTTTAATCAAAGCGAGCAGCCGGTGAATCGAGTCGCATTTATCCAATGCGTGGGATCTCGTGATCCCGAGAAAAATCCGCACTGTTCCCGTATTTGCTGTGGTACCACCATCCGGCAAGCGCTCCAACTGCGTCGCCTCAATATCGACGTCGTGGTTTTTTATCGCGATATGCGTGCGGTGGGACACGGGGCGGAAGAAATGTACCGTGAAGCGCGTGGATTGGGCGTTAAATTTATCCGAATTCCGGATGATAAAAAGCCAACGATTAAACCGCAAAAAGAGCAGCTTCTCATTACTGCCCGGGATACGATGCTGAATGAGACGGTGGAAGTGCTCGTGGATAAGGTCGTTTTGGCCGCCGGACTGGTACCACGCGATGGCGAGATGGAAAAATTTCGAGAATTATTAAAAACGCCCCGGAGCCCGGATGGATTTTTAATGGAGCGTCATCCCAAACTGGGACCGGTTGAAACAGTTGTCGAAGGCGTTTTTATTGCAGGCTGTGTCCAAAGTCCCAAAGGAATTGGTGATTCGGTGGCCCAGGCGAATGCGGCAGCCGCTAAAGCAGCGAAATTAGTCACTCAGACCGAAATCAAAATTTCACCGACAACCTGCGTTGTGGATGAAGAACGTTGTCGTAGCTGTGGCCAGTGTGTTGCTATATGTGAATTTCATGCTCCTGAATTGATTGAAATCAGTCCGGGCCGGATGGTGGCTCGAATTAATGAGGCCATGTGCAAAGGCTGTGGCACCTGTGCGGCCTGGTGCCCCACGGATGCGATTATGGCCAAACATTTTACCGATAATCAAATCGAAGCGATGCTGACTACGATGTTAAAATGTGCGGCATAGATGATTTAATTGACTTTGAATATAAATTAATTTGCAACTTAATTTTTTGAATTCTTTTCCAACAGATAGAAACGACCCAACAGATAAAGAAATATGTCAAAATTTGAACCTCAAATAGTAGCCTTTGCCTGTAATTGGTGCAGTTACGCCGGTGCCGACACGGCCGGCGTGAGCCGGATTCAATACTCGCCCCATTTTCGAGTAATTCGAACGATGTGTTCCGGGCGGGTGAAACCGGCGTTTATTTTAAAAGCCTTTCAAAAGGGTGCGGATGGAGTCCTGGTCTCAGGGTGTCATTTTGGTGACTGCCACTATATTTTTGGCAATCATCGGGCGGTGGAGCAATTTGAAAAAGCCAAAAACATCATAAAATTACTGGGGATCGAGGAACAAAGGCTCCGGCTGGAGTGGGTTTCAGCGGCTGAAGGGAGTCGCTGGGCTCAGTTGATTAACGAGTTTGTGGCTGAAATAACTCGTCTAGGTCCCAGTCCGTTAAAGAATGGTATTTAATAGAACGGTTGTAATCGTTCAGAGGGGAACAGCGAAAACATCCCCCTTACCCCCTTCAAAGGGGGAATTGTTGAAAGTCCCCCTTTGAAGGGGGTAAGGGGGGATGTCAAGCTTTTCCAATTGACCCCGTGAACGATTACAACGGTTCTACAACAAATAGTCTATCAACTTAACCCAATCAATTGAGAGTCTTTCGGTGAATATTCAAAGCTTACTAAAAAAGACCAATGCCAATGCCTGCATTGAATGCGGGAAGTGTACCAGTAATTGCCCAGTATCCCGCTTTAATCCCCACTTTTCACCGCGCTTACAAATGACCTGGTTTTTCCAGTTTGATCGAAATAATTTGTTAGCCAGTGACAGTATCTGGGATTGTTTAACCTGTGGAATGTGTACAGTTCGCTGTCCAATGGATGTCAAATTTACTGAATTCACTCGTGAAATTCGCCAGACGGCTTTTGAAAACGGTAAACCAGTTGAATGTTCCCACGGTGGGGCTTTGCAGGCATTAATGGAGATCATGACGGCTGACAGGTTAAAACAACAGCGGACGGACTGGCTAACCCCGGATCTGAATATCGCTGAAACCGGAGAGGTGCTCTTTTTTGTGGGTTGTGCGCCTTATTTCGATGCCTTTTTTACTGAACTGAAAATCAATACTTTGGACATTGCCCGATCAACCATTAAGCTGCTGAACAAATTCGGCATCACACCGGCTATTTTACCCAATGAACGCTGCTGTGGTCATGACTTATTGTGGGCCGGAAATTTTAAGGCATATCAAGCACTGGCAGAAAAAAACATGGCCGCCATTCAAATAGTAAAGCCAAAGACTGTTATTTTTAGCTGCGCCGAATGTTATCGTACCTTCAAGCTGGATTATCCTGAATTATTTGGCACATTGGATTTTGAAGTCCTGCATCTAACAGAATTTTTAACCGAACGACTGGGGCCGAATCAAATTCAATTCAAGGAATTGCCGGAAAAAGTTACTTACCAGGATCCGTGTCGGCTGGGACGTCAACTCGGGATTTATGAACCGCCCCGAAAGCTCTTGTCTCAAATTCCCGGTGTGGAATTAATTGAAATGCAGAAAAATCGGCAAAACGCCGTTTGTTGTGGTACCAGTGCCTGGATCAATTGCAACGCCTATTCGAAAATGATTCAAATGTATCGTTTAAAAATGGCGCATCAGACCGGGGCTGAATTATTAGTGACGAGCTGCCCCAAGTGCTATATTCATTTCACCTGTGCTTTGCAAAGTGAAAAGTTTCCGGAAGAGGCAAAAATCGAAATCAAAGACCTGGCGCTGGTCGCTGCCGAAGCCATCGCATAAAATGAGCAGACGATAATATTTGTTTCCACAAGGAGTCGCGGAGAAAATTGAGGTTCACGGAGTTTGTATTTTTTCTCCGCGTTGCCTCTGTTAGCTCCGTTTCTCCGTGTGATAAAAATATTTAGGATATAATAAATGAATAAATAAAATATATTACGATTGACAGTTTTATCCATAATTCCTCCAATCAATCATTAACTTCATTTTAAATTTCTAAAAATTATGATTGACGAAAAATTGAAAATCGGTGTTTTTGTTTGTGACTGTGGGCTCAACATTGCCGGCACTGTCGACTGTGCAGCCGTGAGCAGTTACGCCGAGACCTTACCCGACGTGGCTGTGGTGATTCGGAATAAATACACCTGTGCCGATCCGGGGCAAAATGAAATCAAGAAAGCCATCGCTGAACATGGCCTGAATCGAGTCGTTGTAGCCTCCTGTACCCCGAAAATCCATGAACCGACCTTTCGAAATTGTGTCGCCGATGCTGGTCTTAATCCCTATTTATTCGAAATGGTCAATATTCGTGAGCATTGTAGCTGGGTCCATCAAACCGAAAAGGAAGCGGCTACTGCCAAGGCCAAAGACCTGGTAAAAAGTGCCGTAGCCCGGGCTCGAGTCCTCGAAGCACAGGAAGAGGCCATGTTTCCGGTCACACCGGGCGCAGTGGTCATCGGTGGAGGTGTCGCCGGGATTCAAGCCGCGCTCGATCTGGCCGACGGAGGACACCAGGTTTATCTGGTGGAAAAGGAACCCAGTATTGGCGGTATCATGGCCGCACTTGATAAGACCTACCCCACAATGGACTGCTCGATATGAATTCTGGGACCGAAGATGATGGATGTCGGTCGGCATCCGCGAATCAAATTATTTACCTACAGTGAAATCGAAACGGTTTCCGGTTTTGTGGGGAATTTCAACGTTACCATTCGTCAGAAAGCCCGTTACGTTGATGTGAATTCGTGTACGGCCTGTAGCGATTGTGCGAAAGAATGCCCGGTGGTGGTTCCTGATGAATTTCAGCAGGGTTTTTCCTCACGAAAAGCGATTTATATTCCTTTTCCTCAGGCTGTGCCTTCGGCTTATATTCTGGACATGGAGCACTGTCTGGGTAATAATCCACTGGCTTGCGGCAAATGTCTGGAAGCCTGTGAGAAAAAATGTATTGATTACGACATGCAGGACCAACTGGTCGAGGTGAAAGTGGGTGCCATTATTGTGGCCACGGGAATTGAGGTTTATGATCCCACTGCTCTCGATGAATTCGGTTACACCCGCTTTGAAAATGTCATTACTTCAATGGAGTTTGAACGATTAATCTGTGCGGGTGGGCCCACCGAGGGTCATTTTATGCGTCCCACCGATCGGCAATTGCCAAAACGCGTTGGCTTTGTTCAATGTGTGGGCTCACGCTCCCGGAAACGCGGTCAACCTTATTGCAGTAATATCTGCTGCATGAATACGGTCAAAGACACCCTCTTATTAAAAGATCATTATCCTGAAATTCAGAGCAAAGTCTTTTATATGGACATCCGTGCCTTTGGTAAGGGCTTTGAAGATTTGTATCTCCGCAGTCGTGAAAGTGGTGTGCAATACATCCGCGGTATTCCAGGGGATATTTTCGAAGATCCAACCACCAAAAATCTGCAAGTGTCCGTTGAAAACACCCTGACCGGTCAGTTTGAAGAACACGAATTAGATCTGCTGGTCCTTTCAGTAGGAGTTGAACCTGTACGGGACGGAAAAATTAGTGAATTACTCACGCTCTCCAAAACCGGTGACGGTTTTCTAATGGAAGCCCACCCCAAGCTCAAACCAGTAGATGCCCCCACTCAGGGAGTGTTTTTTGCCGGTTGTGCCGAAGCCCCCAAAGACGTAAAAGATAGCGTCACCCAGGCTGGTGCCGCAGCGGCCCGTTCCAGCATTTTACTGAATGCGGGTCGGGTTAAAATCGAAGCCATCACGTCACGACTGAAGAAGGAGAATTGCACCTACTGCGGTATTTGTGCGCGGGTGTGTCCTTATCATGCCATTATTCCGCCGGATCGGAAACAAAAACAATATCCGGTGATCATTGAAGCCTCCTGTGCGGGTTGTGGTACCTGTGCTGCCGAATGCCCCCAGGATGCCATTATTATGCGCCATTTTACTGACGAACAAATCATGCGCCAGATCGAAGCGATTTTGGAAGAGAACCCGGCTGAAAAACTGTTGACCTTTGCCTGTAACTGGTGTTCCTATCCCGGCAGTGATAATGCCGGAACCTCACGTCTCCAATACCCTCCCTCCGTTCGGATTATTCGAACCATGTGCAGCGGCCGGGTTGATGAAAAATTTATCTGGCATGCCTTCCGATTAGGGGCACCGATTGTGCTGGTCACCGGTTGTCATTTTAGTGATTGCCACTACATCAACGCGGTGACCTGGACCCAAAAGCGTATCGAAAAACTCTGGGATCGGCTGGAAAAGAAAAAGATTCGCCCGGAACGGCTTCAGCTCGATTGGATCAGTGCTGCCGAAGGGATCAAGTTTGCGCGGGTCATGCGCGAGGTGGAGCAATTGCGCCAGCAAGTGACGTCTGAAGAGATTGAATTCACCAGAAAAGTTCTTCAGGAACAATAATCAAAATGGTGAGTCGAATTATCGAGAAAAGCATGGTCAGGGGGAATGTTAAATGGACTTCATGTTTTATCCCTTAGGACTTTAAATCAGCGTTCCGTCAACTAGCAACTTAAGTGGAGAATTGATTATGGCTCAGGAAGCTCAATTCAAATGTCTCCGTTGTGGTTATGAATACGTGGGCAGCTTCACCCCCGGCACTGTTGAAGAACGAAGTTGCCCCAAATGTCGTAGTAATAGTGTCCGCCGCTTAAAATTACCTGCCGCTAAAGAAAAACAACAATCAAAATAAATAATACAATTCCAGAAACCTATTATGTATTCATTTTTAGAGAAACTCAAATCGCGCGCCCATCAATTGGGCAACCATGTGCGAAAATATGTGCGGGGGATTGATTTGTGCGGTGATTGTCTGGTCCGCCGATTAGAGCAAGCCGGCTTAATCGATCAGGTTCATCTCTGGAAGGAGAGTCAGGATCCGGATTACGAAATGGATATTATTTTATCCACCAGCGAGTCGTTCCAGGAAAAGCTGACTTTTTTAGGCTGTTATTATGGTATTCAATTTTTGCACCTGAATCTGCGGGCGTTGGATGTATTATTCATGAATATTGCCGCCCGTCAAGACCGGTTACAAATTTACAAAGATATGCAATTCCAACTGGGAATTACCTTCCGTCGCTTAAATGCCAGTTACATGCGTAAGTTATTAGACCTGTATATTGCTCCCAACAAGCGCCCGTGCTTTGCGTTTTGTGGAGTGGGAACCCGTTACGATCAAGATGATTTAGACCTGGGGATCATTGATGATGGCTCATCCCGGCGTAAAGATTTAAACCAGGCAATTGGCCATTTAAATAGCGAAATGATCAAGTGGGCTGTGCCCTTACATCTTCATTTATCTCAATATGTGGGTGAACCTGGTTTTTCTGCCTCAATTAAAGAATATCAACAATTATTACAACGCGAAATTCATGATTTTATTATTATCAGTGAAATGCTCAGCGCGAAATTGATCCTGGGCGATCCCGATCTTTTTCATCAATTTGAGGAACAGGTTACCGCACGTTATTATTATCGAGCTAACCAATGTAATATCTATCACGAAGGCTATTTGAGAGGGCTGTTGGGTGAAGTCCGTTCATTATTGCTCCAGCAGCTCAGAAACGAAATTATCACTCCCAAAGAAGATGCCATTCGCATGATTCGCGGCTTGATTTACAGTGAAAAGACAATGTTTTCGATCAAGAGTGTCAACAATTATGATATTCTGGCCGAGCTGAAACATAAGGACCCGGCTCGCAAGGAAGTTTACGAAGAATTGGAATCAGCCCTTCTGTTTTTCGAGACCTTTCGCTTTCTTTATCAACTATTAATTATTCAAGATGAAGAAATCCCCTTGAATACCAGTGAAAGTGAAAACAACCTGAACCTGGTCGCCGATTATATGGGCTACGGCCGGATTGGGAACATTGGTGCGCATGAACGGTTATTAACCCACTATTATGAGTACGTAGCGCTGGCGAAGGAAAAGACCGAACAAATCTTTGATGTGGTTACGGCCCACCTGCAATCGATTTCTTCCTTTTCCCAATTAAAACGAAGAGAGCATTTCGCCAATGCGGAGTACCCTGACGACTTGAATATCGCCGAACGATTTGCCGAGTTAACCCATTTCTTCCGGGGCACCAAATTCTGGGATGATGTCATGAAAACGCTGGAAGCCGATGATGCCGGCTTTTTGCAGATACTGGTGAATGATTTATCAAAATTACCGCCTGATAAAAAAGCAGCAATTATAACCCGCTATGTGGAAATCAGCCAGTTCTCATTTTATGGAATTCTCTCTTTGATTTTGGTAATTACCCGAAATCAACAACAACTGGCGGATAAAACCCTCATTAACGAATTGAACAAATATTTATTTCGCAGCATTAAAGGCACTCCCGATGAGGCCCGTCGGCTTACGAAAGTCTTCAGCCACTATCCGGCCTTATTAAACAACTATATTTCCTCCCTCCCTGAATGCCAGCAAAGGGAATTCATGAAATATTTAGATATCGAAATCTGGGAAGAGGAAGCCACCATTTTTCGAAAAAAGCTCCTGCATTTGGTCAAACTTCATTGTTGTGCCAGTGAATATTTTAAGCGGTTTTTTCAAAAGGTGGTGAATAAATATCCTGACTGTATCTTCTACCTGGATGAGCCCGAGACATTGAAACATCTGGCAAAGGGTTTTCTCGGAGAAGTGGACCGTCATTTAAACATTCAGGCAAAAAAACAGGCGTTGGGTGATTACTATAATATCGAATTTCTTCGGACCGGCATTGAATTATTGAACGGCGCTACGTTTAGCTATGTGAATACTGAGTTTACCGACTTCTCCGATACCTATCTTCAAACGCTGTTTGACATTTGTCGGCTGGAGACAGATGAAGAATGGGCGCACCAAATTGCTACCTCAGACCTGTTAGCCTTGTATGTAACCGGCGGTCATGCCCGCGGTCAGGCATTTGATGATGACTATGATATTATCGTCATTTTAGATTCCGACAATGAACAATTACGGCATTATTCTTCGCGGATTGTTTCCCGAATGAACGCTGAAATCATCAAACGGGGCGTCCTACCTCATTTTCGCTTTTCAGAATATACCGGCTTTTTTATTACCACCTTCAATGAATTGGCTCAAATTATTTCTGAAAAAAATGATACGACTTTTATTGATCAGGCCCAGTTATTAGGCTCCCGCCTGGTGGTTGGGAGCAGCCTGTTTGATCAAAACTTTGATGACCAGATTATTTTTCCTTACATTCTAAATCAGAAAAAACAATTCATTCAGGATATGCTCACGGAATTGTCCAATCGACATACCAGTCACGCCACCTACGATTTTGTCCACCGCAACATCAAAGAATGTCTGGGGGGATTGCGGGACATTGAAATGTTTTTTCTCATTCTCAAAGCTAAATTTGAAATTTTATCTCCGATTAGTAATGCCTTGATTGAACAACTGTGTGAAGCTGATCAAGCGCATAGTATGCAATACAAGCAACTGAGAATCCTCTTTAACTCACTCAAGCATCTTCGCGATATCTACCGGTTGACGGTAACTGCCGATGATACCCTTGATCCCCACTATCTCGACATTCCAGCCCAGATTTTAGGTTCCAGTGACGGCAAAGTTCCCGGCCAGGTCCTTTTACAACAGTATTACGAGTGGACCAAAGAAACTAATTTGATTATTCAGAACACCTTGAACGATCTGGGCATGAATTATCCAACCGTTCACACAATCAGATAATGAATTCTTTAAAAGATACCACATTTTTTTACATTTCGTGACATAAATATGACAACTTACAGAAAGACTTTACATATAATAAAGCCGTGAGTTTGAGTCCATTGATGACTCTTAAAAAAAACGACCCTGGCGAAGGTCGTCTAAGATTACAATTCCTGTTAAATTAAAAACGCCTAAATCTATTTTATTGATGAAACAAAAATCACAAGGAGGTTCCAATGCGTAAATCAGTCGCCATAAACGTGATCGTAATTCTGGCCCTGGTGGTGGTGAGTGTAAGTTTTGCCCGTATCCCAATTGATTTAAAAAGTTATGACTTTGCCCAGGAAAGTTACCTGCGTGCCTTGAATTCGGAAAATCCCGGCGTCCGTACTAGTGCCATGCTCCAGATAATGAAACTGAGAGTACAATATCCGGAGGAAAATTTTAAACTGTTTGTGACTAAGATTAAAAAAATCAGTAACCATGATCCGTATCTGAATAATCGAACCTATGCCTATTTAGCGAATATGTTCCTGGAATGTCCACATCTGGCAACCCAGATCAATCCGAAAAATTTTCAAGATCCGGATAGCTTTTTTAATAGTTTGTACACCAAAGTAACGGAGAATCAACTGGCCCTGCAATAAATCCAACCACACACGTCCCTTTGCATAAAGTGAAAAAGCTCCCGTGACTTAATCCGGGGGCTTTTTTTATTTAGTGCCTGAACGAAAACACCGGTTGTCGAGCGAAGCGAGATACCGGGTGTTTGAAATGGATGACACCCGGTATCCTCCCTTCGGTCGGACAACCGGGGTCTGTGACTTTTCGTTCAATCACT
>Ga0180437_10004666_pt1 | contig 19329 bp, 13 predicted proteins | sample SS_ome_4_FD_132410 | JGI IMG/M metagenome (GOLD analysis project Ga0180437, IMG submission 132410) | Hypersaline lake sediment archaeal communities from the Salton Sea, California, USA - SS_3_D_1 metaG | ecosystem: Environmental > Aquatic > Non-marine Saline and Alkaline > Hypersaline >... | reverse complement strand
GAACGCAACAAGTTTTTCTGAGTCAACAATGCCATCGGTCTTTAAAACTTTTTCAGTTTACGCACCCTTAAAGACCTACAAAACCCCTCAAAAAACTAACGGAGAGGGCGGGATTCGAACCCGTCCTCTCTGTTACATATTAGCCTGAGAGGGTTTACAACGCAAGTCTTTTTTATTCAAGGAATTAGGCGTTACGATAAGTTACCGTGCATCCACAGTTTCCGATTATCCGTGACTCAAAAAATAGGACAGTAGTAGGACAGTCAACTTTTGGCAGCATTATGTTCTTTAAGCCAGGCCTTGGCTTCACGGTGAGCGTTCCAGGCTTCTTTTAAAGTGTGGGCACAATATATCGCTTCGGTCTCCTCTCCAGGCGAATACTCCGCTGGCAGCTGCTTGGGCAGTCTCTTTTTCCCAATCAGATACTTCAACACATAAGGATTCGACTTCATAGCCTGTTTGAAGGTCTTTTCAGCCTTCGCCTGTCCGCTGGTGATATAATCGTAAAGCACTCTGGACCACATGAAATTTGCCATTGTTTCGTTTTTGTACCGCTTGAGCAGGTCGCCAGCTTTTTCATAATGCTTTGTAGCCAAGTAACAGCCAAGCAGGTATCCCTTATGCCCTGATTATCATTCGGATTCAGTTCGAGCATCTCCTCGAATACTTCTATTGCCTGGCTATATCCTTTTTTGCCCAACTGCATATAGCCATGGCCAAGCTGGGCCATAGCCCGCATAAACGGACGTGTCTCAAGCAACCCCCAGAAGTTACCGCATTCCTGCTCGAAATAATCTTTGCCCAGGTACTTTCTGCCCGCCTTGACAGCTTTATCCATTGATTCGATATAATCCTTTACTGTCTCGGATTCTATTTCCGCGAGCATCGCCAAGGCATCAACACAATCCGGATATATGCTCAATGCCTTACGGCAGAGGCTCGCAGCCTTTTCTTCGTCTCTGTACATGCATTCCATCGCATCATATGCGATTTCTTGGGCCTGATGAGCTTTTGAGGTCCCGCCAGAGTAATTCACCATAAAATTCTCCATAATTTTTTACTATTTGTTTTTCATTATAGGCAAAGCCGGTTCTTTGTAAATTCAGAAATCCTTATCCTTGACATGGATATCAATCTGCCTTATCCTTTCCAAGAAACCGGAAAAGACCGGAACGCGGCGATGTGAGGGGCAAAATACAGTGATTTCTGGAGTATATAAATGAAAGATGAAAACCCGCAGTTGATGACAGTGGACGACGTAGCCGAATACCTGCGTATCAAAGCGTCCACGGTGTATGAATGGGCTGCTAACGGCAAGCTGCCGGGTGTCAAGGTCGGCAGGCTGTGGCGGTTCGAGCGGTCGGAGATCGAGAAATGGGTGCGGGAGAACCGGAAAGGCGGAAAGAGGAAATGACAGGCCAAAAGGTTCGCCTGATAAGCATTTATTACTTGTTAGGTAAATGGTTTTTAACAGATATAAGACTGACACAGGAGGTCGTTAAGTGGCAAAGAAGTCGCTGGATGTAAAAACATTAGAAGGCTGGCTATGGGAAGCAGCCTGTAAGATACGCGGGCCGGTGGATGCCCCGAAGTACAAGGACTATATCCTTCCGCTGATATTCCTGAAGAGGCTTTCCGATGTCTTCGAGGACGAAGTAGCCAAACTTGCCGAGGACTATGACAGCCGGGAGATGGTCGAGAAGCTGCTTAAGAAAGACCACGGCCTTGTGCGTTTCTACATACCGCCCAAAGCACGCTGGGAAAGCATAGCCAAGCAGACAACCGGGACGGGTGAATACCTGACCGCCGCAGTGCGGGCCATTGCCAGGGAAAACACGCGTCTTCAAGGCGTTGTCGATATCGTGGACTTTAACGCCACTACAGCAGGCCAGCGGATCATAGGCGACGATACGCTCCGTAACCTTGTGGATGTGCTGGGCAGGTACAGGCTGGGCCTGGATGATGTGGAGCCGGACATACTTGGCCGGGCGTATGAATACCTGCTAAGGAAATTCGCCGAAGGTTCTGGCCAAAGTGCCGGTGAATTCTATACCCCGCGAGAAGTGGCGGTTCTGATGGCCAAGGTGCTCGATCCTGAACCGGGTGATGAGGTTTATGACCCCTGCTGCGGTTCGGGCGGTTTGCTGATTAAGTGTTACCTGCATTCACATGGCAAGCAGAAAAAAGGTTCCAAAGAGGCACCGCTTCGGTTCTACGGTCAGGAAATTCTGCACTCAACCTTCGCTATGGCGAAGATGAACACCTTTATACACGATATGGAGGCAAAGATTGCCCTGGGCGATACGATGAATAAGCCTGATTTCAAAAAACGCAGCGGTTCTCTGCAGGCGTTTGATATTGTTACCGCAAATCCGATGTGGAACCAGAAGTTTACCCAGACAGTTTATGAGAACGACCCTTATAACCGTTTTGTCTTCGGTTATCCGTCGTCCAGCAGTGCCGACTGGGGCTGGGTGCAGCACATGCTTGCTTCGCTCAATGATGACGGCAGGATGGCGGTTGTCATAGATACCGGTGCGGCCTCCCGCGGCAGCGGCAATACAGGAGCAAACAAGGAACGGGACATACGCAAGCAGTTTGTCGAGAAAGACCTGGTAGAGGCGGTTATCCTGCTGCCGGAGAACCTGTTTTATAATACTCCTGCCCCGGCGGTGATACTGGTTATAAACAAGAACAAGCCCAAAAAAGGCGAAATCATGCTTATCAATGCTTCGGGGCTTTTCAAGAAGGGCACGCCGAAGAATTACCTGCCTGAAAACGCTGTTAAGCAGATTAGCGATGTATTCTCCGGCTGGAAGCAGGAGGAAGGCCTGAGCAGGGTAATCAAGAATGAAGAAGCCGCCAAGAACGACTATAACCTAAGCCCCTCCCGCTATGTCGCCCAGAACAACGGCGAGGACATATTGCCGCTGGAAGATGCCGTAGTACAGTACCGCGAAGCCGAGGAAGAACGGGCTGAAGCAGACAAGAAATTAAAAGAAGTTCTTAATCAGTTGGGACTTGAGTAAAATGATAGATGTAGACGAATTAAGAAGCCGGCAAGCTGAATTTGAAGGTACGCGGCAGGATTTTAAAAAAGAAATAAAAAAGGTAGAAGCGGAACGAAAACAATTTATCAAAAAATTCAAACCCGACAAACTCGCACAATTGGAATTAAAAGATTATGTTGTCGGCCATAAGAATAAAGACACGTTTTGTTATTGGCTTGAAACAAAGTTGATGGGGTTAGGCAAGATTAAAGGCGGTAGCCCTGCCGATAAAAAGTTTGGCATTTACTACGGAAAAACAAAAAGTGATCCCGAAATCAGATATAGATGGATAAAGAAATTTGGAAGCAACAAAGAAGATGCGTTTCGAAACATAAAGCAAGCAATTATTGATTTACTCAAGGCTGCTGAGAACGGTGATATCAATAAAATAAGAGAAAATCCTTTATCTCCCATGTTCAAAGGAAAAATCCTTTCCACTTATTTCCCTCAGACCCAACTTAATATATTCGCCGACAAGCATCTTGAATATTTCCTTGAGAAGCTGAGCATACCTTACGAAGAGGCACAAGATGAAATTGACAAAAGAAGCATCTTGATAGATTTTAAGAATAATGATGAGGTAATGTCATCCTGGACAATATATGAGTTCTCAAAATTTCTGTATGAATCTTTTGGCAGGCCTTCAAATGAAGATAAAGCCCCCGATGTATTGAAGGAATATCTCACAAACAGCAATAAGTACCCAAATATTAAGGATGTGACGGCTGGGTTTATAGATGTGGAAATAAATAGTGCCGTTACACAAACTCAAACTAACAATAAAACAAAAAAACGTGGAAAGACAGTCGATTTTGAAAGGGAAAACCGAATTCACAAGTTACTCGGCAACAGAGGCGAGTTAATCGTTTTTAATTTGGAAAAACGGCATCTCAGAAACATGGGGAGAAAAGATTTAGCCGATAAAATTGACTGGGTCTCGAAAAGGGATGATTCTCTCGGATACGATATCTTGTCATTCGAGGAATCCGGGGAAGAAAAACATATAGAAGTCAAAGCTACTACATACTCACCTGATTCGTATGCAACTTTCCTGATATCGAGTAACCAATACAAGAAGGCAAAGACGTTGCAGAATTATTATTTTTACATTGTATTCAATGCGAAGAGCAAAACACCAAAAGTCTGGAAAATCAAAAACCCTGTAAACTATGAAAATAAGGGTCTTACGTTAACGCCAATAAATTATAGAGTGGCAATAAATACGTCGGTGAAAAATGAAACAGCAAACTAAAGACATCCCCAAAGGCTACAAGATGACCGAACTCGGGCCATTGCCCGGGGAGTGGGAAGTCGCTTCCCTTTCAAGTGTGGTTATCAAAGCAAAACAATCAAACCCAAAGAAAAGACCAGATTGGCATTTCAAATACATAGATGTTTCGAGCGTTAACAGGGACAACCTGCGTATTGAAGAAACAAGAGATTATATTGGTGAAAAAGCCCCCAGCCGGGCAAGGAAAAAGATAAAAGCTGGCGATGTTTTGTTTGCAACAGTTAGACCTTACTTAAAAAGACTTTCGATTGTTCCTGAAAGCCTTGATGGCCAGATATGCTCAACAGCTTTCTGTGTAATAAGAGCAAATCGACAACTCGCTGACCCATCCTATCTCTTCTATGCTACAGCAGATAACCGCTTTGTTGACAGAATCAGTGAAAAACAACGCGGATCAAGTTATCCTGCAGTAACGGATAAAAATGTTCTAAATGAGGATATAGCTCTCCCCCCGCTCCCCGAACAAAAGAAGATAGCTTCAGTTTTATCAGCCGTGCAGCAGGCGAAGGAGAAAACAGAGGGAGCGATTGCGGCCCTCCGTGTGCTGAAAAAATCGCTTATGAAGCACCTGTTCACCTACGGCCCGGTCCCGGTCGATGAAGCCGAAAACGTGGAATTGAAGGAAACGGAGATTGGGGAGATTCCAGCAGAGTGGGAATTAAGCACGCTTGGGTCTGAAGGAGAATTCAAATACGGATATACAACTTCAGCTACTGACAAAAAGACAGGTACCAAATTCTTGAGGATAACCGATATACGCGATGACGGCAGGGTAAATTGGAACAGTGTCCCCTTCGCTGAAGTTGATGGGAATAACATTAACAAATACATTTTGGGTCAAGGTGACATTCTTTTTGCTCGTATAGGTGCCACAACAGGCAAAACTTGCATTATTTCAAATGATCGTCCCGAAGCCGTCTTTGCTTCTTATCTAATCAGGCTTCGTGTGGGAAGCCGGTTGGATTCTCAATATACCTTTTATTATACGGGTACGGAACGTTATTGGAAAATGGTTGAAGCTGGCAAAGAAGGCAAGCTCAAAAAAGGACTTAATTCTCATCAACTAAAGGGCTTCTCGGTTCCGGTCCCTTCAACAGCCGAACAAACGGATATTGCGAAAATGCTATCAGCAGTCGATACCAAACTCGACACACTTGAAAATGAAAAGCTGGCCCTTGATGATTTATTCCGCACGCTTTTGCATGACCTGATGACGGCTAAGATACGGGTAAATGAAGCGGAGGTGCCGGTATGAGAAGCAATTTAGGCGGTGAAAGAGGTGCCGTGCAAAACCCGATGCTCAAATATGCCCAAGAGGCCGGTTGGGAATATGTTAAGCCGGTTGAAGCCAGTGGGCTTCGGGGCGGCGAGACCGGGCTGGTGTTCCGCGATATATTCATAGAACAGATGAAGAAGCTCAATCCGGGTGTTGTCGATGACGAGGCCGCCGGGGAGCTTATCAAGAGGATTGAACGCATACCGCCTACTGTCGAGGGCAGTTTGCATGCGTGGGAGTATCTTAAGGGACTGAAGACGGTTTTTGTACAGGCCGAGAAAAGGGAGCGGAATGTTCGCTTTATCAGCAGGGATGCAGGCGAAAATGTTTATCATGTAACCGATGAATTCCGATTCAACAACGGTACGAAGACGAACAAGGCTGATATTGTTTTGCTGATTAACGGCGTTCCGGTGTTCCTTGTGGAGACCAAGGCCAGCCACAAGGTCAATGGTATCGAAGAGGCAATGAAGCAGATACGCAGGTATCATTATGAGACGCCCGAAATGCTGGCTGTTCTGCAATTGTATGCCCTTACCCATATCGTCAAGTTCTATTACGCCGCGACGTGGAGCCTATCGCGTAAGGGGCTGTTCAACTGGAAGGACGAAGCAAGCGGTGATTTCGAGTCGCTGGTTAAAACGTTCCTTGATAAGGACAGGGTCATAAAGGTTCTTACTGATTATATACTGTTCACCCGCCAGGATGACGAGCTAAAGAAGGTCGTGCTCAGGCCGCACCAGATGCGTGCGGTGGGCAGGGTTGTCGAGCGTGCCGGCGACTCCGGCAAGCAACGCGGCCTTGTCTGGCATACACAAGGGTCCGGCAAGACTTACACGATGATAGTTGCCGCCCAGAAGCTGATTGAAAACCCGCTGTTCGAGAATCCGACCGTGATTATGCTGGTTGACAGGAACGAACTGGAGACGCAGCTTTTCGGTAACCTGGCTTCGGTCGGATTTGAGAATGTGGAAGTTGCCAACAGCAAACGCAACCTTCGCCATTTGCTGGAGCAGGACCGCCGGGGGCTGATTGTTACGATGATACACAAGTTTGACGGTATGCCGGAGAAGGTAAATCAAAGGAATAATATCTTTGTCCTTGTCGATGAGGCACACAGGACAACGGGCGGCAAGCTGGGCAACTACTTGATGGGAGCGTTGCCAAACGCCACTTATATCGGCTTTACGGGTACGCCGATAGACAAGACCTCATACGGCAAAGGGACATTCATAACCTTCGGCAAGGAAGACCCGCCTGCCGGTTACCTGGATAAGTACGGCATTGCCGAATCCATCGAGGACGGCACGACCGTGCCGCTGCATTATACACTCGCTCCGAATGATCTGCGGGTGGACAGGGAAACGCTGGAGAAGGAATTTTTCGACCTGGCAGAGACCGAGGGCATCAGTGACGTTGAGGAATTGAATAAGGTGCTTGAGCGTGCTGTTACGCTTCGCAATATACTCAAGAATCCCGACCGTGTTAAGCGGATAGCGGAGTATGTGGCAAAGCACTTCACCGAAAACATCGAGCCGATGGGATACAAGGCCTTCCTTGTCGCAGTGGACAGGGAAGCCTGCACGTTATACAAGAAGGAACTGGATAAGCACCTGCCGCCGGAATACTCGGAGGTTGTTTACAGCCCGGCACATAATGATCCGCCTGAACTGGCGAAATACCATATATCCGATACCAAGGAAAAACGTATCCGCCGTTCTTTCCGCAATCCGAGCGAAAAACCGAAAATCCTCATTGTTACAGAAAAGCTGCTCACAGGATTCGATGCTCCGGTTCTCTATTGCATGTACCTGGACAAGCCCATGAGGGATCACGTGCTGCTACAGGCAATCGCGAGGGTGAACCGGCCATATGAGGATGAGGACGGCAGGCGAAAGCCTTCCGGGTTCGTGCTGGATTTTGTGGGTATCTTCGACAACCTTGAGAAGGCATTGGCTTTCGACTCCGCCGATGTTGCGGGGATTGTGCAGGATATCGGCGTGCTACAGAAGCATTTTATCGGCATGATGGACCGGGCAAAAGAGAGCTATCTGAGCATTATCAAGAACAAAAAGCAGGATAAGGCGGTCGAGGCGGTTCTGGAACATTTCAGGGATGAGGAAACACGGCATGAGTTTTACCGCTTCTTCAGGGAACTTAGCGATATCTATGAAATACTGTCGCCGGATGCATTCCTGCGGCCTTATGTGGGGGACTATGAGACACTGGCACGGATGTACAGGATTGTGCGGGAGGCCTATGAGCCGGGTGTTTCGATTGACGATGAGTTTGCCCGCAAGACGGCCAAGCTGGTGCAGGAGCATACCGAAAGCGGGCCTGTGAAGAAATCGCTGGATGTTTACAAGATTGATGAGAAGACGCTAAAGAAAATACAGGACAGCGATTCGTCGGATACCGAAAAGGTGTTCAACCTGCTTAAGAGCATCCTTGATACTGTGCGGGAACGGGCTGAGAGGGAACCTTACCTTATATCAATCGGTGAAAGGGCCGAGCTTATCGCTTCACTCTACAAGCAGAGACAATCAACGACGCAAAAGACACTTGAAAACCTTAAGGATATTATTGAAGAGATCAATGCCGCCCGCAGAGAGCAGGCCCAGAAGGATATGCCGACAGCGGTGTTCGCTATCTTCTGGATACTGAAGAAAGCAACTGCACCGGACCCGGAGAGTGTGGCACGGGAGATGAAGGATGTGCTGGAAGCTTATCCCCACTGGGCAAAGAGCGAAAAGCATGAGAAGAAGGTCAGGCAGGCACTGTACCGCAACCTTGCAAAGGCTGGATTGAAGGATGTTGAGAGGCTTGCTGAGTTGTCGCAGCGGGTTATGACTGCGTTGAAAGGTGAGAAGGAATGATGACCGCTGAAGAATTCAAGCAGGATGTTTTGACCTGGGCACAACATATAGGTGTTGAGCCAAGGGAAATCCATATTCGCCGGATGTCACGAAAATACGGCAGCTGCTCGACCAAGGGAAGGCTGACCTTTGATGCATCCCTGCTAAGCAAAGACGTGGAAAAACGAACACGGGTTATGGTCGAGGAATTGCTGCACCTGAAGTTTCCGAACCACGGCAAGATGTTCAAGTCCATGCTGAATGCGTACCTTAGCCAGGTAAACGTTATTGAGTATAAAAAGGAAAAGAAAATCGTAATGCAAGACTGCTAAAAACTGTGGGATGTGCCATGGAGTATTTACAATGGAATGAATTGATAGCAAGGCATTTTTTTAACGAGGAGAATGCTGGGAAAGAGGTTTTATTATATGTAAATGAAGACATTATAGAAGAATTAGGCCAGCCATATGGCTGTGGAATAGATGACTTCGTAAATAGTGTAAAAGAAGGCCCGCTTTGGGCATATCACGAACATCTTTGCCAGAAAGCTTTGCAAACATACTCATCGTGGAGGCACAGAAACCTAAGTTTTCCACCCTATATAGCTTATCTCGCCTGTTTTGTATTAGCTGCTGGGATCCATGGAGACTTTGCCCCACATGCATATTATCCCCGTCTTAGAAAACTGCTTGGCGAAACTGATAATACAAGCCCTCTGCCGTCTTTTGATAAAATGATAGACCTTTGGGATGACCTTGAAAAGTGGACTGTTGAAGATAAACATGAAGAGCTTGGGAGATTTGTGGCCAGAATAAGGGGCGGCTGGTGGAAAGTTGGTTTGCCTTTATCTCAAACAATTATTTCTAAAGATGAACTAAAGCGGCTCCCTGTTTTATTCGATGCCGCCGGTTTTGACCCCTCGGCACCGCCTTCACATCAAGTCATGCTTAAACTTTTGCGTTCTTATGGAAATCTGGTTTTTGAAAAACGGACGCTTAAGGTTCTGCAAGCTGGAAAAGGAAGCAATGGAGACAATGTGCTTCTGGATAATTTAGTTGAAATGGTTCTAAGCGAGCTTGAAGAATGGAATGGTTCAGTTGTTTTTGAAAAAAAGCAGGTTAACGAAAAGGACGAAACGTCAATCTGCAAAATTAATGCCGGGTTAAGATTGTGTATTCACTATGACCCTATTTCAGGGAAAGCACAAACTTCTATCAGGCTTAAAACAAATGCATCTTATCCGGAAGGAGGTTTAGTATTTACTAATGCTCAATATGGCTCTTCATTTCTTTGTGAAGAAGCTTATCAGGGCTGGTCAAAGAAAATCCGCGATGAAGAATCAAAGCCAGTAGATGCCGCAAGCTTTAGTTGGACAAATGGAATACGCTTAGAAGACAGGTCTAATAACTGGATAGCCTTATTAAAGGGAGATAAAGTCAGGCTTTTTATTCCAGGTAAGCCTGAAGGACTTCCGGGCTGGGTTGAAAGCAACAGGCTTAACAGGAATTCCCGGTTTTTAATAGCGGTAACAGAGGATGTTTCAAGCACGGTCCGTAGCTGGGGTGATCAAAACTGTGGCTCATTTCAGGAATTACAAGTAACAGGATTGCCTCAAGGATGGTTGCTCTTCAAAGGAGATAATGCAACCAATTCTTGCGAAAACATAGACGTCCTGACTATCCCGCCATTTATGCGTCTGCTTTTACGTGGAGGAGTGAAAATAAGCAGCGGAAATACATACCTTTGCAATGCCCCGCCTTTAATTGTCATAGAAAATGTGTTGGGTGATGTCGAGGTAAGTATAAACGAAAAAGTCATAGCTCCACAGAAAGGCGAAAAGTATGCGTGGAAACTGCCGGACGACGTTGAAACTGGTGAGCTATTAAAGATAAAGGCTAAATCCGGAAGTGACGAACTGAGAAGAACAATACGTTTAGCTGAAGCAAGGTCATTTGGTTCGTTAGATGATACTCCTTGGCTGGATTCTTTTGGTAAGGATATTTCTAATGTAAAGGAAAATGCAAGGCTTCGAGGTGCTGTTGTAATTGAAGATGAAGATTCAAATGGACGGGTTGCATTTACACCAAAGCCCCCTAAATGTAAGCGGCTTACATATATAGGTCCCGTTCTCGGCCAAATTTCGAAATACCCCCAGGAGCCATTTCCCGAAGATTGGGAACCCGTTTGGTCCCTTGTGAAAACAGGCAGAAAGAAGTGGAGGTTATCATGTTGCAGAAAGAACTTACAATCAATCCCTGTCCCGCTAATAAACGCGTGTAACATTCATGGAAGAAAAATCAAAAAATGGCGTGAATATGTATGGGTTAAAAGAAAGAAAATAAGGCAACCAGATATCCCTGCCATCAGAAAAAAGTGGATAGAATTCAGTGAGGCGGCCCGTCATGTCTAAGCAACTTATATATGCATTGAGCAGCCTGGGCAGCGTGAACCTGGATAAATATAGGGAATTATTCAGTATACTTTACCGGCCAGGGAACAGCTTAGAAAATGATGATACAGCTATCAATTACCGGGGGCAAGTAAGCCGGGTACTTGACTCTTTAGGATACTTGGAATTCAACTATGATTTAAGGAAGGTCTTTGTTTGCCCGCCTGCTTTAATTACTTTGCCTGATTATGGCCTGCCAAAATTTCTCCTGACAGGTGCAAGGACAAAACCCTTTCTATCGAAACTCAAGCAACTGGTCCACAAAAACAAAAACGTGATGAAAATTCAAAGGTACGCACAAAATACCGGCTGGTTTAACCTGCCGGATAAGATTGTGCTAAAGACAGCTGATATAGAATCTTTGAAGCAGATAGCAAAGGAATTGGATATATTTGTATCCTTAGACAATCCTGCTGCCTGGAAAATAGCTGATTTTTCAGCGTCCGTAGGAGATATTGAGCAAAACCTCAAATTTACACCAAGAGAAGAAATAAACTGGAAAAAGAGGGTGTTTGATATTAACAGGCTTGAGTTTAATTATGCAAATGAAAAGGCTGCAGAATACATATTATCTGAATATACACATCCTGTTACTCAGCAAAAGATGCATTGGTTGTGGAATGGAAATGAAGCCGCTGTTATTAACAGGGACTGGGGGAGATACTTTATATTAAACAAACTGGGAGTCCATGTCCTAATATACGATGAAGCCAAACAGTTATTAGCTGTGCCGGTAACGATTCCACTTCCAAAGCTTATTGCGAGAGCAGTCGCACTGTGCAGTGGAACACCGCCGCTTTTGCAAAGAATAGAAAGTGAGAAAATACGAATGTATAGAAATCCCTTGTTTTATATTTACCGTGATATTCCGGTCGAAATAGCAGAAGTGATTACCCAGAAAACAGGACAAAAAATTATATTAAGCAAACTGAAAATAAAATAAGGAATGAAATAGCTATGATTGATCCAGTTGGAGCATTTGAGCAAATAAGAGAGAACTTTATTCTATATGTTAAAACTGCTTTTGGTACAAAGTTTCCCACCTTAGAGCGGGAAAGGGAAAATCTTTTGCGGCAGAACAGGGTTTTGACTCAAGTACCATGGATTGAACCACTTCCGCGGTATATAAGCAGTGGAAAGACAATAAGCACCCTCGAAACAAATGATTTACCTGGACTTAATGCAGAAAGCATGAATTTATTCAAGAACCTTGTTAAATGTGGCTTAATAAGAGATTATGAACTGCATTTGCACCAAGCTGAGATGCTTTCGAAGGTATTACAAGGCAAGAATTGTGTTGTAACTGCGGGCACCGGGTCCGGTAAGACAGAAGCGTTTCTTTTACCTCTTTTTGCACAGCTTTCAAAAGAAGTTGCCGCATGGCGGCAACCCGGTACAGCCCCGGCACACCTTAATGACTGGTGGAAAAACCAAGAGTGGAAAGACAGCTGTAAAGATAATAATGGAAGGTTGAGACATTCTTACAGAATTTCTCAACGGGAGCACGAGACCCGCCCTTCCGCTGTCAGGGCATTGATTCTTTATCCTATGAATGCCCTTGTAGAGGATCAGTTAACCAGGTTAAGAAGAGCATTGGATTCTGATGCTACAAGACAATGGTATCAGGATAAAGCTGGGGGAAACAGGATATATATGGGAAGGTACAATAGCTCTACCCCGGTACCGGGACATGAAAAAAAGAGGCCTGCACAAAATGGAAGGCAACGTTTTAATAGAGCCAAGATTGACAAACTTGTCGAGGCGATGAAAGAAATTGAATGTGCTGCTCAAGCAGCATCTGATTATGCTTCTGATCCAAGCAATAAAGGTCCTGAAAAAGAAGAGAGTATTTATTATTTCCCGCGTATGAAAGGTGCGGAAATGCATAACCGGTGGGATATGCAGGATAACCCGCCTGACATCCTAATCACAAACTTTTCGATGCTCGGCATTATGATGATGCGTGAAAGTGATGAGAAAATTTTTGAAAAAACCCGGGCATGGCTTGCGTGTGAAGATTTGCCAGAGCAGGAAAGGGAACAGGCCAAACAAGGCAGGGTATTTCATCTAATTGTTGATGAGCTTCATTTATACAGGGGTACCGCTGGTGCAGAAGTTGCATACCTTATGAGGCTGCTTTTGCGGAGGCTTGGACTTCATCCGGATCATCCGCAGCTGAGAATACTTGCCTCCAGTGCATCGCTAGAGCCTGACGACGCAAAGAGTACCCAGTTTTTAAAAGACTTTTTCGGGGCTGATAATTTTGAGATAATCAAAGGCGAGCAAAAACCTGTAAGTGGCCCACGCAGTGAGGCCAGATATCTGCCCAGTGAACCTTTTATATATCTTGCACAAAATTCGGCCAACCTGACAGATGATACCCTAAAAAATGCGGGCAAGTTCCTTACTGAGGAAGAAACAAGTATAGAACAGTTTTTCCAGAAACTGTTAGATGAAAATCTTGGCTTACGGTTGCTTAATGCATGTAAAAAAGGGGAAGATCTCCGTGCTGTATCTTTAGCAGATTTTTCAAAAGAAATTTTTGGTCCATTGAACGAAGAGCAAGGCTTGCAAGCAGTTCAAGGCCTGTTGATAGCAAGAAGTTTATTTGATGAAAAAAACATCAAGCATAATTTACCTTCTTTTCGTTTACACTATTTCTTTAGAAATATAGAAGGCCTCTGGGCTTCTATCAGGCCACCAGAAGACAGCCATGATGGTTGTCCGGTGGGAAGTCTTTATCACTCACCAAAAATTATTTCAGTTGAAGGAAACAGGGTACTTGAACTCCTTTATTGTGAGCATTGCGGGACAGTTTTTGTCGGTGGAAACAGGCTAGTGACAAATGAAGGCGAGACAGAGCTTCTTGCAACTACGCCGGATATAGAAGGGATTCCAGAGAAGCAGGCGGCAAGGTTTGTTGAAAGAAGAACCTACGGTGAATACGCGGTTTTTTGGCCTGCAGGCAACCAGGAATTCGGAAATCCGTCAAGATGGAGGCAGACTAAAGTCACTAGGTATGGATCGGGACGTTCTTCATGGGCCAGCTGGCGTCAAGCCAGCTTAAATACTCAAACAGGGCATGTGGTTTTATCACATGAATTAGCCGAAGATGAACCCGCAAAATGGACCAAGGGATATCTATTCGATATACAGCTTGATGCAGATGATGACATGGAAACATTCCGTGCTTTGCCATGTTTATGTCCTGCGTGCTGTTCAGATCATACAAGGAGAAGAAGGCCATCACCTGTACGTGGATTCAGGACCGGTTTTACAAAGGTAAGCCAGATATTTACAAAAGAATTGTTTTATCAGCTTCCGGAATCAGGAAGAAAACTTGTTGTTTTTTCTGACAGCAGGGAAGATGCAGCACAAATATCAAATGGCGTTGAAAGGAATCATTACTCTGATCTTGTAAGAGAAATGGTTTATGATGAACTCATGATGGAAATTACCGGCGAGCCGGAACTGCTTAATGAAATTGAAAAGGGGAACAAGAACTGTTCTCAACAGGCATCTGAATATCTTCAACGTAACCCGCAGGCGGCTGCATATCTAAAAGATTTGCTTGAGATGGCTTCAACGGTCGAGAGTACTGTTCCTGGAGCGTTCCATGAGCAAATAAAAAAAGCAAGAAAAGAGATAGAAGAAATCAAAAAACGGGCCAAAACACAAACGGTCCCCATCTCGCGTATTCTTCCCCCACCGGACGACATTTCTGACTGCGGGACGTTAATCCGCAGGTTGCTTCAGACAGGTATCAATCCAGCTGGAAATGATGTATTGGTTCAGGAACACGGGTGGGATGGAACGTGGCACCACTGGCCTCAACTCTTTGATTTTAACACATTTAACTGGAAGCAAAACTTGCCTCAAGAACAAGGGGTAATTATCGCAAGAGACCGGATACGCCAAAATCTCACAAGTACTCTTTGTGATTTATTTTTCAGCAGGCTGTATTTTAGTTTTGAATCTTCAGGTTTAGGTTATCCTAAAATATCACTTTCAGAAGAAAGATTGAAAGTATATGCCGGGCAAGCAAATTTAAATGTTAATGTTTTCGAAGAAATTTGTAATTCTTTTATCAGGGTTTTAGGGGACAGATACAGGCATGAAGCCTCTGAATATCCACAGCCGGATTTTCCCGTTTATGAGAACCAGGTTACAGCTTCACTCCGGCGGTTCATAGAAGCAACGGCTGATAAAACCGGTGTAAATACCCTGGATTTGGGCAATGCTGTTTTTGATGCATTGAGGGAAGCTGGCCATGCCAATGCTAAAATTGTTATAAGGCATCTTGATGTAAAGGTGTCTTTAGGTGCTGATCCAGTTTGGACATGTAACATATGCGGAAGGCATCATCTGCATCATTCAGCTGGAGTGTGTACCAATTGTTTGTCTGAATTGAATGATGGCCCTGACACAAATTGTGCTGCTTTATGGAAAAGTAATCATCTGGCAAATACAGCCGTTGAAGGCAGGGTGCCCATAAGGGTTCATTGCGAAGAGCTTACGGCTCAAACCGATAATCAGTTAGAACGGCAACGGCATTTCAGAGGAATGATAGTTAATACTAATGACCGCGAAAGAGATTTTATTAGGGAAGTGGAGGAAATCGATGTGCTGAGTGTAACGACCACTATGGAAGTGGGTGTAGATATAGGTAATTTACAGGCCGTCATGCTTGCAAACATGCCGCCTATGCGTTTTAACTACCAGCAACGTGTTGGGCGTGCCGGAAGAAGAGGGCAGGCCTTTGCCGTCGTATTAACTCTATGCCGCGGACGCAGCCATGACGAGCATTATTTCTCAAATCCTGAAAGGATTACCGGGGATCCCCCGCCTGTCCCATTCCTGACAATGAATCAAAGTGCTATTGCCAGGCGGTTGCTGGCTAAAGAATGCTTAAGGATGGCGTTTAGAGGTATAGGAGTCAGGTGGTGGGATTGCCCGGGTAGCCCGCCTGATAGCCATGGCGAGTTTGGTTATGCCAGTGAATGGCCTCAAGTTAAACCCCGAATTGATGAGTGGATAAGAAATCATTCACAGGATATTGATTCCGTGATAAATACGCTTGTTAATGGTTCAGGTCAAGAATACGCTAACTGGATACAGAACGATATGTTAAACCACATAGATCATGTGGTTAACCATCCAGAAATTACGGGCGATGGTCTTGCTGAACGTTTAGCAGAAGGTGCTGTTCTTCCTATGTTTGGCATGCCGTCAAGAACAAGAGTCCTTTATCACCGTCTTTCCAGAGACAAAGAATTTACCATCAGCCGGGATTTAGAAGTTGCAATCACAGAGTTTGCTCCCGGAGCACAAAAAACTAAAGACAAAGCCATTCATACATCAATAGGTTTTACTTCCCCGCTTTTCAAAAGAGGCTTGCGTTGGACTGCAACTTCAGATAACCCGTTGCCTGTTCGCCTGTGGCTCCAAAAGTGCAGAACATGCGGATATACCAAGGCAAACGAAACCCGGCAATCACTTAATTCATGCCCTAATTGTAATCAGATGCAAGATGACGAAGGGTCCTTTGTTGAATATGAAATAACAACGCCACTGGCGTTTAGAACAGAGTTTAGCCGGGGTGAAGATGCACGCGATGATTTAGATATATCCTTTGGCATTCCTTCTGCACTTGCTGAAACATCGCCACATATTGTAAGTGACTCTCCTGGAGGCTCAAACTTGGTAACGTCGCTTTCGGATGACGGCAGGGTTTGGAGAATTAATGATAATAGCGGGAATTTGTTTGAAGGGACATTATGTACCACGCCGCCCCCGCCGCCTCCAAATTCCGGGGTTCATGTGCCAGTCCTTAACAATCAGTGGATTGATACACGATATAAAGATCCTGCAGGCAATGTCGACAGTATTGCATTAGCTGCTGGCAAGACAACTGAGATATTAAGAATACATCCTGCATCTGTACCTCAGGGGCTTAATCTGAACCCTGTTCATAATCATAGGGCAGTCAGGGCATCTGTTATCTCAGCAGGTTTTATGCTTCAAAGAGTATTAGCAGATATTTTCGATATTGACCCTGAAGAGATAGAAGTTGCGAACATTTCTACACGCGAGTTATCAAATCAACAAAAAGTAGGCGAAATTGTTTTAAGTGACCGTCTGCCTAACGGGGCAGGTTTTGTGCGGGAAGCCCATAACAATCTTTTGAGCATAATTCAGGAAATATGTAACCCGGCTTCAACCGGTTCTTACGCTGATTTCTTCCAAAGGGGCGAGCACTTAAGCTGTGATTCTGCATGTTACGACTGCCTGAAAGTGTACAGAAATATGACTTATCACGGATTGCTGGACTGGAGGCTTGGTTTATCATATATTAAAGTCTTGTTGAACAGGAATTACAATGCAGGGATAGATGGTGATTTCAACCAGGTAGAGCTTACCGGCTGGATTGATATGGCCAAAAAGCTTCGTAATAATTTTGTGTCTTATTTCGGCTATCAACCTCAAGAGTGGGGCATGCTGCCTGGGTTCATCGCCGGGAACAACAGATATTTGGTAGTACATCCGTTATGGGACACAAACAGGCCGGATGGTATTTTACAAGAGGCTATGGATGCATCTGGTGGAGCAATAACCGGGTTTTTTGATACATTTAATTTATTGAGACGCCCCGGGTGGTATAAGGGGCAGATGTTGAGATGAATATGGAGAAAAGTTTACAAGTTAAAGATGGAAATACGATTCCTGTTATTTCATTTTTTACAGGTGGTGGATTTCTTGATATGGGCTTTGAGAAGGCTGGTTTTAATATTGTCTGGACAAATGAATTCAATACTTCATATTCAGATTTTTATAGCTTTGGAATGACAGCGTGGAGAAAAGCCAGCTCTTCAAGTAAAGCAGAAGCAAAAATTACCTCAACTAAAAGCATAAATCAAATATATGGTCCCGGCATTATTAAAGAGGCTTTTAAGGGCGAAAAGCCTTCTTTGTTTGGTAGTATCGGCGGGCCGCCATGCACAGATTTTAGTTCGGGCGGAAAGCATAACGGGAGTAATGGAAAGAATGGCAAACTTACAAGAATATATGTTAACAGAATCTGCAGTATTATGCCGTCATTTTTTGTGCTTGAAAACGTTCCCGGTTTGTACAGGACGAAAAAACATCGTCACTTTCTGAATAGCCTGATGAAAAAATTAGAGTCAGGGGATTATTGTCTTGATGTGAACATATTGAACAGCTTGGATTTTGGGCTTCCGCAGGACAGGGAGCGTTTCTTCATGGTAGGTATAAAACGCAATATTGTAAAGGAATGCTTAGGCCGAATCGTAAGAGAAAAAGAAAGAAATTGGTTTTCCTGGCCTGAACCAAAATACAAAAATGCAAAACAAACTTATCCATGGCCCGATGTTGTGAATAATGGTGCTAAGCCAACCAAACCTTCAAGCATACCAACAGAGCTTATGGTGCATTCCTTGTTTAACAAAAACAATGATCCGGCTAAAATACCTAATGGCAAAGATTGTTTTAACGCTTATTCAAAAAAATTCGGAATTATAAAGGAAGGGGATACCCACAGGAAGTCATTTAAGCGTTTACACCGTTATAAATTCAGCCCGACTGCATGTTATGGCCACAATGAAGTACATTTGCATCCCTGGAAAAAAAGAAGATTAAGCGTAAGAGAAGCAATGAGAATACAAGGGATCCCCGACACCTATATTCTTCCTGAAGAAGCACCATTGAGCACAAAATTTGAACTGGTTTCCAACGGCGTGCCCGTACCCTTGTCATACGAAATAGCAAAAAGCCTCATGGCTTTTCTTGATGACAAATAATTATATAAAGCCGATGAGATATGGATATATGGAGCAAGGAAAAACGAAGCGAAGTAATGTCTAAGATTTTGAGTAGTGACACAGGGCCTGAAAGGCGTGTAAGGAAAATCTTAACGCAACTGGGATATAGATATCGTTTAAATGTAAAGGAATTGCCTGGTAAACCGGATATCGTGCTGAGAAAATATAATGCTGTTGTCTTTGTCCATGGATGCTTCTGGCATTTACATTCAAAATGCCGTGACGGAACAATACCTAAAACAAGAAGAGCATATTGGGAAAAGAAGTTATTGAAAAACAAAGAACGGGATACAAAGAATATCCAAGCCCTCAAAAAACAAGGATGGAAAGTTTTGAGGCTATGGGAATGTGAGATTGAGAAGCATCCAGAGAAGGCAATGGAAAAGATAGTGCGACTTTTAAAATGATTTGTTCCTCACCATCGCCTCCTTTAGCAGCATCGAAAACTTGCCGGATGGCTTGCTGATTGGCAATATGCTCCAATTTTAAATTCTCCACGAAGCCAGCCTTAGTCCTGTCGCTATGCTTCCGAAATTATAATAAATTGTTGGGCCTTCAACGGATTCAGGT
>Ga0180437_10004664_pt1 | contig 19332 bp, 14 predicted proteins | sample SS_ome_4_FD_132410 | JGI IMG/M metagenome (GOLD analysis project Ga0180437, IMG submission 132410) | Hypersaline lake sediment archaeal communities from the Salton Sea, California, USA - SS_3_D_1 metaG | ecosystem: Environmental > Aquatic > Non-marine Saline and Alkaline > Hypersaline >... | reverse complement strand
GGCGTTGCAAATTTTACTAATGCAACCCTATTTGATAAAAATAATCAGGTATGGAATACATGGATCCCTGCAAATTTTACAAAAAATAATTTTCCTCCATATGGCAATTTCGCGGGATTGCTTTATGAGACTTATGTTGCAATGGATGACCAAGGAAGAGCAATATTTGTGCTGGGTGAAGATCCGACGCGAGCTCTTTATGCAACCTATTTCGATAAATCAGTTGATTGGCTAACTTGGAATCCTGCGACATCGTTGAAACAAATTGATCCAAACTCTACCGTGGCACCTTTTTGTGTTATGAACTCTCAAGGCAATATTGCGTTCGAATGGCAATCTACTTCAACAGTTAAAGCTACATTCTTTGATCAAGGGGTTGGTACGTGGGCGAGTTGGGCTCCTAGTGTCAAAATTATAGGGTCGACGGGCAACATATTTGTAGACAGGGCGTCGGTCAATATTAACAATAACAACAATGTTATTTTTACCTGGTTTTTTGGGCTAGGTCAGGAACTGAGGGCAAGTCGTTGGGATGGCATTGACTGGTCAAGCTGGACTCCTCCGGTGCACACTGTGATTGCGTCTGGAGAGCTCAGGCATCTTATATCTGATCTTGATAACAATGGAAACGCGGTGATTCTTGTTGCAAATATTAAAGAGACAATCATACCTCCCTCGAAAAAATCATTAATACAATCGGTACTTTATGATAACACAGAAAATAGATGGAAAGAGCCGGTCGATATTTTTTATCCCCTTGACTATACGATGGTACCAACTGTGATATCGCCTGCCCTTGCGATATGGAAACAAAATCCGGATGATACCTCTATCTTAGCGATGTCGGTTTGGCCTCCCCCATTGAATCCAAAAATCGAATTTGTACAAACCATAGTTCCACCTGACGAAGATTTGCTTGCAATTCAGCCCGGGGTAGGTATTGCGGTTGATGTAGGATCTGATCGTGAAGGAACCATCCACGTAGGCGTTCTTCTGCAGCCGTCAGCTCTTCTTCTTTCACACTGGCCCGAAGATCCAAGTGACGTATGGTCATCACGCCAGGTATCCGATCCTTCGCATATTGTCGATCAACTTGCCTTGGGGGTAAATGTTAACAACAATACTGCTGTTGGTTATGTAAATAATGAAACAGCAGTTGGGCAAGTATGGGTTGCACGAAATCAAAACGCACCTGAACGCGTTTCCGATCCTTCAAAAAATTCTCGTGATGTTGATATAGCTATTTCAAATGATGTGCAGATCGCAGAAGTTCATGTAGCTGGCGTGTCACCGTTGAAAGGCGGACTTGATGATCTGTATCACTATAATTATATTGATGGATTTCGTTCAAATGGAGATGAATCTCTCGGTGAAATCTATCTTAATATTTATAATCCGCTTACTGACACCTGGCAAGAAGCTCTTGTCTCGCCTGGACCCGCCGCTCTTCCTCAAGTCGCCATGTCGGCACTTGGAAATATTTCTCTTGTCTGGAAATTAAAAGAAGGTAACAATTGGAAGATTCAAGGAACACGTTCAAGTTATGATCCAATCAGTCAATCGTGGGATTTGACCTTTACGATTCGTGATATATCGATAACCGGTTTAGTAGATCAACCTCGTGTTGTTGTCGATTCGCTTGATATCAATACTATTTTTGCATGGAAAGAATGGGATGGATTTAACTGGCGTATCAATGCATCGTGGTATAATGGTTATCAACTGTGGGCTACCTGGACCTTTACAACAACTTATCTATCACCAGTAGGCTTTGATGCAGATAATCTCTCAGTCGATATGGATTCTGCAGGAAATGCAATCGTTGTATGGGAACTATTTGATGGGGTAGATACGAGAATTCAAGCAGCACGATTTGACAATCAAAGCAAGTTGTGGGCGTTGCCGTTTACAACAAGAGCTATGCCGCAATATATTTCACCTGCAGGGGCAACATTACCAAATATTGCATTAGCAAATCAGAGTGCAGGAATAGTTGCCTATAATCTTGGCCAAGAAACGTTTTATAACTTTTGGAATGCAAACAATCAGACCTTTGAACCAGCAACTAATACAAACTTTCCCTCTGCACAATTAGTTTCACCATTGTGTTTTGCCGATTATAATGGCTCGCAAATGGGTGTTGTAAATACGCTCGTAGTTTCAACACGTCAAACAAGCACTCAGAATATATGGGTAACATTGCCAGGAAGTAGGGATGGAAAGCCCGCATCGCCTACGAATGTCCGAGGAATGCAGGAATTACATCGCTTTCCATTTCAAGCAGATTTGATTAACGTGATACGATGGCAGCCGGGAGACGATACAGCTGTTCGTTATGAGATCTATGTTGATCCCAACCGAACAAAACATGTTGGAACAATTCCTTTACATTGTCCGCTTGTCTTTTGTCATCATTGCGCAAAACCTGATGAAATCTATTCCTATTATCTTTTTGCGGTAAATGACCAAGGCGTATATAGCGATTCTGTTAAGGTGGTTATTCCAGGTAGGTGATAAAGGCCTTTTTGATAAAGGAATAATGTCGTTTGCTTAATGCATATTCTTTGTCATTGAGCTTCTTCTGTGCTGGTGAGTTTGTTGACTTGAATTGCTTTCCATTCATCTTTGCCGGTATCGAGCCAGATCGTTTCTGATAACTGTCGTGTTTTTGGATCAAAAGTTAATTTGAATCCTTTACGATTATAATTTTTCAGTGCTTCCAGAGCATTGATTATACGTTCTTTAGTAGCTATCTCTTTGATTTTCGAAAGGATGTCTACCAAGATAGAGGCCTTGATATATGTTTTGAAGCTATAGGTATCAATGGGTATGTTATATTGTTCCATAACTGAAAGACAGGTACGCCACTAGTTTGACTAGTGTGACTATCAAGGCTTGGCTTTTAGATTTAGTTTAAAAAGTTGTTGCTACATATATTATTCATGTCGGGCTGACGGCTCGAAATGAGTAATATATGGCAACAACATATCAAAGATTAAGGCATTCGAAATGGGACTGCAAGTATCATGTAATCTTTGTTCCAAAAGGTAGGAAAAAAGATTTGCATGGAAAGATTAAGCAATATTTGAAAAGTATATTTCATGAGCTTGCAAAGCAAAAGGGTTGTGAAATTATTGGTGGGCATATTGTTCAAGATCATGTGTATATGCTGATAAGTATTCCTTCAAAATATGCAATTTCAGAAATTGTAGGCTATTTAAAAGGGAAAAGTGCAATTGCAGTAGCAAGGCAATTCGGCGGTCGCAAAAGAAACTTCAATGGAGAACAGTTTTGGGCCAGAGGGGGATGCTGTTTCGACTGTTGGATTTGAGCTTGATCAGGTTAAGAGCTATGTGAAAAATCAAGAGCAGCTGGATAGCTTTGGATTTGATGAATCAGGCGAATTTTAGGTAAGTATAGAAGTCTAAAAACTGGCAGCCCTTGGGGCTGCTCACAGCCGTCAAGCCCCTTGCTTTGCATGGGCGTTATGACTTTAATAGTGGCCTAGAGATAATAATTGCCGATCTGATTTATGCAGATAAGTGCCAATTCATTAACTGTCAGTTTAATGATAATGAAAGCACCGGGACCATGACGGTGATGAATGGAGATGATTCTGATTCATTGCTTGTAGAAAGCTGTACATTCAATAATAATAGTGCAGCTCAAGGCTCTGTTGAAATTTTTAAAGGAGGAACAATCGGATCAATTATACGCAGTAGCCTGTATTTTAATAATAGTGGTGATATAGATTGCACAATTATCGATCTTGACAGTACAAGTACAGGCAATATGATTGCTGCATGTAACATGAGCCATAATAGTGCAGCCAGCGGTGATTTTAAAGGAATTTATCTTGCAGGAGCTGGCAATATGGTAAAAACATGCAGAGTGATTGATAATGATGGAACTACCGGCCAAGCAGGCATAGTTGTATCAGGTGACAACAATACGGTAGTACAATGCGGACTGTTTGCCAATGGCAATTGGGATGGAATAATAATTGAAAACAGTGCTGATGAAACGACAGTCAAAAATTGTTTGATTTTTACTCATGCAGGTTATGGTATTGATAATCAGGGCAGCAACAGTATCATTGTTGGCAATGCTGCAGAAAATAATGACACCGGAGATTATAATAATGCAAATGCATTGAGTTTTTTTATGACCGGAACCAATGTGCCACAAACGGTGTATGAATATGATAATGTAACCTTTACCTTGTAGCCATGAATACTAAGCGATAGCTATCGGACAAAATAATAAAATAGGACAATTTTCTCGACATGGCTTGATATTTTTTGTCATGCTTGCAGAAAATGAGTATTTGTGGTTATTCTTTATGTAGTTACGGTGCTCAAACATGTGGTGATAATGTTTGGAATTGAGCATAAATTTCAAAGAAAGGACGAGTATGAAGCGAATACTCCTCGTATGCCTTATCGGATTGTCATCTGTAATGATTGCTGATGATGAATGTTGCAATAATACAGAATATCGTGGTGCATTTTTCATAAAGCAAGGTGCTTTTCTGCCACAAGATACTGCTTTGCGCAATATGTTTGACACTCAGGGGACGCGCGCGGCTTATTTTGTAGAAGGAGCATTTCGTTACAATTTTTGTTATGGTCTGAATTTGGAAATAACGGCGAGCTGGCTCTCACGCAAAGGACGTGCATTGGTGTGCCAATGGCCGGGATGTTGCAATACTCCAGCGGTAACTGGCTATAACCAATGGCTTTGCACCGATTACACTACCTGTTGCGGTGAATGTGTAAAGTTTGAGATGCCAACCGTTGGAGCAGGACTAAAATATTTCTTTGAGGTTCGCAGACGCGTTGAATTCTTCCTCGGAGGTGCCTTTAAGCTTCTTTTTGTTCGAGTTGAAAACGATTCTCCGTATGTTGCTCGCTATGATAAAAAAACTCATCCGGGTGGAGTGGTGAATCTAGGTTTGCACTTTAATCCTTACAAATGTTTCTTCATTGAATTAACAGCTGATTATCTTATCGGAAAAATAAGCAGCAGTTGTCCCCCTTGCTGCAGTATGAACTGTGATCTTAATGTCAGCGGTTTGATAGCCGGTTTTAGCTTGGGCTGTAAATTTTAGGCTATATAAGAAAGATTTTACAGTTGTTGGGGTTTAGAACTCGTGAATAAAATGAAAAGACAAAACCTAGGAATAACGGAGTGTACGGTAGATCTTGTAGATGCATGTTCGTGCAGAGATTATTAATTTTTTGTTGTGTCACATGGGTGAGCAATAGTAGTTCATTTTCGTGGTCTGATCCTGTTACGTTATCTGCTCCATGGCAAACAGCAGATGAACATCAGTTAGCAATCTCCCAAAACAATAATGCAATGGCGGTTTGGCATCGGTTTGATGGTGAGTATCAATGGATTCAAGCCTCCCGCTTTGATAGTACCACTGGAATGTGGGATCCTATTGAAGATGTAGCAACAATCTCCCCTGCTAATAGAAATTCAGAATATCCTTCACTGGCAATGGATTCAGACGGTAATGCCTTTGCTGTGTGGCGTTGGTATGATGGGACAAACTGGTTAATTAGAGCATCACGCTATGATGTTTTTACAAAAAGTTGGCAAAAGCCAATTAATGTTTCTTTTATTTCGCCGAGAGGGTTTGATTGTGATGTGCCACAAGTAGCCATGAGCGATAACGGTACGGCTCTTGCTGTTTGGACACGGTATTCTGATCCATGGCTTATTACAGTCAACATATATTCAAATGGTAGCTGGAGTGGTTTTGTAACTTTTATTTCTGCACCAGCCCCTTATGAAGATTCTGCACAACCTGTTATTGCAATGGATCCGTCAGGAAATGGTTTTGCTGCATGGTATCAATTTGATAGCAGTAATTGGCGTATATTGGCACGCCGTTATGTTCAGGGCCTCGGCTGGCAAGCGGGGGTATCAATTTTTTCTATTCTGGGATTTAATGCCTATAATCCGCAGGTTGCGATGGATGATCAAGGAAATGCAGTTCTGGCATGGCAATTGGCTGAAGGTACGGGAACATGGGCTGTTCAGTCTGCCTATTATCAAGCCGGTGCAGGATGGGTTTCTGTTACAAATCTTGCAACAGGCGTTGATGTAGGTTCTTCTTCTCATAATCCATTCGTTCGTATCGCTATGAGCCGTTCAGGCAAAGCTATTGCGGCTTGGTATAAGCTTGACGGTGGTAAACAGTATGTTCAAGCCAGAGTATTTGATGGTTCCAGTTGGTTGCCAGAAGCAACCTTATCTGAGGGCATAGAGCCGATTAATGCATTTGACAATCCTGCACCGCGGGTAGCAATCGATAATAATGGCAGAGGTATTGCTACATGGACGATGTATGAAGAAGAAGGAAAAAGTCGTGTGCAGGCATCATTGTATAATGGTTCAAGTTGGATGAATCCATCTTTAGTTCCAATAATTTCCGAGCCTCATCAGTCTGCTCATGACCCTCAGGTGGTAATGGATAGTCAAGGAAATGGATTAATCATTTGGCAGAGATCGGATGGTACCAACGTAAGTACCTATGCAGAAGGTAATAAGCGGATTCAGGCAATATACTATGATGTAACTACATAAGATCATCATGTGTGATCATCCATTATAAAAGGATAGTGCATAATGAAAAGTAAAAAACCACTCTTATTATGCTGGGCATTATTGCTGTTGGTGGCATGGCGTGAGCTGAAATCTACAGAGTTCAGCGAGTTATGGGGTAATCCGACGATATTGTCTGCAGGGTGGCAGGATGCATGGGTTCCACAAATTGCAGTAGATTCATTTGGCAATGGGTTGTCGTTGTGGTATCGATATGATAATGATATTCCACGTATTCAGTTTTCACGATATTCTGCATTAAATGGTTCATGGACCCCGATAGGTCAGGTTCAAACATTATCAACAGCGGATAAAGCTGCGGTTGAGCCTCAATTAGCAATCGATGGCTCAGGCAATGCTATTGGAGTTTGGACCATTGCTGACCCTAATTTTTTCAACAGACAGATACAGTCTGCGCGATATAACGCTGCAACTGAACAGTGGACACCTATCCCAGACTTGGAAATTCTTTCTGACGATATTGAGTGCAATGCCCCGCAGATTGCCGTAGATAAAGCGGGCAACGGGATCGCTGTTTGGCAGCTGTGGGACGATAGTGGAACATTTACGGTGCAGGCTGCTTATTATGATGTTGCCCTTGGTGATTGGGTACGAGATGGAAGTGGAAAACCGCTGCTTAAAAATCTTTCTACCGGCACTTTTGAATTCCCGTGGTTTCCTTATCCACAGATTGCAATGGATAACAGCGGTAATGCCATTATCGTTTGGCAAAAAAAAGTTGGTTCCTTTTATGGTGTTGAAACCACCCGTTATTATAAGTTTGATTGGGCAGCATGGGATCCTACCGCATTACGTGAATATCTTTCTGTTTCAAATCGTGATGCCTACTGGCCAAACATAGCTATGGATAATGCAGGTGATGCTACTGTTGTTTGGCAACTGTTTCAACCAACTGGTTTTCCCGGAATCTTCCAAGAAACGGTGCAGGCAGCCTGCTATAGCAGTAGTCAGCAGGATTGGATTCGTATTTTCGGTATTCCTTTTGTAAAAAGTATAGAAACTTATTTTGTAACAGATTATAGTGAAGTGCCAACAACTGATATTGCCATGGATGCTCACGGTAATGCCTTTATTGTGTGGCAAGGTTATACGAATTTTATTGCAAATACTATTCGTTCTACTCGTTATGAAAGTTCAATTTCATGGGATTCTTGGACGCCGACGAGAAACACAATTTCTTCAAGCAATCTACAATCACTTGCACCTCGTATAGCAATGGATGCTGCCGGAAATGGAATTGCAGCGTGGCTTATTGTTGATGATAATGTTAATTTGCGTCTTCAAGTTTCCTGTTATGATCAACGAACAGATTTGTGGCTTGATCCGGAAATTGCACCAATAATTTTACCTGAAGGGCATGATGCGCTATTTTATCAGATAGCTATGGATCAATATGGTGATGCGCTTATTGTTTGGCAACAGTCTGAGGGGATTAAGTATAGAATTAGATCAGTCAGCTTTGAGAAAATTATACGGCCGCAAAATGTATCCGCATTACAGATAATCCACCGATTTCCACGTCAAGCAGATCTGGTTAATATAATCAGGTGGGATGTGAGTGACCCTTCAGTTATACGATATGAACTCTATTCTGATCAAGTATTGAGTTGTTGTACCGGGTGCGTGTCTCACTTATGCAATAGTATGTTTTATCATCACTGCAGAAAGCCGTGTATACAAGATAATTATTATGTTGTTGCTGTTGACTCATTTGGAGATAAAAGTAAGCCATCATATATTTCGGTTCCTTAAAAAGAGAGTAAAGAGGTAAAGTTTATGAACAGAATCAAAAATAATAAATGGTTATATGTCTGTTTATTCTCTTTTGTAGGATCATCATTATGGGGCGTATCATGTGATTCAGGGTGGGTTTTTCCTCTTACGCTTTCTCCTATATATCAAACAGGTAATCAGCCAAAAGTTGCGATTGATAATCAAAAAAATGCACTTGCCATTTGGCGGTTGTATGATGGAGACAGTTTTAGAATACAGTCTGCGCGCTATAATGCACTTACAAATCTGTGGACTCCTTTTGATCAACTTGTGTATCTATCTGAATCGGTAAATAGCCAAGGTTCTTATGAACAGCAGCTTTCCATGAACTCTGCTGGGAATGCAATTGCTGTATGGTGTTTTGATCAGGGTGATGAAAGTTCTATTCAAGCATCTTCATTTCATGCTTTAACCAAAATGTGGGATCCTATTACGAGCGTGACAACACTGTCAGATGTGGCAGAGAATTCATATTTTCCTCATATATCATTAGCGCTGAATAATAATGGTGATGGATTTGCCGTGTGGCAATGGGATGATCTCATACAAGCTGCACGTTATGACGGGAATGTAGGGTGGCAAGCAGCAGTTGATATTTCTGCAACAGATTCGGCAACTACGCCCGATGTTGCAACTTCATCTAATGGTAATGCAACAGCAGTTTGGACGATATGGGATAATGATGATGCTGTAGTACAATCTTCAAGTTATGCTTCGGGAAGCTGGACACCGATCGCTTCACTTCCACTACTTTCTGCGACCGGAGGTGACGCCTATTGGCCGTGTGTTGCAATGGATTCATCTGATAATGCTCTTGCGGTATGGTATCGCTATGACTCAAATGGAAATGCCATCATTCAATCTTCATTTAAGCCCTCAGGTCAGCCATGGACGGGAGCTTTATATATTTCCGATCCAGGAGAAGATGCATTTTATCCACGTGTTGCTATGAATGCTGCGGGTGCTGCGATAGTGATGTGGTATAGGTTTGATGGCCAAACGTGGAGAATTCAAGCACGCCATCGAAGCAGTAGTGGCGTATGGAGTCAAATCTATACGATCTCTTCTCCCGACTATGATGCATTTGCACCTGTTGTTATAATGGACGATCAAGGAAATGGATTTGCTGCATGGAAAATATATGACAGTGTAGGTAATGCTAGAATTCAAGTCGGTTGTTATGATGCATCAACACAACAATGGACACCCCCATCACAGCAGCCATTGCTTTCTCCAGCCGGAGCAAATGCAGATTATCCTGATATTGCGGTAAATCAAGAAGGCAATGTCGTTGTTGGATGGCAATGGTTTGACGGCAGAAACTGGCGCATTCAAGTTATTACGCAAACAGCTCCTGAACCACCACAAAATCTGAGAGCTTCAAAATATGTTCGTCGTGATTCAAGATATCCAGTTGTGGTTATCTGTTGGGATGCTCCTCATGGTGATATTGCCGGATATAACGTCTATCATATTGATCCATGTACCGGTATGAGATTTTTACCAGCAAACATTCCCGCATCGCAGGGAACATGCTTTTGTCATTATGGCAGAAAAATTGGATGTACTGATATCTATGAAGTCAGCTCGGTTGATAATGTAGGTAATGAAAGTGAAAAGGTTAGAGTGATAGTTTCGTAAAAAGTAATTTTTTATATAACGAATCTGAAGTACAATTTTTTTGAAAGGAGATAAGATGAAAGTAAAAGTTGGTTTGCTAAGTTGCATATTGAGTTTAATGTTATGTAATCAGGTTGCTGTTTCTCAAATAGTCTGGCCTCTGCCACAAGTAGTTCCTAACACAAATTTCTTTAATAATTTGAATATAATTAGTGCTGGCATGGATGCGAGTGGTAATGTTGTTGCCGTTTGGGATGCTGAAATGTCAACCGTGCCAAATAGATGGGTTGTGTATGGCACCCGTTTTGATGTGGCAAGACAAGAATGGAGTACTCCCGTTCAAATATCAGCAGAAGAACAAAGTCAATGTTTTCCTAATGTTGCAGTAGATTCTGAAGGTAACGCGATTGTCGTATGGAACGCTTTTGATTATTTGCCAAGAGGCCCAGTCCGTTGGGCACGTTTTGATGGTTTAACATGGAGTCAGCCTGCGCAACTGAATACATTTGGTGCTAATGAGCCAAAGGTTGCAGTCGATGGAAATGGCAATGCCATATCTGTATATGGCCTCACTGCTGTCACGCCTGGCCTTGGCTCGAGGCGCTATAGTGGTGGTCAGTGGCAAACAATACCAACTATTTCTGGAGGTGCTTCAGCTTTACCACAGATAGCGATGAATGAAGCTGGAATTGCCACAGCAGTGTGGATTGATGGTACGACTGTCAGAGGTGCGCGTTATGAAATTGGGGCAACTAATTGGAGTTCGATAGCTACGTTATCTAGCGGTGGAGCAGTTCCTATTGTTGCCCCTGATATAGCAATTGATCCTAATGGCAATGCAATAGCGGTCTGGAAGGAGGATGACAGAATTAAGGCAAAGCGCTATGATGTTGTTACTGGCTGGGATCCAACGTCGCAAAATCTTTCTGATGCAACTTCATCTTCGCCTCATATCGCGATGGATGCTTCTGGCAAAGCGTTAGCAGTTTGGACTAAAGAAGTTCAAAATGAAGTTGACCCTTCAAAAGTATATAATCGAATACAAGCTTCACGTTATGATGCCACAAGTCAGAGTTGGTCAACACCGGTGTTTCTTTCAAATCTTGGTGATGATACTGATGAGCTTAATATAGCAATGGATTCTGCAGGAAATGGAGTTGCTTCATGGTATCGCGTTTTTAACGGTTCGCAGATGATTATACAGGTTGCGGTCTATGACCAGGCTGCACAAACGTGGATTTTGGCACAAGATGTTTCCTTTCAGGATCAGAGTGCATGGGCACCAACTGTTGCGATGAATGCTGCAGGCAATGCAATTGTGATGTGGGGCTTTCCAGGGCAAGGATTAGAATATAATTATGCTCAACTACCCTCCATTTTAGAGCTTTCGACAATAATTTTGGGCCCTGGCAATGATTTTACGATGTTTGTGGATGGACAGGGGAACGTATATGTGGTAACTGTTGTTCAGGTACAAACAGGCGTGTTTAATGTTGTTCAATATGTCTATAATGTCAGTACAGGGCAAGTTCAAGTAAATGTTGTAGCGCAAAATGTAGTGCAAGCTACCGGTTATACAAATGTTCAAGGTCAAAATGTTGTAGGATATACAACGGTGCAAGGTGTTTCCTTTTATGTAACTGCAGTTGGTAACGTGGTTAAAGTATCTAATGTTGGTCAGAATGTCGTTAATACCAATGTGGTTGGTGCCGTAAGTTCTGCGGTTGTTCAGCAACAGCAGGTTGTAAGCTATGTTCAACAGGTTGTGCGCAAAAAAGGTTATGAATCAATAGAAGATTTGGTATATAAGAGCAATGGCCCTTATGATGGGCTGTTTACTACCATTGTTGATCAAGATGGAATAATTCAATATAATGTAGAGATTTCACCCGGCCCCGTTGGCCGTTACGGTTTTGCAATGGATGGTGGTAATCCATGTTTTGTATGGGAGTTGCTTGAAACAACGCCTAAAATTCAAGCTGCACGCGTTGAATTTGATGGCACAAACTGGATAAAAAAAGATACTGTTGATTTATCGAGCAATGGAGCAAACATTCCTAGCGTTGTTGCTGCAGGTGGTGGATTTTACATGTTTGCGTGGCTCGAGAATGATGGAGCCAATGATCGAGTGAAAGCGGCCTATTTCCAATTTGACGTTGGTCAAGAACCACAAAATTGGAATATATGGGATTTTGCTGCAACTACCGAAACTTTATCTCCTGCTGGTGCAGACGCAGAAAATCCCCGTTTTGATTTGGATGATAGTAGCAACGCAACACTTCTTTATGAGATAGAAGATACAACATTTCAAAGACGTTTTGATGCCCAAAACAAGGAATGGGAGCCGGTAACAAAAGGGATGCTTAGAGACCTTACTCATAAAACCAAAGCTTTAGGTAGTGCTTTTTCCGCTTCGAGCGGTATTGCCAGTTCATATACTGGGTGGACATTTCGTCCAATTGCAGGAAGTGCGCTGAGAAATGGTTTGGGGGATGATCAACTATTATTAGATGTAGAGGTGGTAGATCCTTTAGGTAGCGCCTCTGCATTTACTATACCTTTGGTTGATGATCCGCTTCCTAATGTGTATAACCAGAATGTTACATTTGGAACTAATTTTACTGGTCAGGTTAATGTCGTTGGATATCAAGTTGTTCAACAACAACAGCAAACAAAAAGCAATGGCAGTCTCAACAATGATGTTATTATTTCTGTTTTGGCTCCACGTGTTGTACCTCAAACGCCGCAAAATGCTTATGGTAGACAAGAGATGCATCGTTATCCATTACAGTGTGATTTAATAAACGTATTGCGATGGGATGCAAGTTTGAATGCTGAATGGTATGAAGTCTATGCTGATGCCAATAGGCAGCAGCTGCTTGCAAAGATTGAACCGGATTGTCCTTTACAATACTGTCATCATTGCAGAGTCCCATCTGTTTCAACTACCTACTATATTTATGCTGTAAGAAGTTCCGGAGCTTATAGTTCTCCGGCAATAATTACCATACCACAACAGTAATTATTAAATTTTGGATGATCAACTCGTTTGTGAGTTGATCATCACAGCTTTTTATTAACAGCTCATAATACTCCATGCCCTTTCGGCTTAGAATATGATAGGTGTGTTGATATACTTCGCTACTTAGGACAGGCTTTCAAGGCTGGAGATGCAAGTGCAATTCAAATCTTTTCACCCCCCTTGAGAATATTCGGGACAGGCCTCGATACACTGCTGCGCAGCACTTCCGCCGTCGTTAAAACTATGGCGGACAGGCTGGGGCGAACGGCACTTAAGCATTTCCCAATTCCGTTCGTGGTGAGTGCCCGACATGCGTTAGCGTGCTCGGGTGTATCGAACCATATGAACGCATCGCTAAACTTCGTGAGGCCGTGGCTTTTAAGGATCTCCTGAGCATTACCGAAGGGCCGTGTGAGTTCACTTATACTACAATCTCATCTTCGTAACATTCATCATCTATCGGAATTGATTTATAGGGATTGGCAGTAATATTTAATAAATATAATGCGGCATCAATATTTTTTGCGATGGCGTCATCAATTATTGTTTGATTAGTAGGATAAAATCCTGAGCATCCAATTTGTCCATATAATTGTGGAATGAGTTCAAGGGTAAATGAGATGATTCCTCGTGCTCCATAAGTCCAATCAACTGCATCTCCCGATGTTAAATATAATTTGCTTGCTTGTTGAGGTGTATAGCCGGTAATTTTTGCCATGTTGCGTGCAAGAGTAACATGCACTCGTCTGTCAAGGCTGTTTTGAAGTGGAGCGCTCGTATGGCCCCATGGATAAATTATCAGTTCACCATACGTATGGTAAGAAGCAAATGTTTTGATGTTATTCCTATGTTCAATAAACTGTTTAAATGCTTTAGTTTCCGGTTCAGAAAATGGATAAGGGCCCCGATAGGTATCACTGGTAAATACCGCAGAAGCGCCGGTACTTCCCCACACAAATCCAAAATTGCGATTAAGATCAACACCAATTGAGCGGTCCGGATTAATGCGCATATTTTTGCGGTAGCATCGATAAGGATTTCCTGAAAGATCATATTCATTGCCATCGGGATTCCATAATGGAGTAATATAGATATCCAGTTGTTGTAATGTCGAATCATAATTTGAACATAAATATTCAGCCAGCCTGAGTGCAAAGACGGTTGCCAGATGTTCCCGAGTATGAATGGTTGCCATCAACACGCATCCTGGCTTGCTACTTGGCTGCATGCCTTGTGCAGTGGTATTTAATCGCAACGTCCACAGTTCTCGGCCTTGCAATGATTTGCCCATAGAAAAAAGTGAAGCAAATGAGTACGTGCTTGCAAGATTTTCTAATGTTGTTTGAACTTCTGCATAAGTTTTATAAGGAAAGGAACCAACCTTTTTTGTGCTTTCAGCAAGCACATCTGCAAGCGGCCGTTGAGTTTTGATGGTAAATCCGGCTTGTTGTATATTCTTGATTATTTCAAGAGGGGCGAAACCTCCAACCGAATCAGGACGTATTGTCTCGAGTGACATTCATTTTTGTGCAAGTAGTGTTCGTTCTTCAACCGTTGTTGCATTAACTACAATCCAGACTAGATCATTAATATCTGATTTATACGGAAATTCTTGCTGGAATTGATCAATATCACAGGAGGGATAATTATCAGACTCTGCTATAATACCTGAAGTCCACAACGACATGATTGTACACACGAGATAACATGTTTTTTTATCTCGTATGCTCTTTATTATTTTTTGCATGACTACAATCCTTTTTGAAGAGTTACTGCTTTGACCTTTTTCTATATATTAGTATGGTCAATATGATGATATTGTAAATAATAAAGTGGAAAGCCTGTCCATAAACAGACTATGATTGGCCTATACTTTCTATCAGATAAAGTGCTGCTTTTATATTGTTTTGGATAGTTTTTTGAATCTGATCTTGTTCTGTTGGATAAAATCCTGATCCATTAATGCGACCATATTGTTTAGGGAATAGTTCAATCGTAAATGATATTAGACGGCATGCAGAATAGGTCCAATCGGTAGTATCACCTGCGGCGATATACAATCTGCTTGCTTGCTGAGGTTTATAACCGGTAATACGTGCCATTTCGACTGCGATTTCTTCATGCAACTTTCTGTCCCGGGGATTTTCAATTGGTTGGTGTGTATTGCCCCATGGATAAAGAATCAGTTCGCCGTATGAATGATATGATACAAACGTTTTGACATTACGTTTGCTTTCTAAAAAGTTTTTCAGTGCGCATGATTCCGGTTCTGAAAATGCGTACGGGCCTCGGTATGTTTCACTTCCGGTAATGTTTGAAGATCCTCTTCCGCCCCATCCGTAGCCGAAATTGCGATTAAGATCCACCCCGATTTTTTTATCATAATTGACACGCATGTTTTTACGGAAATATCTATACGGATTGCCTGTAAGGTCATAATCAGATCCATCAGGATTAATCAGCGGGGTGATATAAATATCACGTTGGCTAATGAGCGGATGAATAGTTTTTTTATTGATACATAACCATACTGCAAGTTCTAAAGCTACAGTTGTTGCCAGATGTTCTCGAGCATGAATTGTTCCTATAAAGACTGATCCAATTTTTTTGCTTGGCTGTGTTCCTTTTTCGGTTGTATTTATACGTAACGTCCAGAGTTCTCTGCCTTGTACAGATTTTCCCATAGATATCAGTGATGCAACATCGCTGTGTTCCCGCGCAAGCTGTTGTAGCGTTGCATGTACTTGATTATAACGCAGGAAGGCGGCAGATTGATACTTGAGCGCATCCAGTGCGATAAATTCGTCGATAGGAGTCTTAGATTTTATTACAAAGCCTGCACGTTCGATATAATCAATAAGATCTTCCGGAATAATTCCATAAACGGTCTCTTTATCTATCCGTTCAAGGGAAAGTCCATGTTCTGCAAGGGTAGTTCGTTCTTCGTTGGTGCTCGCAGGTACTTCAATCCACAGGAGTTTTTCAGATGCATGATCATCCAGAAACTCCTGTTGTAAACGATCAATATCATAGATGTTGCGTTCAGTTGTGTGTGTACATGTCGACAATACGAGGATTACGAGTGGAAGTATGATTTTGTTTGAATATGATTGAGTAAGTACTTTCATACTACGAGCCCTTTTTTTGAAGAAAGTTTTGTTGCTTATAAACTTAGTGGTTAGTAAAGCATGTTCAGAATATGAGAGTCAAGAAATAAATCTTGATTTTGTTGTTAGTTTGAGTGTAAATGCTTATCTAGTTGGCAGATCAATTGTGCCAAGGAGTCAAAATAGACGGCAAATTTGGTATGAGAGGATGCTTGCGGGTTTGCCGTTTTCATTGTGGCTAATTCGTCGCTTTCATAAATTTATCAAGATCGCTAAAGGCTTTGTTCAGAGTTACTTGAAGATACCGTGCTGCAAAATTCAAAACGGTATAGACATTTAGTTTTTTTTGAAGTGCTGCTTGATATCGTTCAATTCTACTTTGTGTTGGTAAAAGAGGCTTTGTTTTTTGTTGTTTTTCTGTCTCTTTTTTCCCGGTATCAATGGTTTTGACTACTGGTGCGATTTCAGTTCGAGCAGATGAGAGAGCATCAATAATGAAACGTGAAATTTTTTCTTTATCGAAATGTTGTTTGCCTGATACATTCTGATTATAGTTAATTTTCAACGTATTTAATAAGGTTGAGCCGAGGTCAAAGATCTTACGATACAACTTTTGAAACTGAGGTTCATTTTCCTTGACATAGTTGCCCACTTTTTCCATCATCTGGAACCAGGCGGCATATTCTTCCTTTTTTATGGTTTTGGTTATCAGGTTGATATTACCTATTGGAGCATAAGTGGTGACGATAGATTGTACAACAGATTCTCGTTCTACGGCTTCAGGGGTCAGCTGCCTAGTGTCACAAAGAAGCTTTAGTGGGATCAAGCTGATTAATGCCATAAAATAGATCTGAAATCTCATTTTTTCTCCTTTTTTTTGCTAACTTTAAAGATATCTTTTACCATAATTATAATAAGCCTGAATGGTTAAAGGCGAGTATATAGGTTAATAGGCTTAGTAGTGGCCTTTCGTTAAATCAAAAACAGATGAATATTTGGGAGTATCATGGCAGGAAAGCTCTTTATCATATCAGCTCCATCTGGAGCAGGAAAAACGACCTTGGTAGAACGACTACTTGATTGTATAAGGTGTCATTGTAGGATCAACAGGGTTATTACCTATACATCAAAATCGGCCCGTCCGAACGAAAAAGATGGCCAAGATTACTATTTTGTATCTGAAGAGGAGTTTCGCAAGAAAGCTGAAGAAGGCTTTTTTATGGAATGGTCCGATGCATACGGCTGTTTATATGGTTCTCCCTGTTCGATTGTTGATGAAGTTGAAAGGGGACGGTCGTATATTTTGATCATTGATCGGGTTGGAGCTGAAAAAATAGCTGCCCAATGCCCACATGCGGTGCTCATTTGGATTTATACCAAGGGCCTTGAGGTCCTCAGGCAACGGCTCGAGCAGAGAAATACGGAGACTCCTCAACAGGTTCAACACCGTCTGAGTTGTGCTCAATCTGAGATCGAACAGGAGCTTAAATGTCCCCTCTATCGCTACCATGTCCTTAATGATGATTTTGATCGAGCCCTGCAGAAGTTAGAACGGATCATCAAAAGAGAGCTCGGGATCGGTAGTTTTGTATAAAAAGTGGCATCCCAAGCAGTATCGCTAAGAGGCTTAGAATTTGTGGTGCATCGATTTGATTTTTGACATGATCGTGGGTGCAAAAAAAGATCAAAAAAAGTTAAAAACTTTTTTAAAAAAAAGTTGCAAAAACCCTTTCTCTAGGGTATTCTATGATTACTTGAAAGATATTTGAAAAAAAGTTTAAAAAAAAGTTGACACTTCTTTGTTTAACAGTATAATTTTTAAAGAATTCATTATTAAATGATCTTTCAAAAAAGTTTAAAAATTTTTTCTTTGAAATACACGAAGAAACAAAAATATACCTACCGTTCTTTATTGAGCTTTAAGTTTAGTGATGGAGAGTTTGATCCTGGCTCAGAATGAACGCTGGCGGCGTGCCTAACACATGCAAGTCGAGCGAGAAAGCTCCTTCGGGAGTGAGTAAAGCGGCGGACGGTTGAGTAACACGTGAGAATCTGCCCTCTAGTGGAGAATACCCTCGAGAAATCGAGGCTAATTCTGCATAAGTCCCTACGGGGAGAAAGGTGGCCTCTTTGCTATCGCTAGAGGAGGAGCTTGCGGCCTATCAGTTTGTTGGTGAGGTAAAGGCTTACCAAGGCTATGACGGGTAACTGGCTTGAGAGAGTGGTCAGTCAGATTGGAACTGAGATACGGTCCAGACTCCTACGGGAGGCAGCAGTGAGGAATATTGCGCAATGGGCGAAAGCCTGACGCAGCGACGCCGCGTGGAGGATGACGGCCTTCGGGTTGTAAACTCCTGTTAGGTGGGAAGAAATCCCCAACTCTAATATAGTTGGGGGATGACGGTACCATCAGAGAAAGCACCGGCTAACTTCGTGCCAGCAGCCGCGGTAATACGAGGGGTGCTAGCGTTATTCGGAATTACTGGGCGTAAAGGGTGTGTAGACGGCATGTTAAGTCGACTGTTAAATACTTCGGCCCAACCGGAGGAATGTGGTCGAAACTGGCGTGCTAGAGGGTGGAAGAGAGAAGTGGAATTCTCGGAGTAGCGGTAAAATGCGTAGATCTCGAGAGGAACACCGATGGCGAAGGCAGCTTCTTGGTCCACTCCTGACGTTGAAACACGAAAGCGTGGGGAGCAAACAGGATTAGATACCCTGGTAGTCCACGCCGTAAACGATGATCACTAGACGTCGGATTTGTTTTACAGATTCGGTGTCGTAGCTAACGCGTTAAGTGATCCGCCTGGGGAGTACGGTCGCAAGACTAAAACTTAAAGGAATTGACGGGGGTCCGCACAAGCGGTGGAACATGTGGTTTAATTCGACACTACGCGAGGAACCTTACCTAGGCTTGACATGCATTTGACAGCCGTAGAAATACGGTCTTCTGAACTTGTTCAGACAGATGCACAGGTGCTGCATGGCTGTCGTCAGCTCGTGTCGTGAGATGTTAGGTTAAGTCCTCTAACGAGCGCAACTCCTACTACCAGTTGCAACTGCGTGAGCAAGGCACTCTGGTGGAACTGCCTGGGAAACCAGGAGGAAGGTGGGAATGACGTCAAGTCAGCATGGTCCTTATGCCTAGGGCTACACACGTGTTACAATGGCCAGTAT
>Ga0180437_10004663_pt1 | contig 19335 bp, 21 predicted proteins | sample SS_ome_4_FD_132410 | JGI IMG/M metagenome (GOLD analysis project Ga0180437, IMG submission 132410) | Hypersaline lake sediment archaeal communities from the Salton Sea, California, USA - SS_3_D_1 metaG | ecosystem: Environmental > Aquatic > Non-marine Saline and Alkaline > Hypersaline >... | reverse complement strand
TACGACGATTTAGAGGATATTCTGCCTACAACGGATGTTCTGTACGTAACGCGTGTTCAGAAGGAGCGCTTTGCATCAGAAGCTGACTACCTAGCGGTGAAGGGGAGTTACACTGTAACGCCGGAGCTAATGTCTTTGGCGAAGGACGATATGATCGTGATGCACCCTCTGCCGCGTGTGGACGAGATCAGCACCGACGTGGATAGCGACCCCCGAGCTGCCTACTTCCGCCAGATGGAGAACGGCCTGTACCTCAGAGCAGCCCTGATTGCCATGCTGTTTGACGTGTAAAATTATAATACTACCAGGAAATCTTCGTTGAATCTTCCTCTTTAGTAACGGTGTATCCGTGCGCCGTAAAAGCATTTCTCAAAGCGTTGAAGTCACCTGTACATCTTATTGATTCGATAGGCTTTCGTACAGATGCGGCTATAGATACTCCCAGCTCCCAACCTCTCCAATAAATAGGTTCATGTACAATCTGACCAGCTAGTTTGTTTTTTTCATGTGCTTTTGTCAACTCCTGCCGACATTGCTGAATAGCCTCCACTCTTTTGTGTCTTTTTGCAGACTCGTTTTGGTCTTTGCGATATTTGGGTAGCTTAGCAGTAGATTCGGGATATCTCTTCAAGCCTTTATCGGTATCAGCTCTCATTGCATTTGCAGAAGGCGTTGATCCTGAATTACCCATTAAAATTTAATTACTTATTTCTTATTAAGCAATTAAAACATTTCAATTTTACATCCAGCTTAGAACACCATTCCATAAAGCTTTATAATGAATCATCTCCCTCCGGAGCTAATCTATAAAATCCTCCAATACCTACATCTAAATGATCAACGCCAATGTCTACTTAGTTCACGAAAGTTCCGTGTAATTTCCAGGAAATACGTCTATGAGAATATAGATAACTCGATGGAGCTATTTATGAGAGGTTATTACGATCCATTTCTTTATTGTTTATCCTACCCAGATCTAATTGCTTTAATAAGAAAGATAGTGAAAGAGGGAACCACTCGTATCTGCAGTTATTGTGATAGTACGATTGATTGTTGTGAAGCCGAGGAATGTGATGAATGTAAAAAGACGTTTTGTAGGTTTGGATGTGAGCTGACTATGTGTCCTGGTTGTTGGAAGTACCTTTGTCGTGAGTGTGAGTACACATGCTATTGTCGGTAAAATTGATTCATAAATAGTTTAGTTTAACCTTAATAACAATATCAAATGCGAATCCTTGTGAAGAATTGGTTTGTATCTCCAAAAGCACGGCGCCTTTCGGGAGACAAAAGCTACAATGGTGGTATAACTTGGTCCTATGTTTATCAATTCAAGGTTGTTTCATGTAAACGAAAGGGCAGTGGGCAATGGGTAGTGCGATTACCAGATGCAGGAGATAACAAGATCTATGCGATCTTTGACCTTGACAATGTAGACGGTTACTTTCGTGGTCGTTCATATATCAAAGAGCATATGGACGACTTAGTAGATTATAATTTCAGTGTTCAGAGTCAAGAAAGGTACCCTCAACAGCGTATCCTACTATCGTATCCAGCAGCTCGTTAGGGAGCTCTGAAACACAAGAACCGGTTTCTTTGGCAACTGAGTAGAAAGCTTTAATACTATCTTGAATCAGCTCAGGATAGTATACAATAAACTCAGGTCTCCACATATGTCCTGAAAATAGGTCTCTCTTGACGTTTCTGAAGCCGAATTGGAAGATTAGCTCATCCAATGATGAAATCAGAAGTTCTCTGAAAATATACGGATGACAAAATGTTTTGTTTTCAAACAGGTTGTAACACAGATATTTTCTTTGATCATGGTTGATATGTCTACCAATGTAGTGAGTAGTACTTGTTCCCTGATTAGTACGAATAGTTAGATCAGCACCAGCATCGATGAGTAGCTCAAGTGCTTCGATAGAAGAACCATCAGTGCAGAATCTTGCAGCCAACATAAGTGCAGTCCATCCCTTGTTTTTTTGTAGATTCAGATTAGCCCTAGCTTCAATCAGCAGCTTTAGAGCTTCGATAGAAGAATAGTTCATAGCAGCCAGCATGAGTGCAGTTGATCCATTGTTATTTTGAAGATTTAGATCAGCACCAGCTTCAATCAGCAGCTTAACAGCTTCGATAGAAGAAAAGTGCCTAGCAGCAATCATGAGCGCAGTCCATCCACAGTTATTTTGTAGATTTAGATCAGCACCAGCATTGATTAGCAATTTCATAGTTTCAATGGAAAAACTATGATTACAAAATTGTGCACAATACATAAGTGTAGTCCAGCCAATGTTTTCCTGCAAATCAAGATCAGCGCCAGCATTGATTAGTAGTGTAACAGGTTCAATAGAAGAGTGTGTGGATCTTGTAGCCCAGATTAGTGCAGTATAACCCTTGTTATCCTGAATGTTTAGATCAGCGCCAGCCTCAATTAGTAGTTCAGTTGCTTCAATAGCGTTAAATTGTATTACGCGCATAAGTGCACTCAGACCATCCGCCTTCTGAAGGTTCAGATCAGCACCAGCCTTAATCAGCAGTTCAACTACTTCGATGGAAGAATCTTCCATAAAGTGTTCTGTTGCAATCATAAGAGTAGTAAAACCACCCGTATTTTGAAGGTTCAGATCAGCACCAGCCTTAATCAGCAGTTCAACTGCTTTGATGGAAGATTCTTCCATACAGTTTTCTGTTGCGAGCATAAGAGCACTCCATCCTTCCACTTGCTGAATATTCAGATCAGCACCAGTATCGATCAGTAGTTTAACAGCTTCGATAGAGGAGGTAGCACTACAGTATCTTGCAGCAAATATAAGTGCAGTCGATCCATGCACCTCCTGAATATTCAGATCAGCACCAGCATGAATCAGTAGTTTTACTGCTTCAATTGAAGAGTAGGTGTTACAATATTTAGCTGCCAACATAAGTGCAGTCCATTCTACTCCACTCTGTTTATCAACATTAACACCAGACTTGATCAACAATCTCATACATTCCAATCTGTTATGGTAGGCAGAGATCATCAGTGGTGTGACGTTCTCTCTTACATTTTCAGGATCAGATTCAAATGTGTAATCAATCCCTTCATCAAGGTCGTACTGACCGGTTTCAATAGCCTCTTTTAGGCCCACGTGGTCACCTTTTTCACAAAGTTCGTGAAGCATCGTGTTTCTATTGCTGTAGTATTACTAAGCAATTTAGATTCAATTTTATAAATTTAGATTGTGGTAACCTTATCGTAGAAGGTGTAGCCACCATCCCGTCGCATCGTGTACTTGACGCGTTCATGGAATTCATCGATGTCGCGACCAAGCACCCGGTAGTCACACCACTGGTGATCACGAAGGGTAACCTTGTAGAAGTTGCCATCAACCGTTTTGGTAACGGTTTTTGGAAACTGTGCTTCCATAATTTTCTTAACCATATCCATACACCGGTCGTCAAGACCGTCAAGGGTAGCTCCTGCGTTAACAAGCAGAGGCACAATCTGTTTCCCTCTCTTACCAAGCACACCACAAACATATCGTAGAGCGGTGTATCCAAGCTCATAATACCTATTTATGTTTCAGTTTTTCAACCAGTTAAAACTGAAATAAGATTTAGAAGCCTATTAAACAGTACACCTAATGATGCACAAACTGCCTCCTGAGTTAATTAATGAGATCATGCAGTACCTTGTTAGAGAGGAGAAGCTGGCATGTGTACATAGTTCACGAGTATTTCAAGTGCTTTCAAACAGAGATATATTTTCGTTGATCACAACAATAGAAGAGTTTACTAACGACATGTGTACACCACTGGTCAGATGTCTATCTAAAGACGACCTGATAGACCACCTCAAAAAGGTGTATCGCGAGGACGTTTACTTCACCTGCGGTCTAGATTGGTGCTTAGAAGTACGGAAATGCACTGAGGGAAGACAGTGCGAATTTTGTCAAGTATGGTTTTGCGAGTGTTGCATCCTGGGCGGAGGCTGTGGTTGTTTATACTGCGAGTACTGTGGCATTGAGCCAGATAATGCTAACGAGCTTTCTTGGCCAGATGATCAACCTTATTGTCCCAGGTGTGGACCCTATAGCTCTGATTCCGAGTCATCGTGAACTTCAAGAATATACTTCACAAGTTAAAACTGATTCATAAACAACTCAAATCTTATTAGATCGAATACATGGATCTGCTATCCCCTGAGCTAATAGACCAGATCGTACTATATTGTTGTTCAAGATCTTACGGTGGTATTTACTACCGGGAAGTTTCGACGCTATATAATGCTAGTAAGGTCTTCTGGGTCCTTTCTAACAGAGTAATAGAGGGGGTAATACCACAGTTTGAACTACCGGATAACAATGTTCTGGACAACTTTAGCGGTATCTTTAAAGCACATCCTGATCTATTGTGGAAGTTTAGTCGAATGCAGAATGAGTATCTGCGTAAGTTTACTCACAATGTTAATCTACTAATGCACAATGACATTGAAAAAGTATTTGTGTGTGAGTATTGTGGTTCTTTTATGGATCATAGCGATGAAGCAAGGATTCACCCTGTTACACTGGAAGAGGAAGATATCTACAGCTCTTACTATCCATTTATAGAAGAACTTCCTGATCTCGAACCATACAGATGTTCTCAGTGTGATTGCTTTATCTGCATAGAATGTCGCAACATTCTAGGATCAACATCTTGTTGTGATAAACTGATAGCCACAATATGTGTTCCGTGCACCGTTAAGAACTTCAAAATCATGTATGCGGCCAATAAGGGTATCGAATGTACCTGCATCGAGTGTCCTAAAAAATGATTTATAAATAGCTTTATTAAGCTGCTTTGTAGTAGCTATAATGCTTGAACTACCTCCGGAACTTGTACATGAGATAGTACTCTACGCAAGTGCGACTAAGAACGGAAACACTGACTTCAAGGTGGTATCAGCGCTATATAACACCGGCACCCATTTTTGGACTCTTTCTCAAAGTATGATTGAGCAGTGGTTTAGCTATCTTGACCTTGATTTGAATGATGGATCTAATCTAAAGATGTATAGTGGTTTGTTTAAAGCATATCCTGATCAGATATTGAATTACTGCCAAAACCAAGAAATGCGTCGTATGCAATACATAGTGCAGAATCAACTAGTAATAGTACTTCTCAATAATGGCTTTGAGGTCAGTAGGGAAAGTAACAAGATTGCCGTAAGATTTACACCACCGTACTGTTTTTTTTGTCCGTATGGTAGTTATGCAGAAATTACTCAGAACTCTGTAGGTAGGTATACTATTACTGATTTTGAAGTTGGGTGCTCTGGATTAGTAAAAGCTCCTATGTCAACGTCACATACACGTGAGACGCTACTGACCGCTTTATGTAAAATACGTGATAGCTTAGTTGGGTGTCGTTGCGGTGGTTAATTATAAGTTTCCTTCACTAGAAGTGTTCGATTGTTCTTTCTATCAACATCCTTGTGATCAAGATAACAATGTAGTCGAATATTTTCTTCTTGATATGCTGCACCAGCGTGAACTAGATCTCCTCTAAAAACAACAAGATCGCCAGCATTAAAAACCAGTTCAATCCCGTCATTCTCCTTGAAATCGGTGAAATCGAAGCCGATGGAACCGGGCCATACAACCAGCTTAGTATTGTCTTCAAGAGCAAGAACAGCGGCTAACGGAATATCTTCATTAGGGACTTCAAGAATCCCTCCTGTCGGTTCATAATCGGTATGAGCCTGCTGTCTCCTACATCCTTTTTTTGAATGTAAAACAATCCAGTTACTCTTGACACGTTCCGATGATATAATCTCCTTAATTTGATGATCAAGGAGATTAGTGAATCTCTTCATGTACTTTGCACTAGTATAGAGTGAGCACTGACGCCGTTTCCTATCGGGTCCAAAGATAGCTCTGGCTCTTTTACTTTGGCGTCCGATCCCTTCTTTTACATTTTCCGGAACATCTATGAAAGAGGGTAGTAGGACAAACCCTTGTTCATGGAGTCCATCGAGAGTAATATCTCTCTTACGTTTTGTCATTGTCCTACATTCTACTGGAAATTGAGTATTATAGAATCAGTTTTAAAACTGATGACATCTATCACTTATAATCAAATGAACTACTCTACACCTACTGAAAACAATGGCAGCAGGACGTGCATACATCTTCACATTCTGCACTAGCGCAGTCGCCGGTACTGCATTGGGTGCGTACCAAGGGTACAATGAAAAAGGGCGAGCAATGCATACAGTTAGGCGAGCACTGTATACAGTTAGTGGTGCATGTACGGGATTTATGGTGGGGGCATGTGCAGGAGTGTTCTCACCCGTGCTCATCCCAACCGTCTCCGCCATCAAGCTCAAGAAATACTTTGACAAAAAGAAGGAGTAAGTTTATAAATCATCCGGTCGTAACGAACCCTCCGTTGCTAGGAGAGAAGATGACGTTGAAGACCTTCTCGTACTCTCCATCGATGTTCTTGATGTAGTAGTCGGTGGGCTTTCCAATATCGTCAAAACAATCAGGCCAATCGCATGAGCATCCTCCGATACCGTCCCACTCGATCCTCATATCAACGTCTCGGCGGTTATCGCCATTGATGAGTTCAGTTTCAAAGTAGACATCCATTCTGAGGTCCCAATCGTAACCGACGCCATCGAAGGTGGATACAATGTCGTGGAAGATGAATAGGTGTGCGTATCCTTCGAAGAAATCAAGAAAGCTCCTCTTGCAAGCCTTTTCTTCGCCTGCTTCCGGCCCCAAATCGTTGTGACTGCGAAAGTATTCGTCAAAGACTGCTTCAGCCATGATTAAGTGACTAGCAATAGGATATAGTAGCATTTACAATCAATTTTAATGCTAAGAGAGACAGTTAACTATCCACCGGGTAGTGCCCCATTTGTAAAACTGATTCATAAACATCCTAAATTCGAATTACAACCACTACACTAAACGTATGGAACTACCACCAGAACTTGTTGACGGTATCCTAGCGTACGTAGATCCGTTTGATACACAAGAATGCTATCATGCGCACCCCCTTTTTCGTGTACTTTCTCAGGGAGATTTACTGGAAAGGGTGCTAACGGTCTACAGGTACGATTGGGAGATCCCAGCGCTTTACGATTACCTTGAGCATGAGACAACCAAGGTATTCATCGATAGTATCTCTACTATGCAACCAGTGATACAGATTTTTATACGAGACCATGCAAATTGTGCTGGTAAAACGGTTACATACAATATCCGTGTCGATGAGACAGGTGCAGATTTGAAGGCAAAAATCGTGAGGAAGTTTAAGATGCCCCCCGAGGCCTATAATATGATTCGCCTAATATATGGTGGTCTTACGATATACGACAAAACCAAGTTGTACCGTATTGGGATAAAGGAATTTTCAACACTTGACCTGATAATGAAGCTAATGTCATGTAATCAATGCGGATTGAATGGTTGTGGTGGACACTGAATTATAACTTAACAAGGATTCATTTTATAATTACTTGTAAAGGGGTGATTCAGGAACAAGATCGTATCTATCTGCGTAGACAAATTTGTTGTTAATTAGATCAAAGCCCATCCAGTAGTTAGTTAGTTTAACATTAGTGAGAGGGGATGTATCGTGTGTTTCAAGCCACTTTAAAATCATATCCTTCTCATAGATATTTCCATCTTCAAGAATCACTGGACATTCAATAGGGTTACAGGTCAATGGACATGTATAATCTTCTAGAAGAGCACAAAGGCTGTTCTCTTCAAGATTTGAGTTAATTACTATCTCAATCTTTTCTGAAGCCCAAAAACCTTCCGGATCCTCAATCTTTTCCATATCTGGTTTAAAGCCGTAGTGCAAGAAGATCAAAGCCCAGAGGAACCTTTTGTTTCTCAAAGCCATCTCAAATGTGTTAACACGCATATTGTAATGTCTATAATCACATGCTTCCATCAGGTTCTCTTGTGTCAAGGTTTCAATAATAGCCATGAACGTTTCATTCCAAATATACTCATTACCTTCATACGGAAGATTAGACGGCATATTAGGACCACAGAGCATGATTAGTGCTTCGCCGATACCAAGATACCTTAGATTCAGTTCATCCAACATGCTCAGGATGTTATCAGGTACTTGATAACTAAAATTGTAGATAGATTGATTCTCACTGCAATAGTGCTCATAGTATTCATCAAAGGTTTCATGTTTTTTGGCCAGCCAACTATACTTCTCGTAGTTTTCTCTTGCAATTAGTTCTCTGTTGTCAAGAAAGACATCGTTAACATGGTCATCCTGATGATCTCTGATTAGTGCTTTAATACGCTTCGTCTGGAAAAAGAAGACAGGCATCATGATGCCGTGTTTTACTTTGTACGAATTTCCCCTTGACATTAGCGGTGGAGGGTAGGTATCGTTCTCGGGGTCTATGTAACGTGATTCCGGCTTCCCATTAGAAAAAATATCAGATATTTTGCCAATTCCCTTGCTACACATCCCAATAACAGTCATCCACCAGTTTTGCATCTTTATCTTACCGTTAAATAGTTCTACATAGCAATCACTTTTATGATAGCTACGCTCAAGCCTTCGGCTTTTGCTGCGCACCGGATTTGGGGTCTGGGTGGGACAACTAAAAGTTTATAATTCCAGGACTTTAAGGGATAAATCATTTTTTGATAAAATTGATGATTAGTTGTGATTAAAATGGTTAGCTAACATCTCTACACCAAAATGGCGACTGCTACTTTCTCTGTATATGAGGAGCTTCCTGCATATGAAGATGTGTGTGATCGCCTCTACTATCCAAACGGCAATGTAAAGTACGAAGGAGAGTTAAAAGACGGTCAACCACATGGATATGGTGTATCATATTGGCCTTCTAGTTTTTCTATTCCGAAATACATTGGAAAATGGAAAGATGGCAAGTATCATGGTAAAGGCACCTCTTACCAACCTAACGGTAATCTGTCTTACGACGGAGAGTGGAAACGAGGTGAACGACATGGTCAAGGCAAACACTACTACTGGTGTAATGAAGCTCTGCTATACGACGGAGATTGGAAGGCCGGGAAGCGTGACGGTCAAGGTACGTACTACTGGCGTAGTAGTGGCAAACTCTTTTACCAAGGAGAATGGAAAGACGGTCGAATGCACGGCCATGGTAAGAGCTACAATCTCAATGGTATTCAGATGTGTGAAGGAGAATTCTACGAAGGTCGCGTAGTAGCTGTCTAGTGATAATTATAAAAGTGAATATATTTTCATCAAAACTGCATAAAGTACACTATTAAAATGGTGTACGTTGTGCTGCGCGATGATTCCTCTGCATTGGAAGGGCGATACTCAGGTGATGATACTATTCTCCTAGGTGTATTTACTACTTTAGAGGAGGCAAAAATCCACTTGGCAAGCCATATCGGTCCTGACGAACTTCCCGATGGTTATCCTCAAGAAACTCTAGAGAAGGAGTCAAGTGATAGAGCAAAGGTGGTTTATGGATTAGAGTGGCAAGTATAATTACTTAAAAATCTGTTCATTAGTTGATCTATCCTTAAAGTTCTGTGATTATAAAGTTATTTATTACTCTGTAGCCTAGCAAGGCTACTCCGCGTGCGAATCGCCTTCGGCTCAGCCCTTGGCACGCTACGCGTTAGCCCAAAGGGCCAACCGCTTCGCTGCGTTTGGGGTGTGTGTGGAGCAAGTCAGAAGGTATGTTAAAAAGTGATTTAAAAACTTATAATAATGGTGTAATGATAATAAAGATGTGGGTTGTATTTCGTACAGAGTTTATGAACGGTTGGGCCGGGGAGGTATCATACTCTAGCTTTGAGACCGAGGAGGAGGCTATCGAGTACAAGGCTCAGCAGGACACTGATGCAGGCCGTTACTTGTATACAATCCAGGAGTTAACTATTGGTACCCTAGACGAAGTTGTCTTGGTTTTGTTATAGATTATAAGATATTTTAGAACTTTGATGCAGATGAATATGAAGAAATTATCATATCGTATCCAGTTATTCAAGGATTCCCAGGAGATATATCTATAGGAAACGCTTGGCTAAACTATTATAAAATACCTGAACAACCTTGTGATAGTGGTAGTGGTGTGTATTTTATAAATCGCCTTCGGCTCAACCTCTTGGCACTTCGGGAACTCTTCGCTGGACCGGATTTGGGGCCCGGGCGAGGGCATTGGTGTTTGTAAGCAAGTCGGATTTATAAAAGTGAATATATTTCCATACAAATGCATGAAGTACACTATTAAAATGGTGTACGTTGTGCTGCGCGATGATTCCTCTGCATTGGAAGGGCGGTACTCAGGTGATGATACTATTCTCCTAGGTGTATTTACTACTTTAGAGAAGGCAAAAATCCACTTGGCAAGCCATATCGGTCCTGACGAACTTCCCGATGGTTATCCTCAAGAAACTCTAGAGAAAGAGTCAGATGATAGAGCAAAGGTGGTTTATGGATTAGATTGGGGGTATATCGACTATTGGATCATGGAGACACCTTTACAATAAAAGTGATGATAAAATTGCTAGATATAGTGGTTATTGTACCGGATGAGCTCTGATCTTGAGAAAAATTGTCCACCACCACCCTATCAGGTTCCGGTGGAAAGGAGTGATTGTTTTCAGAGATTTCTAAGGATATGTGCTATTGTGATAGGGATACTCTGTGTGTTGGTAGCAGTGATGCACAAACGATGGAACTTGAACCCGGCTTTACCTATTATCATCTGCATCCCGATGTTGACGTGGGGTTTGGTTGGTAGACCAAACAACGCTGATATTAGGTGGATGGGGCGTGGGTGTCCTAGTTATAATAGTATTACGATGCAAAATTGATTTCAAAACGTTCATTTGATATGTTATAGCAGAAATGGATCTACCTCCAGAACTTGTTGCCGAGGTACTTTTATATCTTGACAACTATGAGGTAGAGATTTGCTATATTGCTTCTTCTTTCTTTAGGGTACTTTCATCAAGTCGTGTAAAGATGATTCAAGGGAACACTTCTATACCTCTGAGTAAGATACCGTTAGAGACAAGGATAGAGGTCATGAGCCATGTAAACCTTAGTGTTGATCCGGGTGGTAATGCTATTTGCACTAACTGTCTAAAATATATTTTCATAGGTGGTGTGGTTAATTCGTGGACACGGTGTGACTGCTGTCACTTGATCATATGTGACCTTTGCAGAGAAGAATTAAAAGTGAGTTTTGTGCGGTGGTGGGGTGGTGATGGTGGTCAAGTCTGTAATTGGTGTATTGTGAGTAAAAGGATGGTTATGTGTCCCAACTGTCATTATTTTTACAAAACATTGATTTTTGGCCGAGTAACTATGTGGTGGGCGATTGATAACGGTGAAACAAAAAGATATTGTACATCATGTAATCTTTTGTTGTGTATTGATTGTTATAGAATGGCTGGTACGCATTGTCACGAGTGTATGGTGTATGACTCCTCTGACGACTGAATTATAAGTTACTTCTAAAAAGGTAGAGATTTAAGTAGCATCTTAAAAGGTTTTACAAGAGCAATGGCAAGGTTTTCACCAAAGAACCTTAAGACAACACTCAAAGGCCGGAAGGTCCTCCCTGCTCCGTAGCTCATCATGCCAATAGCAAACCATGAAAGCATGATCATCATTGCTAGTACTTGTCCAAGATAGATACCGAGTGCAGTATAGAAAGGCTTGTTCTTCTTACTGTAGTTGTATCCTAGGAATCCTCCAATTGCAATTGGTGCAGCTGCAATAGCTGTGATTGACAGTGCGTCCTTTGGCTCTTCTTTTTGGAACAGATCAAATACGCTTACAGCAAGTGCGTAAAGTGTCCAAACAATGTAAACAAATGCGATCAGGTTTAAGAGCATTGTATAGTATTAAGAGAGAAACTCCGTAGCAAGGCTACTACGCGTGACTTGTCCTCTGCTTCGTATGCTATCGCATACTACGCTCCGCGAGGTAAATCGCCTTCGGCTCAACCTCTTGGCGCTCGCGGGACCGGATTTTGGGGTCTGGGTGGAGCAAGTCGCATGGACAATTATAAAACTGATTTAAAGACTTATTAATATAAGGATGAAGTAATTATGTCTGCGGTGAAAGGAACAGTAGATTACGATGCCGATGATTGGGCGAAACTGAAGTTTATTATGGATGTGATCAGGTCTAATGCAACTACACTTGATGTAGAGGAGATTGACACACCAGTTATAGAATCAACCAAGCTTCTACTAGGAAAATACGGAGAGGAGGCCGAAACTAAACAGATCTTCAAGTTAGATGGAGATAAAAATAGTCTGCGATACGATTTAACAGTACCATTTACACGTTATATTACGGGAAGAGGTATTGATAATATACGTCGCTTTCAGATTGGTAAAGTTTTTCGAAAAGATCGCCCAGCCATTGCGAACGGGCGTTTTCGAGAGTTTTATCAAGCTGACGTAGATCTCGTTGGAGAATATGAACCTTTGGCATCTGAAGGCGAATTATTTTATCTTATCAACAAAGTGCTTACAGATCTAGGAATAAGTGAGTATGTGATACGATATAACTATCGTGACAATCTTTATTCTATTTGTGAGAAGGCTGGAATTACTGATAGTGCTGATCAAAAGTGTGTGTGTACAACGTTAGATAAGTTGGACAAGATGTCATGGGATGAGGTTATCACCGAACTTGTTGAACTACGTGGGCTTACGGAAGAGCAGGTAACGATATTACAATCTTGTGTACTTGAGAACTCTATTGATAATAGTTTGGTAGAATACGATAGTAAGTTGAATGAGTTATGCGAGAACTTAACGTTTGATGCGAGTTTAGCGCGTGGTTTAGACTATTACACTGGGATAATTTACGAAGTTACTGTACCGAATACACCAGTTAAGACGATTATTGCGGGAGGTCGTTATGACGAGTTGATCTATAAGTCTTCAAAGAAGAAGCGAAGATATATTCCAGCAATTGGAGTCAGTTTTGGGATCAGTCGGATAAAGTTATTGGTAGATTTACCGATTCAAGATGCTTCGAAGGTATTTGTTATTTCTAAAGATATTAGAATCAGACTAAAGTTGCTAGAATATTATCGGAGGTTAGGTTTAAGAGCATCGTACGATCGCACGAATAGAAAGACTTTAAAGCAGATAACATTTGCAGTACGTAACAATTACAGTTTGGTTGTAATCTACGGTGAGGATGATAACTTTGTAAGAGTAAAAGAGCTGCTAAATAGTGATCCAGATAAATTATGTGAATTAGACAGCTTTGATTATAACTTCGCGAGGTAAATCGCCTTCGGCTCAACCTCTTGGCGCTCGCGGCCGCTTCGCTGGGCGAATTGACACTTCGCGACTACTTTTGAACAATTCTAAGGGTTTGTACCAAGTGTCAAGAACATTTTTTAACTTTTGTACGGACTCTACATTGACAGTTTATACTCTTTTTCTAATTCTTCGAGAAACCGTAAATTGCGCATAATAATTGCAGTTCTACCAGTGTCTCCCATATGTAGTTCGTGTGTCCAGTCGTATCTCATGCGATTTCTAATAATAATCACGTGCCCTGGCTCAACTTCTATTGTATGTTGTTCTTCTGTTTTAGGGTTCTTAAAGATTACTGTTGCTGTCCCATCAACAGTTATCATTGCAATTTTGTCGTTTTTATCTGAATATCGTCCATCAATATGAGCGGGAAAGACATAATTTGGAGCATATTTCATCAATGTAATTCTATTGAACCTTTCAATATCTTTTGTCCAAGAAAGTAAGTGAGTTTTTAGCTCTCTATGGCGCAGTATGTCCTCCTTATCAAGGAAGCTAAGCCAACGTTGTTGATTGTATTCTCCATTATACTTACTATTGTCACCGATTTCAATTGTACCTTGATTTATGGTATTAAATAGGTTTGAGCAAATCTCCTGGTATTCCTTCAACACCTCTGGATGTAACTTGAGTATCTTCAACCCTTTCCTACCCAGATTTGAGTTATTTTTGACATTTTTACAAACTTTGCCTTCAAACTCACTTAAACGCATATTATAACACATACCTATATAATTTCTGTAATATTTACCTTTAATCATATGTAAAAATACAAATATTTGTACCATATCACTACTTAATCTATCACTTAATCCGGATTATGTTACACTATTGTTAATGATACCGTAAAAATGTGTGTATTTTTACGGTTACATTGGTACAAATGTTTGATTTTGTAACTATTACACTTTAATGTATGACAAACCCGGACAAGCGAAGCGCCGTTAGGCGCAAGCGCGTAGACCCGAAGGGTCGGAGACCAAGGGTTTGAGCAGCGAAAGCTGCGATTATACCCGCGGAGCATGCTTGTTAGCATGCGTAGGTATTATAGTCATATTTACTGCTATCATAAATATTTTATTTCATACTTGTATAGTATCATGTCAGTGAGTTTAAATACAATTGAGAAGAAAATTGGGAAAAGTAAGGATATCACTCAAAAAACACTAGATAAATACATGAAAAGTCTTGAAACGCTTCTACTTAGATATCTTGATGTTAACCCAAGACCTAAGTTTTCATTGAGTGTTTTCTATGACTTTAAGACAGTTAAGGAAAAGCTTGACAAAGTTAAGCCCGGATCACGTGTTGGCTTTATTGTACCTATTATTTTAACACTTAGACAGTATGCATCTGCACGTAAGAAAGAGATTAAGATAAATGGTGCAAAGAAGTCAGTCATTGAGGCCTATAGTAACTATCTATCCGCAACAAATAGAGAGATTGAAGATAGATACGATACACACAAGCTTACTAAAGATGAAAAAGATAACTGGATTGATTTTAAGGATGTGATTAAACTCAGGGAAAAGAAGAAAAAAGATATTAAAATTGACTTTAACACACTTAAAAAGCTTTCACCGCAAAAGAGAGAAGAGTATGTTAATAAAAACTATAAAGCAAAAGATATTGACAAGGTTCAACAATGGGTTGTACTATCTTACTACACATACCTTCCACCCCAGCGTAACGATGCTGCTACTCTAATCATGGTAAGGCCTGGTAGTAAAAATCCTAAGAATTCAAACTATCTTTCAATAGATGATAAAGTTGTAGTTCTTAAGTACTACAAAACACGGAGAGCGCGAGAGCGCAAACAAAAAAGAGAAGGTACTAACGAAAATCTCGATGTTGTTATTGAACTTCCCCCTGAACTTATTAATGTTATTAAGCAGTGGATGCTTGTAAATCCAACAGACTTCTTCCTAATTAATACAACATCTCATACACAGATGTCAAAGAACGGCTTGACAAGGTATATGAATAAAATTTTCTCCCCAAAGAAAGTTTCGACAAGCCTTTTGAGAAAGTCAATGTGGCATCATGCATTCCCAATGCTCCATGACCCGGTTAAAATGAAAGAGCTTGCATACAAAATGGTACATAATCTTGATACTGTTCAACAAGTTTATAGAAAACGTATAGAACAAGGAGGTGGTGGATTTGGTGACTATGCACCTTGATTTATAAACTCAACTTAGAAATTCATTCCATACATCAGATAATAATGTCTGGAAAACTCAACCGTAAAGAACTACTCCAAGCATGTCGACAAAAGATACCGAAGAAATCGTTACCAAAAGGATTCAGTAAGATGAAGAAAGCTGAACTACAAACCCTATACGATTCCTATCAGGTGCAAACGATTGTCAGCGAACTTCCCATCATAACTAATAAGCAATATACACATATCTATCATATTGCCGATGTACATATCAGGCTGCTCGAAAGGCATGACGAGTACAACGCCGTATTCAATAAGCTCTACAACGAAATTAAAACTAACGCCAGTAACGGTACAATAGGCCTGATGGTTATCCCTGGTGACCTGTTCCACACCAAGAAGTATATGTTCCCTGAGACTTTTGTCTGTGCAAGAGAGTTCCTATGCACTCTTGGTTCACTTGTCGACACAGTTGTAATCTCCGGTAACCATGACCTAGTAGAAAACACTACTAATCAGAACAGCAAAGGTTTCCTACATGCCTTTGACTACAGCAAACTACCAGGAGTCTTCTTCCTACAAGACTCTGGACTGTATCAGTTCGGTAATGTTGCACTATCCGTTGCCAGTCTAGAAGGACAGAAGCCTTTCATCAATGCACAATCCATCCCAGAAAATGCACAACAGCTGCATAAGGTTGCACTTTGGCACGGAACTATCAACGGATCAAGTAACGACATCGGATATAAGTTTAACGAAGGTCACTACAGAAACCTTGGGGATTTTGACGGATACGACATCACATGTCTTGGTGATATTCACCTAATGCAGTTCCTGAAACCTAACATTGCGTACCCTGGAAGTTTAGTTCAACAGAACTTTGGCGAAAACGTCGATAAACACGGGTATATTATCTGGGATCTGGCTACCAAAACCGGAGAGTTCAAGAGACTTGAGAACGACTACGCATTTATCACCGTTGACATCGCCAACAAACAGTACACAGTACCGGTTTACGATTGGGTGAAGAAGGTTAAACTAAGAATCCGATGTGGACATGAAACTTCCGATCAACTCCTGGAACAGATTACAACAGAGGTTAAATCACACTACGAACTTGTCGATCTCAAGGTGGAACGTAATATCTATACCGCAGAATCCGTTGAATACGACGAAGGTTTCACACAGGAGGCAAGTGACGTCGATCTTATTAAAACTGAGATGACTGAACGTGCTGATCCGCGCATTGAACAGATCATTGCACTTCACGATCTGATTAAGTCTAAGTGTAACCTACAGGAAAACAGTATGAATAATCAGAAGTGGGGTATCAAAGAGCTTAGCTTCTCGAACATGATGTGGTACGGAGGTGACTACCCTAACCGTATTAAGTTTGATGAACGTAACGGTATTACTGCCATCTCTGGTAAGAACTTCATCGGTAAGTCGTCTATCATTAATGCTATTATCTTTTCTATCTTCGGTTCAGTACATAAGTCTTACAATAACGCTGCTATTCTTAACTACGATGCGGCCAAGTTAGTCAGTCGTATAGTACTACAACTAGGAGAGTACGAGTATGTTATCGAAAGAACCGGAAGACGAAAGAAGCTAAAAGGACGCGATGCATTGCAGACACAGAACAAGTTCTGGAAGATTATGCCGAACGGTGAACATGTTGATCTTAACGGTGTGGATCAGAAGGAAACCGATCGCAAGATTGCAGAGCTGTTTGGTTCACGTGATGACTTCATCCTTACTAACATCTACTCAAACGCTGTTAGTCGTTCACTGCTATGGATGGGTGATGCTGAGAAGATGAAGACGCTTGAAACTATCTTTAACTTGGACAACTACAAAATACTGTATAAAAAAGCTAGTGAAATGTTAAAGGAATCCAATACAGAAATTGTACAACTTGATGCAAAGATTGCTGAGTGCAAGAACCAGATCGCTAGCTTTGAAAAGAGTGTAACAGGACAGGTTTCAACAGACGAGGTCAATCTTGATACTACACTTGAAGAGAAGCAGAACTGTCTGGTAGATCTTGACATTAAGATCAATGCAGAGCATGAGAAGGTTAACCAGACTTATCAACAGTATGTACCTAATCTTGATAGCAATGCTATTGAGGCTGAACTAACTGCTGTTAAGGAGAGTATCGATACATCTGTTATTGTTGAAGATAAACAGGTTGTTCAGTCACGACTGAATGGGATGTTGTCAAAGTTTCATCAGGTTAAGTTGTCTAAGGGTGATATTGAAACTAGACTAAAAGAACTAGGTGATGTTGCTAAACCAACTACAGGTACCGATGTGCTAAACGAACAACGTGCCTATCATAACCTCAGTATTGCACAGTATGGTATGAAGTTGCAATCTCTTGCAGACATTGAACAAGTTGATGTCAACCGATCTAAAACTGAACTAATTAATGAACTTAAAGGACATCGGGATAAACTGTCCGGAAGAAATCTTAATAAAGAGATGTTGACAGGTCGTCTTGAAGGTAGGCAACAAAGGTACAATGATTGTCTGGAAAGGCATACTGGTCTGCAGAAAGAGCTTAATGAACTGATGAGAACGACTATTAGCAAGGAGGATATTCCCGATATCCTTAAAGAGTTAGATGAACTGAAAGGGACTGAAACCAAACAGGTTCCTATTGATCTCTTTAGTCGTATTATTAGGTTCCTGGAAGACAGTTATAATGGTGTTGAAGGTAAGCGACTGGGTGAACTGCGCAACGAACTATCAAAGGTAACTGTTGCGAAAGGAAAGCTTGAGATGGAGATAGAGGAGATGGTTAACTGTATTAAGATTGCGGAAGCGGATGCTAAAGCACAGGTTGAGATTAACACACTGGAGAATATATTGAAGAGCATGGAGAAGAGTGAGACGATTGCAGACCAGAAAACTCATCAAGAGTTGTTGAAGAAGGTAGAGGCTGATATTGCACAGTGGTTTAAGGTGACTGAGAAGAATACGCTGATGGAACAGCTTGAACAGCACAACGTTAACGATAGTATTAAGAAGGATATTGATCGTGATCAGAAGGTGCTAGCGGAGATTGAGAAGCATGAGAGGGTTAAGATTTTGACAGAACAGATGGAGAAGGCTGCTAACAATCTTAAACTTGATAGTGCTATCGCTGTCAGTAAGGTTATTCTTGGTGAACTTACCGTTGAGAAGGAAGGAGTTCTTAAAGAGATTTCTGAGATTAACGATACAATTGCTAAGCGCGATGCTCTTAAGGCTGTAGTGACCGAGCTTGATGCTGCACGTGGAAGACTAGAAGACTACGAGGGTATTTACGAGGCTGCTGTTAAAGAGAATGAACTATTAAAGCTTTACAAGGATCTGACGCACTCTAAGTGTTTGCCCTTGAAGATGATTAAGACACGATTACAATATGTTGAGAACGACATTAACCAGTTCTTACAAGACAGTGTGCAGTATCAGTTCCATTTCGATTGCGATAAAGGAAAGGTTGGAATGTATGTCACAAAGAAAGGTCATGACATGGGCATTGTACAAATCTCAGGTTATGAGAAGACCATGTTGGAGATAGCACTTAAGCGTGCACTTAATAAGTACTCGTTTGTGGCGAAGAGTACGTTAATCTGTATTGATGAAGGTATGCAAACGGTTGACGATGACAACTTTATTAAACTGGGCGAGCTTTTCACGCGACTCAAGAAGGACTATAGGCATATTCTCATTATCAGTCATATTGATAAGGTTAATAATTTTGCCGACAACAGTATTACTATTGAAAATAACGGAACCATCTCTAAAATTATTTAAACAATCCATATATCCATCTTAAACACAAATCTAAGATAGATTATACCCTCACCCACT
>Ga0180437_10004660_pt1 | contig 19358 bp, 16 predicted proteins | sample SS_ome_4_FD_132410 | JGI IMG/M metagenome (GOLD analysis project Ga0180437, IMG submission 132410) | Hypersaline lake sediment archaeal communities from the Salton Sea, California, USA - SS_3_D_1 metaG | ecosystem: Environmental > Aquatic > Non-marine Saline and Alkaline > Hypersaline >... | reverse complement strand
CGCTCGAGGCGCTGAAGGAAAGCTGGTTCTCCGCGAGGATAGATCGGTAGACCGGTAAGTCGAGCACTACACAGGGGATTTACTTCGCATCAGGAGCTGCTGCTTTGCACCCCTTCCTCAGGAGGATACCCCACAGCACAGCCGGTCCCCCGGAAGCACTGAGAGCGTGGCGCTTGGCCTTATGGCAGTTGCCACGACCGGACTTTCACCGGCTACCCGTTGACAGCAGCTTTCTTCCAATTCAAGCACCACCGCACGGGGAATCCAGATCTCGCTGAAAAGCTCGGGTAGCCATTCCAACGCGCCAGTACGGTACAGGTAGAGCAAAGGAGACGTGTTGCTGATAGCTTCAGGCATGACCCCTCTCCAAGTCGCGCAACTCGGCTTCAAAGGGGAAAACCTTGTAACGCCCAAGCTCCAAGAGAAACTCCACCCGCGGCATACCGGCAAGTTCAGCGGCTCGACCAGAGGAAAGCCGACCTAGTTCATACAACTTGACGGCGGCCAAAATGCGTAACTCGCGTGCGAAAGAGCCTTCATCCGTCTTTTCTGCCAGCAAAACCTTTTCTGGTACGTCGATTACGATTCGTCGGGTCGTCATCCTTCACCTCTGCTTGTTCCATTCCTGCGCACTGAATACCTGCCATGATTTTACACCATCTTCGGGAATAAGGATACTTTGCCAAAACGGCTGAGAATCTACCCAGTTTACCTCTCTGACTGAGCAGGCCCTCCAACAAACCGACCGAAACAAACGCTACAGCGGCCAGGCCAAGGGCACGAGGACAATGGCCAGGATGTAGATCAGCACCGTCAGCAAAGACCCGACTTTGAGGAAATCCACAAAGCGGTAGCGCCCTGGCCCATAAACCATCAGGCAAGCAGGCTCCAGCGGCGTCAGATAGGAGCAACTGGCCGCCACGGCGATCATGATGGCAAACGTGCGTGGATTCAGGCCCAGCTGAAAAGCCGTCTGGAGCGCCACCGGCACCACCACAACCGCCGCCGCTTGATTGGACATCGGCTGTGTCAACAAGAGCGTCAACGCAAAGAAGGCGGTCAGCAGCCATGCCGGATGCGCGTGACCGATGAGATCCACAATTCCGGCGGCGAGAAACCTCGCCGTGCCCGTACCCTCCATCGCACTGCCAACGGCCAGCATGCAGCCGATCACGATCAATGCCTTCCATTCGACCTCGCGATACGCCTCGTCGGGAGTGATGCAACGGGTAAGGAAAGCTATCAGCGCCCCAAGAAGCACCGCCACCGGCAAAGAGAGCACGTTGACGGCCGCCACCAGGAGGACGCCGGCAAAGATGGCCATCGCCGTCCGTGCCCGTTGCACATTCGGACGCTTATAGTCTACCGTGCCAATGACACGAAACGTGTTGTCCTCATCCAACAGCGCGACATTCAACCGGTGACCCTGAATGAGGAGTTGGTCGCCGGTCCTGAGCGAAATCTGGCTGATCTTGCGCAGCATGGTTTTCCCCCGCCGGTTGATCCCCAACACCTGCAGTCCATACCGCTCCCGGAAACCCACCTGCTTCAAAGTCCGTCCGATGAGCGGAGACGGGCGCAAGAGGATTGTCTCAACCAGCCGCATATCTTCCGTTTGAAGGTCAGGAACCGAGAGCTTGACGTCGGCCTTGATGTCAACCCCAACGGTGTCCTTGACCCTCAGAATCTCATCGCGTTGCCCCTTCACCAGGAGCACATCGCCTTCTTCCAGCCGGAGACCCGCCTGGGGGGCAAGATAGTGTCGCTGGGCACGCACAACTCGCAACACTGTCAGATCCAGGTCGCGACCCAGGCCAGACTCAGCCAGAGTCTTTCCCCCCAGGGGCGAATGGGGAAGAATTAGAATCTCGGCAAGATACGGTCGAATGCCAAATTCTCTGCCGGATTCGCCCGGATCGCCTCGATCCGGGATCAACCGGCGCCCCACCAAAAACATGTAGATCAGACCCACTACGGCAACCGGTATCCCCACCAGCGTCAACTCAAACATGCCCATGGGCCTCATGTCGTAGCGACTCATCAATCCACTAATGACGATGTTGGTCGAGGAACTGACCAGCGTCACCGAACTGGCCAAGATGGAAGAAAAGGCAAGGGGCATGAGGAGCTTTGATACACTAACCCGTGTCTTCCGGGCGAGGCCGATCGTGATGGGCACGAAGAAAGCGGTGGTCGCTGTGTTGCTCATGAATGCGCTCAGTGTGGCTGAGGCAATCATCATCACTGCCAGCAATCGGCGAGGGTCGTCGCCAGTGCGGTGCAGGATGGCCCGGCCAGCCATGTCGACGACGCCTGTGCGCACCAGTGCTGCAGTGAGGATGAACAGACCGAGGATCATCATGACGGCATCGCTGCCGAAACCGGCAAACGCTTCACTTGCCGGCAACAGCCCGGTAAGCACGAGTGTCAACAGAATGCCCAGCGCAGTGACATCGGCCGGTACCCGCTCGAGCGAAAAGAGTGCCAGCGAAAGTCCAATGATAAATAGAAGAAGTGCAATCTGCCCAGTCATCAAGATCAATCACCTCAGCCGCTACCTGCCGTCTTGAGCCATCAGCCATCGTAGGGCAGGTTGACGGCGAGTCAGACGTACAGCTGTCTCGTACCGGCTACATCCGTCGCAATAACGTCCATCAAGATCAATCACCACAGCCGCTACCTGCCGTCCCGCTGGCTCTAGGCATCTGAGTCGCCCTCCCAGGCACAGGGATGAGGCAACGGTCGGCGAGCGAGCCCTCTGCCCCATGCCAGCAGTGGCGATCCGAGGAACCATCGGGCCATACAAGGAGAGTTGCGCAGTCTAGAAGGTCAGGCTTTGCCTTCGCCCGACGATGGTCAATAAAGAGCATCGCCCCGACGGATTGATCGGGGCGATGTCGTCTTGCCAGAATTCGATTTCTGGGCTAAACTGCGACCAGCAGCGGCAAGGCCAGGCCAATCGTGCCGAGGAGGTCCTCGAATATGCCGCCCGCCAAACCGCCGAAGACAAGGGAAAACAGAAATACGACAATGATCATGGCGATCCAGGCAATAAAGCCTGCCAGGAAAAAGCCACACCCAAACTTGAACCCGTCGCCGACCGAAAGCTCGTTCATTGCCCTTTACTCCCTTTCCGGTTTGATAACATACTGGATAGATTGCGCTGAATGGTCAGACGCGGCCATTATAACATAGAACATCAAAAGGAGCAAAGCTTTTCGCCATGCCCCCCTCAACGAGTGTCGCCGCCTTTTTTGACGTGGACTATACCGTTCTCAAGGCCAGTTCCAGCGTGCTGTACGTCAAGTACATGCGCCGCCAGGGACGGCTGGGGTCGCTTGACATGCTGCGCGTCGGCTGGTACGTGATCCTCTATCGCACAGAGATCGTGGACTTTGCGAGGGTCATTGCCCAGTTGGCCCGCACGGCCGCCGGTGACAGCGAGGCCGAGACCCGCGCCCTGTGCGACCGCTGGGTCCGTGAGATCGTCGCTCAACACATCTCTGAAGACGCCCGGGGGCGCATCGAGTATCACCGGGCGATGGGCCACCGGCCGGTTCTGCTGTCCGCCGCCACGCAGTACGTCAATGGACCGCTGGCCGAGCACCTGGGCCTGGGCGACGACTTTCTCTGTACCCGCTTGGAAGCCAAGGATGGCCTGCTCACCGGCCGGTTGATCGAGCCAGCGTGCTACGGCGCGGGCAAGCTCCATTGGGCCAGCCAGTTCGCCATCCAGCAGGGGGTTGACCTCGACGCCAGCTATTTTTACACCGACAGCCACTCCGACCTGCCGATGCTCCGCGCCGTCGGCCACCCGGTTGCCGTCAACCCCGACGTCCGCCTGCGTCGACACGCCCAGCGTGCCGGCTGGCCCATCCTGACGTTTCGCTGACTGACCACAGCTCGTTCAATAGTTGGCACAGGAGGCCAAAGGCATGAGGACCGAGTGCATCGAGAAACTCGTTCGTTCTTTCAACGAGAGCACCCATTGCCCACTGCTTTGGCATCAATTTGAAACCTCTGTCACCCCGGCCCGTATAGCCTTGTGGAGGGTGCAGTAGCTACTTTGCCGAATTGTCACAGACGTGGTATACTCTTTGAGGAATCAATCTATCCCGGTTGCCAGGCCTGCAGGGCGGAATGCCATTCCGCCTTACGAACGCAAGTCTATCCCGGTTGCCAGGCCTGCAGGGTAGGGCGGAATGCCATTCCGCCTTACGAACGCAAGTCTATCCCGGTTGCCAGACCTGCAGGGTGGAATGGCATTCTGCCTTACGAACGCAAGTCTACTCTGCTTGTCAAACCTGTAGGGCGGAATGCCATTCCGCCTTACAAACGCAAGTCCACTCTGGTTGCCAGGTCTGTAGGGTGGAATGGCATTCTGCCTTGCGAACGCAAGCCTATCCCGGTTACCACGCCTATTGGGCGGAATGCCATTCCGCCTTACAAAAGCAAGAAAGGAGCCAACCATGCAATGTCCCAACTGCGGCGTCGAGGTCGCCGCCGGCATTAAATTCTGTACCCACTGTGGAGCCAAACTCGATTCTGAAACAGGAGGTCATCTAGTGACAGACAATCTACCCCAAGGAAACACTTCCTACAAGATCAGCGGCACAACGTTGCAGGTGTTGGAGCTGCAGCTACAACCCGGACAAGTCATCTACTCCGAGAGCGGCGGCATGTCCTGGATGAGCGGCAACGTCGACATGAAGACCCACACCGGCGGCGGGTTGGGCAAGCTCGTCAAACGCGCCTTCTCTGGCGAGTCCCTGTTCATCACCGACTTTTTCGTCAACAGCGGGAGCGGCACGATAGCCTTTGCTTCCGAGTTCCCCGGCAAGATCCTCCCTTTCAAGCTAGAAGCGGGCCAGAGCCTCATTTTGCAAAAAGACGCCTTCATGTGCGCTGAAAAGTCGATAGACCTGGACATTCACTTCCGCCGCAAGCTGGGAACCGGGTTCTTTGGCGGCGAAGGCTTTATCATGCAGAGAGCCACCGGCCCAGGCCTGGTCTTTGCCGAAGTGGACGGCGAGGTGATCGAGCTTGACCTCGGCCCCGGCCAGGTGCTCAAGGTAGATACCGGCCACGTGGCCCTCCTCGAGCCGACGGTGGATTTTGACATCAGCATGGTCAAAGGCTTCCGCAACATCTTGCTGGGCGGCGAAGGGTTGTTCCTGGCCAAGCTCACCGGTCCGGGCAAGGTGTGGCTGCAAACGATGCCCATGATGAAACTGGCGCAAAAAGTCCTCCAGTTCATGCCCAAGACGGCTACCGGCCGTTCCGGCAGCGGTCTTAACATCAACCTGGGCGGAGGGTAGATGGTCGCATGGAGGCGTTACCTGTGAACCTTCTTTCTCTACTGCTGGCAGCCGGCTGCATTGGCCTGCTTGGCCTGGCGGGAATTGTTGGTCTCGTCGTCCTCCTCCTCAAGCTGGGCGTCATTGGGCAATACGCGCTCAAAGAGGAAGCGGAGGAAGTTGACGCCGAGTATTCCCTCGACCAGAGCCGCGAGGCCCGCTACGAGGGCGAGCCAGACACAGAGTAAACAGGACAACCGTTGGTTTACTGGCCAGGGCGCGCCTTTTGGTTTCGGTGCGCCCCGGCTTCCTTTGGCGTTGACAGCTTGCACTCTATCTCGCGCAGACGCTCTTCGATGCCCAGCAACAACAGCAGGATTTGCCCGATGGCCTGCTCCACTGTCAGCGCGGCTCGCTCCCAGCGACGGATGACTTCGTCCAATCCGTAGGTACCCATGTCTTTCCCCCTTCGCTTTCTAAACGCGTTACCGTGTATCGAAAACCAAATGATGAGCGCAGCCGGTAAAGCTGCGCTCTTTTTGTTCTACACCATTTTAACACGGAAGCGTGTTTTTGTCAAGGGTGAGTCGAACGATCGGGCAGAATTTTAAGGTTCGTCGTCCCCTTGCGCCCGTCTAGATTCGAGCTGATAAACAAAACCAACCCGCTCGGCAATGATGGTCAGATATTTGGACATCGCCCGGCGGGGCCTGTACATGCCGGTCTCCCACTCGCTGATAGTCTGCTGGCGCACGCCTAGTTCCTCGGCCAAGTCCCTCTGGGAAAGGCCCATGAAGACGCGCAGACTCTTGATCTCTTCGGCCGTCCATGCCGCCTCAACGCGGGGGGTATAGCGGAGCTTTGGCCTTCGCCGCCCCGATCTGCGGTTCGGCTTTACGCCCGCCGCCTGGAGCCACTGATAGAATCTCTGGGGCGAGACACCAGCAGCGGCGGCGATGGTGGCCACCGTCATGCCTTTATCCTGCAGATAAGCCGCGATGGCTTCCTCTTTGGTCAGTTTCTTGTTCGTGTCCATCCGTTCATCCCCTCAATTCTTTATTGGGCAGATGTGAACAAGTCCAGCCCCGTGCCATTCCTTCGACGGCATGTCCGCCACGTTCCCATTATAACACAGGAACATATCAGATGTAAAGAGGAACACAAAGTACTTGTCCATTATTAACTTCGCACTTTGGGTCTGAAATCAGGCGCACTGTGCTGTACGCCCAGTACAGTGCAAAACGCACTAAGAAATGCGGTGTTATTTCTGGACAAGTGCAAAGCAAAGGCCGCCAGCCCGATGATCCGTCGGGCTGGCGGCCAGCTTCCAGAAGGAGGGAGCGATGTCGGCTATTAATCGTCACGGCGAAAACCGGTAAGCAGAAAGACATAGTACAGCAGTGTAGAGAGCGCCTGCGCCAGCGCCGCAACGTAGGTCAGCGCGGCAGCGTCCAACACCTTCTTGGCGCCGGCCATCTGGCGCCCGTCGGCCAATTGGTAGGTCTGGAGCAGCTCCAGCCCTCGCCGGCTGGCATTGAATTCCACCGGCAGCGTGATCAGGGTAAAGACGGCGGCCAGTCCAAACAGGCCGACGCCGACCCAGGCCAGCTTGGGGCTGAAAAAGAGCCCCAGGAAGAACAGAATAGGCCCCAGCCAGGACCCCACATTGGCTACCGGCACCAACCCGGCCCGCAACTTGAGCGGTCCGTAGCCACGCGCGTCTTGCAGGGCGTGCCCGACCTCGTGGGCCACGATGCTGGCCGCAGCGATGGATGGCCCATTGGCCACCGCCTCGGAAAGGCGCAGCGTTTTGGTGCGCGGGTCGTAATGATCGCTCAGGCGGCCGCGCGTGCCCTCCACTTTAACGTTGTGCAGCCCCGTGGCCTGGAGAAGGTGACGCGCCACGTCAAAGCCGGTCAGGCCGCGCCAGTTCTGCACGCGCAGGTATTTGTTGTACGCCGATCGCACCTTGGCTTGCGCGTAGAACGCCAGCAGAAGCGCCGGCAGCGCAAAAAGAAGGTACGTCGGATCCCAAAACATCAAAGGAAACATATCTCATCACCCCTGAAACGTTTTCTCAGTTCAGGCCCTGTCCCCTATCTTATCACAGATTCTTCCCGTTGTCCAACGCAACGTGGTGCGTGGGGTGCGTGTTGCGTACCGCCAAGAACGGCGCAGCACGCGCCCCACATGACAGATTACGCTTCGTAAAACTCGCCTTCGATCACGTCCTCGCCCTCAGGCGTGGCGCTCGTCGGGCCAGGGCCATGCCCGTTGTTGCCGTTGCCGCCTGGTGCCGTCTGGGGCTCGTACATCTGCTGCGACAGGCGATAGCTCTCTTGCTGGAGGGCCTCCATTTCGCGACGAATGCGGTCTGCATCGTCAGTCTTGAGGGCATCGCGCACTTTACGGATGCGCTCCTCCACCGCCTGGCGGTCGTTACCAGAGATCTTGTCGCCCATTTCGCGCAGGGTTTTCTCCATCTGGTAGGCCAGGGTATCGGCCCGGTTGCGGGTCTCCACCAGCTCACGGCGCTTGTGGTCCTCGGCGGCGTGCTGCTCCCCCTCGCGCACCATCCGCTCCACGTCCGCCTGGCTGAGGTTGGTGGAGGCGGTGATGGCGATCTGTTGCTGCACCCCGGTGGCCTTGTCCTGAGCGCTGACGTTCAGGATGCCGTTGGCGTCAATGTCAAACGTCACTTCGACCTGTGGCACGCCGCGCGGTGCAGGCGGGATGCCCTCCAGGTTGAACATGCCCAGCGCCATGTTATCGGCGGCCATAGGGCGCTCGCCCTGCAACACGTGGATGGTGACCGCCGTCTGGCCGTCTTCCGCCGTCGAGAAAACCTCGCTCTTGCGGGTGGGTACCGTGGTGTTGCGCGGAATGAGGGTCGTCATCACGCCACCCAGCGTCTCGACGCCCAGGCTCAACGGTGTCACGTCCAGCAAGAGCACATCCCTCACGTCACCGGCCAGCACACCTGCCTGGATGGCCGCACCAACGGCCACCACCTCGTCGGGGTTGACGCTCTTGTTGGGCTCCCTACCGCCGGTCAGCCGCCGTACCAGGTCCTGGATCATCGGCATGCGGGTCGCGCCACCCACCAGCACGACTTCGTCGATTTCGGCGGCCTTGAGTTTGGCGTCGGCCAGCGCCTGCTTGAAGGGGCCTTCGCAACGGGCGACCAGGTCTTCGGTGAGCTGCTCCAGCTTGGCGCGGGTCAGCTTCATCTGCAGATGCTTTGGCCCGTTGGCGTCAGCAGTGATGAACGGCAAGTTGATCTCGGCCTCCATGACGGTAGACAGTTCGATCTTAATCTTTTCCGCGGCCTCCTTGAGCCGCTGCATTGCCTGGCGGTCACTCCGCAGATCAATGCCCTGGTCCTTTTTGAACTCGTCGGCGATCCAGTTGACGACGCGTTGATCCCAGTCGTCGCCGCCCAGGTGGGTGTCGCCACTGGTCGCCTTGACTTCGACGATGCCGTCGCCCACTTCTAGGATGGACACGTCAAAGGTGCCACCGCCCAGGTCAAAGACCAGGATCGTCTCCAACTCTTTCTTGTCCAGCCCGTAGGCCAGAGAGGCGGCCGTCGGCTCGTTGATGATGCGCAGCACTTCCAGGCCGGCGATCTGTCCTGCGTCCTTGGTGGCCTGGCGCTGGCTGTCGTTAAAATAGGCCGGCACGGTGATGACAGCTTTCGTCACCGGCTCGCCCAGGTAAGCCTCGGCATCCTGCTTGAGCTTCTGCAGAATCATGGCCGAGATCTCTTGCGGCGTATACTCTTTGCCCGTGAGGGGAATCCGCACGCGGGCGTCGCCGACCGGTCCCTGAACCACCTTGAAAGGCACCATCTTGCGCTCGACTTCGGTCTCGTCGTAGCGCCGACCCACGAATCGCTTGATCGAAAAGACGGTGTTCTCCGGGTTGGTGACGGCCTGTCGCTTGGCCACCTGGCCCGCCGGCCGGTCACCCGTCTTGGTAAAAGCTACCACAGAAGGCGTCAGTCGGCCCCCTTCGGCGCTGGGGATCACCGTGACGTCGCCGCCTTCCATCACAGCAACGGCAGAGTTTGTCGTTCCCAGGTCAATACCAACAATCTTGCTCATGTCCAATACTCCTCTTGAGTCATTCACACTCATTATTCCAATCTATCCAGACTGCCAAGATTATAGCACAGGAGTATTAGAACCATACTAGAGGAGTGTTAGAGATATGTTAGACATGTGCGTTGTTGACAGGCCGGTTGCTCCCAGTTATAATAGCCTCACTGCGTGACCTGAAACGAGAGGAGCCTGCCTCATGGCGTTTTCAGACGTGGCGAAAAAGAAACAGGGGCAGTATGTCGCCTACCTGCCCGAAGCGGACGCCGACCAACTGGCCGAGGCGCTGGTCGCCTTTGCCAACGGCGACGGAGGTACGGTGCTGGTCGGCGTGACGTTCGAGGGGGCAATGAGCGACAGTTTTTCGACCGAGGACGTGGAATCACTGCTCTGGCAGGCCCAGACGCGCTGCCGCCCGCCGGTGCGTACCGAATGGCAGCAAACAGACACGCCTCAGGGCACAGCCGTGGCCATCCGGGTGATCCGCAGCACCGAACTCCACACGCTGGACGACGGACGGGTGCTCATTCGCGTCGGGACCGAGAACCGCCCGCTGGTGGGCGACCAGGTGAGCCATCTGGCGGCCACCAAGGCCACCGGCGATTTCGAGACCGACGTCGTCGCTGGCGCCGGCCGCAGCGACCTGGACGACGAGATCGTTCAGGAATACCTCGTCAAGCGGCAAGAGCGCGGCCGGCTGGCGCTCTCCCGGCCAGTAGACGACGTGCTGGTGGAGATTGGCGCGTTGACCGATGCGGGCGAGCCGACGGTGGCCGGCCTGCTGCTATTTGGCCAGGAGCCGCAGTTCTACCTGCCCCAAAGCGGCCTGGTCTTTGTTCGCTTTGCCGGCACGGAACCGCGTGGCCCTGAGGGACTGCCCGGTTATTCCCGCCGCGAAGAGATCCAGGGGGCACTGCCTCGGCTCATCGAAGCAGCGTGGAAGGTGATCTGGGAAGAGATGCGCGTCGCTGCCGTGGTCAAGGGTCTGGAACGAGAGGAACACACCGAATATCCGCCCTTTGCCGTCCGCGAAGCGTTGGTCAACGCCGTCTGTCACCGCGATTACCGCCTGAGAGGCCGGCGCATCGAGATGCGCATGTTCGACGACCGTCTGGAAATGATCAGCCCCGGCGGGCTGCCTGGCTACATCACCGTAGACAATATCGTGGATGAACACTTTTCCCGCAACCCGCGGATCGTCGGCGGGCTGTTCCAGTGGGGCTACATCGAAGAACTCGGCCTGGGCATTGACCGCATGATCGAAGACATGGTGCAGGCCGGCCATCTGCCGCCAGAGTTCAAAGCCACACCCTATTCCTTCACCGTCACTTTGAGGAACGTCCGTGAGCGCCGAGCCGCGCCTGCGGCCTGGGAGCGCAGCATGAACGAGCGGCAACTCAAGGCGCTCAACTATGTCCACGAGCAAGGTAGCATCACCAACCGCGAATATCAGGCCCTGTGTCCCAGCGTCAGCAGCGAGACTCTCCGCCTGGACTTGAAAGACCTGGTGGAGCGCGACGTCTTGCTGCGCATTGGGGCGAAAAAGGGGACATATTACATCCTAAAGTGACCTGCGAGGAGGTCGCATGATGAGATACCGCTCCTCCATTTGGCTGCTGATCTCGGCTGCTCTGCTGGTTGCCTGCAGCAAACCATCGCCCACCGCCCCACCCATAACGCCGCTGAGAATTTCCGGCACGGCGCCCGCCGCCACGCCCACCTTCACCGTCACTCTACCCCAGGCCACCGACACCGTACCGCCATCGCCCTCCGTAACTCCGACCGCCACGTCCGTGGCCAGCCCTTTGGCTACGCCCCGCCCCGAGCAGGACAAAGAGCCCACGCCAGGCCCCGTCGAACCACCGGCCGTCGAGGCCGGCCCACTGCCAGCCCTCGTGGCCCAGATCCCCCTGGCCCGCGCCGAAGAGACACTGCACGATTTTTTGCTGGACAGGGCCGCCGGCCGCCTGTACGTCACCGACACAGCCGGCCAACTGCACGTCCTGGACGCCGATACCTACGCCGAGCTGGCAACCCTTCCCGCCGCCGGCAATCTGACCCTCGACGCCGCCCGTGAGCGGCTCTACATCTGGACAGATGCGACCTGGGACGACGAAGGTCAGGTGACCATCGTAGACAGCGCATCGCTCGCTATCGTGGGAACCATCTCGCCGGGGGGCTTTGTCGCCGTGGACAGCGCTCGAGATCGCTTCTACGTCGGCAACCGCGTCTACTATACCCCGCCAGAGGGGCCCCCTGGCGTGCGCGTCTACGACGGGGCGACGTTGGAAGCGCTGGGCGACGTGCCGCAGCCGGGCATCCCGGTCTACAATCCACTGCGCGACGAACTGTATATCGTCGCCTACACCGTCCACCAGGCCAACCCGAAAACGCTCCGGGTCACCGGCGACCTGCTGCCCGAGATCACCGCCCAGCCACTCCCCTGGTGCAACGGCTGCCGGGCGGCGACGGGCGCTTACGTGTTTCCAGATCGGAACCTGCTGGCCGTGGACGTGTTCACACTGGCGACCGGCGGCGGCCCTGGCAAGGTGATCGGCCCTCGCTTCTTCGATGCCACCACCCTCGACGAAATCACCGATCCGGCCCAGACTCCGGCCGTCGAGCGCGGGTGCGAAGACCGATTCATCCTGGCCGAGCCGGTCAACGGGCGCACCTACCGAAACGAGCGCTTCGTCCGCTACGTCGTGTTCAACAACCTGCTGGTCTACGGCCCCGACGGGTCGCTGGAGACCTGGCGCGACGGACTGCCCCTGGGCATCACCAATCCTCATACCGGCCAGATGTACCTGCCCCACGGCGACGACGTGATGGTGCTAGACCTGGCGACGCTGACACCGCTGGGGGCCATCCCCGCCGCCTGCGTCCATACTCCGGACTTGGAAACGGGACACATTTACGCCCTGCACGGCGGCGATCTGGCCGTGTTCTCCGACCGTGGTGGGAAGCATGAGCCGCCGCCCACCGGCGACGCCGACCCGCTGCCCGCCGAAGCGGTGAGCTTCATCCAGCTTTCGCCGGCCTATCCGGCCGATCGAACCCTCTTTCTCGGCGTGAGCGATGGCAACTTGGCGCGCAAACTGTACCGCTCGACGGATAGCGGCCAGACGTGGGTGCGGCTGCGGGGAGGGCTGCCGGAAGGGGATTACCTGGCCCTCGACCTGGCCATATCGCCCGATTTTGCCGACGACCGCACCCTCTTTGCCAGCGGCTTTCGGGGCGATTATTGGGGCGAAGGCGTACATCGCTCGACCGACGGCGGCGACACCTGGCAACCGATGTGGAACGGCCTGACCCACCTGCGCGCCTACGACGTGGTCCTCTCGCCGGACTATGCCGCCGACGGCACGCTGCTCGCTTACGCCAGGTATCAACGTATCACCCCCTGGGAGGGCGCCCAGTCGATCTTCCGTTCCACCGACCGGGGGATGAGTTGGTCGCTGGTCATCACAACGGAGACCTCGGCGCAAGCCCCACCGCCGGAGGAGTTCCTGCCCGCCGCCCCGTCACTGCCAGACGTTCGCTTTCGCACGGCCGACTATGGCCACAGTGTCGAGCGCACGACCGACGGCAGCCAGACGTGGGAACCAATCGTCGTCACTCGCGAACCCGAGTTCACCGTCCGGGCGCTCCTTCCCTCGCCGAACCTCGAGACCGACCGCACCGTCTATGTCTTGTCTGACCATGACCTGTTCCGCTCGACTGACAACGGCGACAACTGGGAACGATGGATAGACAAGCGATTGGACGGGCGCGATTTCTTCCAGCGGCTGACGGCCGGGGCGATTTCACCGGCTTTGGACGATGGGCGTCACCAGATCTTTGTCGGCACGGCGGTTGGCGAGTTCTGGGTCCTGGACCCTGCGGCGCTGGCCTGGGAGCCGGTCGTGATCGCATCGCCATGGCCGACGGTGCTGGCAGGGGAGTGGATCGGCGAGATCGAGCTGGGTCCGGACGGCGACGTGTGGCTCGGCGCCTGGGGCGGCGGCCTGGCCCGCACTGCCGAGGGGGCGATCCAGGCCCGGTACACCGTCACCGACGGCCTGCCCAGCCAATTCATCGGCGGGATCGCCGTGGCCCCTGACGGCACGCTGTGGGTCGGCGGCGACCTGCCGCCGGGCGTCGCCAGCTTTGACGGCCAGACCTGGACGTCCCATCCCTTCGCCGAGGAGGACGTCATCGGCGGTGTGTTGGACGTGACCGTAGCCCAGAACGGCACAATCTGGGTTGGCGCTCAGACGACGGGCATTCTGCGCTGGGACGGGCAGGCGTGGGACAGAATCACCGACCCGCAGGGGCACACCGGCTACCGGACTTACGAGATCGAAATCAGCCCCGGCGGCGTCCTGTGGTGTGCCACCACCAACGGGCTGGCCTATTACAGCGACGGCGTCTGGTCGGGCAGCGCCGTTGGCGAAAGCCTGGCCGTCGAGTTTGGCCCCGACGGCGACGCCTACCTCCTCACTGCCTCGGGCGTCATCTGGCGCTATGCCCGTGGGGGGTGGGTCACGCTGCCCGGCCCCAAAGAAGGCATCCTTGGCCCGCGCGCACTCTACGCGGCGGCCGACGGCGGGGTGTGGCTGGGCACCTCAGAAGGCGCCTTTCGCTACGACGGCCAGGCGTGGCGGCAATTCACCGCTCAGGACGGCCTGCCGGACAACGCCGTGGCGGCGATCGCGGAGGACGCCAGCGGCTGGCTGTGGTTCGGCACGCGGAACGGTGCGGCCCGCGTCGACCCGGCGACGCTCAACCTGAGCCCGGTCGCCTGGCCAGCCTTGCCTGCACCCGCCCCGACGCCAACGCCCTGTGCGCTGGCGCCCGCCCAGCCCTTTGCCGCCGCCTACGCCGGTGAGGAGATCGCGGCCCGGCTGGGCTGCCCCCTCGCCGAGGCGGCTGTGACCGGCGCCGCCTTTCAACCTTTCGAGCGGGGCCTCATGTTCTGGCGGGCCGACCGGCGAGACATTGACGTCCTTCACACCGACGGCTGGTGGGCGGGCTACGACGACACGTGGGACGAGTCACAGCCGGTAGACGACCCGTCGCTGACGCCGCCGGAAGGCCTACTGCAGCCGGTGCGGGGTTTTGGCAAGGTGTGGCGGACCTCGCTGCGCGGGACGCAGGCCGACGTCGGTTGGGCGTTGGAGCCGGAGCGCGGCTACGACATGCTGGCGCAGCCCTTTGGCGGCGGTGAGATGTTTGTGGGGGCCGAGGGCGAGGTGTTTATCCTGTACGTGGGTGGGACGTGGGAGGTGGAGAGCAACGGATAGGAGCGGATAAGCGGATAGGGGAGCCGTTATCGCGTTTTTCCCAAGATATCCCAAACAGGATTTGGGATATTTTGGGTTATCGCACACAATCAAGGCCAGCTTCCCACTTCACAGATTGACAGTGGGAGGCTGGCCTGGTTCTTCAGACAGCGCCCCCGAGCGGCATCTCAGTTTCAAGGCCGTGGGGTCAAAACCGCGATGTCAGCCCCCTGTTTCCAGGAATGTCTCGAGTTGCTCGACGCTCATCCCTCCCAGACCGAGTTGGTCTATGCCGCGACCTTCGGTCCAGTAGTCAACACGGTTGATCGTCCCACACAAATCGACCACGGCATCGCAGATCGGCGTGGGCACGCCCAGGGACCGTCCCAGTGTGGACAGGAGCACCAAACCATACGGCACGTCCTCTGTGACATAGCGGTCTTGGGTTGACCTCGGGCCTTTCATTTGGATGCCCACCTCGATGCTCCCGGCACCAAAAGCCGCGTCCATCGACGTGTTGAGAATGCGATCGTGGCACTCTTCTAGCGTCTCGCCCAGATGGTAGCCTTTGGCGTCGAGGCCTCCGTAGTGGTGGAGTTGGAGGCCCAGCCGGTCGAGTAGCGCCAGCCGCTCTCGCTCCAACGCCTCGTACACCCGGGCGACGGCGGGTGTCATCCCCTCCTTGTAGAGGTAGAATTCGCCCCCCGAGTATTCGATGCGGGTCACGCTGAGCAGTGTCGCGGCAGGGTGGACGATGGGATTCGGATTGTTGATCGCGGCCTCGAGCACGTTAGCCGCCGGGAAAACGGCGGGATAGACCTCCTGCAGCCTGGCAATGGCTTCGTCACGGCGACGCGCCGGAAAGACACCTGTGGGAAGGCTCACCGCTTCGGTGTAGATGAACACATGACCCGGCCCGACCAGGCGCGCCCCATAGGGCAGCGTACAGCACTCGCACAGCAACACGTCTGCCTCTACGGCCTGCTCTGTGAACATTCGGGCGAACTCCAGGCTGCCTCCCGAGCCGGGCATCAGGCAGATGATTTGCCCCTCTTTCAGATGAGGCGCACAGACTCGCGCCATCGCCTTGTGGCCGAAGGCAGGGGTGACGACAAAGACGATCTCGGCACCCTCGAGCGCAGCGGCGATGTCGGTCGTCACCAGGTGAATCTTGACAGTTTCCTTGCGCTCTGGCCACTCGACCGCGATCTGGCCTGTGTCGAGAACCTGGCGGATATTGTCTGCAAAACGCGGCAGTTCAAACAGACTGACCTCGAACCTATCCAGCGTTTTGTGAGCAGCCATGGCGTGCCCGCCATTGCCCGCTCCGATCACAGCGATCTTTTTAACAGACATCTCGTCTCCTTCGTGATGGCCGCAGACGCGTCTTACGTCGCTCGACCGCCCCTTTACCGCTTTGACAACACGCTCCCCGGACGCGCCTGGGTGTGGCCCTCGTCGTGGATCACCAGCTTGCCGTTGACCACGACGTGAGGGATGCCAACCGGGTACTGGTGCGGTGCCTCGTAGGTCGCCCGATCGGCCACGGTGTCTGGATCCAGGACCACCAGGTCGGCCTTGTAGCCTCTCTTCACCAGGCCCCGATCTGTCCAGCGAAGCTTCTGGGCAGGAAAGCCGCTCATTTTCCACACGGCCTCCTCGAGCGAGATCACCCCCAGTTCGCGGACATAGTGCCCCAGCACCCGGGGGTAGGTGCCGTAGCTGCGTGGATGGGGCACCCCCTTGGACAACAGGCCCTCGGTGGACAGGGCACTGCCATCGGTGCCGAACATCATCGCCGGGTGACGCACCTCCAGCTTGCGATTGTCCTCCGACATCATAAAGAGGATCATGGACACGTCCAGCTCTGTCTCCAGCAACGCATCAAAAATCCACGCATAGGGTGACTTGCCCGCTTCGGCGGCAAGGTCGGCGATGTAGCGACCCTGATAGCTCCGATTTTCCGGGGAGTCACTGATCAACACCTTGTCCCACTCGGCGACGCGGAAAAAGCCGGTAGACTGCATGTCGGCCGTCATCCTTCGGCGCGTCTCGGCGTCGCTCAGGCGGTCCAGAATGGTCTCTTTGCCGCCCTCCTGCGCCCACTCGGGTAGGAGGGCGACAAGACCGGAACTGCCAGCCAGGTAGGGATACATATCGGCGGTGACGTCCAATCCCTCGGCGCGCGCCTGGTCAATCAGTTCCAGTGCCGGGGCTGACTTTTCCCAGTTGTCGCGCCCGGCAGCCTTAAAGTGGCTGATCTGGACCGCTGCGCCGGTCTCCCGCCCGATGTGAATAGCCTCGGCAACGGCTTCCAGCAGCGTGTCGCCTTCACCCCGGATGTGGGTAAAATAGAAGCCATCTCGCTCGCCGGCCGGGCGGGTGACGGCAACCAGTTCCTCCGTGCGGGCGTAAGAGCCCGGCGGGTAGATCAGGCCCGTGCTGACGCCGATGGCCCCCTCCTCCATCGCCTTGATCACTTCGGCCTGCATCCGGGCCACCTGCTCGTCGTTCGCCGGGTCGGCGGCGAAGGCCATCACTGCCGACCGCACCGTCCCTTGCCCAACCATCGGCACGACGTTGATCGAGGTCCCGATCCGGGTCAGGTAGTCGAGATAGCTGCCAAAGGTAGACCACTCGTCCCACGGCAGAGGCCTGTCTTCGCTTTCCCACAGGGCCAGGACCTGCTCGCGCGTCTCGGCCAGCAGCGGCACCGGCGATGCCCCGCATTGGTTGATAACGGCGGTGGTGATGCCCTGATGTACCAGGCTATCTGCCGTCGGGAGGAGAGGCAAGGTAAAATCGGTGTGCGAGTGCATGTCCACGAAACCGGGCGTCACGGCACACCCTGAAGCGTCAATCACCGTCTCTGCCACTGCGCTTTCCAGACGGCCCACCTCAACGATGCGGTCGCCTTCGACCGCCACGTCTGCGCGGTACCGTGGCGCGCCTGAACCATCCACGACCTGTCCGTTCTGAATCAGAATGTCAAACATGTCTCCCTTCCTCTATTCTTGTCGCATTTCACAAATACGTATTGCAACGGCGTGCCGTCCACCGGCAAGCCCCGGCCAAACAGCTCATGAGCGCTTTGCCCTGGGAATTGGCCCCGTGCGCTTTAGGATCTGACCGCACATCTTGCCGGAATGCCTTCCCTCGTCTATCACGACCTGTCCCCCTACGATGACATTGTGAATACCCCTTGGATAGCGGTGAGGGTCGTCGAAGGTCGCTTCGTCGCGCACCGTTGCCGGGTCAAAGATGACCAGATCGGCTACCATACCCGGTGCGATGCGCCCTCTATCGGGCAGCCCTATCCTCTGAGCCGGCATGAGTGTCATCTTGTGTATGGCGCTCTCCATGCTCATCAGCTGTTCTTCGCGCACATAGCGCCCCAGCACCCTGGGGCAGGTCCCATAATATCTCGGATGGGTCTTTCCCCGTCCCAAAACGCCATAGGGTGCAACCGCCCGGCCATCGGTGGCGATGACCGTCAGTGGATGCTGCATAATCGTCTTGACGTCATCCTCGCTGATGCAGAAAACCAACGTCTTGACCGCGCCTTTTTCCTCGGCCAAGAGATCAAAGACGACCTCCCAGGGGTCCCGTCGCTGCTCTACGGCAATCTCGGCGATACTCTTGCCTTCCAGAGCGACGTTGCCTGGCGATTCCACCAGTGCGATTCGTACAATTTCCCACGGCGCTGTGCACAAGGGATGCTGTCCACTCTGAACGTCACGCTCGATCTCGTTGCGGATGGCTCCTCTGACCGTCTCGTCACGCAGGCGCTCCACCAGCTTCTCACGGCCATCAGCCCCTACCCAGTGGGGTAAATAGTCAATCAACCCCGATCCCCAGGCGGTGTATGGGTATTGGTCCCAGGCCACCTCAACGCCCCGCTCCCGCGCCGCTTCCAAGGTAGCCAGGAGTTGGGATGCCTTCCCCCAATTGCCAATCCCACCTGCTTTGAGGTGCGAGATCTCCACCCGGCAACCGGACGCCTCGCCGATGTGCACCGCCTCGGCAATGGCTTCAAAGAGATGGCGATCTTCTCCCCTGACGTGAGTGGCATACAGGGCATCGTGCCGCGCCAGGACGCGGCCCAATCGAACGAGTTCCTCAGTTGTGCTGTAGGCATCTGGCGGATACTCCAGGCCGGTGGACATGCCGAACGCCCCCTCACACAGGCAGCGATCCAGCAATCCTTCCATGGCCACCATTTCTTCTTCGGTCGGTGGGCGGTTCGTCGCACCCATGACGGCGATGCGCAGCGTGGCGTGACCGACAAGCGGCACCAGGTTGACTCCCAACGGACGCCCACGCAGCCGATCCAGGTATTCACCAAAAGAAGTCCAGCCCCAGTCCAAGGCCTCTGAACCGCTGATGCCCAGTGTGGTCAGTAAATAGTCCAACAGTTCTCGACGGTGAGGTTCCGACAAGGGAGCAGCAGTCAGGCCACAGTTGCCCGTGACCTCGGTGGTGATGCCCTGGCGGATTTTGCTCTCAGCGCGGGGGTTGATCAGGATGGTGAAATCGGAATGCGAGTGAATGTCAATGAAGCCCGGCGCAACGGTCGGTAGTCCCCCTCTTGAGTGTTGTTGAAGGATGAGGTATAATGTAGCACGGTTGACACTCAGAGGGAGGTGCGATTGTGTCAAAACAGGCTCGAGTGGGCGATTTCTGCCCTAATCCAGACT
>Ga0180437_10004659_pt1 | contig 19361 bp, 17 predicted proteins | sample SS_ome_4_FD_132410 | JGI IMG/M metagenome (GOLD analysis project Ga0180437, IMG submission 132410) | Hypersaline lake sediment archaeal communities from the Salton Sea, California, USA - SS_3_D_1 metaG | ecosystem: Environmental > Aquatic > Non-marine Saline and Alkaline > Hypersaline >... | reverse complement strand
GCCTGGGCGGCGTGCATCCCGTGGACATCCTCGGGCGAGGTCTCGGTGCGCACGAGGATAACATCTTCACCCTCACCGCCTAGCTTCTCCGCGCGGTCCGCCGTGAGCACTATCTTTCCGGTTGCGCCGCCCGGACCGGCCGGCAACCCTTTCGCAAGCGGCTTGGCCCCCCTTTCAGCCGCCGGATCCAGCATCGGATGGAGCAGCTCGTCAAGCTGCTCCGGTTTGACGCGAAGCAACGCCTCCTCTCTGGAGATCAAGCCTTCCCGGCACATATCGACGGCCATCTTGATAGCCGCCGGACCGTTGCGTTTGCCGGTGCGTGTCTGCAACATCCACAGTATGCCCTGCTGGATGGTGAACTCGATGTCCTGCATGTCCTTGTAATGTTTCTCGAGCCGATTGCGATAACCCACGAGCTCGCGGTAGACCTTCGGCATCTGTTTTTCGAGACTCGGCATATGCCGTGTATCGGGTGTCTTGTTCTTCTCGTTTAGCGGTCTGGGCGTACGTGTTCCGGCCACCACGTCTTCGCCCTGCGCGTCCGGGAGCCACTCGCCGTAAAAAGTCTTGTCGCCTGTGGCGGGGTTGCGCGTGAACCCGACGCCGGTGGCCGACCCGTCGCCCATGTTGCCGAACACCATCGCCTGGACGTTCACGGCGGTTCCCCAATCGTGGGGTATCCCCTCGATTCGCCGGTACGCGATCGCCCGTTTCCCGTTCCACGACTGGAACACGGCGCCTATCCCGCCCCAGAGCTGCTGCATTGCATCGTCGGGGAACCCTTTCCCGAGCACCCGCTTGACGGTCTTCTTGTACGTGTCGACGAGGCTCTTCAGATCGTCTGCGGTAAGCTCCGTGTCGCTCTCGTAACGGCGGCGTTTCTTGAGGGCGTCGAGCGCGTGCTCGAGCTGTTCGCGTATGCCCTTGCCCTCTGCGGTCTCGATGCCGGCCGCCTTCTCCATCACCACGTCGGCGTACATCTGTATAAGCCGGCGGTACGCATCGTACGCGAATCGCGGGTTACCGGTCTTGTCCGCGAGCCCCTTCAGAGTTTCGGATGTGAGCCCGACGTTGAGCACGGTTTCCATCATTCCGGGCATCGACTGTCTCGCACCCGACCTCACGGAAACCAGCAGGGTATTGTCCGGGTCACCGAATTTTGCGCCCATAACGCTCTCGATGTGGGCTACGCCTCTCTCGACCTGCCGGAGGAGTTCCGGCGGGTACTTGCCCTTGCGTTCGTAGTAGGCCGTGCACACCTCGGTCGTGATGGTGAATCCGGCAGGCACGGGTATGCCGAGACTCGCCATTTCAGCAAGATTGGCTCCTTTGCCGCCAAGTAGGTTGCGCATGCCGGCGTCGCCGTCAGCCTTGCCACCACCAAACAGATAAACGTATTTCTTACTCATCAACTGCCCCCTATCTTCACTCCGACGTTGTTGAAAACCGTCTCCAAGCGCCCCAGTCCCTTGTATCAGGATCGGCAGCCCTGAGCTCGGTTAATCGAAACGCACCCTATGGGACCCTTCCGGATCACCGAAAGGTACTTCTGCCAACACCAATATCATACCCTACCGGGTCGGGCTTCGTTCACATCGTCGCCCGTGTCGTTCCTGCCTCGCCAGTGCAGAGCGGAACACTCTCACCACCCTGTCTCTCTTGTCCGCCCAAAAGGACGGAAACAAAAAGGCCAGTAGAAAAGGGAACCTTTTCAGCAATCGCAAACGGCTCAAGGCTGCTGTAACTCGCTTCGGAAAGCGCGTCTGGGCCATAATGTACAACCTGTTGTAAAAGTCGTACGTTCTCTGCTCGAGCGGTTTCGGCTTTTCCTTTTGCACCATCTGGTCCAGTCGTGTTCCCGGGAAAACCGCCAGAATGTTCACCCCCGACAGGAAGTTGAGTCTGAAACGGCTCGGCATTTCGAGGAGCAAACCGAGCGTTTCCACGAGATCCGCCTCCGTCTCAAACGGATTGTTGGAGATCAGGTCAAAATCGTAGTCGAGACCGAGCCGATCCATCAGGCGAGCTGTTTCCAGAATGGCTCGACGGGTCGTCTTTCTGTGGAAAACCTCCCATAGGATCCTCTTGCTGCCGGACTGCATGCCGCAGGTGATTCTTGCCAGCCCGCAATCGCGCAACATTACAAGCGTCTCTTCTGAAGCGCAACCCGGGTAAGTGTAACAGAAAAAAGGCAGGTTAATCTCGTCCCTGTATGCATCGGAGAATTCCTTGATCCAACGCCTGTTGGTTGTGAACAGGTTGTCGTAAAACCACACGAAATGCGGTGCGTAATGTTCTTTTGCGTGACGCAGTTCCGCGATCACACTGCCCGGAGAACGCCGTCTGAAATACTTCTGCCCGTCATAGAGCGCGCGTTCCGCCGGCTCGGAACAGAAGGTGCATGAGAACGGGCACCCGCGGGACGTCATTGTTATATAGCTGCCCTCCCACCGAGGCAGATCGCAGTGTGGCGTCAGCTCGTCGTCGTCGATCAGATAGCGATCATCGAGGGAGTAGTCGGGAAACGGCAGCGAATCGAGATTCTGTATCAACGGCCGACACGGGTTTCTTACCACCTCTTCTCCCTTTCTGGACCACAGGTTCTGCACGTCATGCCAGTTGCCCGCTTGGTCTATGATCTGCGCTAGCTCCACGATTGCCTCGTCACCCTCACCGACGCAGACCAGATCTGCGTGTTTGAGACATCTCTCGGGCTCAAGCGTGGGCGTAGTACCTCCCCATATGATCGGCACACCGTGTTCTTCTCTCAGTTGCTCCGTCATTCGTGCCGCCGTGTCAAACGCTATCTCGACAACGTTGAATCCGATAAGATCCGGTTCGAAATCGTGCAACAACGAGTTCGCCAGCGCCATTTCCGTCTGCGTTACGGGGCGGAAGTGGTTCATCAGCACTTCGAAACCGTAACCGGCGATCTGCCCAATCTTGGACGGCGAACTCTTCCCCTCGCGGCTGTCCTTCCGCACTGCATGGAAAAGCTTGAAGTAAACAACCAGTACCTCGTGGCCTTGTCTCTTAAGTGCGGCGGAAATGGAAGCCGACGGCAAGAACATGAGGCTGAACGGTTGAATAAGTGCAACTCGTGCCATCAGTCTAACGTACTCGCGTCCAGATGCGCGGGAAGATGTGTTTCTTCCCACTGGCCGGCATTCGATCCCGGTTGTCCGCACCCGGCTGTATCGCACACGACACTGGCGAGGACTGGTGCGTCAGTTCCCACTTTGCGATCCTGGCTCTTGCGCGGGGCCAGCGGGCACTCGCAAGCTCGCAGCAGCCCGCCTTTTCTTTCTTCCGAAAAACCACCGTCGGGATCGTCGTTTGATCTCCTCCTTAATGCCGGGGATAACCTTGACGGCGGCGTTCTTTCCCGCCTCGATCGCCTCGCGCCATTTCGCGACGTTCATCACACCGATCCCCTCCATCTTCGGGTAGATCATGAAATCGGCGATGTCGCGGTTACGCCGGGCTTTATCTTCCCCTATGAACGACAGGGCAGCGAGCGTCATCTCGACCATGTTCCTGGGAACCCGTCCCCGACGAGACTCGTACGACACATCGCTGCCTATAACGATGTCAGCGCCCATTCGTGCGACGACGTCAACGGGTATCCTGTTCACCAGTCCCCCGTCGACCAGAAGCCGGTTATCTACCGGGACCGGATCGAACACGCCCGGTATTGTACAGCTAGCCCGCACCGCTTGTCCAACGTCTCCTTCACCAATATGCAATTCCTCGCCGGTAAGGAGGTCAGCAGCGACAGCTCGGAACGGTATTCGCAGGTCCGCAAAGGTCACGTCGCCTATCTGTGACGAGACGAACGTGGCGATGTTCTCGCTGGAAAAGACCCCCAACCGCGGTCTCTGCAGACCGGCGATCCTGCGCCAGCGTATCGTAGAGGCACGCTCGGCTATTCTTTCAAGAGGGACGCCCGCCGCGTAGCAGGCCCCGACGATCGCGCCGCCGCTCGTCCCCGCGATATACTCTATTTTCAAATCCGCCTCTTCGAGCGCGGTGAGCACTCCGATATGGGCGATGGAAAGCGCCATACCGCCACTCAGCGCTACTCCCAGCGAAGGTGTTTTATTTCGTAAGAACATATCAAGCCAACAAATGCTCCTATGATGGTGCAGCTGCCCTAGGCCGGCCTCATCTTATCATGATCACGGACATGTTCCTGCCCGTTACCGTACCGTCGCGTCTGCACGAAAAGCATGCATCCGAACACACGCTGCACCGTTTCGCCCAGGAAACGTTCCGGCGCGGCACGCCGGCTCGTTCGAGTTGCAGCGTGTTAGCCTCCCAGAGGTTCAAGTGGAGCTTGCCTCCGTCCCCAGGCACAAAAATCCTCTCGACGGGATGATCGCTCTCCCGGAAAGCGGTCACAACATCTTCGCCCACATCGTAGCAGCACGGTCCCGCGGACGGACCCAAGGCGGCCCGGCACGACGATACGTCTCCACCGAACTGCTCTTCGAGCGCTGCAACCAGAGTTTCCGCTATCCTCGAGACAGTCCCGCGCCAGCCTGCGTGAGCTACGCCGACGACCTTCTTCGTCGGCTCGTACAGGAAAACCGGCACACAGTCCGCAGTGAACAACGCCAGCGGCAAGCCCGGCACATCGGTCAGCAGCCCGTCCGCGGCCGGTAAAGCTTCCTCTGCGCTCGTCGCACCCGTGCCCCGTTCGGCCTCCGTTACCACGGAGATCCTGTTTCCGTGCACCTGTTCTGCACAGACCAAATCGTTCGGATTAATGCCCAGTGCTGAACAGAATCGGCGTCGGTTCTCAAGCACCGCCGCCGGGTCGTCGCCGACGTGCAACCCCATATTCGCCGATTCATAAGGAGGTTTACTCACTCCTCCCTTGCGGGTGCTGACGGCCGCGACAACGCCGTCAGCTTCTGCGAAAAACTCTGTCAATGTCCCGGAATCGTCCACAAACTCGCCGTTGCACAGTGAGTAAGCGTGCAATAGCTTCGGCACTGCAATGCTATCAAAGTGCGATCGCGTCCGCGAGACCGCGGCCGGCCCTCACAGTATGTACCGGCTTAGATCTCTATCTTCCATTATGTCCTTGAGATGTTCTCTGACGTACTCCTCATCAATAACGACGGCTCGCCGGTCCCCTTCCGGCGCGTCGAACGAGATGTCCTCCAACACGTGCTCCATTATGGTGTGAAGACGTCGCGCGCCGATATCTTCGGTGCTCTGGTTGACGGCGTAGGCGCTCTGCGCTATCTCCTTGATGGCACCGTCGGTTATGGTAAGCTCCACACTTTCCGTCCCCATAAGGGCGACGTACTGTTTGACAAGCGAGTTCTGCGGTTCTTTGAGAATCCGTTCAAAATCGTCGGCGTCAAGGCCGTCGAGCCCCACCCGTATCGGGAACCTTCCCTGAAGTTCAGGGATGAGATCGGAGGGTTTGGTCATGTGGAACGCCCCGGCTGCAATGAACAGTATATGGTCGGTCTTCACATGACCGTACTTCGTGACGACCGTACACCCTTCCACTATCGGCAGAATGTCCCTCTGGACGCCCTCTCTGGACACGTCCGGCCCGGAACCGGTCGAGCTTCTCCCGGCTATCTTGTCTATCTCGTCGAGGAACACGATTCCGGTCTCCTGCACCTTCTTCAGCCCGATCGACACGACCTCATCCATATCAATGAGCTTCTGAGCCTCCTCGTTCATGATTATCTTGCGCGCCTCGGATATCTTCGCCTTTCTGTTCTTAGTGCGCTGAGGCAGTATTCGTCCGAGCATGTCCTGTATGTTAATGTCCATCTCTTCGAAACCCGCGTTGGAGAAGACGTGCATCATCGGCATCACATTACTTTCACGGGTTTCGAGCTCGACGACCCTCTCTTCCAGCTCGCCTGCGAGCAGCCGCTGGCGAAGCTTATCGCGCGTGCGAGCCATCGGCTCTTGCCCTTGGCCTGGTTCGGTGCCGGACTCAGAGGCGACCGGTTGCGCGGGGGAATAATCCTTTTGCGGCAGACCAGGCGGGAGAAGGAGGTCGAGCAGCCGCTCGTCTGCGAACCTTCTAGCCTGATCCTCCACATCCCTGGTCTTCTGCTGCCTGACCCTGTTGACGGCAATGTCCGTCAGGTCGCGCACGATCGACTCCACGTCGCGACCGACGTAGCCGACCTCCGTGAACTTCGACGCTTCCACCTTGATGAAGGGTGCGTCCGCCAGGTTCGACAAGCGGCGTGCGATCTCGGTCTTGCCGACGCCGGTAGGGCCGATCATGATGATATTCTTCGGCGCGACCTCGTCGCGCAGATCGTCGGGCAGCCGCTGTCGTCTCCATCGGTTGCGCAGGGCGACGGCGACCTTGCGTTTCGCTGCGTCCTGACCGATTATGTACTTGTCCAGTTCCTTGACAATCTGGCTCGGTGTCAGCGATTTCATTGAGGCGTTCTTTCAATCTGTCGGACTTCGATACAGGCTTCGCGCAGGAAATCCGCGGCGAGCTGGTCGGGGTAATCATCCGCGATCACTGCACGTTTGATACCGGCGTTGATCAGCATCTTGGCGCACAGCAGGCACGGTTTGTGCGTGCAGTAAAGGGTCGAATCGCGCGTGTCCTGCCCGTAGACCGCCGCCTGAATGATAGCGTTCTGCTCGGCGTGTAAACCGCGACATAGCTCGTGCCGTTCGCCGGAAGGCACGTTCAGTTTCTCGCGCAGACATCCCGCCTCCGAACAGTGTTTCAGTCCTGAAGGCGCACCGTTGTACCCGGTCGCGATAACCCTCTTGTCCTTGACGAGCAGCGCGCCCACTTGCCTGCGCAGACACGTAGAGCGTTCGGCCACCAGGAGAGCTATCTTCATGAAGTACTCGTCCCAGGACGGCCGCGGTCGAGCCGGTTCCGTCACTGCATCAACAGTCTCTTGCGCCGTCTTCACACGCGCGCCATCAGAGGGAATCTTTCGCACAGTTCCTCAACCTTCTCCCTTACCGACCGACGGACTCGCTCATCCTCGCAGTCGGACAATACGCGGTCGATGAGATTGGCGATCTCCTCCATCTCGTTCTCCCGCATTCCCCGGCTCGTCACGGCCGGGGTACCTATGCGTATACCGCTCGTAATACGGGGGCTCAGCTCATCGAACGGTATGGGGTTGCGGTTCACGGTGAGACCGGCGGCTTCAAGCGCCACCTCGGCCTGTTTGCCCGTGACCCCTCGCGGCGTCAGGTCAACGAGCAGCAGATGCGTATCAGTCCCGCCGGCGACCAGCCTGAACCCGCACGCGGCAAGCGATTTGCCCAACGCCCGCGCGTTCGCCGCCACCTGCTTCTGATACGCCGCGAACTCCGGTGACAGCGCCTCTTTGAGCGCGACCGCCTTGGCGGCGATGACGTGCATCAGCGGCCCCCCCTGCATTCCGGGAAACACCGTCTTGTCGACCTTTCGCGCATACTTCTCCTTGCACAGTATCATTCCGCCACGTGGACCCCGCAGCGTCTTGTGCGTTGTCGTCGTGACCACGTCAGCGTGAGGGGTCGGGTTCGGATGAACTTTCGCGGCGACGAGACCCGCTATGTGAGCCATATCGACCAGCAGATAAGCTCCGGTTTCCTCTGCGATCTGTGCAAACTTCTCGAAGTCGAGAGTGCGGGGATACGCCGTGGCTCCCGCAATGATGAGCCGCGGCCGGTTCTTGATCGCGATATCGCGCAGCTCCTCGTAGTTTATCATCTCGGTCTCTCTGTCCACGCCGTACGGGATCACCTTGAAACACACGCTGGTGAAGTTTGCTGGCGCACCATGAGTGAGATGCCCGCCGTGCGACAGGCTCATCCCCATGAGCTTGTCGCCGTGGTCGAGAAGCGCGTGAAACGCCGCCATGTTTGCCTGGGCTCCCGAATGAGGCTGCACGTTGACGTGCTCCGCGCCAAAGAGCTGTTTGGTGCGCTCTATAGCGAGATGTTCAACTATATCCATGTTCTTGCAGCCGCCGTAATACCGTTTTCCGGGGTAGCCTTCGGCGTACTTGTCGGTCATTACGGAACCCTGGGCTTCCCTCACCGCCCCGCTTGCGACGTTCTCCGACGCTATCAGCTCCAGTGTGCTGTCTTGCCGCTCCTCTTCTGCGCGGATAGCATCCGCAACTTCCGGATCGACCTTGGAAAGCTCCGATGAAGCGTTCACTCGAATCTCCTTCTGACCCAACGTCACACCTCCCCCGATTCGAGCCGGGCGATCTTGTTCACCCGTCTGCTGTGCCGTCCCCCGCTGTCGAACTCCGTCTGGATCCATTCCTTAACGATTGCTGCGGCGAGTTCCGGGCCCAGTATCCTCCCTCCCATAGTGAGCACGTTCGCGTTGTTATGTGCGCGCGACAGCCGCGCGCTGACAACCTCCTCGCAGTGGGCCGCCCTTATCCCCTTGACCTTATTGGCGGCGATGCTCATTCCTATTCCCGTGCCGCACATCAGAATGCCCCGGTCATACTCGCCCGAGGCTACCGCGCGAGCCACCTCGCCGGCGATGTCCGGATAATCCACGGCCTCTTCTGAGAAACAGCCGAAATCCTTGTACTCGACCTTCAGCTCGGCCAGCGCCCCAAGGACCGCTTCTTTCAGGGCAAATCCGCCGTGGTCGCACCCCACAGCTACTTTCATCTAGACCGTTCCCCCCTGGAGTTTCTCAAGTACGCCCTCAAAACAGGACCGTATGTCGTCGAAACATCTCCTGTAATCGTCCAGAGAACCGCCGAACGGATCATCTATCTCGTCCAGATCCTCGTCCGGACAGAGATCCGTGAGCAAGAACGTCTTTCTATCCGCCGTCGGGACCAGATCGACGATCGCGTCCACGTGTGCGCGAGTCATCCCCAACACTATATCCGCCGATTCGATCAGGTCCCTATCTAACGCCGCCGCGCGGTGCGCCAACGCGTTTATGCCGTGCTCGCTCAAGACCAACACAGTTTCCCCGGTCGGAGGCACCTCCGGTACCGCCACCACACCGGCGGACGAAACGTCGAACTGCGGCAGCTCGCGGCGTTCGAGCAGATCACGAAATCCCCAGTCCGCCATGACGCTGCGGCACCGGTTTGCGGTGCAGACAAACAATACTCTTTTCCTCGTAATCTCGCCCGTCAGTTCAAATCCTCGAGGGCGCTCTCGCCGAGAACAGCCGCAATGCGTTCCTCGGCGACGACACCTTTCCTTATAACTCGTACCTTGCCCGATGTAACATCCACCACGGTGGAGCCTCTATCGGCGTCCAGCGTGCCGCAGTCCAGCACCAGCGACAGGCGGTCTCCGAGAGCCGCCACTATCTCCGCAGCGTTGGTCGCCGGCGCCCGACCGGCCACGTTCGCGCTGGTAGCGGTGACCGGCACCTCGGCTCTCTCCGATATTGCCCTCGCGAGCGGACAGTCCGGCACCCTCACACCGATCTTGCCGGTCCCGCCCGTCAGCGTATCGGGCACAGCGGCGGCCGCCTCGACCACTATCGTGAGCGGTCCAGGCCAGAACGCATCGACCAACCGCTCCCAGACACCGTCCGGCTTACTCGCGAGCGAGCGCGCCTGATCCACCGAGCCAACGATGACGGATATCGGTTTTCCCGCCGGTCTCTTCTTGGCCTCGATCAGTCTACTCGCGCTCGCCGCGTCCAAGGCGTTAGCGCCGAGACCGTAGAGGGTGTCCGTCGGGTACGCTATCAGCCTGCCGGCACAGATTGACTCGGCAGCCTCCGCCACGACGCCAGGGGAGGGACTCATGATGTCCGTGCGAACAATCTTGCACACCGACATCGCGCCTTCACCGCTGCCGGCATTATCCGAGGGGCCCTGTGCGAAAAAGGCCCGGGCTTTAAGCAACGCTTTCGCCCGGTGGCTTATCCGGCTCTTGACGTTCTGGCCGAGTTCGCCGAACGTTTGGTCGTAACCTTCCGGGATGAAGATCGGATCGTACCCGAACCCGTACTCTCCGCGGATGGACTCGGCGATCCGACCTTTACATTCCGCCCTGACCACATACGAATCGCCGTTTGCGTCAATGTACGCGACCGCGCAAACGAATCGAGCCCCGCGTTTCGCCGGGGGTACACCCTCAAGGAGGGCGAGCACCGCCTCGTTCTTCTGCGCGTACGACGACGTTGATCCCGCAAACCGGGCGCTGCGCACCCCCGGTTTGCCGGCGAGATGCTCGATTTCGAGACCGGAATCGTCCGCCAGCGCGGGAACGCCCGTCAGCGTCCAGTATTGTCTTGCTTTTTCGAGAGCGTTCTCCTCGTAACTGGCTCCTTCCTCGGTCGCGGACGCCACATCGGGAAAATCGCGTAACGTCGTAAAATCCAGATCCAGTCCGCCGAGAGCTGACTGAATCTCCCGACACTTGCCGTCGTTCTTACTCGCTATGAGCAGTTTCAACCGCGGCCTCTCCGACACCGAGCACCCGTTTCTGCAGATCGACCAGTTTCCCGATTGCGGCGGTTGCCATCGCCAGCAGATGGTCAAACGTCTCTTTCGAGAACCGGGCGTCTTCGCCGGAAGCCTGAACCTCTATCAGCCGCCCGTCATCCGCCATGACGACGTTCATGTCGACCTCGCTCGTGCCGTCCTCGTCGTAGCACATGTCGAGGATCGGTTCACCGCGCACGATCCCGGCGCTTATTCCCGCGCAGAAAGCGTTCACGGGCCAATGTTCGATCGAACCGTCTCGCTTCAGACGTGACACCGCGTCGTGCAGCGCCACGAAAGCCCCGGTGACCGAGGCTGTGCGGGTCCCGCCGTCAGCCTGCAGCACGTCACAATCGAGCAGAATGGTCCTCTCGCCGAGAAACGCTCTGTCCACGACGGCTCGCAGCGACCTGCCTATCAACCGCTGTATCTCCAAAGATCTTCCTGTGCTCCGACCGCGAACGGAGGCTCTGGGAACCCTCTCGGCGCATGCTCGCGGCAACATCGCGTACTCGGCGGTCACCCAGCCTTCACCTCTGTCTCTGAGGAACGGCGGCACCCTGTCCTCGACCGTAGCGCTGCACAGCACCCTCGTGTCGCCAACCTCGATCAGTGCCGATCCCTCGGCGAACTTCATGACGTTGCGCGTGATCTTGACAGCTCTCATCTGGTTGTTGAGCCTGTTATCGGGTCGCATGGTATCTACACGGCACCTATTCGCTGTCCACCTCGCTGACCTCCACGGTCTGGCTGTCGTCATTCTCCTGCCTGGCGAGGATCACGTACCCGCGCAATACGGTGATCGCTTCGTTTAGCTGCACGTCCTCGAACTTCTTGCCGGTTTCCTCATCTGGGCGGCTGTCATCCGGGAGTTGCTGGCGCAGCCTGATATCATCCTTTAGCGACAGGGCGATCTTGATATCCGGGTCGATTCCGTTGTTGGACAATTGTGCGCCTCGCGGCGTGTAAAAATAAGCCGTCGTGAGCCGCAGCGCCGAGTCGTCCTGCAGCTCTATGACCGTCTGAACGGAGCCCTTCCCATAGGTCTTGGATCCCACGACGATAGCCCTGCCGTTCTCCTGAAGCGCTCCGGTGACAATCTCCGATGCGCTTGCACTGTAGCCGTTCACAAGCACCGCCATTGGCGCGTCGTTTTTGGACAGGATCGGGTCGTGCTCCGACTCGAAGTTCATGGCGTCTTCGGGTCGTCTTCCTTTTGTCGAGACGATCACGTCCCCTTTCGGCAGGAACAGGTCTGCGACTTCGGCGGCGCTCTTGAGCAGCCCGCCCGGGTTGTACCGCAGGTCTAGCACCAACGCTTTCATCCCTTTCTCTTCGAGCTCGCCGATCTTCTCCTTCAGCTCGTCGGCCGTGTGTTCCTTGAAGTCAGCAACGCCTATGTACCCAATCCCATCTTCGGTAACTTCCGTATGTCTGACGCTGTAAAGTGGTATCTTCTCGCGCACAAGCTCCACGTCGAACGTCTCCGGCTCGTTCGCGTCGCCCACCATCCTGTCAATCGTAAGAACGACCTTCGTACCGCGCGGCCCTTTGATCTTCTCAACGGCCTCGTCGATTGTCATACCGGTGGTGGTCTCGCCGTCCACCTTCATGATGCGGTCGCCCTCGATAATACCGCTCCTGAACGCCGGTGTGCCCGGGAACGGTCTACGCACAATCAGAGGATTCGCCGGCCCGATAAGCGCTCCTTCCCTCCGGTCGGGAACGGTCAACTCCATGCCCACACCCTCGAATTCCCCCTCGGTGTCGGTCTTGAGCTGCTTTAGCATCCTGGGAGGAATGTACGAACTGTGCGGGTCGAGCGAGTTCAACATGCCGGAAAGTGCGCCCTCGACAAGCTCCTTCGTTCCCACCTCGCGCACGTAATCCTTCTGGACCTTGTCAAGCGCCGTAGTGAACACCAGTATCGCATCGAATGTATCGTCCGCTTTGGCAAACAGCCGTCCATGAAACAGATTTGCCACGAGCGCCAGTATAAGGCCCAGCGATATGGCAAGGCTGATAAACTCTCTCTTGCTGTCTCTCATCAAATAATCCTCCGGTCTGTCGTCAACGGACAGAACGCCCTGTTTTGTTGACACAACATGTTGTCGCCCGACATACGCGCGATCGACTCAAATAGTAGCAGATTCGCGTGCAAAAGTAAATCGTCCGCGTCGTCAAAGAGGTGCGGGATAAGGTTGGCGCCGCCCGAATCGGCGCAGCAAGGGCTGTCCGGATGTGCAGGCGAGTCCGTTGCGGAGCCGTGCCACTGGATCGGAATCACAAGGCGGCGGGCGGGCCTCACTTGAACAATAACTGGGCAAACTCGTGGAGATAGGATCGCCAGTTCTGCCAGGTATGGCCGCCTTCCGATATTACGGCCACGTGTTTGACTTCTTTAGCCTCCAGGAGTTCCAGCAGAGCCTGGTAGCTATTGAAAAGGAAATCGCGCTTGCCGCAGGCGAGCCAGAACAGGCTCAGTTTCTCGTTGGCGGAATCGAGGTAGCCGCCGTATGTTTTCTCGTAGTCGTCTCTGATGCCGGAACTGAACACTCCTAGCCAGTCAAACATGTCAAGATGTTTGATCCCGATAGTAACGGTCTCTCTGCCGCCCATTGACAATCCGGCCATCGCCCGGTTGTTCGAGTCGGTGTGAACGCGGTAAGTCTCCTCGACGAATGGAATGATGTTTTCCAACAGATCGCGTTCGAACGCCGGCACGACCTCGCCGCGCGACGGCAAGGGCGCGTCTCCGTATCCCCACGGCGTCACAACGAGCATCGGTACGGCTTTGCCTTCAGCGATGAGGTTGTCCAGTATGGTGTGTGCACGACCCACTGCAGACCAGCCGCGTTCGTCGTCGCCCGCTCCGTGCAACAGGTACAGCACAGGATACTTCGACTTGCTTTTCTCGTAACCGGGTGGGGTATAGATGTATATACCACGCTCCGTGCCGGGAGGCGTTGAGGGGTACCTGTGGATGTGGAGCACGCCGTGAGGGACCGGCTGCGGCTCGTCGTATCGTGGCGGATCGCCGGGTACGGTAAAGTTGCTGGCTGCGGGTCTTAGCCCGACCTTGACGACTGGATTAGAGGGGTCCAGGCTTGTCGTGCCGTCAATGAGGAAACTGTACTCGTAAATGTTGGGTTCGAGCGGGCCGACCGTAGCGCTCCACACGCCGTCGTCGCCCTTTGTCATCCGCCGCAGCGTCATCGGTGACACGATTCTCACAGCTACCTTCTCGGCCCGGGGTGCACGAAAGCGGAACGTCACCGTGCTGTCGGGATGGATCTCCGGCGAGATGAGCATTCCTCCTCCCTGTGCCAGCGCCTTCTGAGCCCACGCAACGACCAACAGCCCCAGCATACATAGAGCGACCAAACCCGTCTTTCTCATACTGCTGCCTCCTATCACCACCGAGTTTTTCAAATGCAATTGCCAGAATTCACGAGACTACCATCAGCGCTCGCGATTTATTGTGGATTACGACCCATAAATTGTCAAGCGCAGTCGAGCAACCCTAATTCTCAACTAGGTGAGAACGGCAAGTCCATGGCCGACTTGGGTTTTGGGAGAGCCGACCCGGTGATCGGCCGCGCGGCGGCAATAGGGTGAGAGACAGGAAGCCTTGTCCCACGAGGGGTCCGACGTGAGCACTATTCGCACTATTGGGGGCCGGTAGCGGCGGAAATGTTGAATCTGTGCAACATGGAGATCGAGAATTAAAGGTGCTGGTCGGGGGTTCCGATATTAATTATGGAGCGAAAAAGTCGGACCAAAAGGGGGGAGGATGAACATGAAGAAAGAGCACGCCAAACCGACCTTAGCGGCTCGGAGCTGCCCATATCTCGGTCGAGAGACAGCTTGTCTGCTAGCGTTTCTAGTGGTGGTCGGCGCCGTTTTCTGCGCTACGCTGGCTCGCCGACCCTGCGCCGTAGCCGGCGAGGCGGATCCGGCCGGTATTGAGAGGATGGCGGCTATTGACGTCGGCGCGGCCATCCGGGTTACGCCGGAGTTCGTGATAATGTCCCGCTGTCGAGCCGATACGCCGCAGTACCGCATCCTGCACCGGAAAGCGCGGCTTAGAGTGGTGGCAGCGGCCCAGTATGTCGCACGGAAAGAACGGTACAGCTCGGTGCTCTGTTCGCCGACGTCCGATCTGCCGGACATCACAGACAGCGTCATGTCGAGGCTCGTGAACCCGACTCCTGACTTCCTGCCGATCGCCCAAATTACGCAAAGACCGTTCACCGGCGAGGTGATCCCGCTCGCCGCATGACGGTCGGGCTACCGCGATGATACGGCGATGATAACCTTCAGCGCGTCGTCGCGCCCGGCTGCGGCCAACGCTTCCGCACCGCTGTCGAGGTCGAACATCGCGCTGATGAGAGGTTGTACGGCCACCTTTCCCGTTCTGAGCGCTTCTAGAGCCGGCGCGAAGGGTCCGCACCTCGATCCCACCAACGTTATCTCGTCCACGACGACGGGCGCCACGGCCAAACACGACTCTTCCGCTACGGTACTCTTGATCACCACGGTCCCTTCGGGCGCTGCCATATCAATCGCCTGCTGTAATCCGTCCCGGGATCCGGTACAGTCAACGACAATACGCGCCTTGATCGCCCGCGATTGGCTTCCAAGGCAGGTTTCAATCCCGAACTCCGCGGCGATACCGAGCTTCTCCTCGTGTTTCCCCACGAGAACCACCCTGTCAGTCTTCGTGTGCATAACCTGAGCCGCGAGCAGACCGAGTTTGCCGTCGCCGAGCACCACGGCAGTATCGTCGTCGCTCACCGCAACCTGTTCGAGAATCCTGAATGCGGCGGCCAGCGGTTCGACGAACACGGCATCATCGTCCGAGACCTCGTCCGGGACCACGTGCAAGTTGGCTTCCGGCAACGCGAGATACTGCGCGAACGCACCGTCTCGACCCTGGATACCGAGCACGGTACGTTCCGGACAGTGCCTCCCTTTGCCCGCGCGGCACAGCTCGCACCGCCTGCACGGGCAGTTTATCTCGCCGACAACTCGCTGCCCGACGAGCCGGCCGTCACCGGCCTCCTCGACCACGCCGACGAACTCGTGGCCCGGCACGCCGCGAAATTCCATATATCCATTGATTATCTCGAGATCGGTGTTGCAGACGCCTGCTTTGATCACGCGGACGAGCGCTTCGCCCTCGGCCCTTTGCGGCCGCGGATAGTCCTCAACCAACCGAGTCTGTCCGTCGAATAATAACGCTTTCATGAGCCGGGTACGATCTTGCCGAGCACAACGCGCGTTTTCGCCCCGGTGGCACCGGTGACGTTCGCCGGGTTGCCCGCAATTGTCTCGTTGGCGAGGATCGCGAACGCGACAGCTTCCTTTGCGTCGCTGGAAATACCGTATTTCTCAATCGTGACGACCGGCACCGGGGAGAACCCGCGTTTAAGCCGTGAAACCAGCGTCTCGTTGTGCACACCGCCGCCGCTCAATACGATCTCCTCGATATCGTGTTGCGGAAACACGAACTTCTTGAATCCCAATATCATTGCGCGCGCAACGAACTCCGCCATTGTGGCCAGCTTGTCCGCCAGAGCGATATCTTCAAACCCTGCCAGTTCACGCCGGACGAAATCCTCACCGAAGTCCTCCCTGCCGGCGGTCTTTGGCGGCGTTTTCCGGAAGTACCTGTGGGCCAACAACCTTCTTAGCAGCTCTCTGCGACACCTGCCGGTGGCGGCGAGGTGTCCGCGGTCGTCCACGCGCGTTTTTCCTCCGGTATCTGCCGCCACGGTCTCGTCTATCACCATGTTGCCGGGACCGAGATCGAATCCCGAAACGTCCTCGATCTGCGGGGTGACAATGGTGACATTGGCTATCCCGCCGATATTGACCGCGGCACGAGTGGCACCTTCTGTGCGCAGCAGCACGTAGTCCACGTACGGCACGAGCGGCGCCCCTTCGCCTCCCGCCGCGATATCGCGCGTCCGGAAATCCGCCACCGTGGTTATCCCGGTGCGTTCCGCGATAACGCAAGGTTCAGCGAGCTGCAACGTGCTGCCGTCCCTTCCGGTGTAACGCGGCAGGTGCGACACCGTCTGCCCGTGAGAACCGACCAGATGAACGTCGTTCGGGCTGAGACCTGCGTCCTGTATTACTCTAAGCGCCGCCTCGGCGAAAAGTTCGCCCAGCACGAAGTTCATCTCGCTGACGTCCGCCACGCCCCACGACGACAGATCGAGAAGACGCTCCTTCACCGCCAGCGGGTAAGGATGAATGAGGAAACCGACCGTCTCGACGGCGGTTTCGAGCCCGTTACCCACGATCCTGGTCAGAACGGCGTCAATCCCGTCCATTGACGTGCCGGACATCAGCCCGACAACCAACTTCCGCTCGATTCCTGCGAGGTCAGCTATGGTTCTCACCGGCTCACCCTCGACCGTTTCCTGAAGCCACGCGCAATCGTGGAGAAGGTATTCGGGGAAAAGTGTGCGGACACATCTGCGTACCTCACGGCGGTTCTGTCAGATCCCTTCTGTCTTCGACGGTATGATATGCCGCACGATAGGTCTTGTCAACATGTGTTGTTCGGCTGGAAGTCTTGCCAGCGTGCTTGCACGGGGGCTAGTTCGGGCACCCCGTTTGCTTGCCGGGGCGAGGAGAGCCGGGCAGGGATCTGCCCTCGCCGATCGTGGACAGCGCCCTGCAGTAGTTGCCGGCTGAATAGAGCGGTTAGAGGTATCCGAGCGCACGCAGACGGGCAAGCACGTGTTCCGGCAGATCCTGTAAGACGAGCCTGTCTTTCTCTCCCAGGATAAGCTTCAACTGTGCCCTGAGAAGCTCGACACGGTCGCTCGAATCCGGCTCGTCGGCGAGCGAGTGCTGCTCGAGAGGGTCCTGCTCGAGGTCGTAAAGAAGCACCGTCGCAGGTTCATCCGGCATCCATGTCTCGATGAGTTTGAACCGATCTGTTATGATTGTGCGACCCGAAAGGGGGGCGGTCGGCTCAACCCCAGGCTTGAGCGGGAGGCCGAGTTCCGCCGCGATAGCATGTCTCCCGATGGCGGTTTCGGTCCCTTCCACGAGTGGTTTCAGGCTGAGACCTTGCATTTCGTCCGGCCGTTTCTCGCTCGGTACCGCCGCATAGTCGAGGATCGTGGGCATAAGGTCGATCAGACCCGCCAGCGACGAGTTTCTCGAAGGCTGGCTCTGCGTCTGGGCCTGTGGCGGAATGATCAGCAGCGGAATGCGTATGAGCTCTTCGTAAAGCCCGAAGGCGTGGACCCATTGGCCGTGCTCGTGGAACGCTTCGCCGTGATCGGCGGTCACTATGACAAGCGTGTTCGCCAACACACCTTTGTCTGCGAGTGTATCTAACATATCGCCGATGCTGGAATCGGTGTACGCTATCTCGCCGTCGTACAGGTTGATCAGATGTTGTCGCCCTTCCTGGGAGATCGGCTTCCCGGTCTCCCACAGTTCCCGCATCTCTTTGTTCCCATCGATCTTGCCCTCGTAAGGGTCGGGGAAAAGGTCGCGAAACTCCGGCGGCGGCTCGTAAGGCGTGTGCACGTCGATATACCAGACACACGCGAGAAACGGTCCGGGCCTCTGCACCTGCCCGATCCACTGGGTTGCGCGCTGGTTGATGGCTGCAGCACGAAGACGATTGGAATACAGCCTACTCCCAACGAAATACTCGTCGAACCCTTGATCGAATCCCGGGGACCACTGCTCACCTGTCCCGAGGCTGTCGTATGCATGAAGGGGGTTCGCTGTGAAGAAACCCGTCCGGTACCCTGCACCTTTGAGGACTTCAGCAAGTGTTGTGCATTTCTGGCTGAGCTCGAAGAATCGCTCGTTGGCTATCTGCGTGTCGGACGGGTACCGTCCGGTGAAGATTGCTGCCGTCGATGGAAATGTGGACGGCGCCTGTGCGTATGCGCGGTCGAACACGACGCCCTGCAGGGCGTATTCGTCCAACCTGGGTGAAGTGGGTCTCGAGTAGCCGTACATTCCCGTATGGTCCGCGCGCAGTGCGTCCACGACGAGGATGAGGAAGTTGGGACCGGACGCACGCGGCGACCGTCCGCATTGGACCGAATAAAGTGCCAAGACGAGAACCACCAGCACCATGCCGATTCTTGTTCTGCACGAATGTCTCACGGTGACCCCTTTGCACCTCCAGCACGGTTACGCGATCGGGCGGTGCGACGCTCGCAAAACGATTGTTATCGCACCAGCAGACCACTTGTCGGCGTGTTGGCATCACAATAGCACGCCGCGCTCAGCAAATCAACACGTTTCTCTGTGCGGCACGTTGGGGAAAGGATCTCCTTTCCGGTAGATGGAATGTGATTAGCGGCGCCAATGAGCTTTGGTAACGTGTTGTTGCCGCTAACGTTAGTCCAGGAGGTGATGATATCTGCGATAGCAGTATCGAGAAAGCGGCGGCTACAGGTATCCGAGCGCACGCAGACGGGCACGCACGTGTTCCGGCAGCGGCGCCACCCGACTTCTGTCTTGCTCCCCCAGAATGACCTTGAGCTGCGCCCTGAGCAGTTCGACCTGCTTGCTTGAATCCGGCTCGTCGGCAAGCGAGTGCTGCTCGAGAGGGTCCTGCTCGAGGTCGAAAAGAAGTACGTCCGTCGGTAGGTCCCACAGATTCGATTCGATGAGCTTGAATCGCTCGGTGAGGATGGCGCGACTTGAAATGGAGGACGGATCGCCACCTGGCTTAAGCGCAAAACCGAGCTCCGCTGCGATAACCTCTCTGTTGATTTCGGCCTCCGTCCCTTCAACCAAGGCTCTCAGGCTGAGACCTTGCATTTCGTACGGCCGTTTCTCGCTCGGTACCGCCGCATAGTCGAGAAACGTGGGCATAAGGTCGATCAAAGCCACCAGCGCAGCGAGTCACAAAGACTGGCTCTACGTATG
>Ga0180437_10004657_pt1 | contig 19365 bp, 13 predicted proteins | sample SS_ome_4_FD_132410 | JGI IMG/M metagenome (GOLD analysis project Ga0180437, IMG submission 132410) | Hypersaline lake sediment archaeal communities from the Salton Sea, California, USA - SS_3_D_1 metaG | ecosystem: Environmental > Aquatic > Non-marine Saline and Alkaline > Hypersaline >... | reverse complement strand
GTTTCTTTCGTTGTTACCAGCTGAGCTACGGGCCCACGGAACGAGAGACAGCCTGAACAACAGACAGATGACCTGAAATATAAGCCCAAGTCATCATCCGAAACATCCAAGCTGTCAATCGCTAGTTTCGAGGGACGCATACTCTGTATGCGTCATACGATAGATAATAATAGGAATAATATAGATTTAAATTATTTTTATTTTCAATAACCTTATGTATTCCCTCAAGGAATCGAAAATGAGTTTTGAGGACATGTTCCTTGAAATAGCCGACAGGAACAGGATAAAGAAATACAATTTCGTGCTGTACAGGCCTGAACATTTAGATTACTGGGAAGGGGATCTGCCACAAACAACTATTGCGCATGTTATGGTCCCCTCTGGTTATTTCAAGGGTAAATCTCTCAGGGATATGGAAGCCCAGTTGAATTCAGCCGTTATGGAGCATTTCAAGGGTTATGATATCGAAAAGGGTCTGTTCGGTATTGATTTTGGTGATGTTGAAAAGGCGGATCCGAGGATAAAGGTAACATTTCCGGATTATGAAGAAACGCCAAGTAACTGGGATGTACGTGTCGGTTGTTTTGGCGTGAATTCTTTGTGTGTAACAAATAATAAATGGAAACACATGAAACATATTGATTTCGGTATTCTGTCACCTCCCCATAAAGAGGGGTTTGGAATTTGCTACGATAAAATCCTAAAGGAATTTGAAGATATCAGGCCAGGTGACGGATGGCTTGTTCACTCCGGCAATTCGTTCCATTTCCACGGGAAAAATATCATGGATCATACGGAGTGGGTCAAATATATGGATATGCTGTACGAACAGACCGCAAAACCAGGCACCACATTGGACGATTGCTGGCCTTATTTGCAGCTGGAAAGGAATCATTCTATCCTGCGGGTGGAAAAATCAGAACTGCACACACAAAAACCTGAGATAATAGGCGAGATAATAGAACAGCCCGGCCTTTTTGATTGAAGCGCCCCGGCCGAGATTTCCAATTCTGGTGGCAGGATGCATCGAAACCCGCTGATGGTTTCGATTTTTGAACTCGGGTCCTGGGAGGTCCGTGAGCTTCCAGGAAGCGTAAGCTCCTGTTTTCGCTTAAGCCTTTTGGTTAAAGGGCTCATGACAGTCCCAGATGATTGGTCCGTTGGAAGCTGTTTCGCTTTTCAATATGTTGCCAGCCCACAATCGTTAGACCACTACACTACCGGGGCAATGTTTTGGAAAGACGCAGACATAGTCTGCGCCAATCTATCCGATATTATTTCTTAATCGCATCCAATATTTATAAGTTTTAAAGGGGGGAGAAAAGGAACAAGAGTGAGCAGCGATCTGGATTTCCCCCCTGTTCGGGAGTAATCCCCAGACCGCGGGGAAGTTTAACTTCTGTGTTCGAAATGGGAACAGGTGAACCTTCCCGCTTTGGCCGCTCGTAATGTTATTGTAGGCAAGTATTTATAAGTTTTGCGTTTTCGGACCAATTCGTAAAGATTTAAGCCCTTTTTCCAGAATCGATCGTGGCTCTATGGAAGACCACCGTGATCCCGGGCTAAAAAATAAAAGTCCCGGGAGAGAGATTTGCCCCGCATCTTTACCTTTTGGTAGGCGTAGCTTTTGTATAAGCGTAAGCTATCGGAAAAGATACGCTTGAACTCTCAACCTATCGGTTTCCGGAAGGCGAACTTGCGAACACACTCAACAAACCGATTTTTCGATTGACATCCGAAGGCGGATGTCTTTCGCTGTTCTTTCATTATGCGCCCGCTACAGCCGATCGCTCTGCCAGATTGAGCTACCCCGGGATTCGGATCGACAGCTTGTTCTCTATTATTAATTGCGGATATTTAAATTTATTGTTTAAGAAAATGGTTTTTAATCCAGCATGAGCTGTTTTGAGTAAACGTTTACCTTCTTTTCATTGTCCGTCCTGTACGTCAGGTACGCTCTTGGCATCTTCAGCTGCGCCTCTATCAAAGGACGTATCTTGTATTTCAGGTAGATCTCGCTCCTCGGCCTTATGTCCCCCAGCCTCCAGATAAGTTCGGTGCCTGCCTCGCTCTCCCTGACTATCGGCTTCGGGCCCTCAAACTCCGGAAGAACCTTCCCCAAGGGCGAAACCCTGTCCTTCACCAGAACGTTCCTGAGGTTCTTTCCGAATGATCCCCTGATTTCCAGGACAATCACGTGGCCGTCTCTCCTTCTCATGTATTTCTTGCGTATGCCCGGCGTCCTCATCCTCACAACGCCGATGCCGAGCAGGCCAATGATCGCCAGGCCCATTACAGCCCATCCCAATATGTGTTTCCAGTAATCCACAGTGTATCTTATCTGGACGGTCTCGCCTACCTGCATGCCTGTCAGGCTCCACTGGTAAACCGTCTTATCCTCTTCGGGATACTGCAAAGTTGGGTCGTCGATAAGGGTAACGTACTGGCCAGCGGGCAGGTTTTCCTCCACGTTATAATTGTCCACGGTATTGCCATCGTTGGTTACTGTTATCGTGACCTCCTGGGTCAGGGGGTTGGAAACCGTCTTCTTGGAGGTGATTATGTTATGGACGGTCTGGATGTTGAAATTTGCTGTCCTGCTTACATCGGTTCCGGCAAGCGAAGCCTTTACCGAGTAAGAGCCTGCCAGCATGTCACCAAGGAGGATCGATTCCGAGATTTCCCTTTCTCCGGTAACGCTCCTTTCTATGGAAAGGGTCTTCACTCTGTTGCCGTTGCTGTCCGTTATTTCAAAGTCTATCTCTATCTTCCTGGTTTCCTTTGAGGTCAGTGTCAGGTCTATCTTAAGCTCGTCATCGATGGTGTCCACGGAGAAACCGGTTATATCCGGGTCTACAAAGGGGTCGACCTTGAGGTTCAGGGTCAGAGAATCCCTGTTCCTGATATTTTTAATCGAGGATACCTGCACCTCGTATTCGTATTTACCCTCTTCCTGCGGGTAAATGTTAAGTCCTATTTCCCTGGATTCGTATGGTTCCATGTAAAAATAAAAGCTCTGCAGATCGGCCCATTCCAGATGTCTTCCGAAAACGGTGAGTATGAAATTTTCGGGTGTCCTCCTGTCGTTGGTCACGGTCAGGTGGTAGGTAAAGCTCTTTTCCACCTGCGTTGTTCCGCTGTCAGGGAAGACCGTTATATCAACAGCCGCTGCATTGATGGGGATCAGGAGAAATACTAACAGCAAGGGCAAAATTTTTTTCATATGCTATTTTCTTGTATTTTAAATTTATATATTTTAGCGTAACCTTAAACTATAAGGCCGGGGATCGTATGAAAGGAGTTATGGTTATAAACCTGAAAACGTACGAAGAGGGGAGCGGGATAAACGCGCTCAGGCTGGCTAAAATAGCTGATTCTCTCGGCACTGGTGTGGATATCATTCTTGCTGTCCAGCCAACCGATTTGAAAACGATAGCTGAAAGCGTGGGGATACGCGTCTTCTCCCAGCACGTGGATCCGATTGCATACGGAGCGAACACGGGATGGATTCTCCCTGAGGCCGTTAAAGCAGCGGGGGCGAAGGGAACGCTTCTTAACCATTCTGAGAGAAGGATTGATATTGAAACGCTCGGCAGATCGATAAAGAGGTGCAGGGAAATTGGATTGAATACGGTTGCCTGCGCGGACACGCCCGAAACCGCTGAAAGAATCGCAAGGTTAAAGCCTGACTACATAGCGATAGAGCCTCCGGAACTGATCGGGGGGGAAATCTCTGTCTCGAAAGCGAGGCCTGAGGTCATAACGGAATCCCTTGAGATGGTCGGTGATATTCCTTTACTTTGCGGGGCAGGTATCAAGAACGGGGAAGACGTAAGGAAGGCGAAAGAACTGGGAGCGAAAGGGATTCTCGTCGCATCGGGCGTGGTGAAATCGAAAAACCCTGAGGAAAGGATAAGGGATCTGTTTGAAGGATTCGGATAGTCTACTTCCTGACCTTGAACTTCTTGTCCAGGCTGTTCAGGATCTCCACTATACCGCCGTATTCGAGCTCCTTGTAGGGAAGCATCGCGGGTCCGGAAAACCCCTGCCTCCGGATGTCGTAGGCCTTCTTGGATATGTTGTGCCTTATGAAATCCCAGTACTGGTGATCGAAGGCGTCCGCCGGTTCCGTGAGCTTCCCGTTGTGCACGCAGAATGCGGCGCACGAAACCACTGGAGGGCCGTCGAAGTAAGAAATTGTGGAGTTCAGCTTCACCGGCATGAGCGGGCCGGTATGCGATCCCCTCATGAAACCGCTTACCAGGTGACCGATCGTGAACGGAGCGAGTATTTCGCCCGTGGCCGGGAACTGCTTCTGCACCCGGACAAGCATCACGGGATCGTCCTTGCCCGTGTATTTGCCTGCGATGTTGTGCAGGCGGGTCGTGCTCACGGCGACTGCCTGGTCCCTGGTGTCTCTTGAATGGATTGATTCGACAACGAACCTGTTGTTGTCCCTCAGCAGGGCTGCTATATGGTAAAGGTCTTCGGGAGCGTTCAGCTCTATCACCTTGTCTCCTTTGGTATGGCCGACGTCCATTATCGTGAACCTGAATCCCTTAGTCATGCCCGCGCTCAGGAGAAGGCCTGCGCAGTACATGGGATCGGTAAAACCCAGGTATAAGGGCAGGTTGTAGGCTCCAGGCTCGGTCTTGTCCGCTGCGAATAACAGGAACGGCTCGTTCGGGCGCTCCTCGAATTCCAGTTCGGCGACCGCAGGTCCCATCCCCTTGACGTTGCCGGAGAACGAATCCTTTAGCAGGTCCTGGCCGGCCCCGTAAAGGCCCTGGTCCTTGGCGATGAGCGTCCCTGCCTTGAACGCGTCCCATGCCAGCTTGTGGATTTTCTCGTTTTCTTTCCCCAGGGTATGCGTCATCAGAATCGCTATGTCATCCCCTGTATAGCTTATGTAAAAATCCTTCAGTAGGTTTTTCCCGTACTCCTCGATGTAGTCCTTGACTGTTTCGATCAGGCGTTCGCTGGGCTTTATGTGACCTCCCACGCTCCCTATGTCCGCCTTTATGACAGAAATTGTGACCTTCATTACAACCACCTCTTAATTAAAGTATTACTTTATCATACTATTTTATTGATATAAAAAGCTATCCTTCAAGCTGACGAGTTCTGGTAGTTCTATATTGGATGGGGTTTTTTGCGAATCCTGTTTAAATAAAATTTAATTATGTTTAAACATGTGGTTAGTTTTATAAGGTCAGAATACAAAGGTAATCATAAGGTGGGGTCCTTGGATGAAAAATGTTTTCCTCTTATTAGCTATGCTGTCCAGTCTAAAGGTCCTGTTCTTAGTGGATTGATGTTGGATAATGGTCCTGCACTACTTGCGGCTTATCTTGATCAAGCTGGTTACATGCCCGTGATTTTCGATTACAATAACGTGAAAACAATCGAAAAGATAAGCAGGGGGGGTAAGGAAATGTTTTTAAAGGAAACCATAAATGAACTTGATGATTATATCAAATCGAAAAAAGTCAAGGCCGTGGGATTCAAGCTCTACACGAACGGTTTTTCGGATTCTGTAAAGATAGGTAAGGAACTGAAAGTTAGAAATCCGGGTTTGGTCACGATCGCGGGGGGCCCTCAGGTGGACTGGTACGGAGAAAGCATATTTGGTTACACGGGTGTCTTTGACATACTTTCATATGGTTACGCGGACGCGGGCATAGTAAGGATAGCTGATTATCTCCACAGAGGTCAAGGAACTATCGACAAAATCCCCAATCTCATTTACATGGATGGAGGCAAAACCAAAAGAACAAGATGGTCGGAGTCCGATATTGATGAACTTATATTCCCCCTATATGATGAAGAGATCTATGTTGATATAAAGGAAAAGATAATGATCCCTGTGATGGAGGATAGCAGGGGCTGTCATTATTCGAAATGCTCTTTCTGCATTCATCCGAGGATAGGAGGTAAATTCAAAGAAAGGGAGATTGGAAAACTTGTTGATGAGATCAGATACCATACTGATAAATACGGGTTCAGGACCTTAAGGTTGAGCGGTCCCTCGCCCTCTTCCCAATATGTGAACACACTTGTTGAGAATCTTCATGAAGGCTGCATGATAAGCACGTTCGGAAACTCTTATTCAGGTTATGATTACGAAAAGATAAAGGATAAGGTATTGGCCGTATTTATGGGCGTGGAATCCGCTGACAAAAGGATGCTGGAGGAACTTCTGAGGAAGACTGACAGGGCCGAGAATTACCTCTCGAGGACAAAGGAAACGATAGCAGGGCTTAAGAAGAACGGCATAGCGACAATAACATCAATGATAATACCTTGTCCTGACGATAGCCATGAAAGCATGAACAGGACCCTGGAATTTTTATACGAGACTGATCCGGATTTTGCATCTGTCCTTCCGCTTTTCCCCATGCCCGACACGCCTTTAACAAGGAACGTGCTGGCCGGTAACATAAAGGGGATGGAAATCGAAAGTGACTACAAGGAAAGGCTGATGATGATGGAAGTCGATCTTCTGCAGCCGCCAAACATGTGGCCAGTAGTTCCTTACCGGACGAGGGTTAATGGTGAATGGCTTGAAAACCCTTTCGTTGTTTCTCAGCAGTTCAGCAATAAATTGATGGGGAGGGGGCTTTACACGTTATCGGATGAAATAGTCCTTATGTCTTACCTTTATAACAACGGCCTCAGCGAAAACCAGGGAAAGAGGAGGAAACAATGCCTGGAATTCATGGATCTCGCCAGGAAATGCATAGGAGGGGGGGATGCCAAGGGTATCAGAAACGTGGTGAAAAGGATAAACGAAAACCAAATAAGGGGAGAACGTTATGAGAATAGCTGACTTGAAAAACGAGCTCTATGAACTTGATGTAATGGACATGCATGAATTTCAGAGAATGAGGGACTACAGGTTTGAAAAACTGGTCCGACATCATTATGAGAATAATCCGGCGTACAGAAGTTTATTGAATGAAAACGGGATAAGCGAAGGGAACCTCCCCGAAAGGGTTTCGGAAATCGGGAGGCTCCCGATAACCGAAAGGGAGTGGTTCGAGAAAGTAAGGATACATGAGAATCCATCAGTCCGTTATATCATAAAGAAAATAGAAACGACCGGTTCAACAGGAATGCCCTTTCTGTTTCCCTACTCCAAAAAAGTGGCCGAGAAGCTGGCAGGGGAACTCTTCGCAAGATCTATCCTAATGGCCGGCATAGAGCCGGAAGAAACCACATACTCAGTCACGCACTGGTTTCCCGGAGGGAAGGATGTCTGGGCAAGCCACGAAGCCATGCTTCAGTATGCCAGGCTGGGAGGGAAATGTATTGATGAGAGCACGCAGACCCCACTTCAACAGCATATAAAGAATATGATAGAGAATGGTGTGAAATATTCCGTGTCTGGGCCTCCGTTCTATAACGCACTGGCCAGTGTCGTGAAAGGGGAGGGTCTTGAAGACAGGATAAAACTCGAAGTGGTTGCGGCAGGGGGAGGAGGCGTTCTTGATGAAGACCACCTTTTTGTTAAGGATGCTCTTTCGCTCAGAAGTTACAGGCTCTTTTACGTTGTCACAGAAGGCGGAGGAATAGGGGTGCAGGTAGAAGAGAAAGGGCCATACTGCCTATTTTCCGACGGGCATGTCATCGAGGTCGTGGACAAGCATCTAAACCCGGTCAAGGAAGGTGAAACGGGAAGGATCCTCATAACACCGTTTGACATGGATTCCGTGCCTGTCATAAGATACGTTCTGGGAGATGAAGTAAGGTATTTGGGGGAAAGACCATTTGAAGGTTACAGCAAGTTCGTTCCCGTGATAGATAACATACGCCGGTTCAAAGACGCTCTCATAGGGGGAGGTCTTCTTCCGCTGTCGCAGATAGAGGAAATGCCTAAATACATGAGGAAGGGGGGAGTGATAGCGTTGGGTGTGCAGATAGCCAAAAGGACAAAGGGGAGGAAGGATTGGCCGATAATAAGGCTGGAGGTCCCTCCGGGTCAGGATCCTGGGATGCTGAAGAAATCTGCAATAAAGGTATTCAGGAAAAATATTCAGATGGATTTTCTCATAAAATCCAAGGAGATAGAACCCCCTGCCGTGGAGGTATACGGCCCGGGTGAATTGAGGGGTAAAAGACTTAAGCCCACGCTGTTCGTTGATGAGACCGGAAGATAGCTATTTCGGTGAAATGATATAAGGTTCCATCCTGGCACCCAGTTCCTTCATGTTTTTTATTTTCTCTATCATTTGCGATTTGTAAAGGGGATCTTCTATGTCCCATTTTTCAACGGGCTTAACCAAGAATTCGCAATATTGTTTCCCCATTGCAATGCACTGGGTTTCCAGGCATAAGCATTTCTCGCCCGTAAGCCAGTTGCCCATTCCACCGATCATGCCCCTTATCAGATAATCAACGTGATTTTTATGAATGCCGAAAAATCTCTTGTATTCCTCAGCGATCGGGGATTTGCCCCTAACTATGAAAAATCCTTTGCCAAAGTCCTTTCTGATGAATTTGAACTGCCCTAGGCCGACCATTTCTGACTGGCCTATGTTGAAGTCGGCAAGTTTGCTCTTTTCGGTTATCGTCTTGGCGTACCCGAACCTTTCCGTTATCATCTTGGCCGACTTCTCCACCTGCAGTTGACCCATACTGTAAAGAATGCTGGAGGCTTTTTTTACCCCAAGTTCATCTTCCAGCAGCCTCTGTTCATATATGAAGGTGTAGAGCTCGGAAATAAAGCAGGGTATCCCCCACAGAAGGAACTTGCCGTCCTTGTGTTGGATCGCCTTGAACTTCATTACCCTCTGGACTATTGCTGGGGGGGGTTTGAATACCATGATCATCACTTATTGATTGTGTGCACGACCAGCCCTTCTTTATCGCTGATCTCAAGAGGGTGAATGTCCTCGTCATTATTCGTTTGTCTCATTTTTCTCACCATAAGGCTTCTGGAGAATTCACCTCCCATGGATTCGAAGGTTATGTGGACCACTCCGTCGCATATGAATTCAGATACCGTGTCTCTGGAAAGGTATTCCCCCTTTTCCGGGGCCTCAGATATTATTAGGGTCGTGAAATGATCCGTGTTCTTGAGATAATCGATAAACCTGTATATAAATGATTTTGTCAGGAAGTCGCCAGTTACGGTAGGCAAAGCCGGCTGCTTTCCCTTGGAGATGTCTATCATGTCCGATGCATCCATGAACGTGTAAACCGGGGCGTTTATTGCAAGCGTGGATATCGAATCTATGACTAGCCTCTTTATCCCGTCCTTTTTAACCTTCTCCAGTATCCTTTTTGCGGTCTCGTGGTCTATCTCCTTTACGGGAAGATAGAGTATCTGGAGCAGTCCTTTTTTCATAAGCCTTCCCATATTCCAGCCAAACAGCTTTCCCTGGTTCTCCAGGGCCTCTTCTTTCTGCTCAAAGGTTACGTATAGCCCCCTTTCACCGAACCTTGCTGCTCCGTTATAAATAAACTGCATTCCGAATATGGTTTTACCTGTACCGGTACTTCCGGTTATAAGGATCGTGCTTCCCGTGGGAAAGCCTCCGCTGACCAGTTTATCGAAACCATTGATACCCGTTTTTACCCTCGAAATTCCCATTATAACTCCAACAATGATATTTAACCTGGCATATAATAAACTTTTTTATCTTGTTTAAACATTAAATATATTTTTATAAACATGCAACGAAAGTTTTATTATTACCCGCGTCAACCTTATAAAAGGCGTGTCTAGATGTCAAAGAGTAATGTTAGGGGAAAGGGGAATGTTGATAAAAGGATTAATAATAAATATTCTACCGGGAGGTTGTCTTTTTCGAGCAGGGTAAACAGGAGGAAACGTGATTTCATAAAAACCGGTATCGAGGGCTTAGACAGCCTTTTCGAAAGGGGCATCCCCAAGGGTTCAAGTGTCCTGATAGCCGGAGGTGCGGGATCAGGGAAGACCATTTTATGTCTGCAGATACTGGCGAAGGCGGCGAGATCTGGGGGAAAATGTTTGTACATATCTTTCGAGGAATCCGAGGGTAATCTGAGAAAGCACATGGAGGATTTTGGATGGGAACCGGGGAAACTAGAAAGTTCAGGAAATCTTCTGATAAAAAGGATGACTCCGAATGATATCAGCAGGTCTGTCGAAGGTATGCTAGCGAAGGAAATGGGGGAACTAATGATCGATATAGAACCGGTTATTCTCCCAAAAAGATTCAAGCCCGATAGGATAGTGATAGATTCCCTGAATGCAATAGCATCGAATTTCGTTGGCAAGGAAGGTAGTTACAGGAGTTACGTAAGACAGCTATTCAGGTATTTGGAAGGGTTGGAAGCTACGTCTTTCCTTATAACCGAAACAGAGGAGGTTCCCAGGATATTCAGCACCGTTGGCGTGGAGGAGTTCCTGGCGGATTGCGTTCTGGTTCTTTACAGTTTCCGCAAAGGCGATACGAGGGAAAATGCCATAGAGGTCCTGAAGCTTAGAGGAGGTGAGCACTCAAAGAAAATGGTACCCATGGAGATAGTTGACGGGGAAGGGATTGTGGTTAATTCGGGGTGATCATTTCTCGAGCTTTATTTTTCTTGAACAATTGTCAAGTACTTCCCCGCCCCGAAGGATTTCCAGTACTATTGAATACTCCCCGGGAGAGACGCCCACGCACCCGTAACAGCTGGGCATGAGGAAAGCGAAGGTTTCGTTCGATCCTGGGGGTTCAACGTTAATCGTTCTTTCCGATATTATTCTGTAGCTTCCCCTGCTGTCCTTTATGCCGTAAACCTTGATCGTCAGGTTCTCGGCTTTCGAGGAGGTTTCTATTGTGGCTGTCAATTCCATCTCCTCGGAGGAGTGGTAAACCTCACTGTTGCTTGAAAGATTCAGTCTTATGCATGTTTCGCTTTCGGATGGTTCTATATGGTTTCCCGGGGCGGTCGCCAGAAAAATTACTGCCAGGAAACCTAGCATCAGAATTACAAGTATGAGCATTTCTTTCATTAAGTATAATTTCCCGGGAGCAAATAAAAATTTTAAAGTTACTCGGTGCCTTATAAATGTTTAAACATTTTTTAATTAGCCGCTACCGAGAAATATGAAGTGTACGAGGTTTTTATGATGTTTAGGGGCGGGTTTTTATCAGTGATGTCTTTGTTCATATTTCTTTTCATGCTAACCGAACCGGTTTTCGCCGGGATAAACGTTACCCTGGAAAGCCCTCAGGACAATCATGTCTTTGGCAACAACATTAACGTGACATTTAAATGCAATGCTAGCGGTGATTACGATATCGTTTACACGGAACTCTACGCCAACGTATCGGGGAGTTTTGACAAAACCGGCTATCATTACGAAAGGGGGATACAGAAAGAGGAAGGCAACGTCCTCCTCTTCCACTTCAACAACGATTCGCTCATGGGCGAGAACGGGTCCTTCATATACGATTGGAGCGGGGAGGGGAACAACGGCGTGCCTTACAACCTGGTTTACAAGCCGAGCGATGGCAAACTTTACGGATGCTTTGAATTCGACTACTGGGTAGATTTCGAGAGCATCGACAGGATAAAGGTGGAGGACTCCAATACGCTCGATCTCACCAAAGAAGGGGCGATAGAGCTCTGGTTCAAACTGAAGAACAGCGCCCTTTACGGGTACCAGGGCCTTGTCTGGAAAGGCACGGAAGGAGTAATGGATGACGCGTACGCCTCGTACAAGATCATAAAATATGGCAACCAGATTAACCTGGTTTTCGGCAACGGGACACATTATGACGAGAGTATTTTTTCATCAGCTACTCTTTTGGATAATACGTGGTATCATCTTGTAGTCACGTGGAATAACGTGAGCGAATCCTCCATAAACGCCTCAATTTACATTAACGGCGTCCATGACAAGAGTTCTGTTTTAGACATAATACCTTACAAAAGCGCGGGACCGCTCGTAATAGGTAGGGAGGACACGTACATAAGCAGCATGGAAGGCGTGATAGACGAGGTTGCCATCTACAACAGGGCTCTTACAGAAGATGAAATTTCGAATCATTACAACTTTAATCCAATCTTGAACACAACAGTAAGCGTTAACTGGACCCTGAAAAACCTGGCTGACGGCAGTTACATGTGGGCATGCAGATCCTACGATAATAATTCAAATTTTTCCTGGTCCCCGTCCAACAACACATTTCATGTCGATCTCTTCACGCCTCCCGATATGAGTCAGGTTTCAATGTCACCGAGTTCTGAAGACGATATAGATCCTGATGTTATGATAAATGTAACAGTTAACGTAACCGATGTAAGCGGGGTGGACTCTGTCCTTCTCCAGTACAAGAGAGCAGGAGTTTCGACTTGGAATAATGTAACCATGAGCAATGAAAGTCTTTGCGAATGGAACGCGTCTTTTCTTGTTCCATCCCCTCCTGACACATGGGAGTACAGGATATTGGCGAACGACACGCTGGGTCATACCGCATACAGCCAGCAGTACAACCTATTGGCTGCATACGACTATTCATGGAATGCATCCCCTTTAAACCTGGAGGAGACCTATATACTTTTCGATACGAACGGTTCCCTTGGTATTATTACAATCAATAACACGGGGGATTACCCGCTGAACTTCAACATAACATCGGACTTTGCAAATCTCTATTTCAACATATCCAATCACAACGACCTAGACATGCCGGCAAAGGGAAGCGAGTGCATAAACCTAACGGCAAAATCCCCGTCGGAACCGGGAGAGTATGACATCCGGATAACCGTAAACGCCACCACAATTAACGCTGATCCCGGCGAAAGGGTTGCTAACGCTACACTTATTTCCTATTGGGGAGGCCCGTATCTCAGGGCAGAGATAGTGAAATACGAAAGCATAGTCCATCAAAGCACAGGAGGCATGAACTACAGCGCGAAGGTCAGGAACATAGGCAACGAAACAGCGGAGAATCTATGGATAAACTGGACACTGCCTCAGGGTTGGTCGAACACCTCGGGGGATCTTAACTATTTCGCGGGCAATCTCAGCAGCGGGGATAATGCCTGGGGCAACATAACTGTTTACGTGGGTTCGGGCGCGAATGCCGTTCTGTCCTATTTGTACATGGACAGCGGAAGCTCTAACAATTCAACCGCTAACGCCTCTGTAAAGGTTTCCGTAATTTGCAGCAATTCGGACGGCTCCTGCGGAAGGGGGTGTTCATACCTGACTGATGATGATTGCACGCCTCCTTCAATCCCGGCAACCCCTGGGACAGCCGTCATTTTCGGGGCATCAAAGGAATACGGCATAGTTCTGGAAATTCCGCAGAGGCTGGATGTCAACAGGGGGGGGATGGGCAACTTAAGGATAGGGATCAGGAACACCGTGAAAAACACGAGGCTGAACGATGTTTACATTTCGCTTTCAGGGTATCCCCAGACTTTCATGGACATATCCCCGTCCTATCTGACCGGAATAGGATACGGAGAAACGGGATATTTTGACGTAGAAATCAAAGCTCCGGTTTACGTGGTTTATGCGGAATACGACCTCAACGTTACGGTCAGGGGTGAATTCACGGAAACCGGAAACGTAATAAAGTCAGAGAAGAGCGGGAAGGTGCTGCTGGTGACTCACAGGATTATAGAAAACGAGACCATGGACTATTTCAAAAAGGCATGGGAAGCGTTAGAGGACATGAACAGGTCGGGTTTCGAAACAATGGAAATAAAGGAGATGCTCATGGAAATGGAGAAGATGATGGACGTGGGTAATTACGATAAGGTCAGGGAGCTTTCGGAAGACATAGTAAGTACAAGAAATCTTGCTTTCAGTTTTGTAAATGGTGTTCAGGAAATTGAAAGCAACCTCGAAGAGATCAAGAAATTTAACCTCATCATGCCCGAAACCGAAAAAATGCTTTTCCTTGCGAAATCAGCCTTCCAGAGAGGAGAATACGAAAGGGCGGAGGAAAGGGTGAAGGAAGCCATGATGATGTACAGCATAGAAATGGGAGGAGTGAATACATGGATTTTCATGTACAACTACTGGTGGTTGTTAATAACATTAGCTTTCGTTTCCGGGGCAGTGATCGTTATCGGGAGGAGGAAGTTCGTTTTCAGGTCAATAACAAAATCCTTGCAGTCGCTTCTTGAAGAGGAAAGGGTTATAAAGGAATTGATCGAGGACGTCTGGAAACAGTATTTTGAAAGAAAAATGGGCTTTGAAAGATATTCGGAAGTCATGGAAGGTTATGAGGGAGGGTTGGTGAGCCTCCGAAAAAAACGGGCCGGCATGCTTTCGAAACTAGCGGGCATGATGAAACTGGAAGAATCCATCGGGATGCTGAAGGGGGAGGAGGAGAAGGTGAGGAGTTCTATAATCGAGGTGCAGAAAAAGTATTTTCAGATGGGGAGGATCAGCAGGAGATACTACGATAAGATGATGGAGGGATTTAAGACAGAGCTTTTTGAGATCCAAAGGCAGATGGAAATGCTCAAAGGTGGTGGAGATGTATAGGGGAAGTTTAATTATAATGGTACTGATTATTTTGTCGGTCAGCACGGCAACGGCCATGGACGGTGAGAAGGCTTCGCAGGCTATTCAGGATGCTGAAAATGCGATAAATGAAATGCAGGATATGGGTTATGGTGTGACGTATGCGAATGACACCCTGCGGGAGGCAAAAAATCTTTTCGATCAAGGTTACTACGAAGCAGCGGAGGCGCTCGCAGAAAATGTCCAGGAAATAAAGGAAAGGGCAACAGAAGTGGACGGCCTGATAAATCAGGTAGAATCGAAAATTTACGATCTCTCGTTCAAGGGATATGACACATCCTCTGTTTCGCCTATTTTCGAGGCAGGTTTCTCTGAATTCGCGGTCGATAACTACCTTGACGCAGAAGCTTTTATGATAGAAACCTTGGACAGACTTGATGATCTGGAGGCCGGGGAATCACTAAAAAGGATCTGGGAAACCAGGTTGGACCTATTATCAGTTTTTCTTGATTATCTTTGGCTTTTGATAATCCTTTTTTTGTTCGTGCTGGTTATTGGGTTCAGGAGTAAAGAGGATGCTGATATGAAAAAATGGAAAGAATCGGTCATGCGGCTCAAGGAAGAGGGAAAAAGGATTGACAAATCGCTCGCTGATGCCCAGAAAAAATATTTTGAGAAGGGATCGATGAGCAAAATAGACTATGATCTTTTGTCAAGAATGCATGACTATCGTATTTCTTTAATAAATAGAAAAATGTCTGTTTTAAAGCGCAGACTGAAAAATCACTGATTCTGAAGCTCGTAGAACTTCTGCCTGGAGACCACGATCCCCTTCGCGACCCCGTCCCTCTCCAGTTCCGTCAGGTACTCGCTGCAGCGCGTACGGGAAAGGTCGAGTTTCACGCTGAGATCGGAAGAGGTCAGGCGGTTGTGTTTTTTGAGGAGCTCTATTATCATCCGTTTCATCTTGATTTTCCTTATAGTGTCGGATTTCGACCGACTTAACGGGACGAGGGAATTTTTAAGATTTTCCAGTTTTTTGTCCACGTTCTTGCTGTGGGTGAAAATATCGTCAAGTCGTTTGTGAATTCCTGAGTTTTTCAGTTCTTCGTTAACGATTTCCCTTATCCTTTCCTTAAGAACCTTTTCTCGCTCCTCCCTGGCGATTACGCTCAGCTCTTGCAAATAGTTTTTTTTCCCCTTCCCGACCTTCCTGTCCCTCAGGAATTTCAGCATAGCATAATATTGTCGATCGACAATTTAAAACTTTCCATAACCGTTAGTGAATTACCCTATATATACTTCGACACTTATGTATATAACTACTGTTGTACATTAATGTACATGACTTGTTATATCGGGGTCGGGTTCAGTCTTTATGAACGGGGAGTCTCCTAGGATACTGATAATAAAAATCCTTAAAGAGCACCCGGAAGGCTTGACCATAACCGCTATTTCTGAACTGACGAAACTCCACAGGCACACTGTTACCAAATACCTTTACGAGCTGAGAGGGGCGGACATAATACAGGAAAGGGAGATAGGGCCCGCAAGGCTCTGTTATTTAAAGGACGGGTTCACCAAAAAGAAGGAAAGGGAGGTCGTGAAGAGGTTGAACAACCACAACATGAAGTCCGAGGTTGGTCAGATACAGATTCTTGCCGTCGTTCTATTCCTCGTTCTTGTCCCTGCTGCGATAATAACCGCGCAGAACGCTACCAACCTGACTCAGAACATCTCGATACCCCTCGAAGGTTACCTGACAGCGATGAACGAGGTAACGGATCCCAATCTAACGGAAGATTTTATCGGGGATATCGTTTCGGATTTTATCGGCAATGAGACTAACGGGACCGAGGGGGATGGGAATTATACCGGACTCCTGAACGAAACCAACGAGAAGTTTTACGAGACTCCAAACATCACGATAAATGAGACCGGAGCGAATGTGACCTTTGAGATTAATGAGACCAATAAAACTATCGGGAATGAAACGCAGATCGAACCCCCGAACGTTACCATCAACGAAACCGGCAATGAAACGATCCATGTAAACGAGACCCAGAATGAGACGATAAACGTCACGGAACCCGTGAACGAGACCAACGTGACTTATGTTCAACCTGAGATAAGGATAACGGAAATTGCCTATCCTCATGAGATCAATCTTTCGGAGGGATTCGGGATTGAGGCGGGGATAGAATCCCTTCACAACTTCTCTGAGAACATAACCATAGAGCTGGCAACGCCCGGGGTTTTCGAAAACATGAACGGTATCCAGAACATTCCTTACCTGGGGGAGGGAGATTCGGCGTATTTCGAATGGAACGTGAGGGCGAACGAGTGCGGGAATTTCACCCTCACAGTCTCTGTGGACAACAACATCAACACGGATTCCAGGGACTTCGAGGTTTCGGTGATATGCCCGGCTGAAAACATACTAGTGGAGACCGAGACAATACAGGGCGAGGCGGTAGTGGGGGAACCGGTAAAATGGAAAAAGATATTCATTCTCAAGAACAACAACAGGGGTAAGGTCAAGGTGTATCTCCTTGAGCTGGACCTCCCGGAAAGCGCGGAAAGCGTTTACGTAAAAAACGAATTTAAAAAAACCAGAGAAAAAATCGGGAAGGGGGAGAAATCTTTCAAAATAGAAGATATGGAACCCGGTTCGGAAGTTACGTACGAAATAGAGTACGAGACGCCAGCCCCTGAAATCGAGGAGACCTACCCGGATGTCCCGGAAGGCATGGGCTACTACAAGGGGGTAAGGTTATTTCACGATAATGACGACGTTCATTATTACAACGTGCGGGTTGTCAGCGAGATCCCCGAAAGGCTGGACGGGTGGATATCGGTCTGGCACGAGGTTAACGGGGAGAATGTCCTTGTTTACGACCAGGTAAAGGGCCTGAACAACGGGACGTATAATTTCACGCTGCTTGACCTGGACGGGAACGGCCTTGGCGATACGCTGAGGTTCACTGCCCCGAGGCTCTCGAGCGAGCAGTTCTTCATAGGAGCCTATCTCTGCCAGAATTTCACCGACGTGGTTGCCTGGAGCGCATTCCAGGGCAACACCCAGGTGTACACGTGGACGCCAGATTATACGTGCCCGGGCGTTTACCAGTGCCACATGCAGTCCATATGGGTCTACTGGAGGGGGATATCGCCGGGCGCGCAGGCGCAGAGCGTCGATCTCTATTTCAACTATTCGGGGGGCTCCTCCAACTACCATCCCGTATATGTTAACATACCCAAAACAACCACGTACGGGCCCCAATGGGACTGCAACGATTCCTACGCTCCCGTGAACACGAACCCCACCTGCAACCTTTCGCTCTCCGACGGGTTCAACAAGACTTCCTATTACGTCACGCTCGTCACCACGGGTTCCGGATCTTCATCGAGCATCCTTGACGTTTACTACGTGAACTACACCTGGTGCTGGACTCCGGTAAGGCCAAAGGTAACGAACCCGAACGTGACGGCCAGCGGCGGGGGTTGGGACGCCGGGAACAACTACGCCGTGGGAGGATGGGGCGAGATATTCAACTTCACGGGCTATCTGGAAGACCCTGATTCCTCTTCGGGCATAAACGTAACTCTCCAGATCGCTCCGCCACCCACCTACAGCAATTTCCAGCTGCTGAACTTTTCCGTCTTTAACAACAACACGAATCTCAGCATAATTTATGAGGACTTCACGTGCGACAACATCTCCACCTGGGCCTACAGATATAACACCACCGACCCCGACGGCTGGAACAACATAACGGATACAAAGTATTTCCAGACAGAGAGGGATGACGTTTCGGCTGATTACGTAAAGGGTAACAGGACGTACATAAACAGGGACGGCGGTTCCCTGACGTACAATGCGACCAACCTGACCATATACGGGAACGACACGGATGCGGGGACCGGGATAATCTCGGGGGTTTCAGCGACCTTCTACGTGGAAACGAACGGGATCACGTATGACGAGGGGACGGGAAGGCTGTCCAACTCTTCCGGCTACTGGAGGTACGAGTTCGCCCCTGACTGCGGTTACGACCTGGGGGAGCAGAACTGGAAACTCGAAAAGTCGTTAGGGACATGTTATAAGGCAGCGGATACGGCGGGTTTGAACCTCCTCCTGTATGTTATCGATGATGTCGGCCTCACTCTTTACGAACCCGACGGGGATTCGTACGAGAGCGGGGTGGATGACACCATTACCTTCATAGGTTACGTTGAGGATGACTGCGGGAACCCCGTGCTGAACGCCCGGATGAATTTCACGGCAAATGGTCCGGGGGTGACGGAATCGTGCGCGGACACGACAAGCGGGGACGGGAACTACAGCTGTTCCATATCGACATCGGGCCTGGTTCAGGGGACATACAACGTGACCATGTATTTCAACAAAACGTATTACATAACCACGAACGAAACGACCGTTAACGCGTTCTCATTCGTTTACGCTCCTGTTCTCGAGGATTCGAGGGTCGACCCGGGTTCAGGGGGGTGGGGAAGGGCTTATACGTACTACGTGAACGTAACGGACGACGCTGGGGATAATGTTAACGTATCGCTTTACGTGAAACCTACCGGAGGGGAGTGGCAACACATAGACTCGAAGAACTGTACGGACTGCAGCGATACCGTTATAAACTTCACCCACAGCTATACCTGTGCTGATTCGGAGAAGTACTGGTTCTACCTGTTCAACGCGAGCGATTCTAACGGCAACAACAAGACCCTTTACGACAGCGACAGCGATTATCACTATGTGGAAAAGGACAGCGTGGTGATATACTACGTGTCGGGGAACGAGTCGGGGCAGAACGCGACGCCGGGAAACCCGGAACATTTCGTATTGAGGGTGTTTGATGTCGACAGGGATGATTACAACATCTCGG
>Ga0180437_10004656_pt1 | contig 19371 bp, 8 predicted proteins | sample SS_ome_4_FD_132410 | JGI IMG/M metagenome (GOLD analysis project Ga0180437, IMG submission 132410) | Hypersaline lake sediment archaeal communities from the Salton Sea, California, USA - SS_3_D_1 metaG | ecosystem: Environmental > Aquatic > Non-marine Saline and Alkaline > Hypersaline > Sediment... | reverse complement strand
CCAAAATATACATCAAAGCTGGTGGCGCCTCCGCCATCCGCCCAAACCAGGTTGCTGTAAATGGATATGTCCACTGAAGTGTCAGGCGGATGAACGTTTATGGCTTTTTCCGGGAGCGTAAGCACGCTCAGCGAGATATTATCGAGCCCGATTCCATCTATGGTAGCCTGGCAATTATCATAATGGTTGAACCGGATCCTGAAGCTCGAGTTATAGGAAAGACCATACATGGCAATGGCTGCGTCAAGGTCCACAAAATATTGCGTGTACCAGGGATTCAGGTTCCTTAAATCATGGATTTCATACCACAGAACGCCATCTTCGCTGATTGCCACGCCGTCAAAATCATAACCGTTTGTAAAAGGCACGGGCGGGGGACCATCGGGCTCATCGCCCAAATTTACAGCCCAGTATGAAAGCACAACATTGTGTTTATCCTGGAGGTCAACAATAAGGGTCAGTTCATTGCGGGAATATAAACCGCCATCATAGAAATCATCCATGACCAGGTGGCGTGATCCGGCATAGGGTGTATAAAGGGTTTCCGTTCGGGTTCTGTATTCATTGGTTCCGGATGAATACCAGTATAGTTCGAGTGGGTCTCCCCCTTCGAAATCCTCGAAAAACGGAAAGCTTGCGGCAATAAGGGGTTGAGTTTCAAACGTCCACAGATCTCCTTGTGTTGTGCCGCCTGCGTTCATGGAATCGATTCTCCAGAAGTAGGTTTTGCTGAAATCCAGGGGAGCGGGTGGCACATACACGGATTCCGCCTGGTTTCCGATGAAGGGGGGCGGATTGGTATCGCCAAAGTACACTTCAAAGCTGGTGGCGCCTCCGCCATTTACCCAAAAGAGGATTGTATTGATGGAAACAGTTGTGGCGCCATCCGCAGGGACCGGATTTATTGCCTTGTTCGGCGGAGGTGGCGCTGGTTCGGTTTCAAACGTCCACACATCTCCCTTGGTTGTGCCGCCCCCATTTATGGAATCGATCCTCCAGTAATAAGGAGAGCCATAGTTTAAAATCCCGGGATCGAAAAACACATAGGATTGGTTTGCAACAAAGGGCGGGGGGTTCGTATTTCCGAAATACACGTTAAAGCTGGTGGCGCCTCCACCATCAGCCCAATAGATGTCCGCATAGATGGAAACCGTTGTGGCTCCATCCCCAGGGATGGGGGTTATCGCCTTGTTCGGCGGGGGCGGCGGCGGTTCGGTTTCAAAAGTCCACACATCACCCTGGGTGGTGCCAAGGGAATTCGTAGAGTCGATTCTCCAATAGTACAAGGTGTTATGGTTCATTGTTGCAGGATCAAAAACGGTTTCGGTCAGGGTAAGAATATAGGGTGGAGGGTTGGTATCCCCAAAGTACACATGAAAGCTGGCGGCTGCTCCGCCATCATCCTGCCAAAAGAGATCGGCGTTTACAGAAACCGTTGTGGCGCCATCTGAAGGATCGGGATTTATTGCCTTGCCCGGTGCAGAAAATTCAAAGGAAAACTTCCCGCACATGTATCCGTCCGTGCCATGGCGCGCGATAATTGCGCCAGTGCCGCCGTTTTCATCCGCCTGAAGATCGATAATTCCATACCCGTACTGCGCCACATCCGCGCCCAGCTTGACCTGGCTCAAAACCTGCCCTGAAAAACCATCCAGCGCATAAAGAACATCATTATTATCCGGGCTAAGGGTGCTTACGCAGAAAAGAACGCCCCCTTCATCCCAGTAGCCAATGGGACAGGGAAAATCAAGAGCATACACATCCGGTGCAAAATAGAGGGATTCCTCCCACACTCCTCCAATTCTGTCAGCGCGTTTAAATGGATAGGAATAGGTTCCCTGGGAAAGGAAAACGGTTTCCCCGGTTTCCTCCAGGGCAACGCATTGTTTTCCCAAACCTGCCACTGTCATATCATGAAGATAATAATTAAATCCATCCGTGGTTTTAAGGAGCCGCGCCGCATCTCCATCAATCCCTCCGGTAACTGCAATCATGGTATGGATTCCCGAGCTTATGGCATCCATGGTCCTGGGGAAAAGCATGCCCGGGACAAATGTCTGGGTTGGTGTGGAGGCTTCGTTCTCCCACCTGATAAGAGAGGAGTCCGGAGCAGTGTCCGTGCCTCCGTAAATGATCCCGTTTTCATCCAGGCAGCAGGAAAACACATTCAAAGCCCCCAACGTGACATTGTTCACATTCAAACCCATCCCGGTATCGTGCCCCGTGTCTCCCTCAAGGATATGCACGGGTTTGGCGCCATCCTGGTACAGGCACGCATAAAAATGATTGGCTTGAAAACTGTATCCGCCTCCGGTGAGTTTTCCGCCCGCAGGATTCTCGTATACCCAATCAACAGTCATTTTAACCGGGGGCGGGGGTGTGGGCGTGGGAGTAGGCACCGCCATAGTGGTAAAGCTCCAGAGATCCCCGGTCGTGGTTCCCATACTGTTTACGGAATCGATCCGCCAGAAATATTCCGTGCTGTAGTTCAACAACCCGGGATAAAAGGTGCTTTCCGTATAGTTTCCTGCATAAGTCGGCGGGTTTGTTGTGCCGAAATACACATCATAGCTCGTGGCATACCCGCCATTTGTCCACATCAAGGCGGGAAGAACGTCAACAGAACCCACGCCATCCGGGGGAATAGGATTAGTTGGTTTAAGCGGAGGCTGCATGTTGGTGACCTCAACATTGTCAACGGCAATGCCATCAATTTGAGCAGAATAATTATCGTACTGGTTAAACCGGATCCTGAAGGCGGAGTTGTATGTGAGTCCAAAGGGGGCAATGGCAGCATCCAGATCGACCACGCAGGGTGTGTAAACACCCGTGCTAAGGGATCTCAGTTCCTTTATTTCATACCATGTATGGCCATCCTCGCTCACGGCAACGCCGTCAAAATCATATCCTTCATAAAAAGGCGAGGGCGGCGGTCCGTGCGGTTCATCGCCCATATCTTTTGCCATAAAGCTTAACATCACGTTCTGGCGGTTTTCCAAATCGATCACAAGTGTGAGCTCGTTTCTTGAAAAATAACCAGCGTTCAAGTAATCGTCCATCACAAGATGATATGTGCTGTTATAGGGTCCGTTCTGGGAGGTGACTTCGGTTCTGTACTCGAAGGTTCCGCATTTATACCAGCAGGAATCCAGGGGCGGTCCTCCTTCAAAATCTTCTAAAAACGGGAAGGAAGCAACTTGAGGCGATTCGGTTTCAAAGCTCCAGAGGTCTCCGGTTGTTCCTCCTCCTACGTTCGAGGAATCGATCCTCCAATAATAGGTTGTGTTGAAGTTCAATGTTCCGGGATTATAAACGCTTTCAGTTTGAGACTGTACGTATGGGGGTGGGTTGGTTGTGCCGAAATATACCTCGAAACTTGTTGCGCCACCGCCATTCAGCCAGGAAAGGGGGATGCAAACCGGCACGGAAGTGGCGCCATCGGACGGACCTAAATTGATGGCTTTATTCGGGGGCAGCGGCGGGGCTTCGGTTGTAAAGGTCCAAAGGTCGCCCGTGGTTGTTCCGTAAGCGTTGACGGAATCGATTCTCCAAAAGTACTGGACACTGTAACCAAGGGTTCCGAGATCGAACCAGTTTGTGCCCTGGCTTGTAATGGGAGGCGGTGGATTTGTGGTGCCAAAGTATATATTATAGCTCACGGCTCCTCCGCCATCCTGCCAGATAAGGTCTGAATAGATGCTTGCATTTATAGCATTATGAGGCGGATCAGGGTTTATCGCCTTTGCCGGCGGGGGAGGCGAAGCCTCGGTCTCAAAAGTCCAGAGGTCTCCTGTTGCCATGCCCCCGGAATTTATGGAATCGATCCTCCAATAATAGGCAGTGCTAAAATCGAGCGTGCCAGGATTATACATGGTTTCCGTCTGGTTGCCTACAAAGGGCGGCGGGTCTGTGGTTCCGAAATACACATCGAAATTCGTGGCTCCTCCTCCGTTATCCCAGATAATATCCGTATAAATGGATTGCGTGGTGGCTCCATCTGCCGGGCTCGGGTTGATCGCCTTTAATGGTGGCGGAGGCGGGGGCGCAGTGGGCCCGAAATATTCCATGATTGCGCCCATTACATCAGAACTGGCTCCATCGTCATAAATGGTTTCAAAGGGGAACCCGAACAGGATTACCTTGCCTTCTGCCGCGCCGAAAAGCCCTGTATAGGCAACAGCCGCAGCATCGGGACCGATATCGTAATAAAGAACCCTCACGCTGCCCCCGTAAATGGAAATCATATCGGGATAATTCACATCATAGGTTCCGTGCGTTCCGTCATCAAAATAAAAATCAAGCCCCTCGAACAGGGTGTCCACGCAACCGGTAACATGGTAGGTATTGGCATCATCCGAAAGGTAATCGGCTTTTAAATAATTATTAAAGAAAGGCATGTCATTAGAGGAGCCATTGGCGTAATCATTATTCACCCAACCCTTGTAAACCAGGTCCCACCCGATCTCCGCACCGGAGGCGAATAGTTTTCCCCCGGTTTCAAGGTAATATTCAATCAAGCCCTGTTCCAGGGCGCTGAAGGTCTCGCTTTCCGTTGATTCCTCCCCGCACATCCATATCGCAATGTCATAGGAACCGAGGTTGATCGTACCGTCGCAAACGGTTTCATTGGTTGCGGAATCGTAACGCTGCCCGTTGTTGGTAAGCGCCAGGGCATATTTTTCAAGGAATGTATGATTGGCGCCCCCGCTCTCGACCTGGCTGTTCCACCTGTCATATCCGTCCACAACCAGCACTTTGCTCCCTGATTCTCCAAGGGAAGCGCAAAGCACATCCGAGTCGGCGCTCCACCCCCCCGTATTAACCGCCCGAACATAAAAGGCATAACGAACTCCGGGAGAAAGACCCGAAACCGTGGCAGAGTTTGCATCAGAATCGAGTGTGGCTTGATTCATGATGTTCAGCCAGGAGCCGGAACCGGTTTTCATATACAGGCGAAAGCCCACGCTCGCATGACCCTCCCATGCCACGGTGACCTCATCCGGCGCAGTCTGCTTGACATACTTTATCGTGGGAGCCTCTATCGGCATATCAAAATAATTAAGCGCACATCTCATCACATCAAAGCGTGCTGATTCGGGATAGATGGTTTCAAAGGGAAAGCCCATATAAACAAGGGTTCCTGTGGTGGGGGAGGCATGATAGATGCAGGCATTGCCCCCGTTGCCCCCCTGGTAAGTCATACCCACCTGGGCGCCGTGCATGGGGGTAAGGGCATCAGGATACACAACCTCATAGCTTCCCTGGGTACCATCGTCAAAATAGAAATCCAGACCATCAAAAACAGACCCTGCCATTCCCTGGACATGAAAGGTTTCCGCATCGTCATTATCTAAAGAAGCCAAAAGGTAATTATTATAAAAAGGTTCGTCGTTCACTGAGCCGTTTTTGTAAAGGGCATAGTTCGCTCTTTCATCGAGGTCCCAGCCGATCTCCTCACCAGAAACAAAAAGGCGCCCGCCACTTTCCAGGAAGTTTGTCACATGCATCTGTTCCGCCCAGGAAAAAGTCTCGTCAAAATGCAATTCGTTCCCGGACATCCAAACCGCAGCCGGATAATCGGTAAGGTCTATCTGTTCATCAATTACAGCCTCGTTGCTGCAGAAATCGAAACCAATGCCCCGGGATCCCAGGGCAAAACCGAAACGGGTGAGAAAATCATGATTGAACGGGTTGTATCTCCTGTATCGTTCAAACCCATCTATAAGCAGAATCCGGGGAGCATATCCGTCTATTCGAAAGGAAACCGCGTTGGAGTATTCCGTTTCCGTGGGTCCGGTGTTCACTGCACACATTTTGAAAAAGTACGTTGTATCAGGAAGGAGCCCGGATACATCGCAGGTGCGCATATCCGGAAGCAGCTGCGCCACGTCCCTGATCATGGTCCAGCTGTTTGCGTCAGTGCTTTGGTATAAACGAAAGCCCAGTTCCCCCTGTCCGTCCCAGCGTATTTCCGCACGCTCCACTCCTGTATTCTTTATATAGGTGATTGTGGGCTCGGGATAATCGTATACTGTGTATCCGCTCGGATTGTTATACCGGATGGGTTGATAGGTTAAATCCCTTGGAAGGGCGCGATGCACGGATTTCCACAAGACGCCGCTCCCTGATGTGGTTTCATAGAACATCAGGGTGTTGATGTCTCCCACAAAGTAATCGAAGATGCGTATATGGGAAGCCGCCTTGTTTGTGGCATCCCCCATTCTGAGGTCTTCCCAGTCGATGTCGTCGCTGATGCCGGGAAAGCCTGATGTGGAATAACGGGGGGAGGTCCACGCATTGGAAGCCATACCTGAGCAATCCGCTCCGGCTGTGTACAGATCGTACGTGGAGCCGCCGCTGGTGTCCATGTTTCCCGCACCGTCGCCTTCGGTCATGCGAAGCAGGTATTCACTTGTGGAATCCTCGCCGCCCCAGCAATATTTCATGCCGGTTTTCCACCCTGTTGTGGGGTCGGGGCAGGTTGCGCCCGTATAACCGGAATAATCGATGTTTTCGGGTCCCACATAATAATACAGCGTTGCATAATCCTCGCAGATTGCCATAATCCTATCCCGCTGCACATCATGAGGCACTTCCCCATCATAAGCATAATTGACAGCCAGCGCTGCGGAAGCCAGGAAAAGGATAAAAATAGCAATAAGATACCGAAGAGACTTTGATTGGTAATCCATCATTTCTATTCCCCGTTATTAGTATTAATATAATGAATAATGCGAACACCCTTGGGCGTGGTCAGCATCTGAAAAACCGAACCATCCGGAGCAATCTCGGTTTTCTTATAAACCGTGGAATAATAAGCATTGGAAAGATTGAAAACTGCGAGGCGTTTTCCCCCGGGGGAGTAACGGTGCACTTCCAGATCGACTCCTCTTTCCCGGATAATTTCGAGTTCCACATAAAGGTTTCCGTTTAAGTCTGTTCCCTTGAAAAGAACCGCTCCTGCGCGCCCCCCTTCAACCTGCAGGGGAACGCTCACAACAGCCTTTCCATCCTCGTCCAATCCCAGGATGCGCACCTGGCTGCCGATTACCCTTTTAATGCGGTATGACAAAACCGGTGCACCCTCTCCCAGAGAATGCCTTGGGTTGGCTGCTCCCTTTATTAAATAATCCGTTTGTGCCTGGGTGTGCAGGTAAACTTCGCCCCTTTTATTGATCAGCAGCTCGTTTCCGTAACCCTCAACAAGTTTCGGGATTTTTCCATTTGGGTTTGCAATCCCCGAGAGTTTGTTCTGCTCTGCCGCCCCCGCATTGCCGGGAGTTTTCTTTTTGAGGTGGGTTATTCGATCGGCTTCCTGAACGAACACACCGCCGTTTCCATCCGCACATATAGCCCAGCCCGAGACATTCACCCCCAGCTCATAAACCTGGTTTTGGGAATCAATACAAAGAACCCTTGAACGAACCGAATCCAGGATAAAGATATTTTCAGAATCCACACAAAACGAGCATGCGCCAACAATTTCCATTTCAGGTTTTCGAACATTTCCGATTTCCGCCTTTCTTTTTCCCCAAGGCGCGAAAAAAACCTCGCCGGCTTCCCGGGCGGATGACAACGTGCCAAACGCACATATAACCGCCAGGATGAAGACTACCAAAATGAACGGAACTTTTCTCATATTCCAACACTCCTTTTTCTGCGTACCAAGCCGGTGCGGCTTGACGTATTTACAAAACAGGTTTTAGGGCAAAGTTTTTCCACCCCTTGTATTTTTGACCTCATTTTTTCTTAATTTTGCCTCTTTCCTTTTTTAACCCCTGAGCCCCGGTTGTTCCCCTGTTTTATTTTCTATTTTAACAAATAGAGGATATCGCCGACATTCGTTTTGTTATCCATATTGGGATCGATCCGTTTCCCTCCGGGGCGATCCAGGAGATAATTCAATATCTGCTCGATACCGGAGCCGGAAGTTTTCGCCCCTTGTGTAGAGAAATCCGCACCGTTCACGCTCACCAGCCCCTTGAATTGCACCTGTGTTTTTTCGCCTTTCGGAGGGATCAGCGTATAGGAAAAATCCCTTTTGTTGTTATCGAGAAACAATCCCCATTTCACTTTTTTATTCACGTTGTCCCAAACACCGCCCGCACTGATCTCGCTCACGGTCCAAGCTTCCGGGGGGGAATCCTCCACCACCCAGGCAAGGGCATCAGAAGCCGGATCAACGGATAATTTCACCTGTAACGCTTTTCCCGGTACATAATAATCCGGCATGCTCCTTTCGCAGCTCGGATTCGGAAAAGCCATCGCAACAATCATAAAAAATACAAACACGCCAAAAACCGTTTTCGCCCTGTTCTTTTTCAATTTTGATCCCCCTTTTTTCTTTTATTCGAGGGGGAAGAGCCTGGATTGAATCTCGCCAGGCTCCTCCCTAGATGTTTTGTGTAAAATACTCCTTTTTTAATCCAGGTCCGGAGCCAGGATGGAAATGTCGCAGTTGTTGCAGCAATCCGGATCCTGGGGTCCTACAACCTTGTATTTTTCAGATGTCAGGTAGATATACGCCCCATGCGTAACGCACTGGATGCAATCGTGAACTCCCAGCTTCCAGTCGCTGGCATAACCGGTAATCTCATCAGCAACAATCCGCATATCCCCGTCAGCATCCGCACAATGCCTGTAAAACCCGCTTCCCACAACATCCCGGAAGGTTCCGCCCCCCCCGGTGAACGTGATGGTTGCCGTATCCGTTGTGGTTCCGTCAGGTTCGTAGCAAACCGTAATCGAGGTGCTTTCATCCTGCGCAAGCGTATAGTTGGAAGGCTCCTGCACCACAAAGTGCGAATCATCGCTCGTGGCGGCTCCGGAAAAACTCCCGCATCCTACATTCGTAATAATGAATTCCCGGCACAAGGTATTTCCAATAGCCACCCATCCGAAATCGACCGTGCCCGTGGGGGTCACATCGATCAAGGGTTCATCCACAGTAAGCGTGGCTGCATTCGAGGTGTCTGTTCCGCAATCGTTGGTTACCTCGCACGTGTAATCGCCTGCATCAGCTGTTGCCACAGGATCGATGGCAAGGGTCGCCGTATCCGCACCTGAGATGCTGCCTCCATTGGAAAGATTGGAGCCGTCCTTTTTCCACTGGTAGCTAAGCGGCGTTGTGCCCGAGGCTGCCACTGTGAACTGAATCGAATCTCCCACACATGCGCCTTGGGTTGTGGGATGCGTTGTTACAGATGGCGGGGTATTCACGGTTAACGTGGCTGCATTCGAGGTGTCTGTTCCGCAATCGTTGGAAACCTCGCACGTATAATCCCCCGCATCTGCCGTTGCCACGGGATTGATTGTAAGGGTCGCTGTATCCGCACCTGAGATGCTGCCTCCATTGGAAAGATTGGAGCCGTCCTTTTTCCACTGGTATGTGAGCGGCGTTGTGCCCGAGGCTGCCACTGTAAAATGCACTGAGTTTCCGGTACATGCCTCCTTGGAGCTGGGATGCGTTGTTATAGACGGAGGGATTTTCACGGTTAACGTGGCTGCGTTCGATGTGTCTGTTCCGCAATCGTTGGTTACCTCACACGTATAATCCCCCGCATCTGCCGTTGCTACCGGATCGATGGTTAGGGTCGCTGTATCCGCTCCCGAGATGCTGCCTCCGTTGGAAAGATTCGAGCCGTCCTTTTTCCACTGGTATGTAAGCGGTGTGGTGCCGGAGGCTGCCACTGTAAACTGCACTGAGTCATCGGTGCATATTTCCTGGGATGTGGGATGCGTTGTAACGGACGGCGGGGTTTTCACGGTTAACGTAGCTGCATTCGAGGTGTCTGTTCCGCAATCGTTGGAAACCTCGCACGTATAATCCCCCGCATCCGCCGTTGCCACGGGATTGATGGTAAGCGTGTTTGAGGTTGCTCCAGAGATATTGCCTCCGTCGGAAAGATTCGATCCGTCTTTTTTCCACTGGTAGCTGAGCGGCGCGGTTCCGGAGGCTAATATTGTAAACTGCACAGAGTCCCCGGTGCATGCCTCCTGGGATATGGGATTCAGGTTAACTGTAGGAGCGGTTTTCACGGTTAATGTGGCTGCATTGGAAGTATCTGATCCACAATTATTGGAGACCTCGCATGTGTAATCACCCGCATCGCCCGTTCCCGTGGGATTGATGGTAAGGGTAGCAGTATCTGCGCCGGAGATATTTCCCCCGTTGGAAAGATTCGAGCCGTCTTTTTTCCACTGGTAGCTGAGCGGCGAAGTGCCGGAGGCAACCACGGAAAATTGGGCTGAATCCCCGGAGCAAACCTCATCTGAGCTGGGGTGTGTTGTAACTGATGGCGCCACCTGCACTGTGAGCGCCGCTGCATTGGACTCTGTTGTTCCGCATTCGTCACTGACTTCACAGCTGTATTCTCCCGCATCGCTCGTTCCTACAGGGTCAATCGTTAATGTGGCAGAATCCGCGCCCGAGATGTTGCCACCGTTGGAAAGATTCGAGCCATCCTTTTTCCACTGGTAGCTCAGGGTGCCGTTGCCGGTTGCTATTACGGAAAACGAGGCGGAGTCGCCGCTGCAACGTGTGGCAGGGGAAGGATGCACACTTATAGCCGGGGCACAGCAATCTATGGCGGAGTCGCCTCCTGTTGCCACGGTGGGTCCGTCAAAAGAGGAGCGCCCCGTAAAGTTGGAGGTACCCGTTGTGCTAGCCGGGGGGGTTAGATCATAACTCAAGGTCCTGCTTGAATCGTCATTCAGGAAAAACCACTTCACCTTTTTATAATTGTTATCCCAAACCCCACTGTCGCTGATATTGCTGACCGTCCACCCGGATGGGGGTTGATCCTCGCACGCCCATGATTTTGTCCCTGTATCAGGAACAACATCAACAAAAACAGTGAATGTCACACTGGAGTTATAACACCCTGTTGAAAAGCTTCTTGTTGATGTTCCCCCGGCAAACACCAAGCCGGGCAAAGCAATCAAAGCAAAGATGATCATAATGGCACGTAAATTCTTCATGTCTTCCTACCTCCGTAATTTTTCGGTTTTCTATGGAATAATTTTTACCTTGTACACATCGTTTTCGCAATCCGCACAATCCCCTGTAGGAGGATTGGCTACGGGTTCGCTAATTTCATAATCCTCCCCGTTCGACCAGATAAAGGACGCATTTGTAACACAAGATATGCAATCGTGAACCCCATACAACCAATCTGATGCATAACTTGTGACTTCGCTGATTTCAAGTCTTTTGTTATAGTTTTTATCCGCAAGGTGGGGGGTGAAGCAATACCCATCCACATCCCTTACAGCACCCCCGCCCCCGGAAAACGTCACAGTACAGGTTTTCGTGGTATGGCAATCCGCATCCGGTGTGAATTTTATCACGATTTCTGCGGAATGCTCCTGTGCCAAGGAATACGAAGCCTCTCCCACTACGGAATAATACGCCGTGTCTCCGGAAAGCAAAGCCTCTCCCGAGAGGGTTCCGGAACCCACATTGGTGACAGCAAAGGTAGTAGAGCGATCATCCTCGAGCCGGGTATTGATCTCTCCCAGGTGAACCGCGGTTGTTGGTGCAACCGAGATCACAGGATCAGCAAGGGTCACTGTAACCATGATTTCCGCCGAGGAAGACTGGGCTATCGCTCCCCCCGTCAAAACCAGGATAAAAAGGAATAACATTGTTCTGGCTATGGTTTTCATTGTTTCCTTTTTCAGGGAATCATATTGATCCTTACCCTGATAAAACCGGGGCGTCCTTCCTCCGGAATAACAAAAAGTATCTCTTCCCGATTTTTCAGGCTTGCCTCCTCCGGGATATTCAGGCGAACGGATAAAACACCTGTATCTCCCGAAGGTATCTTCACTTGATCCTTATCCGGGACAATCCACCCCGGTCCAGACACCAGTTCGTAGGAGCGGGTACGGTAATCGTCCCCTTTTAAACCCTTTATCTCCCTTATATCTTTAATGGTATATGTATGCGCAATATCGTCATTATTATAAATAATCGCCCGGGCAATTTGCTTCGATCCCGGGGAAATATTGTCAAATGTTAATGTCCCCGGAACGATGCCAAGCAAGCCCCAGGGCTTTTGCTTTACATCTTTTTTGCTTTCCGTTTCTATCTGGATGCGAACATAGATTCCGAGCCCAAACCCGATGCCCTTTTCCTGTTTTCCCATGATCCCCAAGGCAGCCACCCAGTGCTGGTTGTAATATTCCCCCTTGTCCGGGATTCTGAAAAATACATTGCCATAACCCACTTTTCTGGGACTGATGGTCACTTCCTTTGTTTCGAACCAGCACCAGCTTGGATCAGGGATCTCGCTATAACCCCTTTCCCATCTCCCCGCTTCCGAGGGTTTGTTAGCGGAAAGTTCATAGGTGTGAGTGGTTTCGTCATCATTATATATGGAAAGCTTGATCCCTGTCATCTCCCGGAGATTATAAGTCACACCTGGTTTGATGTCGTGCACAATGAATCCTCCGGGACTCACCTTGAGAGACGCTGCAATAATCTCCTGAGAGGAGAGAAATAAAAGGAATATGATAAATGCTTTTTTCATTACTCTTCTCTTGAAAAATAAGGAAATCCAGCCCGGCTCGGACACCCGGGCTGGAACGACCCTCTATTTTATGGCACGGCGTATTTTGCTGCGGCGAATGTCACCGCAAACGACTGCTGCGTTGACTCCGAACCAGTTTGCGGAGCTGTAAACTGAAGTTTGACATCTGAAACCGTGACTGATGGCGCCAAGTTGTTCTTTAGTGTCTGCGACGTATGGATCGAAGTGTATGCGGATGTTCCCAGATCTCCGCCCTGGGCTTCCATCTTGAACTGGTCAACATCGGTGATGGTATCCACCACTGTCCAGTCTGTGCTGCTTCCGCACTGGACAGAAATATCCTCCGCAACATTGCCATTATTCGTGATCGTATAAGTACCGGACTGAGTGGCAGATTCCGCAGCAACCGTTCCGATAGCCCAGCTGGTGGGATCGACGGAAACACTGATGTTCTCTAGCGTTACTGTCACACTGATTTGCGCCGAGTCCGCTGCCTGCAACTCTATTGCAAGGATAAGCAGGCAAATTACAATCAAAGGTGAATATCTTTTCATCTTGATTCACCTCCTCTAATTGATATCATCAATGAAATCATGGTGTATATTCCGATACCGTCAGGATAACGGAAAAATCCTGGGCAACGCCTCCTCCTTTTGTATCGCTCGAGGGCGAGCTGTATTTAAGACCGATGCTTTTCGTGCCCTCCTGGGCGACATTCGTAAAAAGATATTGTTCCGTTTTTGTGAGTGTCAGCTCATAGCTTCCGTTGTCGTCCTTATCGACTTCGGTTTTAAAGGCATCCTGACCCACTGTGCCGGAGAGTAGCCATCCCCCGCTCCCATCCGTGGCGCGAACAGAAAAATCCTCAGCCACATTTCCCGTGTTCTGAAGTGTAAATGTTCCTGACTCCTTTACCGAGCTGAGGGATACAGTGCCAAGCGCCCAGGCGCCGGGATCCACTGTGATGCCAATGGTTTCCGATACAATTGTTCCTGTTACCGGAGTTACGCTTTCCGTATCAGGAGTCATCCTGGAGCTGTCACCGCCATCCACACCGATGTCCGTTTCGTCAATATCAAAGATATAAGTATCGCCGTTTCCCGCAACAAGGCTTGTGTTGAGATAGATATAAACGGTATATTCCAAGGAGCTGTTATCGGAAATGGTATCCAGCTGAGCCATATCGTCACTATTGGGAGTGCTTCCAAACACGATCTGGGAGTTTGTTATAGAGGCAGCTGTTGCCACCTGTGCCGAACCTGTATCATCGTAGAGTTCCGCCCAGGCGATGTCTGCTCCCGCATTGCCGCCTGTGCCGCTGATACTAACGGCAAGCTGATCGATCAAGCTGGGAAGATTGTCTTTCCCGTGATCTGTAATCTTGAACTTCAGAACGCTCATCTTTTCCGGTTCGGAGTCGTTCCATTCCGGAAGATCTCTATCTGGCTGGGGGGTGGAATGCGCATCGACCGTTGCTATTCCCTTCACGTCACCGGACACAACAAGGGCGTAAGGCTGGGGACCACTGGGGATGTTATATCCTTTGATCTTTGCCTGCCAGAACCCTGCCATGGGAGAACTCTGGTCTATTCCCTCGACATTGTTTACCCTGTCCGCATTGGCGGCATCGGAATCGCTCACAACAGCCTCGATATAGTAATCGCGCTTGCCATCTTTACTATCGAGCGACCAGCTGGATCCATTGTAATAGTAATCATTCCCGGTTTCAATCCCAATACCGGGATTGCTCAAATCATAACCCAGGTAAGCGGTGGTGTCCCATCTGTATTCCACATAAAAGCTTCCGCTTGAAATCGAGACGGGAGAGATTTCGGGGAGTTCTACAGTTATCCACTGTTCGTAATAAGTTCCCATATTCATAAGTTTGGCACTGATAGACTGGGTGAAAAGAAGGGTGCCGGGCAATCCTCCGGAACCGTCATCGTCCCAGATGTTGCAGGTTCCGCTGATGGCGCTCGAGCTGGTGCTGACAAGATAAAAACGAACGATTCGTATGTTTTTCGGATAAGCCGGGGGGGTGAATTTCACCGCCCTTCCGATACCCGACGATTGAGAAGCGGCACTGTCCCAGTACCATTCATCATAATATAAAAGAGTGGAATTGGAGCGTTTCCGGGCGTTTGTAGGATGTAGTGTGGAAGATATTGGTGTGATGAGTTCCAGATCAAGGTCGTTGACAAGTCCCCCGCACGAAACAACGGAGCCGAAATAATCGGTCCAAACCAAACTCACGTTCAGGGGTTCCGAGGAGCTGTTAACGTAAAAGGATACTAAATCTTCTCCTGATGTGGAAAGCCCCGGCGTGGAATCCAGAAGCAGGAATCTGCGGGGCGCGGTGGGGAAAAGAGAACGTTCAATATCAGGCAGTCCCCATCCTTCCACATCGTTGGGGCGGTTTGTGGGGATTTCCTTTGTGGAGCCGGTTCCATACTGCCCGGGATAGAGGTCCTGTGCGGAGTTGATCATCATGGCTTTTATCATGGCGGAGCTGGGATCGGTGATATCGGGAAAATTTCCATCAGTAAAATATTCACGGATCAGGGCGCACATTCCGGCTATAAGGGGGGTGGACATGCTTGTTCCGCCCATGAAAACATAGTATGATGTGATAGGGGCACTGAGCCCGCACTGTCCCCATTGTGTCCAGGAAACCAGTGAAGACTTGGCGGAAAGAATGAAGGTTCCCGGGGCAACGACTTCCGGCTTGATTCGATTATCCAGGCAGGGACCTCGGCTGGAAAACGCAACAATCCCCCCCGGCTCGTCAGACATTCCATCGCCATATACGGGGCTTGCAGAGAAACTTTGCCCGTCGAACCAATCCCAGGTGGCTGTGTTGCAGGTTCCCTGGGGATATTCATATTGCTGACCATCGCGGTCGTTTTCCGAGGCGCCTACAGTGATGCAGTTTTTGGCAGTCGCAGGAGCCGTGACGGAAAACCTGTCGACTACGCCATTGGCATCCGAGTCGGTTCCTTCATTGCCGGCGCTGAACAAAATAGTGAAATTCTTGTTGTCCCAGCTGTTTTCATCCACATCCTGTGAATAAGAGGTGTAAAACCCGCTCAATCCTGTGGATCCCCAGCTGTTGGTGTGGATGGTGGCGGTTTTTGTCCGGGCATCGTCGAAAAGATCGTTAAGGTCCGAAGGGATGCCGGTAAGGTATCCGTTGGTATTGTCCATGATTGCCTGGAAAACCAGGCTGGCTTCAGGCGCCATACCCGCAAAACACGTATCCGGATAGGTGTGAGAAGAGGGTGTGCTTCCGGAGTTTGCACCGTTTCCGAGTACGGAACCTGCCACATGGGTTCCGTGCCCATCAGGATCGGAAGGGGAGTCTCCCGCCCAATCCACAAGTGAAATGACACGGCTGTTCCCGCCCCCATCTTCGAAATCGTCCAGGAGGCTCCCTGGAGAGGTGGAACCTGTATCAAGCCCTGTATCTGCAACCGCCACCACCTGTTCACTCCCATGAAGGCTATGGGTATCCCATGTAGGGCGTACCCCGGCAAGGGTGGCGGTCTTGTTATTGAAAAGTGTCCATTTGGGGAGCGGTTCAATCCATTTAACTCCGGAAAGATCGGCAATTTCAACCAGGCGATCTACAGGGATATTGGCAATGATCTTCTCCTTGTATTGTCCGTCAACGCTGTCCTGGATTTTTCCCCCTAAGGAGACGATCCTGCGGTTTGTCCGGGGGATATCCGTACCGTTGAAAAGCACAATCACCACATCCATATTTTCCTCGGGAACACGGGGATTTTGTATGGACGTGCCGGTTTCCTCGCCCGGAACCGGGCTTTGGGGAGCGCTTTGAGCGGAAACGCCGTGTTTATATCGCTGAAACAGGCTCCGTTCCATGCGGTATGCGGGATGATACGCTCCCACCCATCTTACGAATTCCAGCGACTCCACTGCTTGCAGATTTGTTTGCGATATCATGCAAAGGACGGTAAACTCGGGAATATAATCATGGAGTTGTGCTCCCTTTTGTTGAAGGACTCTTTTATGTTCTTCTGTTATTGGGTCTCTGAGCTGAACAAGGAAAGCCCCCAATCCCTTTTCGTCGAAACCGGGTCCCTTGAGTTCTTGCGGCACAAAAGGGATTTGAACGAGTGGGTCAAAGGAGGAATGGGCAAGATGAACACTCCGGTTTCTGCCGGTTTCTTTTTTCTCCTTTGCAGGGGCGACCGTTGGGAAAACAAAGAGAAGCAAATAAACTATAAAGAAAACAGCGGGTCGGTATTTATGTGTGTTTTTTTTTAATTGGTTCATCATCTAATAATTCCACCGAAAAGAATATATTTAAAAAAATCCGCCCCTTAATCAAGTCATAAATTCTGAATATAGGGAGCCCCGATTCTTCATGAAGTTCATTTTGAGATGATATTTCTTATCGTAAGACGAAGGTGCGGGGGTTGCACATCGAGTTGAAACGAAATGAAATAGTGATCAAAAGGAACGAGGGGGCTGTATCAAAAATCCAAGTAGGATAAAGAAGCATACTATCAGGTGATATTTTAAGCGTTTTTAATGGGAATTTTATGCGCAATTCGGGGTCAAACGCTACTAAAATGATTCTCCCCACAAGGGGTTTGATCCCTTGCTTGATTTTGATACAGCCCCAAAATCAAGCCGCAATTGCTTTTATTTTCTTTTATATTGACCTTGAAATTCGAAATAACTATATAAAATCCTTTGTTTAGTTCATGAGGATAAAGAAATCCATGCGGTATATTTTCTTGAGTTTTATAATCCTGGCTTTCATCAATTTTTGCCCGGCTCAGGAACTTTCAAATATCCGGGTGCAAGATGATACCACAACCTTTTCCTCTGTGGAAACCTATATCCTGGAAAGCGGTCTTATATACTGGGGAGAAAAAGGGGTGGGCACCCTTTTCGGCGCCACGTTCAAGCCGGAAGGGGAAAACCTAGTGATATTATGCAAAGATACATTATGCGTGCCTTTCTACAAAGATGACCCACAAAATGTAGTGGTTGATAGAAAGGGTAAATCCTACCTGTTGGCTTCCAAAGTGGCAGAAATATTCGGCTATAAACGCGTGGAGCTCGATAAAACAGGGAGTCTTATAAGGCTTTACAAAACATCCAAGCCGAAACCGGATGAACCTGAAATTCTTCCTCTTTTTGACCTGATCCTCCCGGATACTTCCGGAAGGAAGGTTTCTCTATCAGATTACCAGGGAAAAAAGCTGATCCTTCTTGTTTGGGCGCCCTGGAATCAAAGCCGCGATTCACTTGCTTCCTGGAACCGCTTCCTGGACAACCTGGGCAAAAATCTTCACTTTGTGTTCGTGGCGGAAACCGTTGAAGGCAGGGAACGCCTCGAGCCCTATCTCTCGCTTTTAAAACCGCGCCCCACCTGCCTTGTTGATGCCGGTTTCAGGATTACCCTTTTTTACCAGCTGCAACACATCCCCTCGATCCTTCTTATAAATGAAAAGGGCGAATTTGTGTTCGGTCCTGTAAAGGCGGCTCCGGATAACCAGGACCTTCACAAAATGATCAGCGCCTGGGGAGAAGAAAAAAACCAGAAAAAGTCTCCGCTCAAGGGTCCCTCCATTCCAGGGTATCCCGCCCCCTCTGAAATAGAAGAAGCCGCAAAAAGGATAGAGCTTGCAGAGGCTCTATGGGTTTCTGGAAAAAAGGAGGAGGCGATCACGGAATTCAAAAAAGGCACGGAGCGTTTCAAGGATCATGAAATCTTTAAAGGACAGTTGCGTGCCCTTTTGAATCCCTCAAGCGTTTATCCCACGCCAACGCCAATAAATACGCCCCGGAAATCAACCGGGGAAGCCCAGAGCTTGTAAATGATCAGGTCACGAAAAACTCCCCCAAAAAAAACAATTCAAGGAGAGAAAATGAAGAAAAAAGGGGAACAACGGATCAGGCTGCTCATCGAAGACAACAAGACCCTTTACTTCCCGAAGGGGATTACAGCTGGTGAAGCCCTGTCTCAATCCGGAATCCGGTTTCCTTACCCCCTTGTAGGGGGGCTCCTGGATGGCAAGGTTGTGGAACTGAACAGGAAAATTACATACGGCGGGCGACTCGATGGCCTGCACATGGGAACCATTGATGGCATGAGGCTCTATCAACGCAGCCTCTCCTTCGTACTGGTGCGGGCTGTAAAAGACGTCTATCCGGAACTCAAGGTCTATATCAACCACTCCCTTTCCAAGGGATTCTATTGCGAACTTCATGCGGAAAATTACACCCGGCTCAAACGGTTTCGCCTCACCCTGTCCGATCTGAAGAAGATAAAAAAACGAATGCGTGAAATCATTAAAGCAGATGAACCCTTTTTTCGAAAAGAGATTCCCCTGGCGCAGGCTATCCGGCTCTTTAAAAAATTGGGACAAATGGACAAAGTAAGCCTCCTGAAATATCGCCCCAACGAAAAAAAGGAAAGAGTGAGTATTTACCAGTGTGGCTCCGAGAAGAACCATTTTTATGGTTATATGGTTCCCAGCACCGGCTTTCTCAAGGTCTTTGATCTTAAATACTATCCACCGGGATTTATCCTTCGTTTCCCCACACTGGAAAATCCCCAACAATTGCCGGAGTTTGTTGAACAGGAAAAGATGTTCCAGGTGTACCAGGAATACGAGACTTGGGCAAAAATCCTTGGACTCGAAACTGTTGCCTTGCTTAACGACCTGATTGTGTCCGGAGGAATCGGAGAATTTATTAAAGTGGCTGAAGCCTTGCAGGAAAAGAAAATCGCCTATATTGCGGATACAATGACCAATCATGTCAATCACCCCAGGATCGTGCTCATTGGCGGACCTTCCTG